>Ga0214471_10005103_pt1 | contig 10137 bp, 11 predicted proteins | sample RVTome_5_FD_207665 | JGI IMG/M metagenome (GOLD analysis project Ga0214471, IMG submission 207665) | Soil microbial communities from uranium-contaminated site in the Upper Colorado River Basin, Wyoming, United States - RVT142D155 | ecosystem: Environmental > Terrestrial > Soil > Contaminated >... | reverse complement strand
CCCTCGCCCCCCGTGGGGGGGGGGGGGGGGGGGGTGGGGGCCGCGCCCGGGCTAGAGCGTGCGCAGCGCTTCGGTGACCGGGATGCGCGCCGCGCGCACCGCGGGCAGCAGCCCGCCGGCCAGGCCGATGACCAGCGCCCAGGTGAGCCCGCGCAGGAGCAGGCCCGGCGTCACGCGGAAGTCGAAGGCCACCTGCGAGAAGGTGTTGAAGTTGAGCGTGGAGAGCGAGGCCCCGTCGCAGTAGACGTAGGCCAGCCCCCCGCCCACCGCCCCGCCCAGGAGCGACAGCAGGAGGGCCTCGATCATCACCGAGACCACCACCGGCGCGCCCCCGAAGCCGATCGCGCGCAGGGTGGCGATCTCGACCTGCCGGCTCGCGATGGCCGAGTACATGCAGTTGAGGGCGCCGAAGGTGGCGCCCACCGCCATGAAGGCGGCCACCGTGTAGCCCAGCACGTTGATGAGATCGGACAGCACGGTGGCCTGCTTGGCGTAGTACTCGGGCTCGCGGAGCACGCTGATCGAGAAGCGGCGATCGCGCCCGATCGAGTCGCGGAAGGCGGCGAGGCCCGCGTCCGAGCCGTCGGCGAGCCGGGCCGTCACCGACTGGTAGCCGGTGCGCCGGAAGGCGGACATGGCCACCTCGGCGTCGGCCCAGATCTCGGACTCGTGCACGTCGCCGCCGCTCTCGAAGATGCCGACCACCGTCCAGTCGCTGTCGCGGAAGCCGATGCGCGAGCCGACCGTGAGGCCCGCGAACTGGCCGGCGGCCTTGCGCCCCACCACGACCTCGCGGACGCCGGGCTCGAAGCGGCGGCCCTCCACGAGCCGCGCCTCGTCACGAATGTCGAACGCGGCTCGCTGCACGCCGCGAAACGGCACGTTGTTGGGATGGCTCTCGCCCTTGCGGGGCAGGTCCACCATCACCACCAGCTCCGCGGAGGCGAGCGGGCGCCCGGAGGCGTCGCGGGCCACGCCGGGCAGGGCCGCCAGCAGGGTCGCCTGGTCGCGTACGACCCCGCTCGACAGCTCCGCGTCGGAGCCCGCGCGCAGCATGATCACGCGATCGCCGCGCCCGGTACTCGCCAGCGTGTGGCGAAAGCCCTCCGACATCGCGAGCACCGAGACGAGGACCCCGACGACTCCCGCGATGCCAACGACCACCACGAGCGAGGTGCCGACCCGCGACGGCAGGTTGCGAAGATTCATGAGCGTGATGGCGAGGATCTGGGTCAGCGCGCGCATGAACTAGTGGCCTGAAAGGGCGTCGACGATCTTGAGGCGGTTGGCGCGCAGGGCCGGGGGGAGGCCGATGGCGAGGGCGACGAGGGCCGCGACGGCGGCGGCGAGGAGCCAGGTCTCGGCGCCGACGAAGAGCGGGGGAAAGCGGCCGCCGGTGGAGCCGTTGAGCGGGGGCATGGCGGCCACCGCCGCGCCCATGCCGATGGCGCCGCCCAGGATCAGCAACAGCACCGCCTCCGCGAGCACCAGCAGAGTGACCTTGCCGTCCGAGAAGCCGAGCGTCTTCAAGATGGCCAGCTCCGGGATGCGCTCGCGGATGGACTGGGCCATCGTGTTGCCGGTCAGGATCAGGATGGTGAAGAACACCGCGATCAGGATGCGGGTGACCAGGGCCCCGATATCGCCGATCTGCTTGGCGAAGCCCAGCGCGAACTCCTTCTCGGGCTGGGTCTTGGTCTCGTCGGGTGAGTTCATGAACAGGCCGTCGATCGTGGCCGAGATGGTCCGGGCCTGGGTGGAGTCGGCCACCCGCACGATGTACCAGCCGGTCTTGCCGCGGCCGATCTGGCGGGCCTCGTCGAAGTAGGCCACGTTGATCAGGACCATGTCGGTATTGCCGCGCACCGCCGGATCGTCGGCGTCGATGATCCCGACCAGGTCGAACTCCCAGCTCATGCTCCCGTCGGTCTTGGGATGGATCTCCGAGCTGATCGGCAGCTTCTGCCCGACCTTCCAGCCGAAGCGATCGGCGAGGCGCTTGCCCGCCACCGCCCCGGTGCGCGTCCGGGCGAACGCCTCGCGCTGCGCGCGCGCGATGGTGAACTCCGGGTACATGTCGAGGTAGCGCGCCGCATCCACCGCGAAGACCGGGAAGGCATTGGACTCGTTCTGGTACTTGGCCCCGAACCAGTCCGCGTAGGCCACGCCCACCACCCCCGGCACCTGCTCGATCCGGCGCTGATAGGACATCGGGAGCGGCTCGATGATCGAGTAGCGCGCGGTGGTGAGGAGGCGCTTGGCGTCGGCGGCGTCGGCGCCCGACTCGAAGGCGACCTGCACCGCCTGCAGGAGGCCGAAGAGCGCGAAGGCCACCACGATGGACAGCAGCGTGAGGACCGTGCGCACTTTCTTGCGGAAGAGGCCGGCCCAGAGCAGCGGGAGATATCTCACGCGGGGATCGGCTCCGCGGTCATGGTGCCCTTGTCGAGGTGCACGCGCCGCCGCGCGTACTCCGCGGCCTTGGGGTCGTGGGTAACGATCACCACCGTCTTGCCGTGCTCGCGGTTGAGCATCTGGACGAGGCGCAGCACCTCGTCGGCGGTGGCCCGGTCGAGATCGCCGGTGGGCTCGTCGCAGACCAGCAGGGTGGGATCGGAGACGATGGCGCGCGCGATGGCCACGCGCTGCTCCTGGCCGCCCGAGAGCTCCCGGGGCTTGTGGCGGGCGCGATCGTCGAGGCCGACCAGGGTCAGCGCGATGCGCGCGCGCCGCCGGCGCTCGGCCGCGGAGAGATCCGTCAGGAGTAGCGGCAGCTCCACGTTTCGCTGGGCCGACAGCGCGGGGAGCAGGTTGTAGAACTGGAAGACGAAGCCCACGTGGGCGGCGCGCCAGGCGGCCAGCGCCCCGCCCGAGAGCTGATCGATCCGCCGGCCCCCCACCGTGATGCTGCCGCCGGTCGGCGTGTCGAGGCCGCCGATCAGGTTGAGGAGGGTGGTCTTGCCCGAGCCCGAGGGCCCCATCAAGGCCACAAAGTCCCCGGTCGGGATGTCGAGGTCGATGCCGTGCAGCACCTCGATGCGCTCGCGGCCGCGCTTGTAGACCTTTGTGACGCCGCGGATCTCGACGAGGTTCGCCACCGCAGTCACCGGGGGTCGGCCACCTTCACCGCTTGACCCTCGGTGAGGGTGGGCGGCGGGGCGAGCACGACCCGCTCGCCGTCGCGCAGGCCGCTCAGGACTCGGCGCTGGCCCGACACGTCGGGCCCGAGCGTCACGCTCCGGCGCTCGACCTTGCCGTCGGCGTAGACGAAGACTACGGCCCCATCGCCCTCGGTGCGCACCGCGTCCGCCGGCACCAGGACGCTGGGGGCGGGGCGCGGCGCCGAGGCCGCCGGCTTCGGGTCGAGGAAGCCCACCCGCGCGCCCATGTCCGGCACGATCCGCGCGTCCTTCGCCTTGATCGCGATGCGCACCTTGACGGTGGCCTTGCTCCGGTCCGCGGTCGGGATGATCGCGATCACCTCGCCCGGGATCTTCCAGTCCGGATAGGCGTTGAGCGTCGCCTCCACCGGCTGGCCGGGGGTCACGCGGTTGATGTAGGACTCGTTGACGTCCACCTGGATCTCGAGCGAATCCATGTCCACGATGGTGCCGATGCCGGTGCGCGTGAAGCCGCCGCCCGCCGAGATCGGCGAGATCATCTCGCCGGGCTGCGCCGACTTGGCGATGACGACACCGCTGAACGGGGCGCGGATCACCGTGTTGTCGAGCTGCACCTGGGCGACCGCCTGCGACTGCTGCGCCACCTTGACCTGTTCCTCGGTGGCGGCCAGGCGCGCCCGCAGCATGTCGCGCTGGGCCAGCGCCGCGTCGAGCGCCTGCGGGGCGATGAGCTGGCGGTCGTAGAGCCCCTGCTGGCGCGCGTGGTCCTGCTCGGCCTGGACGAGCTGGGCCCGGACCTCGGCGAGCTGCGAGCGCGCGGCGACGAGCTGCGCCCGCGTAAGCGCCAGCTGCGCCTGCGCTTCGGTGTCGTCGAGCCGGGCCAGCACCGCGCCCTCACGCACGCGCTGGCCCTCCTCGATCAGCACCTCGGTCACCTTGCCGGTGATCTTGGCGGAGACGGTGGCCTGACGACGGGCGGTGACGTAGCCGCTCGCGTCGAGCACCGAGCCGGCCCCCGCGCCCTCGCCGGCCGCGCGCGCCACCGCGGTCTGCACCACCGGGGGCCGGGCGCGGATGACGCCGAGCCAGAGCCCGCCGCCCAGGAGGAGCACGGCCGCCGCGAGGACGAGGTACAGACGCGTGCGCCGCCGCGGCGGGTGGTCCGCGCCGCGGTCGATACGCAACTGGCTGAGGAGGTCGGATTTCTCCAAGACGCCCCAGTGTGCCACAGCCGGCCCCGGTGTTAGAATCGGACCCCCGATTCCACCCGATTCGATCCCCTGGGAGCCGACATGGAGCTGGCCGCGAAGCGCTTCGCCGACACGGTGGCGCTCTATCCCGCGGGACGGATCGACCACGCGACCGCGGACGCCTTCAAGGCCGCGCTGGCGCCGCACCTGGCCGGAGTCGCGGCCGGACGCGATCGCGCGGTGATCGACCTGGCCGGTGTCGAGTACATCAGCAGCGTGGGGCTGCGCGTGCTCATGCTCGCGAGCAAGCAGGTGAAGGCCCAGGGCGGCGCGCTCGCGGTGGCCGATCTGCAGCCGGTGGTGCGCGAGATCTTCGAGATCAGCCGCTTCAACCTGGTCCTGGAGGTCTTCCCCACGCTGCGGGAGGCCCTGGCCAAGCTCTCGCCCGCCGCGCTGGCCGCCTTCGAGTCGGCCTGAGGACGCGCGTGCGCGTCCGGTTCTGGGGTACCCGCGGCTCGATCCCGGTGGCCATGACCTCCGCCGAGGTGCAGCGCAAGCTCGTCATCGCGCTGGTGGCCGCGGCGGGGCGCGGGCTCGACACCGCGGGCAAGGCGCGCGCCTTCGTCGAGAACGAGCTCGACTTCTCGGTCTCCCACACCTTCGGGGGCAACTCCTCCTGCGTGCAGCTCGAGACGGATGGCCTCGACCACGTGCTCTGCGACCTGGGCAGCGGGGTGCGGGCCTTCGGCAACTCGCTGCTCGCCACCCGCGGGCCGTCCGGGCACCGGTTCCACGTCTTCATGTCGCACCTGCACTGGGACCACATCATGGGGTTTCCGTTCTTCATGCCGGCGTACCTCCCCGGCAACCACGTGACGATCTACGGCTGTCACGACACGCTGGAGGAGGCGTTCCGGCGGCAGAACCGCGCCCCGTCCTTCCCGGTGGACTTCTCGAGGATGGAGGCGCGCATCGAGTTCGTGCGCCTCGAGCCCGAGCGGAGCTACGACATCGCCGGCCTCCGCGTGCGCGCCAAGCGCCAGGACCACGGCGGCGATTCCTACGGCTACCGCATCGAGCAGCGCGGCAAGGCGGTGGTCTACTCCACCGACTCCGAGCACAAGCAGGGCGACCCGGAGGAAGTGAAGGCGTTCGTGGAGTTCTTCCGCGACGCGGACCTCGTGATCTTCGACGCCCAGTACTCGCTCGCCGACGCCATCTCGGTCAAGGAAGACTGGGGGCACTCGAGCAACGTGGTGGGCGTGGAGATGTGCCAGCTCGCGCGGGCCCGCCGCCTCTGCCTCTATCACCACGAGCCGATCTTCGACGACGAGCGCATCGCCCGGCTGCTGGCCGAGACGCGCCGGCTCGAGGAGATCACGCGGACCGATCACCGCGTGGAGGTCTGGGCCGCCTACGACGGGCTGGAGATCGCGCTCTGAGGCGGCGCCCTGAGGGCTGAGTCTGCCGTTCCCGGCGCGCCCGGGCGTCCGCACTGGGCGGAGCGGCGCTGGGTCCGCCTGCTGCGGGGCGGCCGGGGCCGACCGGTCGGCCTGGTGCTGCTGGCCGGGCTCCTGCTCGGGCTGTTGCTGCCCCCGCCGGGGCTCGGGTTGCTGCGCGCGGCCGTCTTCGACACCTATCAGAGCCTCCACCCGCGGGTGCCACGCCAGGCGCCGGTGGTCATCGTGGCCATCGACGAGGAGAGCCTGCGGGAATACGGGCAGTGGCCGTGGCCGCGAAGCTGGCTGGCGCGGATCGTGGGGGCGGTTGCGGCCGCGCGGCCGGCCGCCATCGGCATCGCCATCCTGATGCCGGAGCCCGACCGTCTCTCGCCGGCTCGGCTGCCCGAGATGATGGCCGGTATCGACGCCGACACGGCGCGGCGGCTCTCGCGATTGCGCGGCAACGATACGGTCCTGGCCGAGGCGATCCGCGGCCGACCGGTGGTGCTCGGTATCGCCGGTGTCGAGAGCCGCGAGCCGGAGCCGCCGACGACCGCGGTCCGCCACGCCCCGGTGCGCTCGATCGGCGGCGATCCCGCACCCTTCCTCCGACGCTTCGAGGCCGCGCTGCGTAGCGTGGATGAGATCGACCACGCGGCGCTGGCCCACGGCCTGACCAGCGTGGACCTGGAGCGGGGGGTGGTCCGCCGGATTCCGCTGCTGGCCCGGGTGGCCGACGGGCTGGTTCCAGCCCTTGGCCTCGAGATGCTCCGTGTGGGGGAAGGCGGGCCCCCGATCACGGTGCGCGTCTCGGCCGCGGGCATCCAGATGATCGAGGTGGGAGCCTTCGCGGTCTCCACCGAGCCGGACGGCAGCGCCTGGGTCCACTACACCCGGCACGACCCCGATCGCTTCGTCTCGGCGGCCGACGTGCTCGCGGCCCAGGCGGATGCGAGCCTCTTCCAGGGTCGCCTGGTGCTGATCGGAGTGACCGCGCTCGGGTTGTCGGATCATCTGGCGACGCCGGTGGGTGAGCACATGTCTGGAGTCGAGATCCACGCCCAGCTTCTCGAGAATCTCGTGGAGGGATCGCTGCTCTCCCGCCCGCGGTTCGTCCGGTGGATCGAGATCGGCTGGCTGCTGGTCGGCGGACTGCTGCTCATCGTGCTGGTGCCGCGGCTGCCGGCCCGCGTTTCGGTGGGGCTGCTCGCCGCTCTGGTCGCGGCGATGGCGGGGTTCGGACTGCTCCTCTATCTGAGGATCGGGGTCCTCCTGGACGCCGCCACCCCCTCCGTGGCCCTTGCCGTCCTGTTCTCCATGATGCTCGTGGTCACCCTCACCGAGACCCAGACCCAGCGCCGCGCCCTCCGCCGCCAGGTCGAGCAGCAGCGGGAAGCGGCCGCGCGGCTGGCCGGCGAGCTGGAGGCGGCGCGGCGGATCCAGATGGGCACGCTGCCGCGCGCGGCGACCGCCTTTCCCGGCGAGACGCGCTTCGATCTGTACGCGATGCTCGAGCCGGCGCGGGAGGTCGGCGGCGACCTGTACGACTTCTTTCTCCTCGACGCCGACCACCTGTTCTTCCTGATCGGGGACGTGTCCGGCAAGGGCCTGCCGGGCAGCCTGTTCATGGCGATCAGCAAGGCGCTCTACAAGAGCACCGCGCTGCGCCGCCACGGACAGGTGGCGGTCATGATGCGCGAGGCCGACGCCGAGATCTCGCGGGACAACACCGAGGGGCTCTTCGTCACCGTGCTCGCCGGCATCCTGGACGCGCGCACCGGCGAGCTCGAGTACTGCAGCGCGGGCCACGAGCCGCCGCTGCTCCTGCCGCGCGGCGGCCGGCCGCTCCAGCGCCTCGTCGAGGGCGGGGGGCCGCCGCTCTGCGCGGTGGACGGGTTCCCCTACGTGCCGGCCACGCGCCGGCTCGAGCCGGGCGACACGCTGTGCCTGATCACCGACGGGGTCACGGAGGCGGCCGGCCCCGACGGCCAGCTTTACGGGCGGGAGCGGCTCGAAGCCCTGCTTGGTGGTCTCGGCACCGCCGCGAGCGCGGCCGAGGTGGGAGAAGCGATCCGCCGCGACGTGGCCGCCTTCACCGGCGGCACCGAGCCCTCGGACGACATGGCGGTCCTGATCCTGCGCTACACCGGCCCCTCTCCCCTCATGAGGTAAGGCACCCCCCTCTCCCGTCAAGGGTGAGGCAAGTCCCGTATCCCCTCTCCCCTCAGGGGAGTGGGCAGGGTGAGGGGTGGTCTACTGCACGTTGATCTCCACCCGCCGATTCCGCGCCTCGGCCACCTCGTCCGCGGTGGGCACCAGCGGCTCGCGCTCCCCGCGCCCCGCCACCCGGATGCGGTCGGCCGCGATGCCGACCTTCACCAGCTCGTCGCGCACCCGCTCGGCGCGCCGCAGCGAGAGCGTGTCGTTATAGGGCACCGCGCCGACCCGGTCGGTGTGGCCGATGACCACGATCTCCGGCGCCGGCCGCCGGGCGATCTCGTCCACGATGCGGCCGAGGAGCTGCCGGGAGTCCGGGGTCAGCTCGTCCCGGCCCTCGAGAAATAGAGGATGAAGGAGGTCGGCCGCGCCGGCTGCGCCTCCAGCGCGGCGCCGAAGGCCTGGCGGGCCTCCTGCTCGGTGACCGCGCCGGCCGCCACGCGGCCGGGCTCCGTCACGCGCGCGGAGGCGTAGGGCCGGTCGAGGACGGCCTGCTGGCCGCCGCTCTCCACGCTGAGCGCGCCGGTCTTGCCCTCGTGGTCCGGCATCAGCACGTAGAGATCGTCACGCACGGGCTTGGCGCAGCCCACCAGGAGGAGAAGTACAAGCGCCGCGAGGGCGGCCCGGCTGGCCATCGCTGCCCCGCGCGTCAGTTCTTGGGGTCGCCGGTGCGGACGAGGAACTCGGTGCCGCGCACGCCCAGCACCGCGGCGGGCGTCTTCACCTTCATGGCGTCCGGCGACTGCTTGGCGAGCTTGCCGGAGACGACGGCGAGCGTGCCCTTCTTGAGCGAGCTCTCGAAGGAGCCCTGGTGGGTGGTCGAGTCGAAGGCGAAGCGATCGATCGCGAGCACGCTGTTGGGACCCGCGGAGAGCAGGCTATTGTCGAGGAAGGTGATACCCACCGACCCGTCGGCGCCCGTGGTGACGACGTCGCCGGCCTGCACCGCCGCGCCCACCGTGGCCGGGACCTTCTGCCCGGCGCGCTCGATCTGCACCGCGCCCTTGGCCACCTTCACGTGCCCGGCCTTCTGAGCGACCGCCGGAGCCGGGGCGAGGATGGCCACCAGCACGACCAGCGAGGGCACGATACGATTCATACGGTCTCCTTTGACTGCGGGGGATCGAGCTGTCAGGCTGCATCCGGCCGGGGGCGCCCCATGATAGCGCAAAGGGTCGAGCCCGTCGGCGGGGAAGTGCCGGGCGCCTTCTCGGGAGGCTTCCGTCCGGAAATATCCCGGTCTGTGTAAGACTGGAAGCGCGATACGGGGCCATGCGCCAAACACGCGTCCCACAGGGCCGCTCCGCTATCCTCGCCGTAGCCCCGGCCAGCCGGAATAGCCTGCTGTCCGGGCGGCTGGATTCGCGGTGTCATCTAGACCTGGCTAATTCTAGCTAGTCCCCATGGCGCCTACGCCACCCATGCAGCATGAAAATTGGCTCGACGCCGGGCTAGACCGAGTTGACATCACTCCGCGCACTTGCGGATCTATTTTCTGAGCAGCCATGAGCGACTTTCGCGATCAGCTCGAACCTCTTCGGTTCTGGAATCGCGCGGCAATGCTCGCGTTTGTCGGGGCACTGCCGCTGGCGGGCGCGCTGGGATTCCTCACGAGTGGGACGGTCTTTGCCGCGGTCCTGTCGCTTGCGGTATTGGGAGTTTGCCTAGTTATCGGTGTGTTTGGCTACATCCGCATCCGGGTGTTTCGGTGTCCTCGTTGTGGGAACTCCTTCACCATCAGGCATCGCCTTGATACGAACTCACGCGGGCGGAAGTGTGTGCATTGTGGGCTCGACGCCTATGTCTAACACCGGACCGTTCGCTCGTGCTGCTCGCTCACGGCCGGTGAACGCTGACGTTAGCCGGATGAGGCTCGGCATTCATGGCTGACGCCGAACATAACTGGTGCGCCGGGTTGCGCGTAAGTAGGTCGCGTTCTCTCACTGTTGTGGAGTTGCGCAGAATCGGGCTGAGGCGACGGTTGACCATCGCGAAAGCGTCCGCCTGGCTCTTTTCTGTTCCGATACTTCTGGTCAGTTGTTTCGCCAGTATCGCCATCTCGCCAGAGCCTCAAGAGCCTTTCATTGCTACCGGCATCCTCACACTTCTCCTACTGGGCATCTTCCTTGGGGTGCCGCTCTGCATCGCGATTGCGACCGACCACTT
>Ga0214471_10005102_pt1 | contig 10137 bp, 9 predicted proteins | sample RVTome_5_FD_207665 | JGI IMG/M metagenome (GOLD analysis project Ga0214471, IMG submission 207665) | Soil microbial communities from uranium-contaminated site in the Upper Colorado River Basin, Wyoming, United States - RVT142D155 | ecosystem: Environmental > Terrestrial > Soil > Contaminated >... | reverse complement strand
GCCGCTCGATCGCCCACTGCTGCCCCTCGACGTTCTGCATGGGATTGTGCGGCGGCAGGGCGGCCGATCCGTCGCGGGGGGTCTCGGCCGACATGGGGCTAGATCCGCTCTCCCGGCCCGCCGGGCGCCCGCTCGGACTTCTCGAACACGCGCTCCTCCGCGAAGACGGGCACCTTCGCGCGGATGGCCAGCGCGATGGCGTCAGACGGGCGCGAGTCGAGCTCCATCGCGGCCCCGCCCGAGGTCAGATGCACCGTCGCGTAGTAGGTGTTGTTGCGCAGGTCCGTGATCACCACCCGGGTGACCGAGACCTTGAGGCGTCCGAACAGGGTGAGGAAGAGGTCGTGGGTGAGCGGGCGCGGCGGCGTGATGTTCTCGAGCGGGACCGCGATGGCGGTGGCCTCGGCGGCCCCGATCACCATCAGGAACCGCCGCTTGTCGCGCTTGCCCTCGATCATCACGCCGTGCTGGCCGCGCTGATCGCTGAACACGCCGAGCACCGTGACCTCCTGCGGGCCCGCCGCGGGCGGCGCGGGCATCTCTCCCGGGTTGCGGGCGCCCGCGAGAAGAACGCCCAGCGCGAGCACCGGCACCAGGCGGCGATACTGGCTGCGTCTCACCATGATCGACGGGGCCTCCCTCGCTGCGTCGTTGCCGGGTCAGTATCGGCCCGCCTCCGGGGCAAGTCAACCGCGCCGCGCTCAGGACGCGGGCGCGGGCGCCGCGACCGGCTTCGCGTAACCCACGCGCAGCCGGACGCTCAGGAGGGAGCCGATCACCAGCAGCACGGTGAGCGCGCTCCACATCACCGCGTACCCGAGGCCGTGCGCCACGTAGCCGAAGGCGATGGCCCCGAACGTGTTCCCGACGAGGATCACCGAGCTGAAGATGCCCACCGCGCTGCCACGGCGGCGCTCGGGCGTCACGTCCATCAGCAGGGCGGACATCGCCGGGTAGAGGAAGCCGTGGGCGGCGCCGGCCAGGAACCCGGCCAGGAAGATGAACGGCAGCACCGGCAGCCGGAGCGACGGCGCGAACAGGATCGCGACCAGGGCGATGATGCAGGTCGCGGCGGCCTGGACGAACAGGCAGGGGATGATCACCGCCCGCCGCCCGCGGACGTCGATTAGGTTGCCGCCCACGACCCGCACCAGCATGGCCGCCACCGCGTACGCGGTGTAGAAGAGGCCGACGCTCGCGATGCCCAGGTCCTCGCCGAAGGTCGGGAGGAAGGTGAAGATCGTCCCGGTGCCGAGCCCGAAGAACAGCCCGATCAGCATGTGCATGTGCCGCAGCTCGCGCAGCCCTTCCCGGATGACGTGCAGGCCCGGCCGGGCGCCCAGCGCGGCCGGCCGCACGTCCCGCACGCGCCAGCAGATCACGGTGGCGACCGCCGCAATAGCGGTGGAGGCCATGAAGAACGCGGGAAAACCGAAGCGGCGGATCACGAGCTCGCCGAAGAGCGGAGCGAGCGACGTGGAGACGAGGCCCGAGAGGCCGAAGATGCCGAGCGCCCAGCCGCGCCGCTCCACCGGCACCATCTCGACCACGTGGATGTAGTTGGCGACGAAGAAGGTGGAGAAGGCCACGCCCTGCAGGATGCGCAGCGCCCCGAGCAGGGGCAGCGGACTCGACACCACGAAGAGCGCGCAGGACACGACGAGCAGCAGCGTGCCGACCCGCATGAAGAAGCGCCGGCCGAGGTAGTCGATGAGGGCGCCCACCACCGGCTGGCAGACGATGCCCGCCGCGCTGTAGAGGCCCTGCACGAGCCCGATATCCGCCTCGTCACCGCCGAGCTTCTGGATATACAACGGCAGGAGCAGGAAGCCGTTCAGCGCCCCGAAGAAGAAGAAGTTCGTGAGCATGATCCGCGCGAACGGGCCATGACTCAGAAGCTCGAGGGTCGAGCTGGTCACACGCGTTGCGGGGGAAGCGACGGCGACAGTAGAATGGCCGGCGGCATGAACCCTCGCGAGTATAGCACGCGGGCGCGCGCGCGCCCGACCGCGCCGGCCGTCGGCGACGTCATGGCCGCCGCCGCGAAGCTCGAGCCCGACGGCGGCGGGCGCTTCCTCGCGCCGTCGCGGCTGCAGAGCTGGCCCGGCATCGTGCACGGGGGCGGACTGGTCGCGCTGCTGGACTCGGCCGCCGCCGCGCTGGGCTCGGACCGCGCGCCGAGACGGATCGAGGGCCGCCTCACCTCCTCGGTGCCGCTGGATACGCCGCTCGCGCTCGAAGGCCACGCCGACGGCGGCGCCGTCACCGTCACCATTCTCGACGGGGCGCAGCCGCTGACGTCGGCCACCATCGGACGCGGGGAGATCGAGGACCCCGCGCCCGATCCCGGCTGGCGGGCGGGCGGCCGCGACGGTTGGCCCATGCCCCTGTCCGATCAGTGCCTGGCCTGCGGCGCGCACAACCCGCTCGGGCTACAGCTCGGCCTGCGCTTCGACGCGGACGGCGTCTGGGCCCGCTTCCTGCCCCGCGAGCCCTGGCGCCGGTCCGGCGGCCGCCTCGCGCGCGCGCTGCCCGCGGTGGTGCTCGACGAGATCGCCTGGTGGCTCGGCGCCCTCGTCACGAAGGAAGGCGGCCTCACCAACCGCATCGACCTGACCCTGCTGCGCCCGGACGCGATCGCGGCGGGGCCGGTCACCGCGGTGGGCCGCTTCGCCGACGTGACGCCGGTGGACCGGCGGCAAACCTTCTGGCGAACCCGCTCGGCCCTGCTCGCCGCCGACGGCACCCTGCTCGCCACCGCCGCCATCGTCTTCCGGGCCGGCGCCGACTACTCGGACCGCCAGATGGCCTTCTTTCGCTCGCGCACCGATCCCGCGATCTTCGAGCGCATGTTCCCGAACCACGCGCGGTAGAGCGCTCCGCCCTTCTTCACGCCTTCGTGCCGTCACGGAGCTCGGTCGCGCGCGTGCGGACCTCGTCGATCCCGCCCGTGAAGTAGAACGCCTCGTCGGGCAGATCGTCGTGGAGGCCATCCAGGATCTCGCGGCAACCGCGCAGCGCCTCCGCGCGGCTCACGAACACCCCGGGCCGGCGGGTGTACGGCTCGGCCACGAAGAAGGGCTGGGCGAAGAAGAGCCAGAGCTTCCGCGCGCGACGCGCCACCGGATCCGTCGCTCCCGCGGGAGGGACCCGCGGGCCCCCATCACTCGCGGCGGCCACGAGCGCGTCCCGGACCCGTCCCGCGATCAGGGCATGCTCGGAGTCGACCACGCGGTCGTCCAGCCCCCGGGACCTCGAGAGCACCGCGTCGACGGTGGGGTAGATGCCGAGCTGAGCGAGCCCTTGCGACAGGCGGACGACGGCGTCCACCGCGGGCAGGCGCGCCAGGCGCTCGGCGGTCCACTCCTCGTCCCCGACGAAGTAGAAGGTCTGCACGCTGCCGATGGTGCCGCCGGTGTAGCCCTCCTTCTCCCAGACCTCCTGGAAGGACAGGCCCGGGCCGGGCGGGATGAACGCGAAGATCGAGACGCCACCCGGCTCGCTCCGGAGCCGCCACGCCAGCTCTTCGACGACCACCATGCTCCCGGCGCGATACTCCCCCGCGATCGCTACCGTGCCGCCGCGGACGATCGGGCACATCACGTCGACGATCTTGATGCCGGTCTCCAGCAGGTCGGGGAGCCGGCCCCCGTCCGGGGGCGGCCCGGTCAGCCGGCGCACCGCCCCATCCAGCGCCTCGCGGCTCAGCGTTCCCTCGGAGCGCCGGCCCGAGCTCAGCACGGTCATGCCGGGCGCGAGCCCGTCACCGGGAGCGAGGGGCACGCACCGGACGACCCCGTCCTTCAGGAGCTGGACCACCTGCACCGTCACGGCCCGCCGCCGGGCCTGATCGCTCACCGTCAGCTCGGTGAGCGGGTCAGGCAGGTTGGTGGGATCGAAGAGCACCTCGACGACCCCTTCGCGGGCCCGCACGATGCGCCCGATGCGCGCCGCGAAGTCGTCGGGGAGCCGATGCGCTTCCAGCGTGTCCTTGACCATGGTGAGTGTCCTCCGCTTGAGATGCGTGCGGGCGGCGTGCAGCCGGTTGTTGACCGTCGTCACCGGGAGCCCCAGGAACGTGGCGATGTCCTGCTGCGTGCACTCGTGCACGTAGAAGAGCGTGACGACTTCGCGGAGGGCGGCGGGCAAGCGGCCGATGGCATCCAGGACGTTGGCAACCTGCTGCGCCTGCTCGAGCCGACGGTCGGGCCCCCAGTCACCGGCCGGGACTGCGTGGGCGGCGTCCAGTGGCAGCGCGTCCAGGTGCTTCTGCCTCAGGAACCGATGGGCCTGGTGGCGGACGATGCCGCGGAACCAGCCGGGGAACGCGGCCGGATCGGCCAGGGTGCGCAGGCCGAACCACGCGGCGACGAAGGCCTCCTGGACCACGTCCTCCGCCTGCTGCAGGTCACGGAGGAGCGCCACGGCATAGCCGAAGGCCATCTGCTGAAAGCGCCGCGTCACCTCCGCGAACGCGTCCAGGTCGCCCTGCCTCGCCCGCTCGACCAGCCCCTCCAGGTCCATTCGGCTCCTCCATGCATAGGTGCCTGGTCGCGGCGGTCACCTTTGAGGAGATGACCCTCCGCCCGCCTCGCAGGCGGCCAGCCGGGCCGCGAGGAAGGCCTGCTCGCGTGGGTTGTCCGCGAGGCGGAGCGCGCGCCGGTACTCGGCGGCGGCCTCTCGTCCCCGGCCGAGGCGGCGGAGGAACTCGGCGCGCGCAGCGGGCAGCAGGTGATAGTCGCGCAGCGCCGGATCGCCGATCCGGTCGAGGGCGGCGAGCCCGGCCGCCGGGCCCTGGGCCAGCCCGATCGCCACCGCCAGATTCAGCTCGACGACCGGGGACGAGGCCACCTCGGCGAGGGCCCGGTAGTGGGCCACGATGCGCGGCCAGTCGGTCGCCTCCCAGGATGGGGCCCGCGCGTGACAGGCGGCGATCGCGGCCTGGAGCTGGTAGGGGCCCGCGCGCGGGAGCGGCCCGGCGCGCTCGAGGCCGGCGAGGCCCCGCGCGATCCGCGCCCGGTCCCAGCGGAGCCGGTCCTGATCCTCCAGGAGCACGATGTTCCCGTCGACGTCGGTGCGCGCCGCCGCGCGGGAGGCCTGGAGCTCCATCAGGGCCAGCAGGCCCAGGATCTCGGGCTCGCGGGGCATCAGCTCGGCGAGCACGTGGCCGAGCCGGATCGCCTCCTCGCAGAGGTCGTGTCGCACGAGGTCGCCGCCCGAGTGAGCCGCGTAGCCCTCGTTGAAGATCAGGTACACGACGGCGAGCACGGCCGAGAGCCGCGACGACAAATCGATCCCTTCGGGCACCTCGTACGGGAACCCCCCGTCGCGGATGGTCCGCTTGGCCCGCACGAGTCGCTGGGCGACCGTCGGCTCGGGCACCAGGAAGGCGCGCGCGATCTCCGTCGTCGAGAGCCCTCCCACCAGCCTCAGCGTGAGCGCGACGCGGCTATCGGCGGTCAGGGCGGGATGGCAGCACGTGAAGATCAGCCGGAGCCGATCGTCGGGGATCTCGTCGGGATCGGCCACGTCAGGCGGCGGGTGCGCCGCGCCGAGCGCCGCGTGGGCGAGGGCGTCGACGCGTGCCCCCGCGCGGCGGGTCCGGCGGAGATGATCCAGCGCCCGGTGTCGGGCGGTGGTGAGGAGCCAGGCCCCCGGGCGGTCCGGGATCCCGTCCGCGGGCCAGTGGTCGAGCGCCTGCTCGAAGGCCTCCTGGACGAGCTCCTGCGCCGCGTCGATGTCGCGCACGATCCGGAGCACCGAGGCGACCACCCGCGCGTGCTCGCTCCGGAAGACCTCGGCCAGGCGCGTCCGCACGCTCTCGTCCGGGGTCTGCGGTCCCACGAATCGAGATGGTACGCCATCCGGCGATCATGCTGGTGGCGCGCCGGCCGGACCCCCGTCGCGGCGACGGGTTCCCCCGCTCTCACATCGGCCAGATCGGTCGCACCTCGATGAAGCCGCCCTCGCCGAGCGGGATCTTCTTCGCCCACTCCACCGCTTCCTGCTTGGTCTCGCACTCGATCAGGTAGAAGCCGCCCAGGGCCTCTTTCGTCTCGGTGAAGGGCCCGTCCATGACCTGGCGCTGCCCGGCCTTGAAGCGGACGCGGCTGCCGTCACCGTCGGCCCGCAAGCGCTCGCCGTGGACCATCTTGCCGGACGCCCGCAGCTCCTGGGCGAAGCGGCCATGCCCCTGCACCATGGCCTCCATCTCGGCCGGGGAAGGCGGGACCTGGTTCTTGTCGGAGCAGATGAGCAGCAGGTAGCGCATGGTGAAAGCCTCCTCGATGGCGGATTTGGGGGGGTGTCGAACCGCCCCTCATCTATACGACGCCGACGACCCCCCGGAATCGACAGTGGGTCAGGATGGGCGGCTCGCCCGCGCCTCCGCCGCCTTCACCTGCAGGGCCTCCCACACCGCCAGCGGCACGGGCGGGTTGCCCAGCACCGCCGCGCGCACCGGCGGCCCGTGGAAATCGGAGCCGCCGGTCGCGAGCAGGTTGTGCCGCCGGCACAGCTCCACGTAGCCTCCCCGCTGGGCCGCGGAGTGCTCGCTGTAGAAGCACTCGATGCCCATGAGCCCCGCCGCGACCAGGGACGGAATCAGCTCGTCCCGGTCCGACAACCCCGGGTGGGCGAGCACCGGCACGCCGCCGGCCCGGCGCAGCAGGCGGACCGCGTCCTCGGGCGTGAGCTTCTTGCGCGGGACGTTCGCGGGCTTCCCCGCGGCCAGGTATCGGTCGAAGGCCTCGCGCACCGTCTTGACGTAGCCGCGCTCGACCATCACGCGGGCCACGTGCGGGCGCCCCGCCGAGCCTTCCTGGACCAGGGCGAACACGCGCTCGACGTCGATCGGCATGCCCAGCCGGGCGAGGCGCTCGGCGATGCGGTGCACCCGGGCGCGGCGCTCCTCCCGCTGGGCGCGGCAGAAGTCCTGGAACCACGGGGCTTCGTAGTCCATGCAGTAGCCCAGGATATGGATCTCGGCGCCCTCGACGTCGCAGTTGATCTCGATGCCGGGCACGATGGTGAGCGGGGGGTGACGTCGGGCCTCCTCGATCGCCTCGGCGAGGCCCTCGGTGGAGTCGTGATCGGTGATCGCCAGCACGCGCACCCCGCGGCGGGCGGCCTCCGCCACCAGCTCGCGCGGTTGGAACGTGCCATCGGAGGCGACGGTGTGGGTGTGGAGGTCGACGCCGCCCGCCATCGGGCTCCTAGCGGCGCCCGTTCGAGAGATAGGTGAGCAGCGTCCGCACGCCCACCCCGGTGGCGCCCTTGGGTCCGAGCGGCAGCTCCCGCTCGGTGAACGCGGTGCCCGCGATGTCGAGATGCGCCCACGGCACGCCCGCGGTGAACTCGCGCATGAAGAGGCCCGCCACGATGGCGCCGGCTCCGCGCTGGCTCGAGATATTGTTGAGATCGGCCATGTCGCTCTTGAGCCCATCCTTGTATTCGTCGTGCAGCGGCAGGCGCCACATCCGCTCCCCCGCCCCGTCGGCGGCGGCCAGCACCCGCGACGCCAATCCATCGTCGCTCGCCATCACACCGGACACGCCCTGGCCGAGCGCGATGACCACCGCGCCGGTGAGCGTGGCCATGTCGATCATCTCGTCCGGCTTGACGTGCTTGACCGCGTAGGCGAGGGCATCCGCCAGCGTGAGCCGGCCCTCCGCGTCGGTATTGCCGATCTCGATGGTGAGCCCGTTCATGGCCCGCACGATGTCACCGGGGCGCTGGGCGGCGCCGGAGGGCATGTTCTCGGTGGCCGCGATCAGCCCGTGCACCTCGACCGGCGGCTTGAGCCGCGGCAGGGCCTGGAAGATGCCCAGCACCGCGGCGGCGCCCGACATGTCGTCCTTCATCCGCAGCATGCCGTCGGCGGTCTTGAGGTCGAGCCCGCCCGAATCGAAGGTGATGCCCTTGCCGATCACCGCCACGCGGCGGCGCGCCCGGCCCTTGGGGGAGTACGTGAGGTGGATGAACTTGGGCGGCTCCTCGCTGCCCTGCGCCACGCCCACGTAGGCGCCCATGCCCATCTTGGCGCACTCGGCCCGGTCCAGGACCCGGAGGGTGAGCCCGCCCTCCTTGGCGATCTCGGCCGCGCGCCTCGCCAGGAAGGTGGGCGTCACCACGTTGGCGGGCTCGTTGACCAGGTCGCGCGCGAGGACCGTGGCCTCGGCCGAGACCCGGCCGATGCGGACGCCGTCGCGCGCGGCGGCCGCGCTGCGCCGGTCGGGCTCGAGCACGGTCAGCGCGCGGACCACCTTGCCGTTCTTCTCCTTCAGGTACTTGTCGAAGCGATAGGTGCCGAGCAGCGCGCCCTCCACGACCGCCTGGGCCCGCTCGCGGGCGGGCAGCGCGGCGGCGGGCATGAACACCGCGATGGTCGCGGCGCCCAGATCGCGCGCGCGCCGTACCGCGGCGGCGGTGGCCCGGCGGATGGGCTCGGCGTCGCGCGCCCGCGCTCCCCGCCGGAGCGGGCCGAGCCCCACCACCAGGACGCGCCCCGCGGGAACCGCGCCCGCGGTGTGGAAGTACGAGATCTGTCCCGGCTTGCCCTCGAACTTCTCGCTCTTGAGCACCCGCGAGAGCAGGCCGCCGAGCGCTCGGTCCAGCGTGGCGATCTCGGGCGCCGGACGCGCGCCGTCGCCGTACTGCCCCAGCACCAGCACGTCCGCGCGCGCTTCCGATGGGCTCCGGGTCTCGAGGGCCAGCTCCATTCGCGTCATCCTCCCTGGGACAGGGTCTGGGTCCGGCCGAGGCTCACCGCGCGGTGCACCATGTCCGCGAGCCCGTCGGTGGTGTCGTAGCGGTCGAGGTCGGCGATCGCCACCCAGCGCACCTCGGCGGCGTCACTGCCCGCGCGCGGCACGCCGGCCTCGACGGCCGCCGCGTAGTCGATGATCACGTAGTGATAGTGGACGCGGGGCGGCTCCGATCCGTTCCCGGGCCCGAGCCGCACCCGGTCGATCACCCCGCAGAGGCCGAGCAGGCGCACGCTCACCCCGCATTCCTCCTGGACTTCGCGGCGCACCGCGTCCTCGATGCGCTCGCCCAGGTGGACCAGGCCGCCGGGAATGCTCCACTTGCCTTCGGACGGCGGCTGGCCGCGCTTGACCAGGAGCACCCGGTCGCCGTCCAGGATCACCGCGCCCACGCCCACGCGAGGCGCATCCGGATACTCGCGCGCGAACGTCATGAGGTCCCCCTCACCCTGAGGTCCCCCTCACCCTGCCCTCTCCCCCTCACCCTGCCCTCTCCCCCTTCGGGGGCGAGGGGACCGACAACCCTCTCCCCTGAGGGGAGAGGGCAGGGTGAGGGGTTGGGAGGTGAGGGGTCGAGGGGAGAAGGCTGGTGACGGTCATCGCGCGGCCGGATCGGGTCCAGCGGTCGGTGCCGTACTTCTCGCTCACGAGCGCCTCCGCGAGCTCCATCTCCTCCGCCGCCAGCCCGCCGGGGGCCAGCTCGAGCCCGTGCTCCGCGCGAAAGCCGTCGGCCAGCGCGGTCACGGTCTCCTCGAACGAGGGCCGCCGGCCGAGCACGGCCTCGAGCGTGGTCATGCCGGCCAGCGGATCGCGCTCGACCGGGAAGACGCGACGCAGGCGGTCCGGCGCGGCGCCCAGCATCACCGCCCCGTGCTGCAGGAAGCCCGAGCCCTGCCGCCGCTGGGCGCTGCCCACCACCTTGAGGCCCGCGATCTCCAGCTCGTACGAGCCGGTCCGCGCGAAGCAAAAGGTGGGCATCGCGGTGGGGTCGGAGGGCTGCACCGGCACCATCTCGACCGGCGCGCCCAGACGATTGATCCCGGCGGCGAGCGCGGCGCCGATCCACCGATACGTCTCGAGCAGGTCGCCCGCGCCCTCGAAATCGCCCGCGCGCGCGGCCACGCTATAGGTCAGCTCGAGCTCGGGCCCCTCGTGGAGAATGGCGCTGCCGCCGGTCGGCCGCCGCACGAGCCCGAGCCCGAGCGCGGCCGCCGCCGCGACGTCGATACGGTGGTCGAGGGCTTGCCCGTAGCCGAGGGAGATCGTGGCGGGCTGCCAGGAGAAGAAGCGGAGCGTGGGAGGCGCGGCGCCCGCGAGCCGGCCCAGCAGGAGGGCCTCGTCGAGGGCCATGTTCAGCGCGCCGTCGAGCGGC
>Ga0214471_10005101_pt1 | contig 10137 bp, 7 predicted proteins | sample RVTome_5_FD_207665 | JGI IMG/M metagenome (GOLD analysis project Ga0214471, IMG submission 207665) | Soil microbial communities from uranium-contaminated site in the Upper Colorado River Basin, Wyoming, United States - RVT142D155 | ecosystem: Environmental > Terrestrial > Soil > Contaminated >... | reverse complement strand
CGGCGACGTCGGCCCACTCCCGGCCCTCATAGCCATGGCCGACCCCGGCCACGTGCTCGCCGGAGATCGCGACGTCGGCGTCCAGGAGCTCCCCGGTGAAGACCGACAGGACCGAGCCGCCCCGCAGCACCAGGTCGGCGGGCTCGTCGCCACGGGCGACGGCGAGCCTTCGAACGAGGTCGCTCGCCATGGGGCGAAGGGTACTGGACCGCACCGTCCGGATGCCTGGGTGCTCGCTTCAGGCCCCTGACCTGGTAGTCTGTTGCGCAAGGACGACGTCGTCGTCCCGTGAGGTTCCGCTCCCTCGTTCCTCCTTCGGGCGTCTCGGGGAAAGGTCGAACCTCCCAGAGCCCCATCCGCGGCCCGCCGCGGGCAACAGAAGGAGTCGAACGTGACCCCCAACTTCGCCGAACTCGGCGTATCCGATCGCGTGATCGAGGCGCTGCGCGCGAACGGCATCCAGGCGCCGTTCCCGGTCCAGTCCCTCGTCATCCCGGACGCGATCGCCGGCCGCGACGTGCTCGCACGCTCGCAGACCGGCTCCGGCAAGACCCTGGCATTCGCGCTTCCGATCGTGGAGCGCATCGGTCAGGACGAGCCGGCGCCGGTCGCCCTCGTCCTCGTTCCCACCCGCGAGCTCGCTCAGCAGGTCGCCGACGATTTCGCCGACGTCGCCCGGGCGAAAGGGCTCCGCGTCGGTGTCGCCTACGGCGGCACGAGCGTGCAGGAGCAGAGCCGGGGGATCGGCAAGGCCCACGTGGTGATCGCCACGCCGGGCCGTCTCCAGGACATCGCCGAGCGCGGACTGATCAAGCTCGACCGCGTCCGAATCCTGGTCCTGGACGAGGCCGATCGCATGCTCGACATGGGATTCCAGCCGCAGGTCGCGAAGATCGTGCGCCGCATCCCGGCCGAGCGACAGACCATGTTCTTTTCGGCCACGTTGGACGGGGCCGTGGGCCACATGGCCCGCGCCTACACGCACGAGCCGATCCTGCACGAGGTGGAATCGATCGGTGAGACCGCCGACGGAGTCGCCCACCGGTTCGTCTCGGTCTCGGCGCACGGCAAGGTGGACGCGCTCGCCGAACTCCTCGCGCACGATGGTGGGCTCACCTTGGTCTTCGTCAGGACCAAGCGCGGCGCGGACCGTCTGGTCCAGAAGTTGAAGCAGAAGGGCATCAAGGTTGCGGGTCTGCACGGCGACATGACCCAAGGGGCGAGGCAGCGCGCGCTCGCGCTCTTCGAGGCCACCAAGGTCGACGTGCTGGTGGCGACCGACGTCGCAGCCCGCGGTCTGGACCTCGAAGGCATCAGCCACGTCGTGAACTACGACCCGCCCCAGGACGACAAGGGGTACGTGCATCGGGTTGGGCGGACCGCTCGGGCCGGAGGAACCGGCACCGGGATCACGCTCGTCACGGCCGATCAGCAAGGCGACGTCGGACGGATGGCGGCACGGCTAGACCTCAACGAGGCGTTCGAGGTCGAGGGCATGAAGGTAGCCCCGCCACGAGTGGTGTTCTCCGCGTCCGGCTCCGGCCGCCGCTCCGGCCTGCGTCCTCCGAAGCGCCGCCGGTTCTAGTCCGGGATCAGCGTTCGCGACTCGAGCGTCCGGCTACTCGCCGACGACCTTCAGACCCGCTCGGCGGTGGCGCGCGAGGATGTCCGCTGCAGGAACCGGCTTGCAGAAGAAGAATCCCTGCCCGAGCCGGCAGCCGCTCTCTAGGAGGAACCGCCACTCGCGTTCGGTTTCGATCCCCTCGGCGAGCGGGGTCATCCCCAGCCCGTCGGCGAGCTGGATGATCGCCTTCACCATGTTGCCGGCCTGCTCGTCCGCGTGGACGTCGCGCACGAACGAACGGTCGATCTTCAAGATGTCGACCGGCATGTGCTTGAGCCGGGACAGGGACGAGTAGCCGGTACCGAAGTCGTCGATCGCCAGCCTGAGCCCTCGCGAGTGCAGGTCCCAAAGGATCCGAAGCGTTCGGTCCGGGTCGGTCATCGCCGTCGACTCCGTGACCTCGACGATCGTCTTGGTCGGGTCGACGTCGTTCGCCGCAAGCCGCGACAGGATCCGCGTCGCGATATCCGGACGCCAGAGCTGACGAGGGGAGAGGTTGAACGACATCTCGACGTCCAGGCCTTCCGCTCTCCACGCCGCGTCCTGGCGAGCCAGCTCTTCGACGACCCAATCCCCGATCGCCTCGATCAGGCCCATCTCTTCGGCGAGCGGGATGAACTCACCCGGCGGCACGAGTCCACCGCCGGGATCGTTCCAGCGGATCAAGGCTTCGACCCCGACTATCGTGCCGTCGCCGAGATCCACGATCGGCTGGTAGTGCAGCTCCCAGTTCTCGTGCTCCACGGCCTTGCGAAGGCGGGTCGACAGGGAGAGCCTGCCGAGCGAGTCGTCGGTCTTGTCCGAATAGACCACGTACCCACCCGGTGCCGCCCGCTTGCTCTGGTACATCGCAGCGTCGGAGATCCGCAGGAGCTCGTTGGCATCGCCGGCGTGATTGGGGAACAGGGCGATCCCGATGCTGGCGGTAACGTAGACCTCGGTGCCGTCCAGGTCGAACGGCTCGTTCAAGGCTTCCCGCACGCGCGAGGCGACCGCTTCGGCCGCCATGACGGGGTCGCCGGCTCCGGGCATGCCGCCCCGCTCGAGGTCCGCGAGCAGGAGAAGGAACTCGTCTCCACCGGGGCGCGCGACGAGGTCGGTCTCGCGCGTCGCTTCGCGGAAACGTTCCGCGAGCTTGCCGAGCAGCTCGTTGCCCCGCTCGTGGCCGAGGCTGTCGTTCACGAGCTTGAAGTCGTCGAGGTCGGTCGTGATCACGCAGACCGCAAGATCGTGTCGACGCGCCCGGGCGATGGACAGTTCGAGCAGCTCCTCGAACATCGCCTTGTTGGGAAGACCGGTGAGCTTGTCGTGATAGGCGAGGAACGCCGCCTGCTCCTCCGCGTTCTTCCGGTCGGTGATATCGAGCATGACGCCCTCGATGAACGCCGGCTCGCCTCGCTCGTCGCGCACGACCACGGCGCTGTCCCGGAACCACACGTGACCGCCGTCGCCGGAAAGGAGCCGGTACTCGAACGTGAAGGGCTTGCCCGACTCGCGTCCCTGGAGGTATGTGGTGAGCGCGCGCTCCCGGTCGTCCGGATGCAGGCGCTTGGTCCAAAGGTTCGGGTCGTCGATGTACTCCTGCGGCTTGATCCCGAGCAGCGCCTCGATCTGTGGGCTCACGTACGTCGTGGCCATCGTCGCGTCGGCCACGTCGATGTAGACGATCGCGGGGATCTGCTCGACGAGCGCCCGGTACTTGGCGTTGGCCTCGCGGAGGTCGGCGTCGACGCGTTCGAGGTCCGACAGCACAACTTCGAGGAGCTCATGGGCGCGCGCGGGGAGCTCTTCCAGGTGCTGCAGGAGCTCTTGCACGGCGGCCAGCGCCGGCAGATGCCCCTCGGAAGGGGTCGGGTCCACGGAGAAGCCTTTCTCTGGCGTAGACCACTTATCGGCTGATCGGCCCCGGAAGTTGACCTACGACGGCGACCCCCGCTGGGCTCCACTCCGGGGCGGTCCGAAGGGCGACGACTGGCTCGCCGCCGTTGACTCGGGCGAAGACGAGGAGGAGGGGCGCGGCCTATCGAGGGGCACCCGAGTGAGCCGGTCCGCCGGGACCAGCCCGAGCGGGCTGGTCCGCGGCGACCGATGCGTCAGCAGGTGTGCTCGTCGGGCAGGAGCGGGCGGAAGATCAGCGAGAACTCGCCGCCCTCGCTCGTCCACGGCGTGAGCTCATTGGCGGTGCGAGCCTCCGGCAAGAGCACCTTCAGATCGTCGCCACCGATCACGCCGCACCGGAGATCGGCGAAGTTGGGGTCTTCGTCGCCGAACGCCGTGAGGCTGGCCAACGGCCAGTCGGCCGGCTCCTGGGTGAGTTCGGGGTCGCCTCGGTAGGGCTGGACGTAGATCCGCATCTCGGAGGGCTCGAACGGCTCCTCCTGTCCGACTGAACCTTCAGGGAGCCAGCTTCGGAGATCGCCGAGCTTCACTTGGAAGTCGTAGAGCTTGGTTCGCGCCTCGGCATCCACTCCCTGGCAGTCGGCCGAGGCCTCGGCGCCCTCCGTGAATCCGAGCGCGTAGGCCGACACCGTGTGCGTCTTGCCCTCTGCCGTGACCGTGAACGTCGTCGTGGGGAGGTCGGTCACGCAGGGGTAGTCGTAGGTCGCGTCTTGGCCGAGGAGACCGGCCGTCCGCGCCTGTTGCAGGATCGCCTGGATGGCGTCCTCGCTGAGGTGGCTCACCCGGAGGTTCGGCAACGACGGACCGGGATAGATCTCGATCATCGGGCCCTCCACGATCATCCGACCGTCGCCGTAGATCGAGATGCCGGCGACCGAGCGGAGGTTGTACTCGAGGGTGACGAAACCCCCACCCGTGGCCACCCGCAGGACCAGTTGGTCGGCGCCGGTGGGATGGTCGATCCCCCCGCTGCCAGGGCCGGGATCGTCGTTGAAACGACCACAGGCGCTCACGAAGAGCGCCATGGCCAACAGTGCGATCGGAAGCGTCCGTGTTCTCATCGGAGACCTTTCATCCGGGGAATGAGGCTTGGACGGTACCCCGGCCGTCCGAGGTTCCGAGGCAGGTCGAAGGAAGCGGAGCATGAGCTCGGGACCAGCGGGTACGCTGCCATCGATGGGGACGATGCGAGCCCTGCGGAAGACCTCGAAGGGCCGGGGCGCCGGGCTCGAGGAGATCGCGGTTCCCGAGCCCGGCGAGGGAGAGGTCCTCGTCCGCGTGCACGCCGCGTCGATCTGCGGCACCGACCTGCACATCTACGAGTGGAACGAGTGGGCCGAGAATCGCATCCCCCGCGTGCCGATGACGTTCGGCCACGAGGTCGCCGGGTGGGTCGAGGCCGTTGGCCCCGAGGTCCACCACGTGCAGCCCGGAGCGTTCGTCGCCGCCGAGACGCACATCGCGTGCGGGATCTGCTCGACATGCAGGACCGGGCGCGCCCACATCTGCCGCAACCTGCGGATCCTCGGCGTCGACACGGACGGTGCGTTCGCCGGATACGTCGTCGTCCCCGCCCAGAACGCGTGGGTGGTCGGAGAAGGGATCCACCCGGACCACGCGTCCGTGATGGAGCCCTTCGGCAACGCCGTCCATGCGACCTTCGGGACCGAAGGGGGCGAGGACCTGCCGACGAACCCCGTCGCCGTGATCGGCTGTGGTCCCATCGGGTTGTTCTCGGTCGCGATCGCCCGGGCGCTCGGAGCCTGGAAGGTCTTCGCGATCGAGCCGAACGCCGAGCGCCGTGCCCTTGCCGGGAAGATGGGTGCGGATCTCCTCATCGACCCGACCTCCGAGGATCCCGTGGAGGTCGTGACGCGTGAGACCGACGGCAACGGTGCGGAGGTCGTCCTCGAGATGTCCGGCAACGCGAGAGCGATCGACCAGGGGACGCGGATGCTCGCCCGCGGCGGGCGGATGTCGCTGCTCGGCCTGCCCGATGGCCCGGTCACGCTGGACCTGAACGACCAGGTGATCTTCAAGGAGGCGAAGATCCTGGGGATCACCGGCAGAGAGATGTTCCGGACCTGGCAGCAGACGACGACGTTGCTCTCCACCGGGCGGGTCGACGTCTCACCCGTCATCACGCACCGATTCCCGCTCGAGCGGTTCGAGGAGGCGTTCGAGACGGCAGCGTCGGGCCACGCTGCCAAGGTCATCATGTTCCCGGGGTCCTAGCGGCCCGCCGGTTACAGGTAGCCCGCGGTGCCGGTCGCCGTCCCCTCGGAAGGCCGCGCGCTCGCGAGCGATTCCACCCGGAACGGGAGGACCTTCACGTCGGCCCCGTTCAGCGACACGACGATCCGGAAGTCTCCCGGCGCGACGAGCGGCATGCCGTTCAGGTTCAGCGCGATCGGGACGATCTGCTCCTCTGGAGCCCCGGCGGTGAATTCCCCCCCGATGCGGCCGACCGATCGTCCGTCCGGTCCGGTGCCGAGCTGGATCTCATGACCGTCCGGGCCCTCGATGCGCAGCTCGAAGTGGCGGGACTCGTTCGGCGTGCCGGGCAGGATCCGGAACAGGAGCCCGACGGCGATCCGGTCGTGACGAGCGGGGAACAGCGCGACGTGGATCCTGTTCCACCCCGCGCCGAGCGCGTACAGCTTGCCCTGGACGGCCGCGACCGAGTCGGCGAGGAACCCGTCCACCTCGATCCCGGCCATCGCTCGACGCTATCGCATGCGCTAGCGTGGAGTGCGATGCCCGGAGGGCTCGACTACCTCAAGGAACGTCTCGCGGAGCTCGAGGAGCAGGGGCTTGCCATCCGGCCTCGGATCCTGGAAGGCCCCACGGGCGCACGCGCGCGGTTCGACGGGCGCGACGTGATCAATCTGGCCTCGAACAACTATCTCGGCCTCGCGAGCCACCCGCGGATGAACGCCGCAGCGGCGAAGGCGGCCGAGGAGCTCGGTGCCGGCACCGGCGCCGTCCGCTCGATCGCCGGCACGATGTCGTCGCATCGGGAGCTCGAGCGGCGGTTCGCCGAGTTCAAGCACGCCGAGGACGCGCTGATGTTCCAGTCCGGCTTCACGGCGAACGCCGGGACCGTCGCTGCGATCTTGGATCGCGACGACGTGATCGTGAGCGATCGCCTGAACCACGCCTCGATCATCGACGGAGCGCGGCTCTCGCGGGCCGAGATCAAGGTGTTCGAGCACAAGGACGCCGCTCACGCCGACGCTCTGCTGGAAGAGACGGCGCGCCCCGGCCGCAATCAGCTGCTGGTTACCGACGGCGTGTTCTCGATGGACGGCGACATCGCGCCGCTTCCCGATCTCGTCGAGGTGGCGGAGCGGCGGGGCGCGATCATGATGATCGACGACGCGCACGCGTCGGGTGTCCTGGGCGCCGGCGGGGCGGGAACGGTGGACCACTTCCGGCTTCACGGCCGAGTCGACATCCAGGTCGGGACGCTCTCGAAGGCGATCGGAGTGCTCGGCGGGTTCATCGCAGGCCCGCATGCGCTGATCGAATGGCTCGTGAACCGAGGCCGGCCGTTCCTGTTCTCCACGAGCGCGCCGCCGGCCGTAGTCGCGGCGTGTCTGGAGGCGCTCGACATCATCCGAGACGAACCCGAACGGCTCGAGCAGTTGTGGACGAACACGAAGACGTTCAAGGACGGGCTGCACGACCTCGGATTCGACACGGGGATGAGCGAGACGCCGATCACGCCCGTGATCACCGGCGAAGAGGCGGCGACTCAGCGGTTCGCGCAGCGCCTGTTCGAGGAGGGTGTGTTCACGCCGGCGATCGTGTTCCCGACCGTGCCCCAGGGGCGAGCCCGGGTCCGCACGATCGTGACGGCGGACCACAGCGAGGACGATCTCGGTGAGGCGCTCGCGGTGTTCGGCCGGGTCGGCCGGGAACTGAGCTTCGTCTAGCGCTTCGCGCCCGAGTCGGCCTTCGCCCGCTGGACCTTCTCGAGGATGCCGGCGATCAAGAGGTCGAGACCGAACTCGAACTGCTCGTCCGAGGAGCACTCGGCGAAGTGCGGCGAAACGGCCTGCAGGACGGCGAACTCGTCGGGGAGCCGGGCGGCGAGCTCCTGGTGCATCTTCAGGTGCCCCTCGTCGGCGCCCCCCGCGATCGAGCCGAGCTCCATCATCACGAAGCCCTGGATGTACCCTCCGAACGCGTGGAACGCCTGAGCCGTGTCACGGTCGGACAGGCCCGCTCCCTGCAGTACGCGGAGCGCGAACTCCATCGGCCGCATCGAGTCCGGAGAGCGGGCGGGGCTCCGTTGCTCGGCGAACAGGCGCATGACCTCCGGGTGTGACTGGAGCAGCCGGCGCCACGCGCGGGCGCCTCGGCGGCAGGTTTCCTCCCACTCACCGGCCGGATCGGGGAACTCGAACTCGGCCATGACCCGCTCGCAGATGCCGTCGAGGATGTCTTCCTTGTCCTCGACGTGGTTGTACAGAGACATCGCCTCGACACCGAGCTCGCGACCGATCCGGCGCATGGTGACGGCGTCCAGGCCCTCGGCGTCCATGAGCACGAGCGCGGTCTCGATCACGCGTTCGCGCGTCAGGGGCTTGCGGCGTACCTTGAGCGCGTCCGCGTTCCGTGCGGTCCGGGCCATCCGTTCCTCTCCCGTTCATCCGGCCGTGGGATGTTGTCGGGACGGCCGAGTTGACACCTTACACCGTACGCCTATACTCGCGTACATCGTAAGCATATACCGTAAGTTTCTCGGGCTGGGCCCGGGCCGACGCAGGGGGACGAGATGAGGCTGAACCCGGAAACCGTGGCACGGAGCAGCAGCCGCCACCCGTGGAGGACCGTCGGGATCTGGCTGGTCTTCATCGCCACGATGGGGTACCTGAGCTCGACGCTCCTCGGTGACGTTCTCACCCAGGACATCGAGTTCACGAACTCGCCGGAATCCGTCAAGGCCGAGAACCTCCTCACGGAGAAGTTCCCGGGAGCGGATCAGAACGAGAACACGGTGTTCTTCATCCTTGGCTCCGAAGCCTCGACGGTCGACGACCCGGGATTCCAGCAGCGGGTCACCGAGCTCGAGTCCGCGATCGAGGCGCTCGGGGACGACGTGATCGCGGCTCCGCCCACGTCCTACCTGGATGTCCCACCCGAGCAGGCTGCGGCGTCGGGACTGGTGTCACAGAGCCAGCACTACGCGCTGATCCCGGTTCCGCTGGTCGACAACACCGATACACAGGTGGAGCAGGTTCGGGAGGTTGCGCACGAGGTCGAGGGTGACGGGTTCATCGTCGAGGTCGCCGGGAACCCGACGCTGTTCGCCGACTTCACCAAGCTCGCCGAGGAGGATCTGCGCCGGGGCGAGGGCATCGGGATCGCGATCGCGCTCATCGTGCTCGTTATCGTGTTCGCCGCGATCGTGGCGGCGCTCGTGCCCATCGTCATGGCGATGTTCGCCATCATCGTGTCGATCGGGCTCGTCGCGCTGATCGGTCAGGTCGTCGAGTTCAACCTGTTCGTCACGAACATGATCTCGATGATCGGTCTCGCGGTCGGCATCGACTATTCGCTGTTCATCGTGTCCCGCTTCCGGGAGGAGCGGAAGAAGGGCTTCGCCAAGCTCGACGCGATCGGAGCCGCGGGGGCGACGGCGAACCGGGCCGTCTTCTTCAGCGGGCTGACGGTCGTGCTCGCGCTGCTCGGGATGTTCATCATCCCGACGACGATCTTCCGTGCGCTCGCGGGGGGTGCGATCCTCGTGACGCTCTCGTCGATCGCCGCGTCGATGACGCTCCTTCCGGCGATCTTGGCCCTGCTCGGCGACCGGATCAACTGGCCCCGGCTGTCCAAGCGCGCCCGAGTGGACAGCGACCACGATCCCAAGGGCGGCGTGTGGGACCGGCTGGCACGTGGCGTGATGGCGCGACCGGTGGCATTCCTGTTGTCGGGCGTGCTGGTCCTCGGCGGACTAGGCGTCTTCTACTTCCAGATGGAGCGCGGCACGTCCCAGAACGCGAGCCAACTCCCCAACGAGTTCGAGTCCAAGGACGCTTTCCTGCTGCTGCAGCGCGAGTTCGCCGGCGGCACGTCGGATCCGGTGAGGATCGTGATCGACGCACCGGCGTCCTCGCCGGAGATCCAGGAGGGCATCGAGCGCTTGCAACAGGGCCTCGGCGAGACCGGGGTGTTCGCACCGACGGTACAGGTGACGCCCGCACCCGACGGTTCCGCCGTGGTCGTCGAGGCGTTCCTCAGCGGTGACCCCTCGGACGACGGGGCCTTCCAGGCGATCCGTGATCTCCGGAGCACGGTGGTCCCCGAAGCGTTCGCGGACGTGCGCGGAGTCGACGTATTCGTTGGCGGGAACACCGCCTTCTTCACCGACTTCCTCGACGTGGCGGACCAGTACCAGTGGATCGTGCTGGTGTTCGTGCTCAGTCTCTCGTTCATCCTGCTGACCGTCGTCTTCCGCTCGATCGTCGTGCCGATCAAGGCCATCCTCCTGAACCTGCTCTCGGTGGGTGCGGCGTACGGGGCTGTGACGCTGGTCTTCCAGAAGGGTGTCGGGCTCTGGTTCTTCAACGACATCCTGCCGTTCAGCTTCCAGCAGGTCGACT
>Ga0214471_10005099_pt1 | contig 10137 bp, 11 predicted proteins | sample RVTome_5_FD_207665 | JGI IMG/M metagenome (GOLD analysis project Ga0214471, IMG submission 207665) | Soil microbial communities from uranium-contaminated site in the Upper Colorado River Basin, Wyoming, United States - RVT142D155 | ecosystem: Environmental > Terrestrial > Soil > Contaminated >... | reverse complement strand
CGTCGTCGCCGCCAGCACCTGATCATTCCACCGTTCCGTTCCCGGATCCATAGGGGGGCACCGGGAACGGAACGCTTGTGCCACCGCTCATGCAACGAGCGCGGTCTGGGGGCGTGCAACGCAACAGGAGGAGGCCGAGGAGGTACCGTCCCTGCTCGCGGGCATCGTCCAGGACCTCGCTCAGCAGGATCCCTACCTCACGGTGCCGGGCTAAAATGATCTACCTTCGCGGTACCGAACGTCTGCTTCTTGCGGATCGTCTTCGTGCTTGCCATCCGACTGAATCTCCCTGTCTCGTGCCTACTTGCCTCCACCCCTCACACCCGCACGCACGCGTAGGGGCCCGAAGCGAGGGTATCACCCCCTTCCAGAGACCTGGGGGGAGGGACCCGGAATCAAAGGCGCCGCCAGCTGCCCGTGATCCGGCACAGGAGAGCCAAGACCCCGTCGGTGACGCCGCCGCCCCTAGCGATCTGGCGCAAGAGGTGAATCTCGCCGTCGGTGAGCCGGATCTTCACAGTTCTGGTGTTTGGCGGGTGAGTCCGCTTGCGACCGGCTCCTGACCGCTCCCCCCCTCGACCTGGCTTCGCCGTCTCACTCATGGACCTGACCTCGGCTGTGACTTCCTTTGCGGGCCCTCAGCGCTTCTTGTTTTCGGCACTAGGCTCGTCAGGTCTCGTTGCGATAACCAATGAAGCAAGGGTCAGTGGCGGGTATCCCATCCGAGTGAAGAAGCTCCCGACGATCTCTCGAATATACGGCCAAGCATTGTAGAAGCCGTTGATTCGAGCGAACACTCCAGCATCCTCAGGAGTTACCTCGGCTCCTTCGAGGATTCGTCGATAGTTCAGTTCGAAGGTTCCAGATACTCGCAAGACATCAGTCGCAGGGTCGTCTTCCACGGTGCCAACACCAACAGTAAACAAGACGGTGACGCCGAGGGTGTCCCCGCCTTCTCCGAGTTCAGCGGTGGCCTTGTCCTCAACTCGCACTCCAACCGGACTAGTTGAGCACTCCATGATTGGGACGAGCCGTCGAGCCTGAAGCTCGACGAGGCTCACATCCTGAAGCGAAAACGATCGCGCAACGCGGCCGGTCTTGTGGATGTCATCTCTTGCTTCCAATCGAATCATCTGTGCACCCGACAGTTCGGCCTAGGCGGCCAGACTAAGATCCTGGTTGTCCGCTTCACGCTCATCCTCAGCTTCGGCATTGTCGGGTGACCCCAAGGGTGGGAGTACGCTCTGCTTGCTGGGCTCAAACACGCAGACCAGCGGCTTCCAGAGCAGCCCAGGGCCAAGGTTGAGAGCCGCCGGGGCCGTTACAACCGCGGAGGCATCATCCGCCTTGACTCCCACGAATAGCCAGCGCACGCCACACGCCAGTCCGAACTGGGCGAGAGTCTTCAGGGTCATGTTCGTTTCGCCGTCGAGCACCTTGGTAACCCGCGACCGAGGAACCCTCAACTTGTCAGCGAGCTCCGAGCGCGACAACTCGGCATTCTCCATAACAGCCTCAATCGCGGTCGTTGCAGCAAGCGAAAGACGCTGCTTCTCGAGGTAGATGTCAAGCGAACTGTTCATTGTCGTTGCGTCTCCCTCTCTATTCCTACGCAATGCGATCTTCATGCTCTTCGAGGATCCGTACTGCTCTGGTTTTGGCTTCCCGGGGAGTCTCCTTCTGTGGGGGCTTCCGAAAGCCGCACCCGACTACAAACTGCCTACCGGCCCGCTTGAAGCAGAGCCATCGGTGGCCGCAGTCCCTTGTGATGATGAGTTCACACATCCCATGGTCTGCGTCGGCTCCTTTGAAGGGTTTGTATTGGTCACCGATTTTCAGGCTGTTTGGGCCTTCGAAGCGGATCTTCTCGACGAAGGCGGCGAATCGGTTGAGCTGCTTCGGGGTTACCGGCCAATCCCTGTCCGAGGCAGAGTCCTTTCCCTCCAGATAGTCAAGCGCGGGGATGCTGCCGTCCCTAGCTCTAGCGAAGACGACGTCCCAGCCCAGTTTCTTGTCCAAGGCCCGTTGCTGAGGTGATGATCGCCAGTGCTCTATCGGATTGGGATGGTTCACTTCTAAAGTAACTCCCCCGGCCTGCGCCGCAGAGTACTTTCTGTCCTTCAGGTGTCTACGCCGTGATTCCATTCGACTCGGGGCCGATTTCGGCCCCGCCTCCGGGCAGGACGCATCTGGCGTCCTCTCTTATGGAGCGCAGCGAGGCGACTCTTAACACTTGGACCATTCGGATGCCGCGGTCGGTGCGGTTTAGCCCTGTCGATGGGTAAGGTGGGCGACATCGGGCTTGTCCGAGTCAGCCATGAGCGGCTCATCCCCGCGGAGTACAATGTGTACAAAGAAGCGGCTTCGTGCGGTGTGGCCTTCCATGGAAAAAATCCGGCGCAAGGAGGGGGACAGTCACCTATCGAGGCCCCGGGGGTCGGAGGTGGTCGGTCCCCGGTCCTCTCCCTGCTAGGTCCTTCGGTCTTCCTCCCTCCCAGCTCACTGGGAGGGGAACACCCCTGGAACCTCTCCTCCCACCCCAAAACCGGGTGGGATCAGAAGGGTCCTTCGCCACCCGCCGCCTCCTCCAGCACCACAAGCCGGGCACACAGGGCCCCTCCCCCGTCCATCCTGCCTCTCGCGTGGCAGGCTCCGGAGGTGTCGGTGGCGGAGACGATCCCCGGCACCGGCGCCCGACGGTCTTCATGCCGAAGCGCGGCACCGGGTACCGGTCAGGTCAGGGAGGAGGCCGGAAGGCCGTGTGTTTGTTTCCGTGTTTGTGATCCGCCCCCTCGTGGCCTCCCGTCTTCGCCGACGGTGTCCGTGGCCTCGGGGCGGCCGTGACTCCCCGTGGGGAGAGACCCGGTGCCTCGACAACGCTTCACGAGCGCGTTGCGGAGCGTACGCGGCCCCCGGCAGGAAGCCCTGGGGCCCGAGGGAGGCGGTGGGAAGGTAGGCCCTCTACCGGCCTCTGACACACCTCACGGCGAAGGGTGTCGCGTGCCTCCCGGTGGGTCGTGCCCATCAGCGTGGGCCGGGATCGTGGAAGGGGTGTCAGTCCCCGCTCGCCATGTCCTTCGCCACCTCCACCAGCGCCCTCCTGGTGGTCATCGGCAACCGCTTCCACACGGTGAGCAGCTCAGCCAGCAACGGATCCTCAGAGGCCGTTTCGCCCGGGTTCGTGCAAACTGACGTGCAAACCGCCCCGGCCTCATCGTCGAAGTCCTTCGTCTCTTCTAGGTTACGCGGACCGCGCACCTGATTCCAAATCAGGGGGTTGGGGGTTCAAGTCCCTCCGGGCCTGTTTGTTACTGCAGGAGAGGGTACGGGGGTGCAGGGCGGAGAACGCTGGCCCGAAAATCAAAACTGCCCTCTTCGGCCATGGCTTCCGTGCCCCGAGTCGATCACGCTACGGGAACGTCTGCACGACCAGGTTCGAGACCCTGCAAGACGGCAGCTGTGCCAGCTGGAAGAGCACCGTCCGTCCGCTGGCAGCCGCCGGCACCTGGAGTGTGATCTCGCCCCTTCCGCTGGCGTCGGGGAGAGCCCAGCGGAGGGCCCCTTCCCTTGGATCCGCGATGGACAGGGCAACACCACCGCACCGGGGAAGTGGCGTCGAGCCGGCGTGGAGCCCTGCCACGAGGAACACACGAGACGTCGGATCCCCGCCGGTGAAGCGAAAGGTGTTCGAGGCCGCCGAGTCCCCCGGATCGGGCACTTCCAGGAAGAGAGCGGTGCAGGGGTCGTCCTCGTCCACGTCGAGCTCAGGAATTGTCCCATCCGCTCCGCCTTCGAACGGTGGATCGGCCTGGTAAGGTGCCGTCACCTCGACCCGGGCCGCAATGTCGGGCGTGTCCCGCACCCATCGAGGCGCACGACCGATAACGGCACATCGAGCGCGCCGTCCCGGCCTACCAACACGGTTCCCGAGACGGGGTCCGTTCTGTCCACCTCCGCCACGCGGAAGAAGATGCAGGGAGTCGTCGGCTCGCTCGCCGACACGGTCAGGCGGACACGGTCTGCGACCGGTCGCGGGCCAGTCCCCGGATCAAAGACCTGCAGGACGTTGCCGGCCTCCAGCGAATCGACCGAGGTCGCGTCCAGAGACCGGGTCTCACTCAGCACCCGACACCGAAGCTCGTAATCCGTCTCGCCCGGCGGCGCGGTCGTCCCTACATGTTCCAGGACGCACGTCACATGAGGGAAGAACTGTGGAACGATCACGACGTTTCCGACGGTGTGGGCCGCGCTCTGTCCCGTCGCCTGGCCAATGAAAGAGGCCTGGCAGTTGCTTGGTGAGAAAGGACTGTAGAAGAAGAAAACTTCCGATGTGTTGAAGTTTGAAGAGCTCGCGGGCTGCAAGACCAGCCTCGTGATCGTCAAGAAGAAGAACCTCTGGATGGCCGCGATGCCGGAGAAGTTGACCGTGATATCGTCGGGATCGGGATCGTTCGGGTCCACCAATTCCGTGGCGGTAGCTCCGTACTCGGTGATGAGACTGCCGGACACGCCGCTCTGCACAAAGGCATTCTGGAGAGATGCCGTCTCGGTGGGCAGGGCGATGTTGATGGCGATGATGATGGCACCTCCCTCGACGCCATCATCGCCCTCGTCGTTGATCAGCCGGTAGGCGTAGATCCAGTTTCGATCTCGATCCGCTTCGCTCGGAGCCGGAACACCGACATCGGGATCGACGGTGGTGGGACGGTACTGCCCCCCGACGAGAGAGAAGAAACCGTCGAACGGCGGTGGCGGCGGGATGTTCTCCGGGCCGCCAAAGGCGGCGCACTCCAGCGTTCCATCGAGAGCGACGTTGGAAGCGGTGGTGCCGTTCCAGCGAACGGTCTGGAGCTTTCCGATGAGCGGCGGGATGTCCGTGGCGCTGTCAGCGAAGCACGGCCGGGGAAGAAGGAGACAGAGGACAAGCATCGTGGCTGCCCTGGCGATCCGTTCACACAACGCGGTGTGCATGACAACCTCCTCTTCTCCGATGCTCCTGTCGGATGACGGGACCCGGTGCGGATCACCATTCTAGCTCGAGCCCGAGCCCTTCCATCCCGGAAGTCAGAGCCTTCCTTCGCTTCCGCCAAATCAGGGGGTTGGGGGCTCAGGTCCGTCCGGGCCTGTTTCCTGGACTTCGTCCGACCCATCCGGCTATCATGGGATCACGCGTTGGGCCAAGCCAGGCACCCCGGGCCCGCCCTGACTCCCGAACGCCGGGATTTCCCATCATGAACGACTCTGAGCCCACGATCGCGGCATCGGCGGGCACCGATTCGCCCCCCGGGGATCCTCGTACCCGGAGTCTGAGCCATCGCAGATCCCCCACCCCCACCTGGATCGGAACCTACAAGATCCAGTCCATCCTCGGCGAGGGCGGCATGGGCACCGTCTACCTGGCAACGCAGTCCAAGCCCATCCACCGCAAGGTCGCCCTGAAGGTCATCAAGCCGGGCATGGACAGCCAGGTCGTCCTCGCCCGTTTCGACGCGGAGCGTCAGGCTCTTGCCCTCATGGACCACCCCGGCATCGCCCGGATGCTCGACGCCGGAACCACCCCCGAGGGCCGGCCCTTCTTCGTCATGGAGTACGTCGCGGGGATCCCCCTCGACATCTACTGCGACACGAAGAAGCTCGACCTCGACCAGCGTCTCCGTCTCTTCATCGATGTCTGTCAGGCCGTTCTGCACGCCCACCAGAAGGCCGTCCTTCATCGGGACCTCAAGCCTTCGAACATCCTCGTGGCCGAGGTGAACGGCAAGCCGGCTCCCAAGATCATCGACTTTGGCCTCGCCAAGGCCCTCGGGCAGAGCCTCACCGACCAGTCTCTCTTCACCCAGCAAGGGATTCTGGTGGGAACACCGGATTACATGAGCCCCGAGCAAGTGGAAGCTTCGGCCCACCCGGCCGACACGCGGACCGACGTCTACTCCCTCGGGGTGATCCTCTTCCGGCTCGTGACGGGTTCCCTGCCGTTCTCCACCAGGGCGATCCGAGAGGCAAGTCCGGTCGGGGCCATCCACGCCCTCCAGTCACTCATCTGCGACACGGATCCCCCCCGGCCAAGCACCAGGGTCACGAGCAGCCACGAGCTCGGCGATGCCCTGGCAAAAGTCATGCGCACACAGACCTCGACGCTCGTCCGCAAGCTCAGAGGTGACCTCGACTGGATCGTCCTCAAGAGCCTCGAGAAGGATCGGAACCGTCGATACTCGACCGCGGCCGAGCTGGCCGATGACATCCGGCGCCACCTTGACGACGAGGCGGTCCATGCGCGACCACCAAGCACGGCCTACCGGCTCCGGAAGCTCGCGAGGAGGAACGCAGGCGCCGTCCTCTCGGTTGGAGCCCTCTTTGTTCTTCTCGTGGCAGGTGTGGTCACGAGCACGGCCTTCTATCTTCGAGCAGAGGAGAAGAGAGTCGACGCCGAGGAGGCCCGGAGCGATGCCGATCTCCAGAAGAACGAAGCCATCCTGGCCAGAGAGAGAGAATCCGGAGAGAGAGTGAAGGCCGAGGACGCAAGGAAGGCGGCTCTCGAGGCCCAGAGAGGAGCCGAGCGCCACCGCGACGAGGTGCTCCGCCTCTCCGATGTCAAGCGCCTCGATCAGCTCCGGGCTCGAGCCGACGACCTCTGGCCGGCGCATCCCGCGAACGTGCCGGCCATGACGGACTGGCTGGCCGAAGCCCGACTCCTTGCCGGCAACCTGGAGGGGCACCGCGCCTTTCTCAATGAGCTGCGGACGCGGGCAGTGTCCGGGCCCTCGTCATCGCATGCGACACCGGATCGCGATCCGGATTCGGAGGCAGCCAAGGGGGCCGAAAGGGCGACTCGGGATTCGGTCGGAACCTGGGTCTTTTCCGACACCGTGACCCAGTGGCAACACGACGTGCTCGAGGAGCTCGTCACGGGTCTCGAGACCTTCACCGGTCCCGATCCCAGGATCGGCACGATCGCCGATGTGGAGAGGCGCCTTGCCTTCGCCGGCATTGTTCGCGAGAAGAGCCTCGAGATGTACAGCGTCGAGTGGGAGCAGGCGATCGCTTCCATTCGCGACGATTGCCCGCAATACCGTGGCCTCGAGATCACGCCCCAGATCGGCCTCATCCCCCTGAGCCGGGACCCCCGGTCAGGACTCTGGGAGTTCGCCCACCTGCAGACGGGCGAGATCCCGTTTCGCGACGAGGACGGAGAGCTCGTGATCGACCAGAGGACGGGGATCGTGTTCGTATTGATTCCGGGTGTCACCTTCACGATGGGTGCCCAGAAGAACCACCCGGACCGGCCCAACTACGACCCCCAGGCCGATGCCAATGAACGTCCCGTCCACGAGGTGACCCTCTCTCCGTACTTCCTCTCGAAGTACGAGATGACCCAGGGGCAGTGGGAAGGGTTCACCGGCGAGAACCCGAGCTACTACCAGAATGCACTCCTCGGGCCGAAGCCCGGCCTCCACCCGGTGGAGCAGGTGAGCTGGGAGGACAGCCAGAGGGTCATGGGCCGTCTGGGTCTCGTTCTGCCCACCGAGGCGCAGTGGGAGTATGCGGCGCGGGCCGGAACCACCACGCCGTGGTCGACGGGAAGCGAACGAGAGTCGCTCGATGGAGCCGCGAACCTCGCCGATGCCTGCTGCAAGGAAAACGGCGGCCAGACGGGCTGGGTCTACGAGGAGTGGCTCGACGACGGATTCACGGTTCATGGGCCGGTGGGAAGCCTGAGTGCCAACGGGTTCGGCCTCCATGACGTGCATGGGAACGTCTTCGAGTGGTGCCGGGACTGCTCTGGCGACTACTCCTCTCCGGTCGCGCCCGGAGACGGAGAGCGGCGAGTCTCCTCCCGCCTCCGCGTGTCCCGTGGCGGCAGCTTCATCTTCACCGCCACGAGCGCGCGTTCGGCGTTCCGCAACGGCGACCCTCCCGAGGGCCGCTACAACTTCCTCGGGCTCCGCCCCGCCAGGGCCATCGAGTAACTCCACCCTGTGCGACTCGAGCGCCCACGAGGGCATCGACGATGCTCGATGGCCCGGGACCCCGCTACTCCACTCTCAACACCACGGCGTTCGTCGTCGCCACCCGGAAGTCATCGGGCGCCGCGTCGTCCTCGATGAATCCCTGGAACGTGGCCGTGATCGGGGCCGGTCTCCCGTTCGGCAAGGAGAACAGCGTAGCCGGGGCCCTGTCCGAGGCGTAGTCCGCCTCGCCCAGGATCGGCCCGTGGCCGAACGTGTTCCAGAGCTTGATCGGCTGCGGAGCACCGCCCGAGAAGACGGTCGGGAACGCCGTCCAGCCGAGGAAGTAGCCCGCCCGCTCCTGGACCGAGACCGCCAAGGCATCCGGCTCCCCGACCCACGCGGGTCGTTGGGGTCCTCGACCAGCCCTCGGTCGATGACGATCGACGCGGGGGAGTGCCCGTAGTCCCCGGCAAGAGGGTCCTGGAACCCTGGGTTGCCGTCGATGTTCCCCCTGGCAGCATCGCCGTTCTCGACGACCCACTCACCATGTCCCGGGCCACTGCCACCATCGCCCTCCTCGTGGTCATCGGGAGCCTGTCCCATGCCGCGTGCAGCTCGGCCAGGAGGAGATCCTGTGGAGGCCCCCCGAGTTACGACGCTCGCCCACCACGCCTCCGGCCGTCACCCCCCCACCCCGACAGTGTCGAGGCGAGGATGTGTGACCGTCGGTCGGATGCATGTGCCCTATTATCGCACTAACTATCAATTTGTGTCCATTCTTGGTTGAATGCCCATTTTTATCGTTCTCTGCGCGCTTTTCCTCCGTCTTTGTAGACAGATGACTCGCATCTTGTTAGTCTTCTGATCACAGCCACCGGTCCTGGCGAAAGGAGAAGCCGCGATGATTCACCGACCCCCTGCTCCAGCTCCCGCACCGCCATCCACCGAAGCCGCGCCGCTCCCCGACATGATCCTCGAGGCGGGCCTTCCCCCCGGCGAGCTCGTGCGGCGCCTCGTCACCGCCAACAGGACAACCGCCATGGGCAACCGGGCGCTTGCCTTCTATCTCCACGACATGCAGTCCCGCGGCGAGCACCACGCGCTCTCGTTTTCCTCGGCCGCGCAGTTCGCCATGGCGAGGCTCGAGATGGGAAAGACCGCGGCCTACGAGCTCGTGAGCCTCGGCGCCTCGCTCGACGGGCTGCCGAGGATCGACGCCGCCTTCTGCGAGGGCGAGATCTCCTGGAGCAAGGTGAAGCTCTTGAGTAGCATCGCCGTCCCCGACACCGAGATCGCCTGGCTGGAGCTGGGAAAGGAGCTCAACTGCCGGCGGCTCGCGCAAGAGGTCGCCTCAACGGAGAAGGGACGGCCGCCGCGCAAGAACCGCCGGGGGCTTCCTCACCTCTCCTACGTCATCAAGGCAAGGGTCGACGCCACGCGACGCGAGATCCTCGAGGCGGCGCGGAGGAAGCTTCAGGACGAGACCGGGGAGTTCGTCAATACCCCCGATCTCTTGACGACCCTGGCCGAGAGGTATCTGCGGAGCGTCGAGTATCCGGAGGGGTGCGGTGCCGATGTGGACTTCCCGGCCGATGCCTCCGGCGGCACCCGGCCCGGCGACCGAGGCGAGGGCGACGACGGAGACGAGGGCCAGGACGGCGGCGGGCCCGACGGGAACAACCGGGGTAAGAGACGCTCCTCCGGCCTCCTCTTCCAGGTCGTCATCGAACGCTGCCCTGACTGCCACGACTCCCTTCTGCACACGGAAGAGGGGCCCGTCTGCCTGAGCCGGGGCCGGGGCGACATGATCGCCTGCTGCGAGGCGAAGTCCCGGGAGGTGATCGAGGGGAGGGACGGCAAGGACTGCTCGACGAAGATCGACATCCCCACGCCAGCGTGGATGCGCGAGGCCGTTCTCCTCCGTGACGGGATGAAGTGCGTGTGCTGCGGAGGCCGGAACCTGCTCATGGCCCACCACGTCGACTTCAGAAGCAACGGCGGAAGGACCATCCCGAGGCAGCTCTGCTCCCTCTGCGCCTTATGCCGAGCTCGGCATAAGGCGCATTATGCCGCGTCTCGGATTATGCCGCGTTGAATCGCGACTGTCCTTGTTTCGCCGGTACTTACGGAGATTAGGAGCCCCTTCTCGCGGCATAATCCGGAGGGTGCCTGCCACGCTTCCTTCCCC
>Ga0214471_10005098_pt1 | contig 10138 bp, 10 predicted proteins | sample RVTome_5_FD_207665 | JGI IMG/M metagenome (GOLD analysis project Ga0214471, IMG submission 207665) | Soil microbial communities from uranium-contaminated site in the Upper Colorado River Basin, Wyoming, United States - RVT142D155 | ecosystem: Environmental > Terrestrial > Soil > Contaminated >... | reverse complement strand
GGTTCGTACAAAGGGCGAGCCCATCGGAATAGCCATTTGGCCTCTTCAATACGCATATTGACACAACCTCGGCTCATGGGCGTGCCGAAGTTGTCATGCCAGTACGTTCCATGGAAAGCAACCCCTGTTTCTGTAAAGAAAGATGTCCAGGGGACACCAGGCAATTCATAATCATCCAGGTCAGCAAACAAGTTTCCATTGCCCATATGTTTGGAGGGATATTTCGATAAAATACGAAACTCACCACTGGGCGTTTTCGTTGAAAGCAATTTTGGGCTGGGCCGTCCGGCCGGTATGCCTGAGGAGATGGTGGTCTTGAATACAATCTTGTCATACTCGTATGTGGTTAACACCTGAGTACTCAGGTTGACTTCAATGCGTTTGTTTTCGAGTGGCACCTCAGGAGCAATGGGAGCCCATTCCTCGAACGGGATCGGGCGTAAGTGTATAGCCAGAACGTGATAAGGAAAGCCTACCAGTTCATCAAATATCCGATACCAAGGCTCGCCATCGGGACCTTCGTCAATTCCATCAATCCAATGCACGGATCCATAGTAAAGCCGCAAGTTTGGCTGCCAGCCGTATGTCTTTGTGTAGCGCATGGCTTGTGTATAGGGTACAGTCAATTCCGCCAGTTGCCGCGTCCCTTCAGGAATCGTTGTCAGGGGTTCGTTGAAAAGAACCTTGACCTTTTGCAGACGTGCGCGATGCATATACCCACCCCAAACGCGATACCAAATTGGATTGTAAGTTGGGCTTCCAGCATCCACCTCTTTGTATACATTCACCAACTCATCTCGGAACCTTTGCCCGACGATCAGACTTTCGTCATTTGGAGCGCTGTACACGCTGACAGATTTAGTCGCCACGCGCACCTGTAATGAATCATCGAACGTTCCAAAATTTGACAGGAATGGAGAGGACACCATGCCTGCAATCGTTGAGGCGCTTAGTTTGAGAAAATCGCGGCGAGAGAGATGAGCCATCTATCGCTTTCAGAGAAATCAGTTACCGCAGATATTCCAATGGATTAAGGAAGGTGCCGTTATGAAGAATGCGAAAGTCAATGTGGTTACCGGTCGAATTGCCTGTACTGCCAGATTCGGCGATCTGCTGTCCTTTTACGACAGTTTGCCCCGTACCGACCAGATTCGCCTCGTTGTGAGAATAGTATGTTTGATACCCGTTGCCATGGTCAATGATCACCATGTTGCCGTAACCGGTGTCGTCCCAACCGGAGAAGACCACTGTGCCGCTGTCGGAGGCGAAAATAGGTTGTCGGAAATCGGTGGACAGATCAATACCGGGGTGTCCGCTCCAATATTCCTGAGTAAGGGAATTCGCGTTGACCGGCCAGATGAAGTAGCCTGTTCCAAGATTTGGAACTTCACTGGAATAACCTCCACGCGATACCTTCTGAGCCGCACTTGGCACCTGCGCCTCTGACCAGATGATGGGACTGGTTCCATTGGGAATGATGATTTGCTGACTTTTTGTCAGCTGCGGAGGCTGTGTCAGCTCAAAGTTGTTTCCGGTGTATTCAAAGATTTCCTGGGCAGGTGTTCCATGAAGGCCCCGAAGTGTTTCGAGCGTGTCCCCATCCTGAACGATGTGCAGAACGCCATCCACTGGCAGAATATTCAGTGTGTCACCAGCTCTTAGGCTCCCCGCGGCTGCGTTCAACTGAGCATTACCCCATAAGATTGTTTCCGGTTTGAGATCAAACTTCTGCGCGATAGACCAGGGCGAATCACCCCTCTGCGCTACGTATTCAGTTAATTTGTTCGTGGGTTTTTCCGGGAGGACTGTCTTCAATTGTATGTGCCGCGGGATTCCGCCATTGTGTAATGAGACCACGGGATTTGTATCTAAAGGCGGCAGGGGCGGTAAGGCGTACGGTTCGGCTTGTGCCATTGGTGTAGTGGTAGTCTCTGCTGGCTTTGCCGAAATCAAGAAGGCAGCCGCGATGGATATAACACAACCAACAACCAAAAGGATGTTCAAGGTGAGTTTCATTTTGTTGCGTGAATATCCTATGCGCGAATGAGCCGCGACTGGTTCGGAGATTTTCATCGCTTGATGATATAACCCCAACGAACAAAAGACTAGCGCCATTCTGCTACTTTGTACAGTAAGCAAAATGGCGCATTCGGCAATAGCCCTATTTTGCGCCTTGTCATCATGAATGTAGAAGCCCGATCCGAGCGTAATAATATATGAACCGTAGGATTTAGGCAGATTGAGCGAACTTGTTGCCCGGTTCTAACCCACCAGGAGGCTGATCCCATGACAACAACGAATAGTGTGCCCGTCCGACATCCCATGAAATTCAGCAGGTGGATTTATTGGTTTCTCTTTGCGCTGATAACTGCAGGGATTCTTTATGTTTTGATCGCGCCTTTGTTTGGCATAGAGTCATCCTCGTCTGACAAAACACCGCTTGGCGGCAAGGCCTACGCCTTCGTTCAGCGCACAGTGCAAGCCTCGGTGGAGGGCGCAGCGTTTCCGGTGTTGGCATTGGCGGCGGCATTCGTGTTGGGCAGTTTACATGCGCTGACGCCTGGTCACAATAAAACCCTCGTCGGCTCTTACCTGGTTGGCGCGCGGGGGCGCTTGCACCACGCGGTGTTGATTGGGATGGTCACGGCCTTCTCGCATACGGCAAGCGCGCTCATTGTTGGCATCCTGGCGCTGTCTACAGCAGGGCAGATCGCCAGCGCGCAGTTTCTCCAGTGGATCGGGTTGCCGTCGGGAATCCTCACCGTTGGATTGGGACTATGGCTCCTCCGGAGATACATCCGCCTGGATAGCAGTCACGTTCATCCACACGGGGATGTGCATGATCATCCGCATGACCACAGCCACGAACACGAACATTCTCACCATCACCCATCCCCAGATGCCGTCACGCTAGGTGGCCCTAGGGCTGATGCACGGGATTGTCCCGACCTTTGATGCCCTGGCTATTATCCTGGTGGCGCTCAGCATCCAGAGGGCAGCATTGGGGGCCGGATTGATTTTTGCCTACAGCCTCGGCATCGGCAGCGTGTTGGTAGTCATCGGGGTGCTGGTGGTGAGGGCCCAAACTGCTTTGCTCAATCATCCCCGCTATGAACGGGCATCGCGCCGCGCTCCAGCGATTGCTGCCGGTATGGTTGTCGTACTTGGTCTGTGGCTTGTCCTCCGCACTGTCATCGCCCTATAAAATTCCCCACCCGCACTATACCAAGATCGTGTTTTAGTCGTTCTCGACAATATCACCCCAACGAACAAACCCTCAGCGCCATTTTGCTACTTTGATGGGTAGGCAAAATGGCTTATGTAATCCTGCATTTCCACGGGTGATATCTTTCACTTGTATGGGGGTGATTGCCTGGTTATAGTTGTTGAGAATGATTTGCAATAGCAATAACGAAAGTGAGATCCCGTGACTACTCATGCCGAAACGCTTGCCGCTGTGCGCGAGAGCGGTCGCCGCGTTACCCTCCAACGCCAGGTTGTGCTCGATGTAATCGAAACTGCTGAAAAACACCTGGACGCCGAAACCATCTTCCAAAGGGCACGTGAGAAGGACCCTAACATCAGTCTGGCTACGGTATACAGAACCCTGGCTGTCCTGACAGAAATGGGACTCGTTGATCGGAGCTACCTGGCCCGCAACCACGAGCGTGAGCATTACGAACCGGTCGGGGCGCCCAAGCACCATCATTTCACCTGCCTGGATTGTCATCAGGTCATCGAATTCCAAAGCCCGGGTCTAAACCAGTTGATCGGTCAGCTCCAGGAAGAACTTGGAGTGGAAGTCCTGCACGCCTGCATATGTGTCGAAGGATACTGTAATGAGTGCGCGTCAAAACATAACGTAGAAAAAGAAAGGGAATAAATCACTTATGGAAGCATTCGTCATTACGTTGCGCGAAGGGATGGAGGCCGCTCTCGTCGTCGGACTCATTCTTGCCTATCTCAACCGCAGTGGACTCGTTTCCTTGCGGCGTTGGGCCTATGCCGGGCTGGGGTTGGCTGCAGTCTTTAGTATCTTGGGAGCAATGGTTTTCAGCCTGGCCGGTTTCGACCCAGAAAATGAAGTGTTGGAAGGGACGTTGCTAGCTGTCGCTGCACTACTCGTGTTTAGCCTGGTAGTCTGGATGTGGCGCACCTCGCGGGGCATCAAACAGCAGGTGGAGGACCGCCTGGAATCACTAACCACCTCTGGGGCGAAACGCCAGGGTTGGGGCATTCTGGCCTTCGTCTTCTTCATGGTGTTTCGTGAAGGGGTGGAGATGATCTTATTCCTGGCGGCCCTTTCACTTACCGCTACCCCCGACCTGGTTGGCTTGCTCGGCGGGTTGTCTGGACTGGGGCTGGCCACGCTCTTCGGCGTGCTAATCGTCAAAGGCAGCCTGCGTATTAATCTGCGCCGCTTCTTCGGCGTCACCGGGTTCGTGCTGATGGTGCTGGTAGCGCGCTTGCTTGCCGGCAGCCTGCACGAGTTCTTCGAGGTCGGGCTGTTGCCAAGTACCCCGGCTCTGCTGGCGGTGATCGGCTTCATAGTCAAAGACAGCACTTCGACCCTTATCCTTATCGCATTGATTGCATTACCCGTTCTCAGCATGTTGCCTGAAATGCGGATCAAACCACAAGTGCTTGCCGCCCACGACGGCGAAAGTAGCACAGAACGCCGCAAGCGCCTGGCTGGGCTTTATCGCTCACGTAAATGGCAGACTGCCCTCGTCAGTGTAACGCTGGCAACGGTGTTGCTCCTTGGCATAACCACCTACGCATTTGGAAAAGCCAGCTACCGGCCTGATCCCCAGATGGTCATGGTGCACGATGACGGAATGGTGCATATCGCTGTTTCGGATCTCGCGCCCGGTCAACTCAACTTGTACACCTTTCAGGGAAGCGTGGCAGATGTGACTTTCATGGTGATCAAGCGCGAGGAGGATGACATCGCTGTAGCGCTTAATGCCTGTGGCATCTGCCCGCCGCGCGGCTATCACCAGGAGGGAAATGTCCTGATATGTGACAACTGCAATGCTCCAATCAATATGGAGACGGTCGGCATGCCAGGTGGATGTAACCCGATTCCCCTGGCAGCCTCTCTTGTCAATGGCCAGGTGCAGATCACATCATCCGACCTGCTAGGGGCGCAAGCCACGTTCGCGCAATAGGAAACTTCTAATGTTGTTGCGCATCCTCAAAGATACCTTGCGCCGTAGGACACGTCGCCTGCTTGCCACTACGTTAGCGGTAATGACTGGCGCTTCTCTCGCCGCGGCCTTGCTCGGCATTTCACTTAACATCACCGGGCAGATGGGCCGGGAGCTGCGAGCCTACGGGGCGAATATCCTGGCCTCGCCTGCCAACAGCGACTTGCGCCTGGAGATTGGTGGCGTGCCTGTGCAGATAACGGGTAAAGTCAGCGCAAGTGAACGGTCTCTGCTGAACGAAAATGATCTAGTGAAGTTGAAGACGATTTTCTGGCGGCACAACATCGTCGGTTTCACGCCATACCTGACAGCCCTGGCAGAAGTGGACGCAGAGACTCTGGTCCTGATCGGGACCTGGTTCAATAAGCCGCTCACCCTCCCGAAGGGTGCAACCGTTCGCACCGGTTTTGCCTCCACCCAAAATGCCGAGGCAGACGCGACGTTCCGCACTGGCGTCAAAACAACCGCACCCTGGTGGCAGGTACAAGGCGAATGGGTGCGTGATGATGATCCTGGCTCAGCGATGGTAGGCGTGAAGCTGGCTTCACAAAAGGATTGGCAGATCGGGGACGAGTTCACGGCAAAAGTCGAAGATCGAACAATTCGCTTTCGTATCGTTGGCCTGATCAGCACTGGTGGATTCGAGGATGATCAAATCTTCGTGACTCTGCCTGCCGCCCAAGAGTTGCTAGGACTGTCGCAGGGCGTGGATCGGGTGCAGATCAGCGCGCTGGTCGAGCCGGATTCGAGTCTGAGGGCTGACCTGCAAAACATCGACCCATCCGAGATGACGCCTGACCAGTACGCCACCTGGTATTGCTCGCCGATCATGGGAGCCGTGGTCACCCAAATCAAAGAGGTTTTGCCAGGGGCCGACGTGGGTCCGATCCGGCAGATCAGCCAGGCTGAGGTGGATTTCCTGAGCAAGATCGGCCTGTTGATGGCGCTACTTACGATTATGGCTCTCGGCGGCTCGGCGCTGGCCGTGATGACTGCGATGACCGCTTCAGTTATGGAACGACGGGCGGAGATCGGGCTGATGAAAGCCATTGGGGCAGACGATGGTCAGATCGCCTCGATCTTCTTGAGCGAAGCGGCGTTGATTGGATTGGCAGGAGGCGTGCTGGGTTACTTGCTTGGATTGGGACTTGCCCAGGGATTGGCACGCTGGGTATTCTCCGCTGGTGGCCAGATGCCAGCCATCGTCCTTCCGCTCACCTTGGTGCTGGCGCTGGCAGTGGCATTGATTGGTAGCGTGCTGCCGGTACGGCGAGCTGTGCGGTTCAACCCGGTATTATTGCTGAGAGGTAAATAACATGTTTTGGAGAATTTTGTTGGCATCCCTCCGTCACCAGCGAGCACGTTTGGGTATCGCTGCGCTGGCCATGGCCCTCGGCAGCGCCCTGGTATCGGGGTTGCTCAACCTGTCAGGTGATATTGGCGGGCATGTCGGACGCGAACTGCGCGCTTATGGGGCGAACATCATCATTCGCCCGCAGGAACAGTCCCTGCTCGTTGGGATGGGCGGGTTGGAATATGGCGAGGTTACCGCGCCACAAACCCTGGCAGAAGATAATTTGGGGCCGATCAAGCAGGTGAAAGGCGTCGTCGGCATGCTGCCCTATCTGTACGCTGTTGTGGATGCTTCGGAAAGCCAGGCAATCTCAGCAGAAAACCAGGAGGAGGGGAATGGTGCTGATGTGACCATCATGGGAGACTCGGAACGCCCGGTGATCCTGGCAGGAGTGGATTTATCTGCGACCCGCTCGATCAATCGATGGTGGCAAGTGCAAGGACGCTGGCCCCAGTCGCCCGATGAAATCCTGATAGGCAAGCGGGCAGCAGAGATGCTTGACCTGACACTCGGTAAAAGCCTCTTAGTAACTTATGGCGGGCAGACCCAAACATTGCGCGTGGCGGGTGTGCTGGAAACCGGGGCCGCGGAAGATGATCAACTCGTTGCGAGTTTGCAGGCTGTGCAAACCCTCACCTCCCAGCCAGGCCAGGTAACTCTGGTCATGGTTAGCGCTTTGACCACTGATCGCTCGCTCGACGCAACAGCGGCTGAGGTCCAGGCGATGTTGCCTGCTGCTGAGGTGCGGACGCTGGCACAATTCGCGCAGGCCGAGGAGCAAGTGCTGAACAAAGTACGCTTGCTGGTCGGGCTGGTGGCAGCGCTGGTCCTGCTGGCCGGCGCGCTGACCGTCGCCGGCACACTCAATACAATGGTGATCGAACGGCGAACGGAAATCGGTTTGATGAAAGCGCTGGGAGCATCAGACAAGCGTGTGGCGAATCTCTTCCTTGTGGAAGCAATGAGCGTGGGCATCTTCGGGGGCCTGGCTGGTTACCTGGGAGGATTAGCCCTGGCGCTGGCGATTGGCTGGAGGGTCTTTGATACGGTAATCACGCCAACGCTCTGGGCCTTGCCCGGAACATTGTTGGTAGGGCTGGTTGTCGCCTGGGCTGCGGGGTTGCTCCCAGTGCAACGCGCTCTTAGGATCGATCCTGTAATTACATTACGAGGCGAATAATGACTGAAACCATGGTACGAGCAATCGAACTTTCACGGATCTACGCTGAAGTGAAAGCATTGAATGGGGTGAATCTGGAGGTGGCGCGCGGCGAGTGGGTGAGCGTGATGGGGCCATCGGGTTCCGGCAAGACTACGCTGCTGAACATCCTCGGCGGCCTGGACCAGCCAACTTCCGGCAGTCTGGAAACTAACGGCACAGAGGTGACGAGCCTGTCGCCAAAAGAGCTGGCGCACTTCCGCCGCGAGACAGTAGGGTTGGTATTTCAACAATTCCACCTGGTGCCCTACCTGACTGCGCTCGAAAACGTAATGCTGGCGCAGTATTTCCACAGCATGGCCGACGAAGCCGAAGCGCGCGTTGCACTGGAAGCGGTAGGGTTGGGTGGACGTTTGCCCCATCTGCCGGCGCAGCTTTCGGGAGGTGAGCAGCAACGCGTCTGTATCGCCCGCGCCCTCATCAATCAACCCAAGATCATCCTGGCTGACGAGCCTACCGGCAACCTTGACGCGGCGAATGAAGAAATCGTGCTGGACATTTTCCGTCATCTACATGTACAGGGACACACGCTGATCGTCGTCACACACGATATTCACGTTGGCGAGTTTGCCGACCGGCTGATCACGCTCGAACACGGCCGCGTGCTTCATTCCAAGGTGAACGGGCTGAAACGGGTGTTATCCTCTGCCGAGGCCGAAGCCGCGCGCATTCCCGTCCTGCAAACCTAAAACATCAACTTGCTACAGCAATAAAGATCATTCCCAGCCAGTAATTGCACGCCTCAACCTTTTTGGAGGCGCGCCGTATTTCCTTGAGCGCATCGTGACTCATGTCCACGCAACAGACGTGTGGCAGAGACTGAAGCCAGGCGGGTAATGAATGAATGCCAGCGCGCCTCCAAAACAGCGAACCCTACAGCGTTCTACCAAGTGCAGCCTGCAAACCGGGCATCACGAGTAGTTTGAATATTTCTTCCATGCGTTCGGGAGAATATGCCAGTTTGTTATCGAGCCACCACTTAAACAGCGCCACAAATGAGCCTGCTACATAATCTGCTAGAACACGGGTTGGTATCGACGGTTTTCGCTGATTGGCCAACGTGTTGTCTAGTTGTTTTTCAATGTGTCGACTGATGCGAGCTTGAGCAGTTCTATACACAACATCAAGACCTTGCGGCCACATGACAGCCGCTTTGTATAGCGGATAGTGTTGCTTTGCATGACGAAACAGCGCAAGACTGGGGAAGAGCAGATGATCGTCCATATCTTCAGAGTCGATATCCTGACTAAGCTGCTCGATCAGCCTCCCCATCTCACTCGGAAGGAGGTCATTCTTATCCTGAAAGTGAGTATAAAAGGTAGAACGCCCCACATGTGCACGGTCAATAATCTCCTGCACAGTGATTGCACTATACGGCTTTTCGATCATCAGCAGCATGAGAACGTTACTCAAATGCTGGCGAGTGCGTTCAGATTGGCGGTTTGCCTTATTTTTCATGTTGATCTTCTCCATATTCTGTACAATCTTGCCGATTTGTCCAGTCCTGATATTTTCACCCGGTTGATTATTTACTATACTTCATCAATGTAGTTATACGATAACAAAAATTATCATAGCAAATATCATATTTACAAAATGGAGAGAAACTGTGAGTCCAACTGATAGCAAAATGAAGACCAGCGAGTCTGCACCTGAGACAAGAGGCCAAACCATCCGATGGGCACATCTTTATGATCCTGTCGTCCGACTTGCTTTACTGGGTCAAGACAAAGCCTTACGCAAAACGACTGCTGAAATGGCCCAGATCAAGCCGGGAGACAGGATATTGGATGTGGGCTGTGGTACGGGAGATTTGACAATTGCAGCCAAAGCCTGGGCCGGCTCAACCGGTAAGGTGTTTGGCATCGATGCTGCTCCTGAAATGATTGAGGCAGCTCTCGCCAAGGCGGCAAGGGCTGGTTTGAATATTGAGTTTCGGGTTGGCCTGATTGAGTCCTTGCCGTTTCCCAACGATTATTTCGACGTTGTGCTCAGCAGCCTTATGATGCACCATTTACCAGACGACCTGAAACGTAAGGGTCTGACTCAGATTTATCGAGTCTTGAAACCAGGTGGCCATCTCATCGTAGTGGATATGAACCGCCCGACAGCGTTTCCTATCAAGATTTTGACGGCATTTCTCGTTCATGAAAAGATGGATACTGGTGCCCAAGATTTGCCAGCGATGATGAAAGAGGTGGGCTTCAGCCAGATCGAATCGAAAAATACCTGGTTTGGATTGCTTGGATTTGTCCGAGGCGAAGTCCATAAATGAATATCCCATTTACATTTGGGCTGTTGAAAAACTTGGCAAGATTACGCCAACACGAGCACTGGACTCGCCCAAAGTTGGAG
>Ga0214471_10005096_pt1 | contig 10138 bp, 5 predicted proteins | sample RVTome_5_FD_207665 | JGI IMG/M metagenome (GOLD analysis project Ga0214471, IMG submission 207665) | Soil microbial communities from uranium-contaminated site in the Upper Colorado River Basin, Wyoming, United States - RVT142D155 | ecosystem: Environmental > Terrestrial > Soil > Contaminated >... | reverse complement strand
TCACCACCGAGACCTCGGCGCAGATCCTCTGCTTCGTCGGCCCGCCCGGGGTCGGCAAGTCGTCGCTGGCGCAGTCGATCGCCAAGGCGGTGGGCCGCAAATTCGTGCGCCTGTCGCTCGGCGGCGTTCGCGACGAGGCCGAGGTGCGCGGGCATCGCCGCACCTACATCGGCGCCTTCCCCGGCCAGATCATCCAGATGATGAAGAAGGCCCGCACCGTCAACCCGGTCTTCCTCCTCGACGAGATCGACAAGATGTCGATGGACTTCCGCGGCGATCCGTCGGCGGCGCTGCTCGAGGTGCTCGATCCGCAGCAGAACAACGCCTTCGTCGACCACTACCTGGACTGCGAGTACGACCTGTCGCGGGTGATGTTCATCGCCACCGCCAACGTCGTCCATCCGATCCCGCCGGCGCTCAAGGACCGCATGGAGATCCTTCACCTCTCCGGCTACACGATGAACGAGAAGGTCGTCATCGGCGAGCGGTTCCTGGTGCCGCGCCAGCTCAAGGCGCACGGGCTGACCGACGCGCAGCTCACCTTCACCGAGGAGGGGTTGCGGCACCTGATCGAGAGCTACACGCGCGAGGCGGGCGTGCGCAACCTGGACCGCGAGATCGCCTCGTTGTGCCGCAAGACGGCGCGCCGCGTGGTGGCCAGCGAGGGCGGCGCCGTGCGGGTCGAGATGAACGGCGGGGCGATCGGCGAGGCGCTCGGCAAGCCTAGGTTCCGGCCCTGGCGCAAGAACGAGCTGGCCGAGATCGGGGTCACCACCGGCCTCGCCTGGACCGAAGCCGGCGGTGAGATTCTCGAGACCGAGGTCGGCCTGATGCGCGGCAAGGGCAAGCTGATCCTGACCGGCAAGCTCGGCGAGGTGATGCAAGAGTCGGCGCGCGCCGCGGTCTCGTACCTGCGCAGCCGGGCGGACATTCTCGGGGTCGATCCCGAGTTCAGCGACAAGTTCGACCTCCACATCCACGTGCCGGAGGGCGCGATCCCGAAGGACGGCCCATCCGCGGGCATCACCATGGCGACGGCGCTGGTCTCGGCGCTCACCCGCCGCCCGTCGCGGCGCGACCTGGCGATGACCGGCGAAATCACGCTGCGCGGCAAGGTGCTGCCGGTGGGCGGCATCAAGGACAAGGTGCTGGCCGCCTTCCGCGCCGGCATCCTCGAAATCATCCTGCCGCGCGAGAACGAGAAGGACTTCGACGAGGTGCCGACCGAGGTGCGGGAGAAGCTGACGGTCCACTTCGTGGAGTCGATGGACGAGGTGCTGCGGCTGGCTCTCGAGGGGGAGCTTGCATCTCCACCGCCCAGTGGTGGAGAATTGTCGACGTCGTCGGCGGCGACGCCGACGGATTCCGGGTCGCTGGCGCACTGACTCGGATCGCCTCCCGCGGGGGGCGACGAGCGGCCAGCGGCGAAATCCTGACCGACAGCTGAAGCGAGGGGTAGTGGGCGAACACCGCCCGGCGCCATCCACACCGAGCTCGATCTCCAGTTGAGCGATGAGGATTCGAAGCGCGGAATTCGTCGGCGCGAGCGCCACCGCGGAGGGCCTGCTCGGCGACGGACGTCCCGAGATCGCCTTCGCGGGGCGCTCCAACGTCGGCAAGTCGAGTCTGCTCAATCGTCTGCTCGGCGCCAAGTTGGCGCGCACGAGCTCGACGCCGGGGCGGACGCAGACGATCAACTGGTTCCGGATCGACGGCAAGCTGTGGTTCGTCGATCTGCCAGGTTACGGATACGCCAAGGTCTCGCGCCAGGCGCGCGAAGACTGGGCGAGGACGGTCGCGAGCTACTTCGCGCGGCCGCACGAAGCGAGGCTGGTCGTTCAGCTCGTCGACGCCAAGGTCGGCGCGACGGCTCTCGACGTCGAAGCGGCGGAGTACTTCACCGCGCTCGGCGTGGCCCGGGTCGTCGTCGCCACCAAGGCCGACAAGTTGAAGCGAGGCGAGCAGGTTCGCCGGATCGAGGAGATCCGGCGGGCGCTCGGTCTCGCACCCGAGACGGCACCCCTGACCGTCTCGGCGAAAACAGGGGAGGGCATCAGTGAACTCTGGAAACGGATCGCAGAATTTCTCGCCGCGGGGTAGGTCCCGCCGCAGAAGGGGCCGCAAGAACGTGGCGAAGATGATGGAGCGCGAGGGCCTGCCGATGGACGTGGCGCTCGACGAAGCCGAGGAGGCCCGCCTGGAAGGCCAGGGCGGCAACGGCTCGGGCAAGCAGATGCTCGACATCCGCGAGCTCAAGGAGATGTCGATCGCCGAGCTCTCCACCGTCGCCAAGGATCTAGGCATCGAGGGCGCGGCGGGACTGCGCAAGCAGGAGCTGATCTTCAAGATTCTCGAGGCGCAGACCAAGTCCTCGGGCCTGATCTTCGCCGAGGGCGTGCTCGAGTGCCTGCCCGACGGCTTCGGCTTCCTGCGCGCGCCGGAGTACAACTACCTGCCCGGCCCCGACGACATCTACGTCTCGCCGTCGCAGATCCGCCGCTTCGACCTGCGCACCGGCGACACCGTCTCCGGCCAGGTCCGCCAGCCCAAGGACGGCGAGCGCTACTTCGCCCTCATCAAGGTCGAGGCGATCAACTTCGAGCCGCCGGAGCTCACCAAGTCGAAGATCTTCTTCGACAACCTGACGCCGCTCTACCCGATGGAGCGCATGCGGCTCGAGGTGGCGGGCGACATGTCGTCGCGTGTCCTCGACCTGGTGACGCCGATGGGCAAGGGACAGCGCGCGCTGATCGTGGCGCCGCCGCGCACCGGCAAGACGATGCTGCTGCAGTCGATCGCGCACTCGATCGCCAAGAACCACCCCGAGGTGGTGCTCATCGTCCTGCTCATCGACGAGCGCCCGGAAGAGGTCACCGACATGCAGCGCTCGGTGCAGGGCGAGGTCATCTCCTCGACCTTCGACGAGCCGGCCACCCGCCACGTGCAGGTCGCCGAGATGGTGATCGAGAAGGCCAAGCGGCTGGTCGAGCACAAGAAGGACGTCGTCATCCTGCTCGACTCGATCACCCGCCTGGCGCGCGCCTACAACACCGTACAGCCGCCGTCGGGCAAGGTGCTCTCGGGCGGCATCGACGCCAACGCCCTGCACCGCCCGAAGCGCTTCTTCGGCGCGGCGCGCAACATCGAGGAGGGCGGCTCGCTGTCGATCATCGCCACCGCCCTCGTCGACACCGGCAGTCGCATGGACGACGTCATCTTCGAAGAGTTCAAGGGCACCGGCAACGCCGAGATCCACCTCGACCGCAAGCTGATGGACAAGCGCGTCTTTCCGGCCATCGACATCAACGCCTCCGGCACGCGCAAGGAGGAGCTGCTGCGTCCCGAGGACGAGCTGCGCCGGGTGTGGGTGCTGCGCAAGGTGCTCAATCCACTCTCCGCGGTCGAATCGATGGAGCTGCTGCAGGACAAGCTGCAGAAGACCAAGGCGAATCAGGACTTCCTCGACGCCATGAGCAAGTAACGGCGGCGCGGCGATGATCCGCGTCGGCATCGTCCACTACGTCAACGCCCTGCCGCTGGCGCGCGGCCTCGAGCGTGACGCGGCGGCGGGCGAGATCGAGCTCGTTCGCCTGTCGCCGGCGGCGGTCGCCGACGAGCTCGCGGCGGGACGCATCGACGTCGGCCTGCTGCCCTCGATCGAGCTCGCGCGCATCCCGGGGCTCGAGCTCCTGCCCGGCTGCGCCATCGCGGCTACCCACGAGGTGCGCAGCGTGCTGCTCGTCTCGCGCGTGCCGGTGGCCGAGATCCGCACCCTGGCCCTCGACGAGAACAGCCGCACGTCGGCGGCGCTGGTGCGCATCGTGCTCGCGGAGCGCTACGGCATCCACCCCGAGACGCGCGAGGAGGCCCCCGACCTGGACGCGATGCTCGCCCGGGCCGACGCGGCGCTGGTCATCGGCGACCCGGCGCTGCGCGTCGACCGCGAGCGCCACGTCGTGCTCGACCTCGCCGGCGAGTGGCTCGAGCTCACCGGCCTGCCGTTCGTCTTCGCGCTGTGGGCGGCGCGCGCCGAGGTGGCGACGCCCGAGCTCGCGGCGCGCTTCCAGCGCAGCCTCGCCGCCGGCCTCGCCGAGCTCGACGCCGTCGTCGCCGAAGCCGCCGCCGAGACCGGCCTCGCGCCGGCTGTCCTCCTCGACTACTACCAGCGCAACCTGAGCTTCACCCTCGGCCCCGAGGAGCGCGCCGGCCTCGCCGAGTTCCTCCGCCGCGCCGAGGCCTCTGCGCCGTCGTCCGCGGGCGAAGCACGCACCGTCGAAATCGTCTGACGGCGCGCCGCGGCGCACCGCGCACCGGGCGCTCACGCGGCCCTCAGGCCCACCCCTGCGTGTGGCGTCTTCGGCGGGAGCGGAGGCTACGCTGGACTCCCCTGGGGGGCTCATCCTGGGGGAGGGGGAACGGACCTGTTGCTCGTCGTGCTGACGGCCCTCGGGGCGCTCGGGGGATTGGCCTTCGTTCTGGCCTCGCTTCTGGTCGTGGCCCAGCGCAAGCTGCGCGTCGTCGAGGATCCGCGCATCGACGAAATCGAGGGGATGCTGCCGCTCGCCAACTGCGGCGCCTGCGGCTATCCCGGCTGCCGGCCGTTCGCCGAGGCGCTCGTCCAGGGCGTGACGAAGCCCGGCAAGTGCACGGTGTCGAGCGACGAGGGCCGCGCCCGCATCGCCGCCTACCTCGGAGTCGACGTCGGCGCCGAGGAGAAGCGCGTCGCTCGGCTCGCCTGTGCCGGTGGCGACAATGTCGCCCGGCATCGCGCCCGCTACCACGGCGAGAGCTCCTGCCGGGCGGCGGCGCTGGTCGCCGGCGGCGGCAAGGGCTGCTTCTGGGGCTGCCTCGGCCTCGGCGACTGCGAGGTCGTCTGCGCCTTCGACGCCATCACCATGGACGCCCACCGGCTGCCGGTGGTCGACGAGGCGAAGTGCACGGCCTGCGGCGACTGCGTCGAGGTCTGCCCCAAGGACCTCTTCTCGCTGCACGAGATCAGCCACCGCCTGTGGGTGGCGTGCAAGTCGCTCGCCGCCGGCGACGAGCAGCTCGCCGAATGCGCCGTCGCCTGCACGGCGTGCGGCCGCTGTGCCGCCGATGCCCCGGGCCTCGTCAGCATGCGCGACAACCTGGCGGTGGTCGACTACGGTCGGCCGCACGCCACCCAACATCCCATTCAGCGCTGCCCGACCGGAGCGATCGTCTGGATCGATCCCCAGGCCGGCCCGATCAAGGGGCCGGCGGCGAAGAGGGTCGTGCGCCAGGGCGCGCTCGCATTGTCTCCCACGTGAGAGCGCCCTCGCCCGCTTCGCCCGCCGGCCTCGCGCCGCCCGGCCGCTCCCGCGCCGATCGGAGGACACCATGTCGGTTCTGAACCTCGCCCGCAAGATGGCCGATCGCCTGACGGAGAGGCCGCGCGCCGCGCGCTTCCCGGGCACGCGCGCCGCCGTCGACGGCAACACGGCGGTGATCCTCTGCGAGCGCGAGGCGTCCGACGGCGCCGGCGCCTACCCGATCACGCCGTCGACGCAGATGGGCGAGTACTGGGCCGAAGCGGCTGCCGCCGGCCACCTCAACATCTCGGGCCGGCCGCTCATCTTCATCGAGCCGGAGGGCGAGCACGCCGCCGCGGCGGTGACGGCAGGCCTGGCGATGACCGGCCTCAGGGCCGCGAACTTCTCGTCCGGCCAGGGCATCGCCTACATGCACGAGTCGCTCTATGCCGCGGTCGGCAAGCGGCTGACCTACGTGCTCAACATCGGCGCCCGGGCGATGACCAAGGCGACGCTCAACGTGCACGCCGGCCACGACGACTACCACTCGGTCGACGACACCGGCTTCTTCCAGCTCTTCGCCAAGAACGTGCAGGCGGCGGCGGATCTGAACCTCGTCGCGCACCGCATCGCCGAGCTGGCCTTGAACCCCGGCATCGTCGCCCAGGACGGCTTCCTGACCACCCACCTCATCGAGTCGATGCTCGTCCCCGAGCGCGCGCTGATCGCGGAGTACCTCGGTCGCCCGGACGACCTCATCGACACGCCGACCCCGGCGCAGCGCATTCTCTACGGCGACAGGCGGCGGCGCATCCCGCTGCTGTGGGACGTCGACAATCCGGTGATGGCGGGCCTGGTGCAGAACCAGGACTCCTACATGCAGAGCGTCGCGGCGCAGCGGCCGTTCTTCTTCGACCACCTGGTCGAGCTCGCGGAGCGCGCGTTCGAGGAGTTCGCGGCGCTGACCGGGCGCCGCTACGACCGCGTCGGCACCTACCGCGTCGACGACGCCGAATACCTGGTCGTCGGTCAGGGCAGCGTGGTGCCGTCGGCCGAGGCGGTCGCCGACTACCTGCGCGAGACGCGCGGCGTCAAGCTGGGGGTGGTCGACCTGACCATGTTCCGGCCGTTCCCGGCCGATCTCCTCGGGGAGCTCCTGCGCGGGCGCAAGGGCGTCGCGGTGCTCGAGCGCACCGACCAGCCGCTGGCGGTCGACCTGCCGCTCATGTGCGAGATCCGCGCCACGGTGTCGAAGTGCCTGGAGAACGGCCGCGACCCGAAGCGCCCGCCCTATCCCGAGCTGGCGACCTATCGCCAGCTGGCCGACGCGCCGCCGCTCTATTCGGGCTGTTTCGGCCTCGGCAGCCGCGACTTGCAGCCGGAGGGGATCGTCGGCGCGGTCGAGAACATGCTGCCCATGGGCGCGCGCAAGAAGCTCTTCTACCTCTCGATCGACTTCCTGCGCGACAAGGCGGTGACCCCGAAGCAGGAGATGTACCAACAGACGATCGAGGAGGGCTATCCGCGGGTGCGCGAGCTCGCCGTGCGCGGCTCGGAGAACCCCAACCTCATGCCCGCGGGGAGCATCACCGTCCGCTTCCACTCGGTGGGCGGTTGGGGCGCGATCACGACCGGGAAGAATCTGGCCCTGACGCTCTTCGACCTGCTCGGCTACCACATCAAGGCGAACCCGAAGTACGGCTCGGAGAAGAAGGGCCAGCCGACGACCTATTACCTGTCGGTGGCCCCGGAGCCGATTCGCGTCAACTGCGAGTACTTCTTCGTCGATGTGGTGCTGTCGCCCGATCCCAACGTCTTCGGCCACACCAACGCGCTGGCGGGCCTGAAGGAGGGCGGCGTCTTCGTCATCCAGAGCGACCAGCGGACGGCGGAGAAAATCTGGCAGTCGATCCCGCCGCCGTTCCAGAAGATCATCCGCGAGAAGAAGATCCAGCTCTTTGCCCTCGATGCCTTCAAGATCGCGCGCGACGAAGCGACCGACCCCGAGCTCCAGCTGCGCATGCAGGGAATCGCCTTCCAGGGGGCGTTCTTCGCCGCCTCGCCGCTCATGCAGCAGGCCGGACTCGACGAGTCCAAGCTTCTCGCCGCCATCCGTGCCCAGTTGCAGGAGAAGTTCGGCGGCAAGGGCGCGCGCGTGGTCGAGGACAACATGCGCGTCGTCCAGCGCGGCTTCGACGAGCTCGTACGCGTCGAGGCGGGCGAGATTTCGCCGCCGGCGAAGCTCGAGCGCGTCGCCGGCGGCGAGCCGCCGATCCCGTCGATGGTGCAGCGGCTGCCGCAGAGCCGGGCGCCGATCAGCGACGTGCACCGCTTCTGGGAGCAGACCGGCAGCTTCTACGTCCGCGGCATGGGCAACGACAACTTGACCGACCCCTTCATCGGGCTCGGTGTGATGCCGGCGTCCTCGGCGCTCTTTCGCGACCTGACGGCGATCCGCTTCGAGCACCCGGTGTGGATCGGCGAGAACTGCACCGCCTGCGGCAAGTGCTACACGGTCTGCCCCGACACCGCCATCCCGGGCCTGGTGAGCGAGGTGGGGGCCGTCTTCGACACGGTCCTGAAGCGCGCCCGCAAGCACGGCCACGAGCTCGTGCACCTGCCGAAGGCCGTGCGGGTCGTCGAGCGCCATCTCAAGGTTGCGCTCGCCGCGGCGCAGGAGACCGACCGGGTCGGCGACCTGCTCGCCGACGCCATCGCCGAGACGGAGGCCGAGAGCCCGCTCACCGGGGCGGAGAAGGAGCGCCTGGCGGGCGAGCTCGCCACCTTCCGCGACGAGCTCGGCGAATTCCAGTTCGCCCTCTCGCGCCCGTACTTCACGCTTCACGAGCGCCAGCAGCCGGGCAGCGGCGGCCTGCTCTCGATCACCGTCGATCCTTACACCTGCAAGGGCTGCATGGAGTGCGTCGAGGTCTGCGACGACGACGCCCTGCGGCCGATGACGCAGACGCCCGAGTCGGTCGCCAACCTGCGCCGCGAGTGGGACCTCTGGCTCGACCTGCCGACGACGCCGAAGCGCTTCTTCCGCATCGACGACCTCGAGCAGGGGATCGGCGCGCTCGAGACGCTGCTCCTCGACAAGCAGAGCTACCTCGCCTTCGCGAGCGGCGACGGTGCCTGCCTCGGCTGCGCCGAGAAGACCATCATCCACCTCTTCACGGCGACCATCGAAGCGTTGATGCAGCCGCGCATCGCGAAACACCTCGCCAAGCTCGACGACCTCGTCGCGCGGCTCGAGCAGCACGTGCAGCTCGAGCTCGTCGCCGACCTCACCGTCTCCGATCCCGCCAAGATCGCCGCCGCCCTCGGCGAGCACGCCGACGGCGACGTCACCCTGGCGGGCCTCGCCGAGCGGCTCGAGCGCTTCGGCGGCGGCCAGCCGATCGACCAGGATTGGCTGCGGCGCACCACCGAGCTGCTGGCGCGTCTCAAGGACTTGCGCTGGCGCTACGTCGAGGGCACGCAGGGCCGCGGCCGCGCCAAGATGGGGATGATCAACTCGACCGGCTGCACTTCGGTCTGGGGATCGACCTATCCGTTCAACCCCTACCCGTTCCCGTGGGCGAACCACCTCTTCCAGGACTCGCCGTCGATGGCGATGGGCATCTTCGAGGGGCACATGGCGAAGATGGCCGACGGCTTCCGGGCGATCCGCAAGGCCGAGCTCGAGCTCGCGCCGGCGGGCTACGACCCGGCGCTGCACGACGAGGCGCTCACCTACTTCGACTGGCGCCAGTTCACCGACGAGGAGTGGGAGCTCTGTCCGCCGGTGGTGGCGGTGGGCGGCGACGGCGCCATGTACGACATCGGCTTCCAGAACCTCTCGCGCCTGATGGCCTCCGGCAAGCCGATCAAGGTCCTGGTGGTCGACACCCAGGTCTACTCGAACACCGGCGGCCAGGCTTGCACCTCGGGCTTCATCGGCCAGGTCTCGGACATGGCGCAGTACGGCAAGGTATGGAAGGGCAAGCCGGAGCCGCGCAAGGAGATCGGTCTCGTCGGCATGGCGCACCGCACGACCTACGTGCTGCAGAGCACCATCGCCTACCCGAGCCACATGATCGAGGGCTTCATCCGCGGCCTCAAGGCGCGGCGTCCGGCGCTGTTCAACATCTACAGCTCCTGCCAGCCCGAGCACGGCATTGGCGACGACACGAGCAGCCGCCAGGCGAAGCTGGTCGTCGAGTCGCGCGCCTATCCGCTCTTCCGCTACGACCCGGCCGCCGGCAGGACGCCGGCCGAGTGCTTCGACCTCGACGGCAACCCGGCGCTCGACGCGGACTGGCCGGTCTACACCCTCAAGTACGAGGACGGCGGCCGCGAGAGGACGATGGAGGTGCCGATGACCTTCGCCGACTTCGCGATCACCGAGGCGCGCTTCCGCAAGCACTACCGCACCGCGCCGCCCGACACCTGGAACGACTCGATGGTGCCGCTCCACGAGCTCCTCGAGCTCGCCGAGGACGACCGCGAGGGCAAGTTCCCCTACGTCTGGTCGGTCGACCGCAAGCAGAAATTGGCGCGCCTGCTGGTGGACAAGACGATGGTCGAGTCGTGCGAGGAACGCCGCGACTTCTGGCAGATGCTGCGCGCGCTGGCCGGCGTCGACCGGCCGGAGATCTCGCGCGCCGACGTCGAGGCCGAGGTGCGGCAGGAGGTCGCCCAGCGCATCGCCGGGCGCCTGATGCAGCTGGCGAGGGGCTGAGGCGCGGTGAGACTCCTCGGCCTCAAGACCTTCCGCCACGGCGTCCATCCGCCGGAGGCGAAAGAGGACACCAGCGGCTCGCCGATCCGCCAGTTCCCGTTCGCGCCGCTGCTCGTCGTGCCGCTGGTGCAGCACGCGGGCA
>Ga0214471_10005092_pt1 | contig 10139 bp, 10 predicted proteins | sample RVTome_5_FD_207665 | JGI IMG/M metagenome (GOLD analysis project Ga0214471, IMG submission 207665) | Soil microbial communities from uranium-contaminated site in the Upper Colorado River Basin, Wyoming, United States - RVT142D155 | ecosystem: Environmental > Terrestrial > Soil > Contaminated >... | reverse complement strand
CTCGCCACCTGCGATACCGCCATCACGGCGCCGGCGAGCACCAGCGACAGCGCGAAGCTGTCGATGAGGAAGGTCACCAGGTAGGTGACGAGCGTGATCTGCACGCCGCCGTAGACAAACGAGGTCGCCGCCATTTCACGCAAGCGCGGGTGGCTCGCCACCAGCTTCACCGGCAGGAACGCCGCGCGCACCGACACGGGTGCGTCGGGAATGAGCCCGACATCGTAGCGCGAGCGCACCGGCGCGATCAGCGCCGCGAGCGCCAGGCAGCTCGCGCCGATCACGAGCGCCGCCGCCTGCCAGCCCAGGGTGAGCACCAGCGCCGGCACCAGAGCACCCGCGAGCACCCCGCCCGCGGGCACGCCGGTCTGCTTGAGCGAGAAGATGAGCGAGAACATGGCGGGCGGCGCGGTGCGCACCAGGATCACCGAGCTCGCCGGCGTGGTCGGCCCGTAGCCCACGCCCAGGACGAATGCCCCCAGCAGCATGAGCGGCGCCCAGCCGCTCGCGGCGAGCGCGAGGCCCGCAAGGCAGAGCGCGAGTCCCACCTGGCTCACGCGGATCGGCCCGAAGCGCGCCACCCAGCCGCCGGCGGCCGCCGAGCCGAGCATGCTGCCGAGGTAGGCAGCGGCGATGAAATAGCCGATGGCGGCGGCCTGCACGCCGATCTCGCGCGTGGCCACCGGCGCCATCACCGGCGTGCTGTAGATCGCGAACGCGACCAGTGTCTGGATCGCGAGCGTAACCGCGACAGGAAGGAAAACGCCGCCCAGGGGATGCTAGCCGCGCTGCGCGGCGATCTCGCGCGCGGTGTCGAGCAGCGCCTGCGCGCGGTACACGATCGGGTAGTCGACCATCTGCCCGTCCACCTCGACGGCGGCCGCGCCCTTGGCCTCCGCCTGCTTGAACGCGGCGACGATGCGCTCGGCGCGCGCCACTTCCTCGGGCTCCGGCGTGAAGGCCTGGTTCGCCACGGGCACCTGGTCCGGGTGCACGCACAGGCGCCCCTGGAAACCGCCGCGCCGGCTGCGCTCCAGGGCGCGGCGGAAACCGTCCATGTCGCGCAGATGAAACCAGGGACTGTCGAGCGGCGCTTCGGCGCCCGCCGCCCGCGAGGCGAGCACGATGCGCGCGCGCGCCTCGGCGAGCTCGGGCTCCTCGAGCGAGGGCACGAGCCCTACGTCGAGGCAGTAATCGGCCGCGCCGAACGCCACGCGCTTGACGCGCCACGGCCCGCGGTAGGGCCGCAGATTCTTCGCCTGCAGAATGCGATCCACCCGCGCCACGCCCGCCGCGGTCTCCAGTTGCGGCACCAGGTCGAGCGTGCCCTCAGGGATGCCCTGCTCGCGCTCCAGCGCGGCGAGCAGCCAGTCGATGGCGTGCAGGTCGGCCGCGCTTTCCACCTTGGGCAGGAACACGCCGTCCACGCCGGGGTGGATCGTCTCCACCAGGTCGCGGTAGCAGAACGGTGTCGAGGGCGCATTCACGCGCACGTAGCCGCGGCAGCGGCGCGCAAGTTTGAGCGCCGCGCCGACCGCCTTGCGCGAGGCGGCCTTGTCGGCGATCGCCACCGCGTCCTCCAGGTCGAGGATCACCGCGTCGGCCTGCAGCCCGAGCGCCTTCTCCACGCGCCGCGGATGATTCCCCGGCGCGAACAGGAACGTCCTATTGAGCGGCATGCACCTGCCTTTGGTCCCAGCGCGGATACGGAAGCCGCAATTGTGCCGTAGCGAGCGCGCGCGGCCACACGATTTCAGCGCGCCCGCGCAGGATCTGCACCACCGCGGGTTTCGCGCCGAGCTGCACGCCGCCCGCGCCCACGCGGTAGCGGCCGATCGGCGTTTCCGTCTCCAGCGCCGCCAGCGCCGCGCGCAGGCGTTCCTGCTCGAGTCCGCCCGCGGTGCGTACTGCGGCCTCGAGCACCAGTGCCGCCGAGTAGGCATTTGCCGCCACGAGTCCCGGCTCGCCCTTCCAGCGCTCGCGCCAGCGCGCGGCGAACTCGGCATTGCCGCGCGTCGCGAAGCGGGGATCATAGGGCCTGATGCCGAGCGCGAACTCAGCATCCTGCCCGACCCGCTGCACGAATTCCGGCTCTGCGGCGCCCTGCGCGAGAAACATCGGCGGCGCATAGCGCGCGCGCTTGAACGCCTTCACCAGCTCGGCGGCGTCGTCCGCGCGCCCGAACGCGATCCAGGCCTCGGCGGCGCGCGCGCGCGCCGCCGCGATCTGCTCGGCGTAGCCCGCCGCGCCCGGCGACGCCATCTGCACCACCACCTGCATGCCGAGCGCCACGGCATCTGCCGCCAGGCGCTCGGCGGCCTCGCGCGCCCCGGGCTCGTTGCGCGCCAGCACCTGCAGCCGGGAATGCCCGGCCGCTCGCGCCAGGGCGAGCGCGCCCTCGCCGTACTGGGCAACCGGCGCCGGCACCTGGAACACGTAGCGTCTCTCGGGACGATGCACGCCGCGCGTCACCCCGGTGGCATTGACGAGGACCCGGCGCGCGCGCTCCGCGCTCGCCGAAGCGGCGACGGTGGCGGCGCTGCCGAAGGGGCCGATGAGCAGGTCGGCGCGGTCCTGCTCGATCAGCCGCGCATACAGGCTCAGGGCGGCGGCGGCCTCCGAGCGGTCGTCCAGCAGCCGCAGGTCGATCGGGCGCCCGAGGAGTCCGCCCGCCGCATTGAGCTCTTCCTGCCAGAGGATGAGCGCCTGGCGCATCTCGCGGGCCAGGTCGGCGAGCAGGCCCGTTTCGGAGACCACCGCGCCGACCACGATGGGCGCCTGCTGCGGCCAGGCCGGCAACGCCGCCAGCCACAGCGCGAGGAGCCAGCAGCGCATCAGAAGCCGAAGAATCTCGCGAAGCCCGCGACCGGCTCGCGCTCGGTCACCAGCGTGTTCTCCGCCGCGTCGGCGCGCGCGTGCCCGAGCGACATCCCGCAGACGACGATCTCCGCCTCGGGGATCTGCAGGGCGCGCCGCACGATGGCATGCGCGTTGGCGATCGCTGCCTGCGCGCAAGTGTCCAAGCCGTAGGCCCGCGCCATGAGCATCACGTTCTGCACGAACATCCCGGTGTCGAGCCAGGCGCCCACCGGCAGGTCGCGCTCCAGCGTGATTACCAGACCCACCGGCGCATCGAAGAAGAGGTAGTTGCGCGCATGTTGCCGCCGCGTCCGGTCACGATCGCCCTTGGCGATGCCGAGCAGCCCATACAGGTCCCAGCCGATCTTGCGGCGGCGCGCAAGATAAGGCTCGCGCCATTGCGGCGGATAGTAGTCATACTCCCGCTTCCAATCGTCTCCGTGCCGCATGCATTCGTCGTGCATGATGCCCGCAAGCCGGTCGCGCACGTCACCCGCGACCACGTAAACCTTCCAGGGTTGGATGTTGGAGCCGGAAGGCGCGCGGCTGGCAACCGCGAGGATGCGCTCCACGGTCGCGCGCGGCACCGGGTCGGGCCTGAAGGCGCGCAGGCTGCGGCGCGAAAGAATCGCCTCCTCTACGCTGCGCGCGGCGGCGCCGGCGGCAAAGGGCAGCGCGCCCCGCGCCGGGTCATGGGTCATCGGTTCCATCGGGCGATAATACCCAACATGGATGCCCGCCTGCAGTCCGCGTTCGCGGCGCTCATCGGCGAGCAGAACGTGCTCACCGAGCCGCGCGACACGGCCTCCTATACGCACGACTGGCGCAAGCAGTACAGCGCGGGCGCCGAATGCGTGCTGCGGCCGGCGAGCACGGCGGAAGTCTCTGCACTCGTGGGACTTTGCGCGCGCGAGGGCATCGCGGTGGTTCCCCAGGGCGGCAATACCGGCCTCTCGGGCGGCTCGGTGCCGAGCGGCGCGCGCCGCGAAGTCGTGCTTTCGCTGTCCAGGCTGAATCGCATCCGCAGCATCGACGTGCTGAACGACACCCTCACCGCCGAAGCCGGCTGCGTGCTGGCGGAGGTGCAGCAGGCGGCCGACGCCGCGGGGCGCCTGTTCGCGCTCTCGCTCGCCGCCGAGGGCAGCTGCCAGATCGGCGGCAATCTCTCCACCAACGCCGGCGGCGTCAACGTGCTGCGCTACGGCAACGCGCGCGAGCAGGTGCTGGGGCTCGAGGTGGTGCTGGCCGACGGGCGGGTGTGGGACGGCCTGCGCGCGCTGCGCAAGGACAACTCCGGCTACGACCTGAAGCAGCTGTTTCTCGGCGCGGAAGGCACGCTGGGCGTGATCACCGCCGCGGTGCTGAAGTTGCATCCGAAGCCTGCGGCCCAGGCGAGCGCCTGGATCGGGCTCGCCAGCCCGGCGCACGCCGTGGAGTTGCTTGCGCATCTTCGCACGCACCTGGGCGAGCGCATCAGCGCATTCGAGCTTGTGTCGCGCTGCTGTCTCGAGGCGGTGCTGGCGCACGACCAGGCGGCGCGCGATCCCCTGCCGCACGCGCACGCGTGGTACGTGCTCGCCCAGTTCGACCAGGCGCTCGCGCCCGAGATGCTGGCCGCGGCGCCGCAGGTCGAGGACGCAGTGCTCGCCTCGAGCACCGCGCAGGCGCTCTCGCTGTGGCGCATCCGCGAGACCATCCCCGAAGCGCAGTTTGCCAACGTCAAGCACGACGTCTCGGTGCCGGTCTCCAGGGTCCCGGAGCTCATCGCACGCGCCGAAGCCGCGCTGCAGGCGCAGTTTCCGGGCGCGCCGCTGTACGCGTTCGGGCACATCGGCGACGGCAACATCCACTTCAACGTCGGCGACGCGGCGCTCCTCGCGCGCCGCGAGGAGGTGAACCGCGTCGTCTACGGCGTCGTCGCCGCGCTCGGCGGCTCGATCTCGGCGGAGCACGGCCTCGGGCAGATGAAGCGCGAGCAGATCCGGCGCCACAAGGACGCTCTGGAAATGGAGCTGATGCGCGCGGTGAAGCGCGCGCTCGACCCGCAGGGCGTGATGAATCCCGGGAAAGTGCTGTAGGGTGGGCCCATGGCCCACCCTACGGCGCGCGCTCGAAAACGAGTGGCGTGCCCCCGGCGAGCTCGCCCATGATCCGCTCGGCCGTCGCGCGCCCGCTGAACGAGAACCCGGTTCCCGAGATGCGGATGCGCTCTCCGTCAAGGCGCGCCGATGTCACCTCGAGCGGCCGCCCGTCGCGCACCGCGTCGACCTCGATGCGCTGGAAGTTCTGCTGCATGCGCAGCTGCCAGCCGCCGGGCGCTCGCCAGGCACCCCGGACCTGCGCCGGAACGACATAGAGAAAAATCCGGCTCGAATCGCCCTGCCCCGCGTGCGATTTCGATAGGCGCACCGTTTCGGCGCGGTCGTAGGGCCAGCTTTTCAGCGGGAAGGCGTGCGTGACGATGCGCGCCCCCGGCCCCAAGCCCTCGAGCAGGCGCGGCTCGAGCAGGTCGAGCAGGAACGGCAGCAGGTAGATCGTGACGACGCTGGCGGCGGAGAGGTCGGTGCGCAGCGCGTCCCGCACGTCGAAACGCACCCGGTCCGCGACCCCGGCGCGCGCGGCGCTCACGCGCGCACGCGCTACCAGCGCGGCGTCGAGGTCCACGCCCAGGCCGCGCGCGCCGTGCGCCTGCGCCGCGTGGATGACGATGCGACCGTCGCCCGAGCCGAGGTCGATGACGAAGTCTTCGGGCCCGGTGCGCGCCATGGCGAGCATGCGCGCCACCACTTCCGGCGGCGTGGTGATGAACGGTGCCTGCACCGGGGCTTCCTGGCCGGACGCGTGCAACGCCAGCAGCAGGCCTGCCAGCGCGGCCACGCCCTTCATTGCAGCGCGGCGCCCCCGCCCAGCAACGCCTGCCGGAACCTGTTCTTGAGCAGCGCGCCGTCGCGCGGCGGCAGCGCGAGCGGCACCTTCTGCGCCGCCACCTTGATCTGGGCGAAGTGCGGGCCCGCGTCCTTCTGCACGCTCTGGCGCAGGACCGCGACCCCCCCCATGTCGCGCACCAGGACACTCGAGGCGAATCCGGCCGCCCGCGCCATGGCGGCGAGGTCCACCCCATGTGCGGTGTGCGTCGCCTGCATGCCGGTTTCCCCGTAGCGCTCGTTGTCGATCACCACCAGCGTGAGGTTGCCGGGCCTTTGCACGCCGATGGTGGCGAGCGATCCCAGGCCCATCAGCATTTCACCGTCCCCCGTGAGCACCAGCACGCGCCGCTGCGGCTGCGCGAGCGCCAGGCCCAGGCCCGTCATCGCCGCGCTGCCCATCGCGCCCCACATCGGGAAGGTGAGCGCTGAATCGCCTGCCGCCGTGCAGTCCCAGGCGGTGGAGCCGAGGCCGGCGACCACCAGCAGCTCGCCGCGGTCTGCGAGCAGGGCCTGGACGACCTCGCGCCGCTGCAGCGTCATTGCGCGGCCTGCTCCTGGAAGCTCTTGATGCCGATCACGCGCTGCGAGATCAGCACCGCCGCCGCACAGTAGCTGCCGAACGCGAGCCGCGCAGCCGCATCGACATGCGCAGCGACCTCGGCCGCGGCGTTCGCCTGCTGGACGACGGCACCCATGGCGCGCAGCACCTGCGCGGTGGCTTGCCCCATCGGCACCTGCCAGGGATTGAACTCGCCGTACTCGCCGCGCATGGTGACCACGATCAGCAGCGGGACGCGGCACTCGCGCACCATGCCGAGCGCGTTCACGATGTTGCCGACGCCGCTCGATTGCATGAGAAGCGCGGTCTTGGCGCCGCCCAGCCACGCGCCGGTCGCGAGCCCGATGCCTTCCTCCTCGGTGGTCATCACCACCGTGCGCATGCGCGCATCGGCCTGGCACAGCTCGATCAGGCGCTTGTGGCCGGCGTCGGGCACGAAGCCGACGACGCCAAAGCCCAGGCGCGCAAGCACCTGGTGCGTGGCGAGTGACCAATCCACGTCGGCAGCGAGGGGGGCGTTCAACGGGGGCGATTCTAAACCACGCGCACCGCCAGCGCCCCCTGCCTCGAGGGTCTAGCGGCCGACAACCGGCGGCCGCCGCGTGACACGGTTCACCGCGGAGTTCCTGCCGCTGATCCTATAATGGCGCTTATCACCCATGGCGACCGCGACCTGGCTCGAAGTGGCATTGAACGGTGGCTGGGGACGCCAGCGCCAGCCGGGCATTCCCGTGACGATCGACAATATCGTCGCCCAAGGCGTCGCCTGCGCGCGCGAGGGTGCCGCCATCGTGCACGTGCACGCCTACGACGAAGCCTCCGGCCGCCAGCGCGACGACGCGGACGTCTATGCGCGCATCATCGAGGGCATCCGCGAGCGCTGCGACTGCATCGTCTACCCCACCATTCCGCTGGGAGGCGACACCTCCGCCGCGGCGCGCTTCGCCGCGATCGAGGGACTGGCGCGGCGCGGCCTGCTCGAATGCGCCGTCGTCGATCCCGGCTCGGTCAACATCGCGGGCTACGTCTATCTCAACTCGGACGAGCACATCCGCCACGGCCTGGCGCTCGCCGCGCGGCATCGCTTCCACCCGGGATACGCCATCTATGAGCCGGGTTTCCTGCGCCTGGGCGCAAAGCTGGCGCACGAAGCGGCGGCGCCGCAGCCGATCTACCGCTTCATGTTCTCCCAAGGGCTCTCGTTCGGCTTTCCGCCGGCCGAGTACGCGCTGGAAGCGTACCTGCGCCTGCTCGCCGAGGTGACCCCCGGCTCGCCCTGGATGGTCGCCGGGCTGGACGTGGACATCCTGCCGCTCGCCGGCGCCGCCGCGAAGCGCGGCGGCCACGTGCGCGTCGGCCTGGAAGACGCGCCGCTCGGCAGCACGCGCTCCAATCTCGAGTGGGTGCAGGCGGCGCGCAGCGCGATTCTCGCGGCCGGCTCGTCGCTCGCGTCCCCCTCCGAGGTGCGCCGGACGCTGAACGGCAATTGATGGACCTCGCGGACTTCCGCGCCGCGCTGCCGCGCGGCGACGTGTGGGTGTTCGGCTACGGCTCGCTGATGTGGTCGCCGGGCTTTCCCTTCGCGGAGCGCAGGGTGGGCCTGCTGCGCGGTTACCACCGCGCGCTGTGCATCCTCTCCACCCGCTACCGGGGCACGCACCGCCGCCCGGGGCTCGTCATGGGCCTGTGCCGCGGCGGCTCCTGCTGGGGCATGGCGTTCCGCGTGCCAGCGCGGCGCGTACGCGCCGCGCTGGCGAGGCTGTGGAACCGCGAGATGCCGCGCCGCGTCTACCAGGCGCGCCTGGTGCCGGTGCGCATCGCGCGCGGCGGCAAGGTGCGCGCGCTGGCGTTCGTCGCCGATCCGGCGCACTCCCAGTTCAAGCGCGAGCTCGACCTGCGCAGCCGCGCACAGCTCGTGGCGCAGGGCGTGGGCGAGCGCGGCCCGTGCACCGAGTACATTCGCGCCACCCTGCGCCACATGGCCGAGCTCGGCGTGACCGACGCTCACCTCTCGCGCGTGCTGGAAACCGCGGAGGCGATGCGCGCCAGGGCTTGCTCCAGGCGCGCACGCTGAGTGCCGAAGTTGAGCCGCACGTAGCCCGGCGCGCCGAACTGCGCGCCCGGCGAGAGCGCCACGCCATGCGCGAGGAAGTGCGCGTGCGGGTCTGAAACGTCGAGGCCACGTGCGTCGATCCATGCCAGGTAGGTCGCCTCGACGTGCGCCATCGCCAGCCCCCGGGTTGCCGCCACGGCGCCCTCCACCAGTTCGCGATTGGCACGCAGGTAATCGAGCTGCGCGGCGAGCCACGCCTGCCCGTCGCGGTAGGCGGCAAGCGCCGCGATGTAGCCGAAGAGGGACGGGTCATGCACGGTGGCGTGATGATCGGCCGAGAACGCGCGGCGCAGCTCAGCGTCCTCGACGATCGCCCAGGCGCAGCCGGCGCCGGGAAAGTTGAAGGTCTTGTTGGGCGAGGCGAGCGTCACCGTGCGGCGCGAGACCTCGGGCGCGAGCGCGGCGATCGGCAGGTGCGGCTTGCCCGCATCGAGCAGCAGGTCCGCATGGATCTCGTCCGAGCAGATGACGAGGTCGTGCCGCTCGGCAAATCGCGCCAGGCGCTCGAGCTCGGCGCGGGTGAAGATCGTGCCGCCCGGGTTCTGCGGATTGCACAGGTAGAGCAGCCGCGTGCTCGGGCGCACCGCGGCGGCCAGCCGCGCCTCGTCGAACACCCAGCGCCCGCCCTGCAGCGCGAGCGGCACGTCGTCGTGCGCGCGCGCCGCGAGCTCCACGGCGCGCTTGAAATGGTGGTAGATGGGCGTCGGCACCAGCGCGTGCTCGTCGGCGCGCACGAGATGGCGCGCGGCCAGATGCAGCCCCGGGACCACGCCCGGCAGGAATACGATCCAGTCGGGCTCGATGCGCCAGCGGTAAAGCCGCTGCATGCGCGCCGCGATGGCGTCGCGCAGCTCGGGCGGCGGCGCCGTGTAGCCGAGCACGCCGTGGCGCAGCCGCGCCGCCATCGCGTCCAGCACGCACTGCGGCGCGCGGAAATCAGTGTCCGCGACCCACAGCGCGATGACGTCGCGCCCGGCATAGCGCTCCCATCGCGACGACCAGGTGCTCGCGCGATCCACGGGCGCGTCGAAGTCGATTGGCATGCGGGGGTTGTAGCACAAAAAAAAAGCCGGGCGCGAGGCCCGGCGGGGCCGCACGTCCGGCCGCTATTTTCTGCCCTGGCGACCTGCCTTCACCGGCCAGTAATGATCGGCCACAAACTCGAAAGACGGGTACATGAAGCGTTTGGCCGGAACGACAAGCGCCGCATATTGGCGTTGCGAGTCGTGCACCTTCTTGAAAAAGGGATTTCTAACCGCCTCTTCCTCAGCGATCTTGTCCCAGGTCCGCAGGAACTCTAACAGGATGGCGCGCGGGGTGCGCAGGATCTGTACGCCGTGCTTGGCCTGCAGCTCGCTGATCGCGTCGGCATTCTGCTTCTGCCATTTCGCCCACCACAGGATAAAGGTGTCGTTCGCGGCGACCTTGATCATCATTTGCTGCGCCGGCTTGAGGCTGTTCCAGACCTCGCCGTTGATCAGCAGCTCGCCGATGGTGACGTTCTCGTGCACGCCGGGCGTGTAGTAGTACTTCCACACGTTCTGGAAGCCGAGTCGCAAATCCTCGACGCCGCCCACCCACTCGGCGCAGTCGATCACGCCGCGCTGCGCGGCAGGGATGATTTCGCCGCCGGGCATGCTCACGACCTTCATTCCCATGCGCCTGAATACCTCGGCCGCCA
>Ga0214471_10005091_pt1 | contig 10140 bp, 10 predicted proteins | sample RVTome_5_FD_207665 | JGI IMG/M metagenome (GOLD analysis project Ga0214471, IMG submission 207665) | Soil microbial communities from uranium-contaminated site in the Upper Colorado River Basin, Wyoming, United States - RVT142D155 | ecosystem: Environmental > Terrestrial > Soil > Contaminated >... | reverse complement strand
GCCAGCTCCGGCTCGGGCAGCAGCGGCGCCAGGGTCGCCGCGCTCCAGGCGCGCATGGGCGCGAGGTGGCGGCGCTCGACCTGTGCCCACAGCTCGTCCATTCCCTCGGCGTGCCGCCTCCACACGGAATCGCCGCCGGCGTCGTCGAGGCCGGACAGGCGCTCGGCCACCGTGGCGAGGGCGTCGGCGTCGGCGGTGGCGCCGCCGGGCGAGGTGCCGGCGGCCCATCCGGCGGCGCCCTCGGCCGTCGACGGCGGCTTCTCGGGCGCCGGGTCGGTGCCGGGGCATCCCGCCAATAGCAGGGCGAGCACGGCGGCCAGCGGCGGCCGGCGACGCTTCACGCGGCGGCCTCCCCGGCGCGCGGCGAGAGCCAGAAGAGCGGCAGGCCCAGGAGCAGGATGGCGAGGCCCGCCAGCGATTCCCAGGGCTGGTTGTAGAAGGTGTAACCCATGGCGAAGACGCTGATCGCGAGGAAGAGCAGCGGCGTCGCCGGATAGCCCCAGGCGCGGTAGGGCCGCGGCAGGTCCGGCGCCCGGCGGCGCAGCACCACGACGCCGAGCACGGTGAGCGCCGACGACAGGGTGAGGATCAATTGCACGAAGACCAGGATGCTCTTGAAGGTCGAGGTCAGGAGCATGACGAAGACGAACGCCGTCTGGAGCAGGATCGCCCGCACCGGGATCCCGGCCGGGTTGGTGCGGGCCAGGGCGCGGAACATCGCGTAATCCTCGCCCAGGACCTGGGTGACCCGGGGCCCGGCCCAGGTCATGGCGCTGATCGAGGATACCAGAGCCACGCACAGCAGACCGCTCATCCAGCGTCCGCCGGCCTCGCCGAAGACGCGGGCGGCGACCAGGTGGCCGACCTCGACCTCGGGCACGCCGCCGGGCGCCAGCTCGGAAATCGGCGTGGTGACCAGGAACGACCAGTGGATGCCCACGTAGAGCGCCATGACGACGCCGGTGGCCGCGGCGAGCGCCCGCGGCACGTTGCGGGTGGGGTCGCGGATCTCGCCGACGACGTAGGTGGCGGCGTTCCAGCCCGTGTAGGCGTAGAGCACGAAGAGCAGCGACACGCCGTAGACCGGGCTGAAGATCACGCCGAGGTCGCCGGCGCGGGGAGCGAAGTCGATCCCCGAACGCTCGTCGGTCCAGAGCGGCAGGGCGATGAAGACCAGGATGAGCGCCACCTTGAGGCCCGTGAAGAGGTTCTGGAAGGAGCTGCCCAGCCGCAGGTCGCGCAGGTGGAAAAGGGTCACCAGGGCCACCACGGTGCAGGAGAGCGCGAGCGGCGGCGCGCCGGGGGCGACGCGCGAGAAGTACTCGCCGAAGGTGATCGCCACCAGCGCGATCGGCGGCGCGAAGCCCACCGTCAGCGAGACCCACCCGGCCAGGAAGCCCGCCAGGGGGTGGATCGACCGGGTGAGGAAGTGGAGCTCGCCGCCGGAGCGCGGCAGGGCCGCGGCGAGCTCGCCGTAGGAAAACGCGCCGCAGAGCGCGAAGACGCCGCCGGCGACCCACAGCGTCAGCAGCGCGAACCCGGACGTGACCTCGGCCACCTGAAAGCCCAGGGACGCGAAGACCCCGGTGCCGATCATGTTGGCGACGCAGATCGAGGCGGCCGTGACGACGGAGATACGGTCGCGTGCGAGGGGGGCGGTCAAGGGGGGCGGCTTCAGCTCTGGGGAGTGGATTCGAGCACCGAAGCCGACAGCGCCTCGTCTTCGAGCATGATCGGGATGTCCGAGACGATCGGATAGACGAGCTGGGAGTCGGCGCAGTAGAGCCCCTGCTCCACCACCGGCTCCTCGTCGCGGAAGTGCTCGCGGTATTTCTCGACCAGCCGCCGGCGCACTTCGTCGCCGAGGTCGACGAGCCGCAGCTCTCCCCGGCTCTTGGGGCAGACGAGGATCTCGAGCAGCTCAGGATCGATGGCCATGGCGCCTCCTTCCTTCCATCCTATCACCGGCCGAAGCCGTAGGTGACGACGAGCGAGTTGCTCCCCGGGTTGTCGTCGTAGATCCGCGCGTTCGAGAGATGGTAGAACACGAAGCCGAGACGGGCGCCGCGCGCCAGCCGGTAGGTGAGCTCGAGGCCGGAGCGGAACTCGAGCGGGCCGCCGAGGTCCAGGCCGTCGTCGTCCTCGTAGAGCGAGGGCCCCACCTGGGGCGTCACGGTCCAGCGCTCGTCGAGCCGCCAGTCGAAGCGCAGGCTGCCGTAGACCCACACGTTGCCGTCGCTGGTGCCCGAGACGCCGACGGCGGGGAGAAAGGCGCCGCGGCGGACCTTGGCGAAGGGGGCCAGACGATACTCGACGCCCGCTTCGGGCGTCGAATCGTCGGCCAGGTTGAAGCCACCGAGGCTGACCGCCCAGCCTTGGGCCTCGCCGCCGTGGACGGCGGGAGCCAAAGCCGCCAGCGCCAAGCCGATGAGGACGAGGATTCTGGGATTCATCACAGCGCTTCCGGATTCGTCGGCGCCGGGAGCGCCGGCGCCGGCAGAGCATAGCCGTAGGCCGCCGGCGATTCAAGGACGATAGAATCGGCCGCCAGGAGGAGCGATGGCGCAGAAGAAAGCCCGCCGGGAGCGTCCCGGGATCTCGGTGGTCGTCACCACCTACAACGAGGAGCAGAACGTCGGTCCCTGCCTCGAGTCGCTCCTCTGGTGCGACGAGATCCTGGTCGTCGATTCCTACTCCTCCGACCGCACCCCGGAGATCGTCCGCGGCTACGGCAAGGTGCGTTTCGTCCAGCGCACCTACTTCGGCTCGGCGGCGCAGAAGAACTGGGCCATCGACGAGACCGTCCACGACTGGATCCTGATCTTCGACGCCGACGAGCGCTGCACGCCGGCGCTGCGCCGCGAGATCGAGGAGCTGCTGGCGCGCGGCCCGGACCACGAGGCCTACACCATCCGCCGCCGCGTCTTTTTTCTCGGCAAGGTGATCCGCTTCTCGGGCTGGCAGCACGACCAGGTGATCCGGCTCATCAAGCGCGGCGCCGGACGCTATCCCAACCGCCGCGTCCACGCCGACATGAAGACGCGAACGCCGGCGCCGCTGCTGAAGAACGTCATGGACCACTACATGGTCGACGACTTCCACGAATACGTGCTTCGGATCGTGAAGTACAGCCATTGGGGGGCCGCCCAGGGCTGGCGCGAAGGCCGGCGCTCCGGCTTGAAGGAGGTCCTGGGCCGCTCGGCGTGGCGTTTCCTCAGAACCTACGGCCTGCAGCTCGGGATCCTCGACGGCATGCGCGGCCTGGTCTTCTGTATGCTCCAGGCCTACGGCACGTACCTCAAGTGGTCGTTGCTGTGGAGCTGGCGCGTCAACGAGAAACGGGGCATCGCGCCCAACCTGCCCGCGTTCGACGAGAGCGAGGAGACCTGGCAGGGCCTCGAAGAGCTCGACGAGCAGCGCTCGCCCGAGCCGCAGTGAAAACATGACACGCGAGAGGTCCGTACCCTGATCGGCCGCGACGTGGCGCTGACGCTGGCGGACGGCACGTCGCAACGTTCGGATCTCAGCCGCCGCCGCGCTCGATCAGGTCCTGCCGCGCGGGCTCGACCACCGCGGCCAACCACTCCCGGTAGTCCGGATCGCCGTCGACCTCCCGCGCCCGCTGCGAAGGCGTGAACGATCCGTCCCGGATCTGTGCCCATCTCCGCCGCGCCCGGGCGAGGTCCTCGGGGGCGAGCGCGCCGACCCGCGCGGCGGTGGCGAAGACGGCGGCGTCGAGCCCGCCGGCGGCGTGGCCGCAGCGCACGACGAGCGCCCCCGAGGGCGCCGCGTCGGACACCGCCACGTCGCTGCTGCCGGCGAGCGCGTAGCCGTCGGCCGGGGCGGCGAGCACGCGGCGGCCGTCCTCGCCGTCGCAGTCGAGGATCACCCACTCGACGGCGATCTCGCCGGGCTGGTCGATCACGAAGACGTCGCCCGGCCGCGGCGGCCCCGGGCGCGGCGCCCGCCCCTGGGCGTCGCGGTCCCAGGCGCGCCTCGTCTCGGCCAGGAGCCGAGCGCGCGTCCGCGCCTTCACCGCCGTCCCCCCGGGCGCGTCATGGCGCCTCACCGCTCGCGGCGCCGCGCCGGCGGCGCCGGGACCTCAGTAGACGTGGGTGTCTTCCTCCGGGTCCACCGCCGCGCGGCGGGGCGCGCGGGCACCGCTGCGAACGTTCTCCTCCTCCTCCTCCTCATCATCGGACACCTCTTCGACCTTGAGCAGCACGACGGTCACGTTGTCGAAGCCGCCGCGGGCGTTGGCGTCGTGCACCATCCGGCGGCAGATCTCCTCCAGCGAGCCGTCGGCGACGAGGCGCTCGTGGATCTCCTGATCGGAGAGCATGGTGGTCAGTCCGTCGGAACAGAGCAGAAAAAGATCGTCGTGACTGGCTTCGGTCTCGGTGACGTCGACCATCACCTCGCTGTCGCCGCCGAGGGCGCGGGTGACGACGTTCTTCAGCGGGTGCGTCTTGGCCTGCTCCTCGGAGAGGTAGCCCGCCACCACCTGCTCGTTGACCCAGGTGTGGTCCTGGGTGAGGAGCTCGAGCCTGCCCCGGCGCAGCCGGTAGCCCCGGCTGTCGCCCACGTGGGCGATCGCCAGCACGTCGCCGGAGAGCATGGCGCCGACGATGGTGGTGCCCATGCCGAGGAGCGAGCCGTCCTCGCGGATCGCCGTCAGCACCTGGTCGTGCGCCACCTGGATCGAGCGCTTGAGACGATTGGAGTGCTGGAGCAGGTTGGCGTCGTAGCCGATCGGCAGGGTGCCGTCGCGGTCAACCGACTGGGCGATGAACTCGCGGATGGAGTCCACCGCCACGCGCGAGGCCACCTCGCCGTGGTTGTGGCCCCCCATCCCGTCGGCCACGATGTAGACCTGGTTCTGGTCGTCGGTGTCGAAGCAGTCCTCGTTGTGCGTGCGCAGCAATCCGACGTCGGTGATTCCGTGGGATCTGATGACCAGCATTACCGCGTCTTCCTGAAGAAGCCGGACTTGCCCTGATGGCTCTCGGCCGCCGACTTCTTCGGGCCGAGGGCGCCCTTGGCCTCCAAGGCCTGACGGACCGTGGCGTCGAAACCTCCGAGGCGGAGGAGGCTATTGTAGTACTCCTTGGCCTTGGGGACCATCCCGCTCTTGACGTAGATGCGCGCCGCCAGCTTCACGTAGGGGGTATGGTCGGCCCTGAGCGCCACCGCCTGCTCGATGGCATCCCGCGCCTTGTCGAGCCAGCGCTCCTCCTGGTAGCAGGTCAGCGCCAGGTGGTGCCAGGCCTGGGCATTGCCGGGCTCGGCCTGGGTCGCGCGGTCGAAGTTGTCGGCCGCCTCGAGGTAGTTGCCCGTCTTGTAGGCCCGCACGCCGCGGCCGAGATAGACCTTGGCGGTCTGCCCCGGGTCGTGCTGGGACGGCGCCGGGCGGTCGAGGTCGCTGTCGTGCTGGCCGCGCCGGCGCGCGTCGCGCAGCACGTTGAAGGCTTCGGTGATGTCCTGGAAGTCCTTCTCGGCCCGGAGCTTCTCCTCGCCCTCGAAACGATCGGGATGACGTTCCCGCACCAGCTCGCGGAATCGCGCCGTGATCTCGGCCTGCGTCGCGTTGCGCTCGACGCCCATCACCTGGTAGAAGTTCTTGACCATCGTCGTTCCTCGCCTCGATCCCTCCCGCCGGGAGCCGCCGCTCCCGCGCCGCGCCGGCCCGGGGCCTTCGTCCCGAGCTCAAGTTCTGCGAGCATTGTAGAGCCGGAAGGCCATGGTGCGCACCGCTTCGCTGACGTTCTTGTCGCGCGCCAGCCCGCGCAGGTCGAGCACGGTCATGCGGGGCACGAACTTGACGGCGACCGCCGGGTTGGTCTTCGGGTTCTTGACCAAGGCCTTCTGGATGGAGTACTTGCGGGTCCACTCGCGATGGCGGGCGATCTCGCCCAACACCTCCTCGGCCACCTGGCGGTTGTTGGCGACCTGCTCGACCTCGGTGTCGGGCAGGTGGTTGCGGATCAGCACCGCCAGGGCGACCTGGGTGCTGGAGTCGCGGATCAGCACGCTGCGCAGCTCCCGCGGCGCGCCGGCGGCGATCTTGAGCCGGATCGGCACCGGCAGGAAACGCACCTTGTCGGCGGTGAGCTTGCGCATGTCGACCTTGCCGTCCGCGGCCGTCGCGGCGCTCTCGCCGGTGACCTCCTCGACCGCTTCGCGGATCTCCTCCTCGGTCACCGCTTCGGCTTCGGCCTCGACCTCCTCCGCCGACTTCGGCGGCACCTTGTCGCGCGGCAGCAGGTGCTCGCGGTACTCCCAGACGCGCCGCTTGGCGTAGTTGGTGATGCGCGGGTTGGTCTCGAGCGCCACCAGGATCCGAGGCTCGTCGATGATGGCGTCCTGGCGCAGGATGAGGACCTCCTGGAGGTCCGGCGGCAGCTTCGACGCCAGCTCGACCAGGAGCGGACGCGGCGTGTCGCGGCGCCGCAGGATGGCGGCCACCATCGTCGGATGGTCGACGTGACGCACGAAGAAGGCGAGCACTTCCTCCCCGGCGAGCTCGGCCAGATAGTCCGCCGCCAGCCGCGGCTCCATCGTCTGCAGCGACTGGACGGCCTTGCCCGCGACCTCGGCGTCGGGGCTGCCGGCGAGACCGACCTGCACCGGGATCAGGTCTTCCGGCGCCAGCGGCACCAGCCCCGAGGCCGCCAGCACCTGGAGATCGCGGTTCTCGCCCGAGAGGATCTGATCGAGGAGGCTAGCCTGACTCATATCTCCAAGCCCTCGCTTCCCTTCGTCCCTTCTTCGTGTGCTCCCGAGCTCCCGCTAGAGGCCGCCGTCCGCCATCTCGGAGGCCGGCGGCGCCGGCGCGCCGGGCCTGGACGAGGTCGGGGCGGCGGTCTCGAGGTCGATCGTCAGCCGCCGCACCGGGGATCCGGAGCCGCCGTGGAGGGGGAACGGCCGTCCGTTCACCTCCGCCGCGACGTCGAAGACGTTGCCCAATTCGAGCTCCACCTGAATCTCGGCCTCCAACTGCAGTGACTCGCCCTGCGTGTAGACCCGAGCTTCCCGATAGCGACCGTCGACCGCCGCCCGCACCCAGCAGTTGCCGCGGAAGTCGAGCGTCACGACCAGCGGCGGCGCGGACGGCGGCGCGGCGGCCGCCGCCGTCGCTTCGGCGGCGGCCGGCTGCTCGGACGGTGCCGCCGCGGCATCGCCGTCCTCGCCAGCCGCGGCCGGCTGAGGCGCGGCCGGCTGAGGCGCGGCCGGCTGAGGCGCGGCCGGCTGAGGCGCGGCCGGCGCCACCGTGCCGTCCTGGTTGAGCCGGAGCAGGCCCCAGACCAGCGCCATCAGGAGGAAAGCGACGGCCAGTGCCGCCAGGGCGTACGACCAAGTGGCCAGGGTGCGCGGCGGTCGGGGCGTCACGTCGACGTCGACGCCATCGTCCCTCTGGCCGCGGGCGTCGAGGAAGAAGTTCACCGCCTCTTCGGGATCGAGCCCCACGTAGCGCGCGTATTGGCGCAGGAACCCCTTGGCGAACACCAGGGCCGGCAGCAATTCGAAGCGATCCTCCTCCAGGGCCTGGAGGTAGCGCACGCCGATCTTGCTGGTGTCGGCGATTTCGCGTAGGGTGATCTCCCGGAGCTCGCGCTGGCGCCTGAGCCACGTCCCGAAAGACTCTCTCTCCTCGCCCGGTCTCTCGTCTTCCGGCGGGGCCTCGATCGGCGGCTGCGTGCCGGCCTCTAGCGGACTCGTCATGGGCCTGGGCTTCTCGTCGCTTGCAATGACCGCTTTCTGCACCCTGTTCCTGTCTCGCAAGTCCTGCCGTCATGCCATCGAATGACCGTCACCCGCCGAATGCCTCCGAATGACGTGGTCGCGTAAGGGACACCGACACGCAACGCAGCGGGACCCACGTTACCCCATTATTCCATCACCCTGGACCCCGCGGAGTCTAACCTTCCCCCGGAGGCGGGTCAATCTTCGGCCGACTCCAGGCCGCGAGGACCTCCGCGGCGCGGTTGCGCACCACCGTCGACTGCTGCTCGTCGGCGGCGAGCGCGGCCACGTCGTCGCGGCGCAAGGTGGGCAGGATCGCGAAGACGGCGCGGAACGGGCTGGCGACGTTGCGCGCCAGCGCCGCCCGGATCTCGTAGAGCCGGCCCCAGCGCGGGCTCTGCGCCACCAGGTCGAGCACCCGCGGCGAGGTCGAGCGGACCGCCAGGGGCGTCAGGAGCTGCTCCGTGAGCCGGGGGTTGTCGAGCAGGGCCGTGACCACCCGCGGGCTCGGGTCCCGGCGCAGCTCGGCGATCACCGTGGCGCTGGCCCGCCGGGCCAGGCTGACTTTCTCGCCCACCGCCAGCGCGGGCAGGCGCTGCACCAGGTATTTCTCCGCCGAGCGCCGCACCGCGGGGCGCAGGCAGACGTCGAGGGTGATCTCGAGCAGGTCGCGCCAGAAGAGCCCGGGAAGGAAACGCAGCGCCGCGGCCTCGGGCGTGCGCCGGTGCCGAGCCAGCGCCTGCCGCATGGCGTAGCCCGAGAGCAGGTGCCGCGCCAGCACCAGCTCCTCGATCACTTCCGCCGTCACGTACGGGTTGAGCAGGATCTGGCGGACCTCGCGCAGCGTGAGCTCGCGCAGGTGGTCGGCCGTCAGGCGCCGCAGCTCGGAAGAGCCGGCGCGCCGCAGACGGTGGGCGAGGCCCTCGGGCGGCGCGGCGGCTGCGCCGGCCCGGCCGCGGGCGGATGGCAGGGTCACGGACGTTCTCCGGTCACGGCCGGTCTCCGCTCATGGCCGTACTCTAGCCGACCGAGATCTGATAGCTTTGGCCTCCCATGCCGGTGCCGAGCGACATCCAGGCGCACTTGGACGCCCAGCGATTCGACGCCGTCGAGGACGCCTGGCTCACCCGCCTCGACGAGCGCCCCGACGACGCCCCGTTCTTCGGCACCGTCGGCCAGGCCCTGGAGAGGGCGGGCGAGGGCGACCGCGCCCGGCTGCTGCTCGAGATGGTCGACGAGCAGCTTCGCGAGGCCGCCCGCTGGGGCGCGCGGCTCGAGCTCCTGCAGCACGCCGGCGCCCTCCTCTTCGCCGCCCAGGAGCTCCATCCCGAGATCCTGCGCACCCTCGGAGAGATCCACGGCCACTGCCCGAGCTTCTCCCGGATGGTCGACAAGGTCGGTCTTCGCCGGGCCGTCGACGACATCCCCAAGACCTGGGCGAAAGCCGAGCGCCTGGCCTCGCTGCTCGCCTTCGACGTCGGCTCGATCGTCCACCTCGAGGGCAAGGGGGCCGGCAAGGTCACCGAGGTCAACATGGAGCTCGAGAGCTTCAAGGTGGAGCTCGAGGCCCACCCCGAGCTGCGGGTGGGCTTCGGCGGCGCCGCGAAGCTGCTGCGGCCGCTCGCCGCCGGCCACGTGCTGCGCCGGTGCCTCGAAGCGCCCGACGAGCTGCGTCGCCTCGCCGCGGCCGAACCGGCGGAGCTGCTGCGGATCGTGCTCGAGAGCTACGGCGAGCCACGCACCGGCGCCGAGATCCGCCGCGACCTGGCCGGCATCGTCGACGACAAGCGGTGGACGTCGTGGTGGGCGGCGGCGCGCAAGCACCCGCAGGTGCTCGCCGCCTCGGGAGGACGCCACGCCTACTCCTGGGCGGCCTCGAGCGGCCACGCCGAGGACGCCGTGTGGGAGGCCTTCGAAACCGCCTCGCCGCGGCGCCGGATCGACCTGCTGCGCCAGAACGCCGAGCGCGACCCCCAGCTCAGGGCACGCATGGCCGCGGCCCTGGCGGCCCACGCCGGGCAGGCCGTGGACGCCGATCCGGGTCTGGCGTGCGAGATCTGGTACGCCCTCGAGCGTCACGAGGCGCTGCCCGGCGACGTCGCCTGGTCCCCCGCGGCGCTCGCGGTGCGGCTGACCGACCTGGAATTCGCCGCCCTCGCCGCCGGCGTCCAGGACCGCGCGCTGCGCGAGCGCACCTACCAGCTCGCCGGCGGCAAGCGCCGCGACTGGCCGGGCCTGGCGCTGCGGCTGATGAGCCAGGAGGCGGAGGCAAAGGCCCTCGACGTGCTGGCGGCGGCCTTGACGCCCGAGCTCCTGGGCTCCCTGCTCGACCAGCTCCTCAGCCAGCCGCGCAAGAACCCGGCGGCCTTCACCTGGATGGTCGAGCGCGCCCGGGAC
>Ga0214471_10005089_pt1 | contig 10142 bp, 7 predicted proteins | sample RVTome_5_FD_207665 | JGI IMG/M metagenome (GOLD analysis project Ga0214471, IMG submission 207665) | Soil microbial communities from uranium-contaminated site in the Upper Colorado River Basin, Wyoming, United States - RVT142D155 | ecosystem: Environmental > Terrestrial > Soil > Contaminated >... | reverse complement strand
ACCGGGCGCCGCCGCCCAGCCGGCGAGCGCCCGCTCGCGCGCGGCCGCATCCGGCTGCGCGACCGCGTCACCCAGCCAGGCGTCAAAGGCATCGGAGATCGGCCCGTAGCGCGGATCGCCGTAGCCCCGCATGTTGTGAAAGCTCATGCCGGAGCCGAGGACCAGCACGCCCTCGTCCCGCAGGGGCGCCAGGGCGCGGCCGGCGGCGAGGTGGGCGGCCGGGTCGAGGTCGCTGCGCAGCGAAAGCGGCACCACGGGCAGCTCGGCGTCGGGAAACACCAGCTTCAGGGGCACGAAGACGCCATGGTCGAGGCCACGCGTCGGGTCCTCGCGTGCCGCGAGGCCGGCGCCCTGCAGCAGCGCGACCACCCGGGCGGCGAGCGCCGGCTCGCCGGGCGCCGGCCAGGTGAGGCGGTAGGTGTGCTCCGGGAAGCCGTAGTAGTCGAAGATCAGCTCGGGGCGGGCGGCACTGCCGGCGGCGAAGACAGGGTCCAGCCAGTGGGCCGAGGTCACGAGGATCGCGCGCGGACGCGCCGGCAACCCGGCGGCGAGGCCCCGCAGGTAGGCAGCCATGCGGTCCCAGGCATCCGGCGGGCTCCAGTCCATGAAGAAGCACGGCCCGGCGCCGTGCGGCAGGAAGTAGCTGGGCAGTCGGTCGCGCGGGGCGGCGGTCATGACGTTTCTCGATGTTGGCGGACTGAGACACAACTGAAACAGCCGGCCGCTTGACCCGCAAGGGGCGAGCGGTCATCTCTGCCGCCGCCGCGCTGACATCGAGGGCCAATCAATGAAATTCGTCGAGGTCGCAGGGGCCAGGGTTGCCTTTCGCGTAGACGGCCAGGGGCCGGGTGTGGTGCTGGTCCACGGCACGGCCGGGGACGGTGAGACCCACTGGGGACCCGTGGCGGAGCGCCTGGCCGAGCGCTGGACCGTGGTGCGGCCGGACTACGCCGGCTCGGGCCAGACCGAGGACGACGGGCGGCCGCTCGCGGTGACGGAGCTCGCTGGACAGGTCGTCGCCGCGGCCGCGGCGGCCGGGCTCGATCGGTTCCATCTGCTGGGGTTTTCCCTCGGCGCCGTGGTGGCGGTGCAGGTCGCTGCGGATCATCCGGAGCGGGTGCGTTCGCTGGTGCCGCTGGGCGGCTTCGTCAGCAGCGCCGATTCCCGCCTGCAGATGATGCTGAAGTTGTGGCGGGCGCTGGCCGAGCGCGATCGCGGGACGCTGGTCCGCCATTGGATCCTGACCGGCTTCAGCCCGGCCTTCCTCTCGAGCCTGACGCCGCAGATGCTGGAGGACAACGTCGCCCTCGGTCTTGCAACGAAGAACTGGGAGGGCGTCAGGCGGCAGATCGACCTCGACCTCGCGGTCGACATCCATGCCACGGCTGCCCGTGTCGTCGCGCCGACGCTGGTGGTCGGCTGCCGCCAGGATCAGGTGGTCCCGCCGGCGCATCCGCGCGCGCTCGCCGCCCGCATCCCCGGCGCCGACTACGCCGAGCTCGACTGCGGCCACTGCGGCCCCCTCGAGGTGCCGGATGCGCTGCTCGCTCTGGTGGAGCCCTTCTTTGTCGCCGCCGGGGATGCCCCGGTGGCGGCTGCCAGCCGGGCGCGGTAGGATCCGCCGGCGCGACATCGGCAAGGAAGAGGAAGAGGTCCGCCATGGCCCGACAGCATCTGCCGCTCTGGCAGCGCCTCCTCATGACCGTGCTGGTGATGCTGGGGGCGAGCTACGGCGCCGCCCTGCTGTGGAACGCGGTACTGGGCTTCGCCCTGCCCAGCTACGCGGCCGGGCTTGTGGGCGGCCTCGCAGCCATTCCCGTGTGGGACCTGCTGCAACGGATTCGTCCCAAAAGCTGAGCAATTGCAGCGCGCTCTCCTCGGCCCGCCCCGCCGCCCGCATCCGCCACCTTAACGAAATCCTGAGGCTCGCGGATCACTATAGGCCCGGATCTGCGGTAGGGAGGGCGGCGGCCATGGTGATGCAGGAAACAATGGCGGTTCCGGCGGGCAGCGGCAGTGCCGCGGCCACGTCTGGGGCCGCGCCCGGCGCGGCGGCGGCGCACTCTGGCCACCTGTTCCATCCGGTCGTCGATTTTTTCTGCCTCGGCGGCGGCTCGCTCATCATCTTTGCCCTGCTGGCGCTGTTCCGCCCGCCGCTGGAACACTATCAAACCGTGGCAGGGCTCATGCTGATGGTGGCCCATCTCATCAACCATCCGCACTTCGCGCACTCCTACCAGATCTTCTATCGGCATTTCGGCGAGAAGGCGCTCGGCAGCCACTACGACCCGCTGCTGCGGCTGCGCTACCTGATCGCCGGCGTTGCGGTGCCCCTGGCGCTCTTCGCCTACTTCCTCACCGTGGTGTTGTTGCAGGACCTGCGCGCCCTCGGCTTCGCCGTGAATGTCATGTTCTTCCTGGTCGGCTGGCACTACGTGAAACAGGGCTACGGCATGCTGATCGTCTGCTCTGTGCTGAAGCGGCAGTTCTTCAACGCGATGGAGAAGAAGATCCTGCTGGTCAACGCCTACGTCGTCTGGGTCGCCGACTGGATGATCGCCAATTGGACGGTGCACCACTACAACATGTGGGGCCTTGCCTACTACACCTTCGATCTACCGCAGCCCCTGGTGTTGGTGGCGATAGCCCTGTGCGCCGGCAGCACGGCAGCGATGCTTTGGATGATGATGCGCAAGTGGTGGGCCGAGGGCAGCCGCCTGCCGCTCAACGGGGTGGTCGCCTACCTGGTCACCCTCTACGCCTGGCTGCTGCTGAACGCTGACCCGCTCTTCCTACTGGTCATCCCGGCCTGCCACTCGCTGCAGTACCTCCTGGTGGTCTGGCGCTATCAGCTGAACGCCGAACGCGACCGCGCCGGACAGGCCGCCGAAACGGCAGACGGACGGCCGCGGTCTGGCAGTCCGAAGGCGCGCTTCGCCGGCTTCCTGGCGGTCGGCCTGCTGCTCGGCTACTTCGGCTTCTGGGGTCTGCCCAAGCTGCTCGCCGCCACCGTGCCGGTCGACCAGGCGGTGTTCGGGCCGACGCTATTCCTCTTCGTCTGCTGGGTCTTCATCAACGTCCACCACTACTTCCTGGACAACGTGATGTGGCGCCGCGGCAATCCGGATACCGGGCGGTACCTCTTCGCCCATCGCTGATCGGCATTCGCCTCAGGCATCCGCCACCGACTCCAGGATCGCGTCGCGCACGCCGAGGAGGCGGTCGCGCAGCCGGCCGAGCGTCTCCGCATCGCACTGCGTCGCCTGCAGGATAGCCGGCGGCACGGCCCGCGCCTTGTCGTGCAGGCGGCGGCCCTTGGGGGTCAGGCGGATGCGCACCTGGCGCTCGTCCTCCGGATTGCGCTCGCGGCGGATCAGGCCGGCCGCCTCCAGGCGCTTCAGCAGCGGCGTCAGGGTGCTGGATTCCAGCATCAGGCGCTCGCCGATGCCGCCGACGCTCTGGCCGTCCTCGGCCCAGAGGGTGAGCAGCACGAGGTACTGCGGGTAGGTCACGCCCAGCGCGTCGAGCAGCGGCTTGTAGGCGCGGTTCAGCGCATGCGCTGCCGAATAGACGGCAAAGCAGAACTGCTGGTCCAGGTCGAGCAGCTGCGGCTTCTTGCCCGCCATGGCATCCTCCGAATGTCTCCGAGATGACACTGTCTGGCACAACATATAAGCGCGATTATATCGCGCGCAAGAAAATCGTGTAAAATATAATCATTGGGAAACAACGATTTGCAAAAAATATAGAGTAGCATCTTGTACGATTAGATCGCGCGCGATATATATCTGCTCATGAGGAGGGCAGCGTCCCTCCGGCAGCAGGCGCGAAGGCCGGCCCGGCCGCGTCGAACAAAGGAGCAAAGCGATGAAAGTTCTCTACAAGACGGAAGCCAGCGCCACCGGCGGCCGCACCGGCTCCGCCAGGACTGCGGACGGCGCCTTCGCTGTCACTCTCACCACGCCGAAGGAGCTCGGCGGGCCGGGCGGCGAAGGCAACAACCCGGAGCAGCTCTTCGCGGCCGGCTACTCCGCCTGCTTCCTCGGTGCCATCAAGTTCGCCGCCGGCAAGCAGAAGGTGAAGATCGCCGAGGACAGTACGGTGACCGCCAAGGTCGGCATCGGCCCGCGCGACGACGGCGAGGGCTTCGGCCTCGACGTCGAGCTGGCGATCAGCCTGCCGGGCCTCGAGCGCAAGGCCGCCCAGGCTGTCGTCGACCAGGCGCACATCGTCTGCCCCTACTCCCACGCCACCCGCAACGGCCTCGACGTCCGCCTGACGCTGGTGTGAGGCCCGTCGGAATCCAGGACGGCGGAGAAGCGCCGTCCTGCTTTCCTTTCCGCTGCCGCCGCCCCACATGAAGAGGCTGTAACCGTCCGCGGAAAGGGTCAGCAGATGCCGGAAAGCGTCCTCATTGTCGGCGCCGGGGCGGGGCTCAGCGCCGCGGTGGCGCGCCACTTTGCCAGGGAAGGTGCGCGAGTCGCCCTGGCCGCCCGCCATCCGGACAAGTTGGCGGGCCTCGCCGCGGAGCTGAAGGCCACCACCTACGCCTGCGACGTCGCCGACCGCGCTGCGGTGGACGCCATGGTGACCGCGGTGACGGCTGACCTCGGCCTGCCCGACGTGGTGATGTTCAATCCCTCGGCCCGGGTGCGCGGCCCCTTCACCGGGCTCGACCCCGAAGCGGTGAGGCAGGCCCTGCTGGTCACCTGCTACGGCGGCTATCTCGTCTGCAACGCCGTGCTGCCGGGCATGGCCGCCCGCGGCAGCGGCACCATCCTGCTGACCGGCGCCTCGGCCAGCGTGAAGGGCTATGCCCAGTCGGCCCCCTTCGCCATGGGCAAGTTCGGCCTGCGCGGCCTCGCCCAGTCGCTCGCCCGCGAATTCCAGCCGCAGGGCATCCATATCGCCCACTTCGTGATCGACGGCGGCATCCGCTCCGACAACCGGCCCGACGACGGCGAGGACGCACTGCTCGCTCCGGAGGCGATCGCCGAGACCTACTACCAGGTGGCGCGCCAGCACCGCTCGGCCTGGAGCTGGGAGGTCGAGCTGCGTCCCTGGCTCGAGAAGTTCTAGCCGCGGGCTTCCTTGCCGCCGAGCTTGCCGCCCTTGGCCGCGCTCTCCCTGCCGGCCGGCTTCCCGGTGCGGGCCGCCGCCGCGGCGCTGCCCGGCCGCGTGCTGGCGCGCGGGCAGAGATGGAAGCCGAGGTCGACCACCTTGCCGGCCGGCGGCTCGCCGGCGATGGTCCGGGCGATCATGTCCATGGCGGCAACACCCATGGCGTAGCGTTCGGTCGCCACACTGGTGATCGGCGGCTCGGCGGCCGCCGACATCTCGAAGTCGTTGAAGCCGGCGATGCCCAGGCGCTCGGGCACCGCGATGCCGAGCCGCTGGCACTCGAAGAGGGCGCCGAGGGCGATGTCGTCGTTGTTGCAGAACACTGCGTCGACGTCCGGGCGGCGGGCGATGATCTCGCGCAGCAGCTCGCAGCCGACCTGTACCGATGAGGGGGCCTTGGTCTGCACCATCAGGCTGTCGTCGGCGAGGCCGGCCTCGGCCATCACCGCGCTGTAGCCGGCCATGCGCCGGTTGCTGCGCGGGTCGAGGCGGGCCGCCAGGAAAGCGATCCGCCGGTAGCCGGCGCTCAGCAGGTGCTCGGTCATCGCCCGCCCGGCGTCGAACTGCGAGAAGCCCACCATCATGTCGAAGGGCTCGGGGCCGAGCTCCATGATCTGCACGATGGGCAGCTCGGCGAGGCGCAGCAGCTTGGCCGCCGCCTCGGTCTGGTCGATGCCGACGAGGATGAGGCCGGCGGGCGACTGGCTGAGGAACAGGCGGATCAGCCGTTCCTCCTCCAGCGGCGAGTAGCGCGTGTTGGCGAACTGCACCTGCAGGTCGGTCTTCTCGGCGCGGTCGTGGATGCCGCGCATGACGTCGGCGAACACCGTATTGGTCAGCGAGGGGATCAGCACGCCGACCACGTTGGTGCGCGCCGAAGCCAGCGCGCGGGCGTGCTGGTCGGGCACGTAGCTGAGCGCGCGCACGGCGGCGTCGATGCGCCGGCGCAGCGGCTCGGACACCCGGGCCGGCTCGCGCAGCGCGCGCGACACCGTGATCGGGCTGACGCCCGCGCGCGCCGCCACGTCGGCGATCGTTGTCCGGCCCTTCTTGCGTCTCGACATGCTGCCCCCCTTATGCTCGGCGGCGCATTGCACCACTTTCCGTCAGGAAAGGCCAAATTGCTAGCGCTATCACAGTCCTGCCTGGCGCGGCTGTCGCGGCGGCCGTCCGACGGCCGACCGGGCCGGCCCGCCCGCACCGGGACTCCGCGACCCGCTTTCTCAAAAACCCGAACATCCGTCCTTAACCTGCGGCACCCGGATGGTTTAGCGTGGTTCCGGGTGACCCGAGTCGCCGCAACGGCTCCCCGGCGGATCGACGGTCAGTGCGGCGCCGTCTCCCGGCAGACAGGTCGAGTGCCGAAGCGGCGGTCGAAAAGCGAGCAGGCAATCCAAGAATCTGCGACCAAAGGGAAATTGCCATGGCAGACAAGAGCGCGCAGGCGCGGTCCCGACTCATCGGCCAGGTGGTGCAGGCGGCCAAGAAGCGCCTGTCCGCGGCCAGGGCCGAGCGCGCCGAGCCCTTCCTGCGCCAGTTCTTCGCCAACGTGCCGCCCAGCGACCTGCGCGGCGACACCGTGGACAACCTCGCCGGCGGTGCGCTGGCCCTCTGGGAGCGCCTGCAGCAGCGCGCGCCCGGCAAGGCGAGCGTCAGGGCCTACAACCCCGACCCTGCGAAGGACGGCTGGGAATCGCCGCACAGCGTGATCGAGATCATCAACGATGACATGCCCTTCCTCGTCGATTCGGTGACCGCGGAGGTCAACCGCAGCGAGGCGGAGGTGCTGCTGGTCATCCATCCTATCATCACCCTGCGGCGCGACGCCAAGGGCAAGCTCCTGGAACTCGCCGGGCCGAATGCGGCGGCGACGAAGCCGCGGCCGGGGCCGTCCACCGGCTTTGCCGGCGAGTCGGTGATGCAGATCCAGATCAGCGAGCAGCCGACCAAGCGGCTGGCGGAGATCGCCGCCGGCGTCGCCGCCGTGCTGGCCGAGGTGCGTGCCTCGGTGGAGGACTGGCCGGACATGCGCGAGCGCTGCCGCGGCGTCATCGCCGAGCTCGAGACGCGCCCGCCGATGCTGCCGGTGGCGGAGATCGCCGAGGGCCTCGAATTCCTGCGCTGGCTCGACGACGACCACTTCACCTACCTCGGCTACCGCGAGATCGCCTTTCACGGCAGCGGTGCCAATGCCGTTTCCAAGGTGAAGGCGCGCGGGCTCGGCATCCTGCGCGATGCGGAGGTACGCGTGTTCGACGGCCTGCGCAACCTCGGCAAGCTGCCGCCCGACGTGCGCGACTTCATGCACCGGCCGCAGCTCTTGCACATCACCAAGGCCAACCGCCGCGCCACGGTGCACCGCTCGGTGCCGCTCGACACCATCGCGGTGAAGACCTTCGATGCCAAGGGGAAGGTCACCGGCGAGCGGCTCTTCGTCGGCCTGTTCACCTCGATGGCCTATTCGCGCTCGCCCAGCATCATCCCGCTGCTGCGCCAGAAGGTCGATGCCGTGGTAAGGCTTTCCGGCTTCTCGCCGCGCAGCCACGACGGCAAGTCGCTGCTGCACATCCTGGAGAACTATCCGCGCGACGAGCTGTTCCAGATTTCCGTCGAGGATCTGCACCAAATTGCCATCGGCGTGCTGCACCTGCAGGAGCGCCAGCGCACCGCCCTCTTCGTGCGCCGCGACCCCTTCGAGCGCTTCGTGTCCTGCATGGTCTTCGTGCCGCGCGACCGCTACGACACCGCGCTGCGCCGCAAGCTGCAGGATATCCTCGCCGAGGCCTTCCAGGGCCGTAGCGCCAACTTCTCGGCGCAGATGAGCGACGAGGTTCTCGCCCGCCTGCACGTCATCATCAACACCGAGCGGGGCCGCATCCCCAAGGTCGACCTGGATAAGCTGGAGGCCCGCCTTGCCGAGGCCGCGCGCTCGTGGTCGGACCTGCTGGAGGAGGCGCTGATAGACGCCGTCGGCGAGCAGGACGGCATCCGCGCCCATCGCCGCTTCGAGCGCGCGTTTCCCGCCAGCTACCAGCGGCACTTCGACGCCGTCACCGCCGTCGAGGACATCCACCACATCGAGGAGGCAATCGCCGCAAACGATCTCTCGATGAATCTCTATCGCCCGGCGGGCGCGCCGGCCGACGAGCTGCGCTTCAAGATCTACGTGCTCGACCGCCCGGTGCCGCTCTCTGACATCTTGCCGATGCTGGAAAACATGGGCCTCAGGGTGATCGGCGAGGTGCCCTTCGACATCGACGTGCCGGACCGCAAGGCGCCGGTGTGGATGCACGACTTCGACATCTGTGCGGAGGGCAGGGCGGCGATCGACCTGGCGGCGGTACGCGATGCCTTCCACGAGGCCTTCGCCCGTGTCTGGCACGGCCGCATGGAAAACGATGGCTTCAACAAGCTGGTGCTGCACGCCGGCCTGACGGCGCGCGAGGTCATCGTGCTGCGCGCCTACTGCAAGTATCTGCGCCAGGCGCGCATCCCGTTCAGCCAGGCCTACATGGAGGCGACGCTGGCGCGCAACCCGGCGTTGACGCGCAATCTCGTCGATCTCTTCCTTACGCGCTTCGACCCCAGGCGCCAGCAGGACTCCGAGGCGGCGTGCCGCAAGATCGTCGCCGCCATCCAGGCGCAGCTCGACCGGGTGGCGAACCTCGACGAGGACCGCATTATCAGGCGCTACCTGAACCTCATCCTCGCGACGCTGCGCACTAACTTCTTTCAGCCAGCCCCAGGTGAGGGTGGGGGCGGCGAGAAGGTCTACTGCTCCTTCAAGTTCGACTCACGCTCCATCGAGGAGCTGCCGCAGCCGCAGCCGCTGCGCGAGATCTTTGTCTACAGCCCGGCGGTGGAGGGCGTTCACCTGCGCTTCGGCATGGTGGCGCGCGGCGGCCTCAGATGGTCGGACCGCCCGGAGGACTTCCGCACCGAGGTGCTCGGACTGGTCAAGGCGCAGCAGGTGAAGAACACGGTCATCGTGCCGGTCGGCTCCAAGGGCGGCTTCGTGATGAAGCAGCCGCCGCCGCCCGAGGCCGGGCGAGATGCCTTCCTGGCCGCCGGCATCGAGTGCTACAAGACCTTCGTCCGCGGCCTGCTCGACATCACCGACAACCTGAAGCGCGGCCGCGTCGTGCCGCCCAAACAGGTGCTGCGCTACGACGGTGACGACCCCTACCTGGTGGTCGCCGCCGACAAGGGCACGGCGACCTTCTCCGACATCGCCAATGGCGTTTCCGCCGACTACGGCTTCTGGCTCGACGACGCCTTCGCTTCCGGCGGCTCGGCCGGCTACGACCACAAGAAGATGGCGATCACCGCGCGCGGCGCGTGGGAATGCGTGAAGCGCCACTTCCGCGAGCTCGGCAAGGACATTCAGCAGCAGGACTACACCTGCGTCGGTTGCGGCGACATGTCGGGCGATGTCTTCGGCAACGCCATGCTGCTGTCGCAGCACACCCTGCTGCTCGCCGCCTTCAACCACCTGCACATCTTCATCGATCCGAATCCCGATCCGACTGCCTCCTGGGCTGAGCGCAAACGCCTCTTCGAGCTGCCGCGCTCGGCCTGGAGCGACTACGATGCCAAGCTGATCTCCAAGGGCGGCGGTGTCTTCGAGCGCAGCGCCAAGTCGATCAAGGTGACGGCGGAGATGAAGCAGCGCTTCGGCATCGCCAAGGACAGCATGACGCCGAACGAGCTGATCCAGTGCCTGCTGCTGGCCGAGGTGGAGCTGCTGTGGTTCGGCGGCATCGGCACCTACGTGAAGGCCTCGACCGAAAGCCACCTCGACGTCGGCGACCGTGCCAATGATGCGCTGCGCGTCGACGGCGAGCAGCTGCGCGCCAAGGTGATCGGCGAGGGCGCCAACCTCGGCATGACGCAGCTCGGCCGCATCGAATACGGCCTGGCCGGCGGGCGCTGCAACACCGACTTTATCGACAACTCCGCCGGCGTCGACTGCTCCGACCACGAGGTGAACATCAAGATCCTGCTCGGCGATGCCGAGCAGG
>Ga0214471_10005088_pt1 | contig 10142 bp, 7 predicted proteins | sample RVTome_5_FD_207665 | JGI IMG/M metagenome (GOLD analysis project Ga0214471, IMG submission 207665) | Soil microbial communities from uranium-contaminated site in the Upper Colorado River Basin, Wyoming, United States - RVT142D155 | ecosystem: Environmental > Terrestrial > Soil > Contaminated >... | reverse complement strand
GTCGTTGTCATCGTGGCCGTGCCCGGCTCGATGGGTGTTCCCGACTCGACCGACATGAGTCTCGTCATCGGGCTCGGTGGGGGCGGCGACGTCGATTCCGTGATCGAGATCGGCTTGCCGAGTGTCAGGCTGGCCAACTCGGCTATGTGCTCGGCTTTGTCGAGTGCGTCGGACCAGGCGAGCCGGCGCGCCTCGACGAGATGGGCAGTGTCGTCCTCGATCGTGAAGGTCAGCCCGCTGATGACGACCGCATCACCACCGGCTGCGACCATGACGTCCACCATCGCTCCCACGTCATCGATTCCCCGGATGAGGACGACCAGGTTGTTGTTGACCCGGTAGCCGGCAATGCGCCGCTCGTTGCCCGCGTATTCGTACTCGATGCCGAGCGTGTAGCCCGATGTTGAGATGTCGCTTCGCTCCACGCCTTCCGCGACCAGAGAGTGGATGACTGCACTGGCGGCGGCCGCAGCCGCGTCGGTGGCATCCGAGGCGGATTCACCGAGCACGGATACACCCACGTCGACCCGTGAGGTGTCGGGTGTTGCTGTTACCTGGCCTCGGCCCGTGACGAGTATCCCTGTCTGATCTGTCGCAGTCACCGAATCTCCTCGATGCCCTCTGGGGCGCCAGGCTACCGGCCAGGATCACGTCCCCTTCCCAACCGAACCCGGTTCTCGACCACCAGCACACCGTCGTCGATGAGAAGCCTCGCTTGACGGGCCGTTTCCGGCGATCGCAGATGTCCGCCCGAGCCGACCACACGCCACCAGGGGAGATCGGACCCGGCCATGCGCAGCAGGTTGCCGACGGCCCGGGCCGCCCCCGGATGCCCTGCCTCCGCGGCGACATCGCCGTAGGTGACCACATCGCCTGGCTGGAGACAGGAGATCACCAGAGTCACCGCCTCCTCGAACTCGGTCACAGCGTCCCGAAGAGCCGGTCTCCCATGTCACCCAGGCCCGGCGCGATGTAGAAATGCTGGTTCAGCTCCCGGTCGAGGGTGGCGGCCACGATTCGGACGTCGGGATGATCGTGCTCCATGCGGCCCACGCCCTCGGGAGCGGCGACCACGCACACCGACACGATGTCCTTGGCCCCGTTCTCCTTGACCTTGTCGACTGCCCACGAGAGTGATCCCCCGGTGGCCAGCATCGGTTCGAGAATGAGCACGCGGGCGGCCGAGAGCTCGGGAAACCGGGTGTAGTACTCCATCGGCTCCGCCGTCTCCTCGTTTCGTTGCACCCCGGCGAACCCGATCGCCGCATCGGGTACGAGTGTCAGCACCGAATGGAGCAGACCCAGCCCGGCCCGGAGCACCGCCACCGCCACGACGGGTCGGCGGAGCTGTGTGCCCGTGGTGTGCTCGAGGGGTGTCTCGATCTCGACCTCGTCGACAGGCATGTCGGCCAAGGCTTCGGCGACGAGGAGATAGCCGAGTCGCTCGGCGATCTGGCGGAACTCCGGTGGCGCGGTGTTGCGATCCCGCAGGACCGTCAGCAGGTCCGAGGCGAGGGGGTGCTCGAGGATGGTGATGGCCATGGCCCCGAGATTACGGCGCCTCGCTCAGCCGGTGTTGCGCATCCCGGCTGCGATGCCGTTGACCGTGAGCAGGAGGGCGCGATCGAGGTCGGGGGACGCCTCGCCGGACCGGCTCCTCGCCAGCAGTGACACCTGTAGATAGTTGATCGGATCGAGGTAGATGTCCCTCACGCCAAGTGTTCGTCGCAGCAGGGGTGAGTCGTCCAACAGCTGGCGGGCGCCGCGCATGCTCAGGACCTCATCGAGCGTGGTCTGGTATTCGTTGCGAATGAGATCGAGCACACCTCGGTGCTCGGGATCCACGAGCTCTTCGACATATGAGGCGGAGATGTCGAGATCTGTCTTGGACAGTGTCATCTCGATGTTGGAGAAGAACGTTCGCACGAATCCCCATTCGCGCGCCATCTCCCCGAGGGTCTCGCCATATCCGCGTTCCCGAGCACTGCGAAGACCGGAGCCCACGCCAAACCATCCCGGCACGATCTGACGGGTCTGGGTCCAGCCGAACACCCATGGGATGGCGCGGAGATCGTCGACCCCACCGACTCCTCCCGGGCGGCGGGAGGGCCGACTGCCGATGTTCATCTTGCCCAGCTCCTCGACCGGTGTCGAGGAGAGGAAATAGGGAACGAGGCTCTGGTCTCCGGTCAACCTCAGGTATGCGTCATGGGACTCGCCGGCAAAGGCGTCCATCGCCTCGGTCCAACGATCGAGGGTCTTGCTGGGGCGGCGAGACTCCCGATGGAGAAGGGAGCTCTCGACAACGGACGCCACCATCAGCTCGAGGTTGCGGGCGGCGATCTCGGGGTTGCCGTATTTCTCAGAGATCACCTCGCCCTGCTCGGTGATCTTGATCGCCCCGTCCACGGTCCCGAACGGCTGGGCCAGGATGGCGGCGTGGGTGGGCCCCCCGCCGCGCCCGATCGTGCCCCCGCGGCCGTGGAAGAGCCGCAGACGCACGCCGTGGCTCTCGGCGACGTTGCGCATGACACGTTGTGCCTTGTAGATCTCCCACTGCGAGGCGGTGATGCCACCAACCTTGTTGGAGTCGGAGTACCCGAGCATGATCTCCTGGACATCTCCACGCAGGGTGACCAGCTTGCGGTAGCTGGGGTCGTGGAGGAGGCCGTCGAGGAGCCGGCCAGATCCCCGTAGGTCGTCGATCGTCTCGACCAGCGGGACGAGGCCGATGTCGGCGATGCCGCGGTTGAGGTCGATGAGCCCCGCCTCGCGGGCCAGCACTGCGGCCTCGATCACATGTGCCGGGGACTCGGTCATCGAGATGATGTAGCTTTCGATCACCTGGCGCCCATAACGGCGGTGCGCCTCCCGGATGACGTGGAACGTGGCCATGGTCTCGGCGTTTTCGTCGGTCAGGGTGGTCGTCGGCCCGGAGAGGGGACGTGTCCCCGCCAGCTCCGAGGAGAGCGTGCGGAGCTTCTGTGAATCGCCCATGGCGGCGAGCTCGACTCCGACGTTGGAGAACAGCTCGGCGGTGGCGGCACCGTGCTTGGCCGAGTGCTGGCGGATGTCGAGCGTGGCGATGTGAAAACCCAGCATTGCGACGGTGCGTCTCACCCGGTCAACGGCACCTCTGGCGATGAGCTCGCCTCTCGCCTCGGTCAACGAGGCCGCCAGGAGGCCGAGCTCGGAGAGCAGCTCGTCGGGCTCGCTGTAGTCGACACCATCGATGTGAGGGACTCCGCTCTTTATCCGGGCGCGGGTGTTGATCAGCTTGGCATGCATGTAGGAGCATTTGAGCCGGTAGGGCGCATCAGCGGTACGGGTCTTCTCACGCTGCCAGATCTCGGGCAGCGCGGATCGGTCCGCCCGGAGGGAGTCGAGGAGTTGGTGGCTCGTCACGGTCAGCTCGCTCGACATCGAGAGCTCCTCGGACAGGGTCTCGATTGCCTCGATGAGAATGGTCAAGCCCCGGTCGTGTTGCAGGGCAAGCGCTTCCAGCGTCGTATCGGCCGTGACCCCCGGGTTGCCGTCGCGGTCACCGCCGACCCAGGTGCCGAAGCGGACCGGAGTTGGCTCGGTATCCGGAGAGAGCCGTCGAAGCTGGTGGGAGATGATCTCCGAGAGGGAGGGGAGGACCTCCTCGGCGAGGGCCACCAGGAAATAGAGGGCGGATCGCGCTTCATCCACGATGGTGGGCCGCTCGGTTCTGAGCTCGTCGGTCTGCCAGATTTGATCAATCAGCTCGGCCGTCCGCCGGTCGATGAGATCGACCCGGTCCTGACTCGTCGTGTGAAGACGATCGGTGATGAGCTCGGCTATGGCACTGCGCTTGGTGAGGATGCTTCGTCGCGCCGCCTCGGTGGGATGGGCGGTGAAGACCGGTCGGACCTCGAACCGGGATATCACATCGTCGATGAGTGCCTGATCAAACTCGGAGGCGGTTATCCGGTCCACCGTCGCCCTCAGGTAACGGTCGTCACTGGCCATCTGATCGATGCGGTGAACCTGCTCCGCGACGTTGGCGAGGTAGAAATACGTGGTGAACGCCCTGACCAGGGGTATGACCTCGTTGGTGTCCAGCTTGGTGAGCAGGGTGTGTAGCTCCGCCGCCGCCTCGGCGCTGCCGCCCCGTCTCGCCGACTTCCCCAGCGACCTCACCTCCTCGACCAGATCGAGGAGGTCCTGACCATGCTGACGGACCAGGGCCTCTCCGAGCTGGTTGCCCAGCCGGCGGATGTCGGTTCGTAGCGCGTCGTCGGAGGTGGGCACCCTGGGAGGCTAGGAGCAGGCCTGATCAGCTGCAGCTCTCACCCACGGTCGTGACACCGTGCTCGATAGCCGTCTCCGGGTTTTCGATCGTCTCTCGGACCGCAGATCGAATCCTCTCCACGTCCGGTATGTGATGGCCATCGGCGGTGCGCCCGATGCTCCACGTGTAGTCGAACCCGACCAAGCGAATCTCGTCACTCGACACTCGCGGCGCCAGGCGAATCAGGTCGGGGACCAGCTCGAGGGGAAAGTCGGTGGTGACGTGGGTTTCCACCACTTCCAGCAGGTCGGGGAGACTGGTGACCAGGGACAGGAGATCGGCCTGTTCGACCATCGACGCCAGGATGCAGCGCTGACGGCCCATGCGCACGTAGTCGGAGGACCCACGGCGCGCCCTGGCGTAGGCAAGGGCGTGGTCTCCGTCGAGCACCTGCACACCGGCTGGGATGTTGACCATCTCGTACCCTCCGGTGACCGGGTCGTAGAGGGGACCGTCCACGGGTTTGGGGACATCGAGCGTCACACCACCGAAAGCGTCGATCAGGTCGCCGAACCCGGTGAGGTCGACGAGGATGAAGTAGTCGATATCGACAGCCGTGATGTGCTCTATGACGTCGGTGACCGCCGATGCCCCCGGATCGATGCCTGCAAAGGCCGCCGGGTTGGCGATGCCCCAGTTGTACACGTGGCTCAGCCGAAGGCCCGTGAACGGTGTGCCATCGGAGAAGGTGAATCCGCCGAAGTTGCGGGGGATCCCGAAGAGGGCAGCGTCCCCGGTCACCGGGTCCACCGAGGCCACGATCATCGTGTCCGTCCTCAGACCAGGCCGCCCGGGCCCGGCATCACCTCCGAGGAGGAGGATGTTGAGCCGGTCCTCACCGAATGGGCGCCACGGTGCCACCTCGGGCAGCTCGATGGCATCGGCTCCATACTCGCCCTCCCCGACAACCCACGAGAGCGGCCGTATCTCGAAGAGTGTCGTCGTCGTCGTCGATGTCGTTGTGGAGGTGGATGTCGTCGGAACCGCGGCTGCGACAGGCGGCCCGCTGGCGAAGACCGTCAGCAGGGAGTCTCGGGTCTCCAGACCGACCCAGGCAATCGCCACGTGAGGTATGGCGACCAGGGCGACGAGAAGAGCAGCGGCAGCCCACTTGCGCCCGCCACCGGCGTGCCAGGCATGAGTCGTCGAGAACAGCCGGGCCACGGCCACCATGAAGTTGACGAGGACGATTCCCAACAGGACGTCCGGGTCGGCGAGCTGGGCAGCGATGCCTACCGGGCCGACAAACAGGAAGGCGGTGAGCAGACCGACCGTGAACAGACCGGTCCCCACGATCATCGCATTCCCCAGGACGCGCTGCTCGGTGGCCAGCTGGCCCCATCCGGGCAAGAGGATGGACCGCAAGCCTGCTCCGAGAGCCGAGGGGTGTCGATGGCTGGTCACGCCCTCAAAACGGTCGGTGAGCCCGGTTGGTTCCGGGAAAGGGACGACGCAACGCGAGGCTGTTGTACAACCAGCCCTGCTCAGCAGGGTTGTCGACCCACCAGACTTGGCGGCTCGATCTGTTGTGCAACCAGCCCTGCTCAGCAGGGTTGAAGTCTCACCAGATTCGAGGCTCGAGTCTCCGGAGCGGCCAGGTCAGAAGTCGTCCGGGCGCTGTTTGTGGACCCGGCCCTCCACCCCGCGCAGGGAAATCCCTGTGCCCGCTCCATAACGCAGCATCGTCATCTCGGCGAGGATCGAGACCGCCACCTCCTGGGGAGTCTCGGCGCCGATGTCGAGACCGATCGGGGAGTGGATCCGCCCAATGTCGTCGTCGGTGAACCCCAGTTCTTTGAGACGCTCGACCCGGAGAACGTGGGTCCGTCTGCTCCCCATCGCCCCGATGTACCTGGCGTCGGACTTCAAAGCGGCCTCGAGCGGCGGTGTCTCATGACGGGGGTCGTGGGAGAGGACGACCACCCAGGTCCTCCTGTCGAATGTGAGCTGGTCCATGATGTCCTTCGGCCACCCGAGGATTACCCCGCTGGCGTCGGGAAACCGGTCCGTGGTGGCGAAGGCAGGCCGAGAGTCGACAACGGTAACCCGGTAACCCATCTGCGAGCCGAAAGAGCAGAGGGCCTGACCGATGTGCACCGCCCCGAAGATCAAGAGGTCGGGAGGCGGTGTCAGGGTCTCGATGAACACCGAGTGCTCCCCGTATCCCATCGCCCTGTGCTGTTCGCGACCCATTAGGGTCAGCGCATCGTCGATGATGTCGGAAGCGACATCATCGGGCAGGTGCCCGGCCAGGACGCTGCCCGAGGCATCGAGAACGATCTTCGTCCCCGTCAGGGGACCGTCGACCACCGTGACCACCGAGCCGAACTCCTCGGCGTCGAGGATCTCTTGGATGGCCTGGAGGGCGTCGGTCACCAGGGCTCGATGAAGACGTCGATGGTCCCTCCACAGGACATCCCGACCTCGAAGGCATCCTCATCGGCGATGCCGTAGGTGATGATCCTGGGCTGACCGGTCTCGATCACCTCCTGGGCGCGGAGGAAGACGTCGTTCTCGACACAGCCGCCGCTGACCGAGCCCTCCATGTCGCCATCCGAGGAGACCAAGAACTTCGAGCCCTCCGGCCGGGGTGCGCTGCCATGGACCTTGATCACGGTGGCCACGGCCACCTTCTTGCCCTCGCTTGCCCATTTGTTGCGGAGTGCGAGCTGGCTTCTCATCTGGTCGTTGTATCACACACCGGCGTATTGCGCAGGCGCATTCTCGAACGCGGTCTTGCAGCCGGGGGCGCAGAAGTAATAGGTCTCGCCCTCGTGCTCGCTGATCCATCTCGCCGTTGCGACCTCGACATCCATCCCACAGACGGGATCGGTTGCCGTGTGGGGCCGATCGGATGGCCTGGGCCATCCCCGCAGCTCGCCGGCGGCACGTCTCTTCACCAGCTCGGCGACGATGGAGACCCCGATCTCGTTGTGGGCGACGTGTCCCAGGTCGATACCGGCGGGAGCCACGATCCGGGCAAGCTGATCTTCGGGCAGCCCTCGATCACGAAGGTACCCGAGGACGGTGTCCGCCCGCTTCTTGGACGAGATCATCCCGATGTAGCCGGCGTCGGTCGCCAGCGCGGCCTCAACCGCCGGCTCGTCGTAATGACCCTGTGTGGCCACGACGATCGCGGTGCTGGCGCCAACCGTCGGCATGGAGAGATCTTCCCCGACGACATCGATCCGCCAGCCGAGCGTCTCGGCGAGGGACACCAAGGTGTGGACCGCCGGCGAGAAACCGATGATCACGAGATGTGGATGGGGGAGCATTGGCTCCAAGAAGACCTCCAGGGCTCCTTCTGACGTACACGATATCGGGACCGTGGTCACATCCGGGCGGCTCTCGACCGATGCGATGTCCTCCTCGGGCCCGAGGAACAGGAGACGTGGCTTGCCGTCGGCCATGGCTTCCCGGGCCTCCCGGATCACCACCGGCTCGGCACAGGCGCCGCCGATCCAACCGGTGACCGAGCCGTCGGGCTGGATGATGGCCGTCGACCCGCGCTTGCCCGAGGAGGGGCCCCGGGCCCAGACCACGGTGGCGGCGAGGAAGGGCTGGTTCCGGCGGCTCAGTTCGGCCGCCAGCTCCAGCAGCTCGCGATTCACCGCGCTTTCGCTTCCTCCATCGCCGCCCAGACCCGGTCGGCCGAGACCGGCATGTCGATGTTGCGCACGCCGAGGTGGGCGAGGGCGTCGATGACGGCGTTGACATAAGCGGCCGGGGAGCCCACCGTCGCCGACTCACCAACACCCTTGGCGCCGATCGGGTGATGGGGTGACGGTGTGACCGTCTCGCCCAGCTCGAAGCGGGGAGTCTCCCATGCCGTCGGTATCAGATAGTCCATGAAGTTCGACCCGATGCAGTTGCCGGATTCGTCGAAGGTGATGTACTGCATCGAGGACATGGCGAAGCCCTCGGCCAGGCCACCGTGGATCTGGCCCTCGACGATCATCGGATTGATCCTCACCCCACAGTCGTCCACCGCGACCATGCGGCGCACCTTCCACTGACCCGACTCCGGATCGACGTCGACCACGACGATGTAGGTCCCGAAGGGGAATGTCATGTTGGGCGGGTCGTAGTAGTGGACTCCCTCGAGACCGGCCTCAATGCCCGGAGGCGGGTTGGTGTAGGCGGCGAAAGCCACGTCCTGAATAGTGACCGAGCTGTCGGGGTCACCGGCCACGCTGAACTTGCCAGGCTCCCACTCGAGGTCCTCTTCGGAGGCCTCGAGGAGATGCGCGGCGATCTTCTTCGCCTTGTCGCGTAGCTGGCGGGAGATGACGGCGGTGGCGGCACCTGCCACAGGAGTGCTCCTGGAGGCATACGTGCCCAGCCCGTACGGCGTGTTGTCCGTATCACCCTCGACCACCTTGATGTCGGATGCGGGGATACCGAGCTCTTCGGCCACGATCTGGGCGAATGTCGTCTCATGACCCTGCCCCTGGCTGCGCACGCCGAGCTTGAGGATGGCCTTCCCGGTGGGGTGAACCCTCAACTCGGCCGAGTCGAACATCTTCAGACCGAGGATGTCGTATTCCTCGCCATGGCCGGCACCGACCACCTCGGTGAAGCTGGCGACGCCGACGCCGACGAGCCTTCCCTCTTCTCTGGCCTGTTCTTTCTCCTTCTGCATCTCCTCGTAGCCGACCATCTTCATCGCCAGGCGCAGGGCCGCCTCGTAGTCACCCGAGTCGTAAACGAACCCTGTCGGCGACATGTAGGGGAACTGGTCGGGCTTGATGAAGTTCTTCGACCGGAACTCGGCCGGGTCCATGCCGATCTCATACGCCGCGTTCTGGACAAGCCGCTCGATCAGGTACGACGCCTCGGTGACCCGGAACGAGCAGCGGTAGGCCACACCACCAGGGGCCTTGTTCGTGTAGGCCCCCTTGGTCGACACGTATGCGGCCGGGTAGTCATACGACCCGGTGACGATGTGGAACAGACCGGCTCGGAACTTGGTGGGCTGGGCATCTGAGAAGAAGGCCCCCTGGTCGGAGACCATGTCCACCCTCAGGGCGAGGATCTTTCCCTCATCCGAGACCGCCAGCTCACCCTTCATGTAGTAGTCGCGGGCAAAGCCGGTCGAGATCAGGTTCTCGGTCCGGCTCTCCACCCACTTCACGGGCTTGCCTATGACCAGGGAGGCGGCGGTGGCCACGACGTATCCCGGGTAGACCGGGACCTTGTTGCCGAATCCACCACCGATGTCCGGGGAGATGATCCGGATGTTCTGCTCGGGGAGACCCGCCACGAGGGCGAACACCGTGCGGTGCGCATGGGGAGCCTGGGATGTCATGTAGATGGTGGCCTGACCCGTCACCGGGTTGACGTCGGCGACGATGCCACACGTCTCGAGGGGAGCCGGGTGGGACCTCGGGTAGTGAGTCTCGAGGGTGACGACCTTGGCGGCGCGGGCGAAGGCGGCGTCCACCGCCTGCTTGTCGCCCGATTCCCACTCGTAGCAGAGGTTGGAGGCCTGGCCCTCCTTGTCGTCGCGGATGATGGGAGCATCCGCCTCGAGGGACCGTTGCGGGTTGATGATCGGCTCGAGTTCCTCGTACTCGACCTGGATCATCTCGGCCGCATCCTCGGCCACATAGCGGTCCGTCGCGATGACTGCGGCGATCTCTTGACCCTGGAACCGGACCTTGTCGGTGGCGAGCACTGCCTGGGTGTCACCGGACAGCGTCGGCATCCATGCCAGGTTGTAGTTGGCCAGCAGCTCCCCGGTGACCACGGCGAGAACGCCCTCCACCGCCTCGGCCCCGGACGTGTCTATCGAGACGATCCTGGCGTGGGCCACCGGGCTGCGGTG
>Ga0214471_10005087_pt1 | contig 10143 bp, 5 predicted proteins | sample RVTome_5_FD_207665 | JGI IMG/M metagenome (GOLD analysis project Ga0214471, IMG submission 207665) | Soil microbial communities from uranium-contaminated site in the Upper Colorado River Basin, Wyoming, United States - RVT142D155 | ecosystem: Environmental > Terrestrial > Soil > Contaminated >... | reverse complement strand
TAGTCGACGCTGGGATAGGCCTTGTTGATCGCGTTCCCGAACGCGCTCCCGTACCCCGTACTGCCCCGGGGGTTGGTGTAGAGCACCACGAACCCGTTCGCGGCGAAGTTCTGGTACATGTAGCTGAACCCGACACCGTACATGCCGTGCGGGCCGCCGTGGATCTCCATGATGAGCGGGTATTTCCGCGACGGGTCAAAGGACGGGGGCTTGACGATCCAGCCCTGCACCCGGGTCCCTCCGGTGGAGGTGTACCAGATCTCCTCCACCTCAGCCAGCCGCGTGCGCGCGAGCAGATCGGCATTCACCTCGGTGAGCTGGGTGATCGCGGCGGGCCGCCGGAGCTCGATCCGCACGATATCCGGTGGCGCGTGGAAGTGGCTCCGCACAGCGAACGCGGTGCCGTTCCGCGCGATCGATGCCTGGGTCACCAGGTGCGTCCCGGTGGTGAGCTGGCGCGGCGCGGTGCCAAGCGCCACGTAATGCAGGTTGCTGGTACCCTGGTCGGCGGCGGTGAAGTAGAGCCCCTTCGAGTCGGGCGCCCACGTCACGGAGCCGGGATCGCGGTCGAATTCCGCGGTCCGCGCCGTCGCCCCGCTCCCATCCGGGTTCATGGTGTAGAGGACGCTGGTGCGATAGGTGTCCTCCGGGTTGGACCGGCCCATGTAGGAGATCAGCTTCCCGTCGGGCGAGACCTGCGGGTTGCTCCAAAAGCCGGTCCCGTCGGTGAGGCGCCGCTTCTCCCCGGTCGCCGCGTCCACACGGAAGATGTCGGACCGGAGCCGCTGCAGATCGGCCTTGGTATCGTCGTTCCCGTCCACCACCACCGCCCGACCGTCGGGGAGCCAATCCCAGCCGACCCCGCCCGGTAGTCCGATGCCCCTGGCGCCCACGCTCCACTCACCCTTGGTGATCGGGCGCGGAGTGCCGCCCGTCGCGGGCACAACGAACAAGTGGGTAGTGCCGGGATCGATCCAACCCTGTCGGTCCGCACGGTAGTGGAGCGACTCCACCAGTCGCGGCGCCTTGGTCCATTCCGCGCCGCTGGGAGCGGCCGGCAGGTCGATCTTCCAGGATGCCGTCGCCGGCACGAACATGCTGAACCCGATCCACTTCCCGTCCGGGGACCACTTGATGTTGCCGGGAGCCTTCAACTCTCGGGTGATCTGGATCGTTGACCCCTCGGCGTCCATGTACCGCACCCAGACCTGCGAACCGCCCGGCTCCCCGTCGGCGAGATACGCGATCCGGGATCCATCGGGCGACCACACCGGGTTTGAGCCCTTCACCAGGAAGCGCTGTTTGGCTCCATCGGCATTCATGAGCCAGAGTCCGGACTCGAACAAGTCCTTCATCTTGTTGACCGAGGAGCGGGTCCAGATCACCTGCGACCCGTCGGGCGAAACCCGCGGTGCACCCACGGTTTCATAGTCGAGATAGCGATTGACGGTCAGGAGCGTGTCGGAGGGACGCTCCTGGGCTGGGAGCAGCGTCGGGGAGAGGACACTCCAGCCGAACAGGAACAGGTAGCGCATACGGCCTCCAGAAGAGTCGCGGGTCGCGGGTGGCGAGTCGCGAGAGGGCACATCCCTGCTGTCTTTCCGGGCTGTCCGCAATCTACCTCGCCACGAGTGGCGCCGCCGGGTCCCCACCGCTCCGGTTGGCAAGGAACGGCCCGCCCGGTATCATCACGCGCGGCCCCGCCACGCCGGAGGGAGGACGGATCTGGTGAGGACCTTCGAGCGGATGACCTCATCGGTTCTGGCGGCCCTCCTGCTGGCCTCGGGCGGCACGCCTGCCCGTGGGCAGAGCGCCCCGCCGTATTTCCCGCCGCCCGGTGACGGATGGGAGCGGCGCCAGCCGGGGGGGGCGGTATCAATCCCGGCCGGCTCGCGGCCGCAGTCGCCTTCGCACGCCGCAACGAGATCGGCTGGAGCCGCGAGATGAGCGTCCAGCTGGCCCGAAACACGGCCACCGATCTTCGCGCGAGGTGCGGGCGGCAACCTCCTCTACGTCGAGCCCGAGGACGACCTGGTGGTCGTGCGGTGGATAGACGGCCGTCCCGCGGTGACCGACGAGTTCATTCGCCTGGTCCGCGCCGCGGTGCGCCGGTGATCGCATGACCGCGCCGCTCTCCGACCTGCCCGTCAATCTCTTCGACCTCGAGCGGCTCGCGCTCGCCCGACTGGACGGGGCCGCGGCCGACTACATCGCGGGCGGGGCGGAGGACGAGATCACGCTCCGCACCAATCGGCAGGCGTTCGAGCAGCTCGCCCTCCGTCCCAGGGTGCTGTCCGACGTGAGCGAGCGCCGACTCGGGACCACGGTGCTGGGGAGCGAAGTCGCCCTGCCGGTGCTCGTGGCCCCGACCGGGTTCCACCGGCTGGCTCATCCCGAAGGGGAGCTGGCCACGGCACGGGCCACCGCCGACGCGGGCACCATCATGGTGCTCAGCACCTTCTCCACCGTGTCACTCGAGGAGGTGAGCAGCGCGGCCAAGGGGCGGCGTTGGTTCCAGCTCTACGTTCACCGCGATCGCGGGCTCACCCGCGGCCTGGTCGAGCGCGCCGCGGCGGCCGGCTACTCCGCGCTGGTCCTCACCGTGGACGTCCCGGTCCTCGGGCGCCGAGAGCGCGATGTGCGAAACGGGTTTGCCCTGCCGCCGGCGCTCCGGGTGGCGAACTTCGATCTGGCGCAGTCCGAGGCGTTGCACGCCGCGGAGGAAGACTCCGGCCTGGCCGCCTTTCACCGGGGTCTTCGAGAGCCGTCGTTCAGCTGGAAGGACCTGGACTGGCTGGCATCGCTCTGCCCCCTGCCGATCGTGCTCAAGGGCGTGCTTCGGGGGGACGACGCGACCGTGGCGGCGGACCACGGAGTCCGGGCGATGATCGTCTCCAATCACGGCGGCCGGCAGCTCGACGGCGCCATCGCCTCGATGCGGGCGCTGCCCGAAGTCGTGGAAGCGGTGGGGCACCGCGTCGAGGTCCTGGTGGACGGTGGGGTGCGTCGCGGGAGCGACGTCATCAAGGCGCTGGCGCTCGGCGCCCGGGCCGTCCTCATCGGCCGGCCGGTGCTCTGGGGGCTCGCGTGGAGCGGCGAGCAGGGCGTGGCGCGGGTGTTCCAGATGCTCCGGGACGAGCTCGATACGGCGATGGCGCTCTGCGGCGCGTCCAGCGTCGGGGACATCACTCGAGATCTGGTGGTGTAGGTGAAACGCCGGCGCCGCCCGGCTCGTAAGGGCGCCGCGAACGACTACCATCCGGAGGAATCATGGGGCTCATCATCGCCGCGATCATCGGGCTCGTCGTCGGAGTGGTCGCGAAGTTCCTGATGCCGGGAGACGACCCTGGCGGGCTGCTGATCACGATGCTGCTCGGCATCGCGGGCGCTCTCGTCGGAACGTGGCTGGGTCAACTGCTCGGGCTCTACGGCCCCGGGGAGCCGGCTGGGTTCATCGTGTCGGTGATCGGCGCAATGATTCTACTCTTCGTCTACAGGAAGCTTCGTGGCAGGAAGGCTGCATAGCAGGAGGGCAAGACGGCAAGGCGGCAGGACGGCAAGAGTGCCAGATGCCCCTGCCGCCCCTACCGCACCTGCCGTCCTGCCGTCTTGCCGTCCTGCCGACCTGCTGTGGCTCGAGCGGGCTGCGTGGCTGCTCGACGACGCGATCCGACTTCCCGTTCTCGGCCGGGTCGGCCTGGACCCCGTGCTCGGGCTGGTGCCTGGGGCGGGAGATACGATCGCCGCGGTCATGGCCGCGGCCACGCTGACGACCGCGCTTCGGCTCGGCGTGCCCCGGATCGTCCTGGCGCGAATGGGGCTCAACATCGCCGGGGATTACCTGCTCGGGCTGGTGCCGGTCCTGGGCGATCTGGGCGACGTCGCGTTCAGGGCCAACCGGCGGAACCTCGTGCTCCTCCGCCGCCACGCCGTTGGCCCGACGAGGCCCAGCGCGGGTGACTACGCCGTCGTCGCCGGCGTGTTCGCCGCGCTACTCGTCCTCCTGACCGGGGGCGTCGTGCTCACCATCCTCGGGCTTCGGCAGCTGGGCCGCTTGCTGTCCCAATAAAGGCTATCGACTCCTGACCAGTTCCGGCCGTCCGGCTAAGGAGACGGCCTCCGCACGCCCGCTCTCGAGGCGGAAGCGGATCTCCACACCCGTCTCGAGCCCCACGAAGGTCGTCGGGGAGAGAGGTACCAGCACCTCTCGAGGAAGAATGCCCGGCGCCTCGGCATACGCACGCCCGTTTTCGATGGCCACCGTGAGCCTCGGTCGACCGCCTCCTCCGTACTCGCCGGCCACCGAGCTCAACGAAGCCTGATCCAGCGTCGCGGCGGTCACCTCACGGGGCTGGAAGGCCGGCCATCCATACTCTCGAGCGAGGGCCCGCAACACGCCCTCGATCACCAGCCCGCCGGCGTCACCGTTGGTCATCACGGCGACGCCCGCGCCGAGCGCGGGGAAGTACCACACCACGCAGCGAAAGCCGGCGTTCGATCCGCCATGGCCAAACCGGAGCGCGTCCCCTTCGCCGTCGAGACCCGGACCCAAGCCGAAGCTGTTATTCACCCGCGTCAGCATCGCGCGCGCAGTAGCCTGCGAAAGCAGGGAGCCGGGCTCGCCCTGCCAGGAAGCGGTGATGGCATCCGCCCAACGCAGGAGATCGGAAGGCGTGGTCCAGAGACCCGCGGCCGCCAGCTCGGGATACGTGTGCCACCGAGTCGGCCGAGGCTGGCCCGTCGGGAAGTGTCCGGTTGCCGCCTCGTTGTGCCGGGCGGCAGGGAGCGGCTGCGTGTAGGCGCTTCGGGTCATCCCCGCCGGCACGAGGACCAGCTCCTGGAGCACATCGGGAAAGGCGCGGCCGGTGACGTCCTCCAGCAGCAGTTGCATCACCGTGGTTCCGCCGCCGGAATACCGCTCGATCGCGCCCGGAATGGTGTCGGCCTGGATCGGGCCGGTATTCGCCGGGCGTGTTCCGCTCAGAATCTGCGGGAGCGTCGGCAACGAGTCCTCACGGGCGTATCCCGGAAACCCGGACACCGTGAGCCCGGCCGAGTGGCTGACGATCCGGCGGAGCGTCACCGGGGCCAGAGTCGTGAACCCGTTGGCCGGAACCTTCCAGGTGCGGAGGTAGCGATTGACGTCGGCGTCGAGGTCGAGGACCCCTTGCTCCACCAGGCGCAGCATTGCCGTGGCCGCCACCGGCTTGCTGATACTGGCCGCCTGAAACAGAGTCTCGGTGGTGACCCGGTCCGACTCGTCGGCGGCCTTCACGCCGAAGCCGGCCGCCCAGACTATCCGGCCACCCACCGCCACGGCGATGCTCGTCCCGGGAACGCCGTAGCGGCGCATCCGCTCGTCGAGGGTGGTGCGCACGGGTGGCTCACCGCGAATCACCACCGCGGCAGGAACCGCCGCCAGCGCACGCGCGATCCGGGCACCATGACCGGTATCGGCCGCCTGGATGATCGCGGCGAGAGACGAGATCACGAGTGGGGCTGCGATGCAGAGCATGCGGAATCCTAACGCCGGCGTCCTCGGCGCCGCGCCCCGGGCGAGGTCTCGGTCGGGTGCCGGCGTCGTCGCGCGGTGGGGCGGCTCCGCAGGAGACGCCGAAGCTCATCGAGAGAGTCGGCGAGGATCGGGGGGCCATCGCTGCGCGCGGCGCCGAATCGGAGCGGGCGATCCAGCGCCGGCAGGTCCGCCTCGGTGAGTCGACGGGCCTGACCTTCCCGGAGCCATAGTCGGGCGACCCCGCCTGCCCCGCCCTCTCCTTGCTGCACCTCGTACGCGATGGAAGCCGCGTCGCCGCGAAGCCGGATCATATCCGGGAGCGCATTCAACCGGTGGCGCACCTCGGCGGAAACGAGCGCATGGGGGTCGAGGGCGAGACGCGTGGCCAGAAACTTCCCCCAGCAATCGACCTCCGCGAGCTGCCCCAGGACCCGCTCGCGAAGCTTGTCCTCCGAGGCCTCGTTCAGCTCTCCCCCTGAACGCCGCCACCACTCCCGAAGGGTCTCGAGTGCCCTGGTCAGCACGCCCTGGTCCGGGTGCCGGGTCTCGCCTGCGAGCAGCGCGTCGGCGAGGACCTCTCGTGCGAGCGGCCGCAGGGCTTCCGGGACCCGCCCCGCGAGCGGCTCGGCCTCGGTATCCAGCTCGAACCCGAAGTAGGTGAGGCGGCGGGTGACGATGAGGCGCTGCTGGCGACCCCGACCCACGACCTCCACCCGAGGCGGCGCCCAGCTCGCATGCTGGCGGATGAGCTCGTAGGTGAGCGTGGTGCCCTCGATGCCTGCCCGAGGCACGCCGAATCGATCGGCGAAGTAGCGGAGGGAGCCGGCTACCGCGCCCCAGCTCCCCGCCACCGATGTCTTCGACACGCGGGCGTCCTGGCCCTCCGCGGTCTGCTCGTCGATCACGAGATCGAACGGCATGATGCGGGCGACCAGCTCGGCCCACCGGTGCTTCAGGTCCTTGGTCATGGTGGGGAGCGTCGGCGGGAGCGTCAGCTCGAGCGCCCGATACACCGACGCCATGCCCAATGCGGCATCCTCGATCGCCTTGAGCAGAACGCCTCGCCGCTCGGCCCATTCCTCGATCTCTTCGTCGAACAGATGTCGGGGAAGCCCGTACATCTCGCCCACTCTGCCGTACTGGTTCACCGCCTCCGCGTAAACGTTATAGGCGGTGAGGTGGTCACTCCCCGCGGCGAGCACCCCGTGCAGGTCCCGCTCCTCCCGGGTCATCCGGTGCAGCGACTCGATGTTGGCGACGACAGCCACCACGGGGAGAAGCTCGGCGTCGGCGTGAACGAGCAGCTCGCCCCACGGTCGCTCGACGGGCATCGCGTCCACGTCGCGCCCATAGGTCGTGAGCCGCCCCTGGTGGATCAATCCCCGGTCGCTGAGCAGCCGCACGGCGCGACGGTAGGCCACGCGGTCGAGCGGCACCGGGAGGTCCAGGTCGCCGGCGTCGACGCCGAGCGCGGCGCAGGTGAGGGCCACCCGCTCCGCGTCGCCCGCGAGCTGGAACTCCGGCGGTCCGGGCCGGAGCGCGTCGAAATCGAGATCCCGGTCGCTGAGGATCCAGACCTCGCCGTGCGGTACGCGGCCGTGCACCCGGCCCGCCATTTGGAGGATTTCGTTCGCACCGAGATACATCCGGTGGAGCACGTTGCGGCCGCGGTCCACCACATTGCCGTAGCGGGCGTCGTAGATAACGACCGTGTCGAGACCGGGGACGTTCAGGGCAGACTGTCCGGCCGCGGTCATCGCGAGCAGGAAGGGCTTCTCCACCTCACCTTCGAGAAAGGGGCGGATTACGCGGATCGGCTCGCCGCCGTGGTAGAATGCGGCGTTGAGCCGCGACCAGCGCTCCCGCAGGTCTCCGGCGAGGCCCTCCACCTCGGCCCGAGTAGGGACAAACACCGCGACACCGCGCCCCTGCCGGATGAAGTGCCGGAGCGTACGGTCGTCGAGGAACTCGGCGACGTCCTTGCGGACCACGGCGACCTTCGCCCGAAGCTGCGGATCGAAGGCGGAAGTCACCAGCACCTCGGTGCTGCTCAGGTAGCGCGCGTAGTACGCGGGATCCACGGTGGCGCTGAGCCAGATGAACCGGCAGCCGACCCGCTTCCCGAGCGCGAGGCAGAGCTCCAGCTCGGCCGAGGTCTGGTGGATCTCGTCCACGACCAGGGTGTCCCCGGAGGTAATGAGGTCTCCCTGGAACCAGTGGCGGGCGATGCCGGTGGTCACGATCACCACGTTCCAGGAAGGGGTCTCCGGGGTCGCCTCGCGCTCCCGGTTCACCACTCCGTAGCGGAGCGGCTCCTCCAGAATCATCTCCGCGATGGATCGGATGCCCAGGGTCTTGCCGGTCCCGGTGCCGGCCACGATGCCGAACCCGATTCCACGCTTCGCCCACGCGGTCACGGTGTCGCCGTGACGCCTCTGGAGGAGGGTCTCCACCCGGGCGCCCAGGGCCAACTCGATCGTTTCGCAGGCCGCCCGGGTCGGGGCGATGACGATCACCCGGCCGTGCGGGTGCGGCGCCGCGCGATAGGCTATGGGATCGGGCGGGAGATGGTGGTCGCGGCGGGGATGCATGGGTCGGTAGAGGGAAACCTAGCGACTCGGGCCCTCCGGTCCTCTGACCTCGACAATCCGGAGCCAGGCAGCGGGGCCTAGCTGGCTGTTGTGGGCCCGGCGTATGTTCGATATCCCCAAGATCGAAGGACTCTCGGTGCCCGAACTCCGGCCCCGCCTCGACGAAGCCCTCCGCCGAACCTATCGGATCGAGGAGGAGTTGGGCGGAGGTGGGATGAGCCGTGTCTTCCTGGCCGAAGAGGTCGAGCTCGGCCGGCGCGTGGTCATCAAGGTGCTGCCCCCGGAGATGGCGGCCGGTGTGAACCAGGACCGATTCCGCCGGGAGATCCACCTGGCCGCTCAGCTCCAGCATCCCCACATCGTGCCGCTGCTGTCGGCGGGGTCGGCGGGCGACCTCCTGTGGTACACCATGCCCTATGTCGAGGGCGAGTCGCTCCGAGCGCGGCTGGCCCGGAAAGGCGAGCTGCCGGTCTCGGAGGCCGTCCGGATGCTCCGCGAGGTCGCGGACGCGCTGGCGTATGCGCACGCGAAGGGGGTCGTCCACCGCGACATCAAGCCGGACAACGTGTTGCTCGCGGGGAAGCACGCCGTGGTCACCGACTTCGGCGTCGCGAAGGCGGTAAGCGAGGCCACGACCTCCCAGGCCCTGACTTCAGTCGGCCTGGCGCTCGGCACGCCGGCCTACATGGCCCCGGAGCAGGCGGCCGGAGACCCTACCGTCGACCACCGGGCCGATCTCTACGCCTTTGGGGTGATGGCCTACGAGATGCTCACCGGCCGGCCGCCGTTTTCCGGCATCACGCCGCAGGCGATTCTGGGTGCCCATCTCACGCAGACGCCTGAACCGGTAACCGCCGCCCGCCCGACGGTCCCCGCGGCGCTCGGGGCGCTGGTGATGCAGTGCCTGGAGAAGCGCCCGGCCGACCGATGGCAGACGGCTGAGGAGCTGGGGCCGCACCTCGAGTCGGTGATCGCTCCGACCGGAGCACAGCAGCCGGCCACCATTTCGTCCGGAACCAAGGCGGCTCTCCAAAGGCGCCACCCCTTCCGGGTGGCGGGGCTGTTCGCGCTGGCAGGTGCCGTAGTCCTCGGACTCATCTGGTGGCTGGTTCAGCAGCTGGGACTGCCTGACTGGGTGGTGACGACCGCCGCCCTCCTCGTCGTCGTCGGATTGCCGGTCGTGCTGATCGCGGCGAGCTCCGAGCGGGCACGGCTGCTGGCGCAGACCCAAGGAAGACCAGGAATGACCCCCGGCGGCCTCATCGGCCGACTCACCACGCTCCGCGGCGCCCTGGCCGGGGGCGGACTCGCGTTCCTCGGGCTCACGCTCGGGACCGCGATGTTCATGGGGCTCCGGATCCTCGGGATCGGGCCGTTCGCCACCCTGGTCTCGGCGGGCGTGCTCCGGGAGCGGGATCTCCTGGTCGTCGCCAATTTCGCCCATCAGCGGACCGACTCGGCGCTCGCGGCCTCGCTCACCCAGGCTCTGATGATCGACTTGGGCCAATCGCCCGTGATCCGACTCGCGGACCGCGGCCGGATCAGCCAGGCGTTGGAGCGGATGCAACGGCCCCCGGACACCCGCCTGGACGAATCGGTGGCTCGCGAGGTAGCCCAGCGGACGGGGGCCAAGGGAGTCGTCGTGGGCGAGATCTCGGCCGTCGGGTCCGGCTACCTGCTGTCGGTGCGGCTCCTCGCCGCCGGAGACGGCGAGACCTTGCTCGGCGCCCGGGAGAGCGCGGCCGACGTCTCCGAGCTGATCGAGGCCGTCGACCGACTGTCGCGAAAGCTCCGGGAGGGGATCGGCGAGTCGCTCCGGAGCCTCAGGAGCCAGCAGCCGCTCGAGGCGGTCACAACCGGTTCGCTCGAAGCCCTGCGTTTGTACACCGAGTCCGTCCTCGCGACCACTCGGGGCGACTTCACCGAATCGATCCGCTTGTTGGAGCAGTCGATCGCGCTCGATTCCGGGTTTGCGATGGCCTGGCGGAAGCTCGCGGTGGCCCTGTTCAACGCCCGTGCCGACCCGGCCCGAGAGGC
>Ga0214471_10005085_pt1 | contig 10147 bp, 10 predicted proteins | sample RVTome_5_FD_207665 | JGI IMG/M metagenome (GOLD analysis project Ga0214471, IMG submission 207665) | Soil microbial communities from uranium-contaminated site in the Upper Colorado River Basin, Wyoming, United States - RVT142D155 | ecosystem: Environmental > Terrestrial > Soil > Contaminated >... | reverse complement strand
CAACAAGTTTTTCATTTTTTTATTTTGAATTAATAATTCTCCCAAAATCTTAGATATCATTGTAAAAATGTATCTTTGTTCAATTCTAGTAAAGATAGTAAAACAACTACCGCTTATTATGAAAAATCCACAACCATCATTTAACTCTCTTTTTAAAGAGATAATTTCCTTCTTTAATTCCTTATAATCATTATAATCACAATTGGATAATTTAGTACGTTTTTCAATTAATTCATTAATAGTTTTTGAACTAAGATTAATCAAAAATTTGGTCGGATTATTTTCAATTTCTTTATCCCAAGCTAAATTATAATTTGTAACTAATTTGTCTAGAACCACATTCATTTTGTTTAACTTTTTTAAGAAATTTTTTAGATATATACATTACGTGAAAATTTCACATAAACTAAAATTCATATAACAAAAATAAAAGTATGAAGTAATTTGAAAAAAAATGTAATTTTTATATGCATTGATGGAGGTAGACTTGATCGTGCTAGAAAATCAAACGTATTGAATAATATTCCACACAGTGTATTTTTTTCACAGACAATTACATATGCTCCTTATACAAATTCCGCTATTCATGCACTAATTAGCGGTTCATATGGACATCGAAATGGTTGTTACAGTTATTGGCATTCTAGCAGATTTAAAAATTACAAGTTCAAAACTCTAGTCGATTATCTTCATGATAATAATTATTATACTTATGCTGATATTCCATCAGATCTGCTTTTACCACAACAAAGTTTTGATAAATTTGTGGTTTATGACGAAAATAATGTTGATATGTCTAAACGCCACACAAATTTACTACAAACAATGAAATCAAAATTTGATGAAGGACAAAACTTTTTCTTATACTTGCACTATACTGCTATCCATACTACCATTAAAGATACAGTTTTAAAAGTTTACAATAATTTTAGTAAAGAGTATTTTGATAATAGAGTCCTGAATGAAAAAAGATATGATGAACTTTTTCACAAAGCTGAAATGTACATTAAGGATGTATTGGATAAAATGACAGAACTTGATTTGTGGAAAGATTCTAGTGTACTATTATTTTCTGATCATGGTATTAGTGTTGGTGAAAAATTTGGCGAACGTGCTTATGGGGCATTTTGTTACGATTATACAATTAAGACATTTTTATATTATGTTTCCTCTGAATTTAAACAAAAAGAAATTAGTAAACAAGTTAGACATATTGATTTTATGCCCACTATTTTAGATCATTTGAGTATCAAAATTGATAATAATTATGAATCATTAGACGGAGAATCTCTGCTTTCATTAATTAACGAAAATAATTTTGTGGAAAAATATGCATATTCGGAAACTGGAAATCCTTTACATGATAGAGCTCCACCAAAGAAACCCAATACAAAATCTATTCGTACCTCAGAATGGAAACTAATTTTTAATGAATACAATGGCACTAAAGAATTATACAATTTAAAAAATGACCCTAATGAAGAAATGAACTTAAGCAATACTGGATTAGATATTGAAAATATTTTATGGGAGGAAATGAAAAAAATACAGAAACACTCTATTATTGACGATTCTTCCAAAAATCTATCTGCTAGAATGACTAACTACCAATAATCAATTAAATAATTCTTTAGCTCTTTTAAGATCATCAAGAGTATCAATCTCACACCATTTTCCTTTTACAACTATTGGATTAATGATATATTTTTTTTCAATTAATTCTTGTAACATATCTGTTATAATTCCTTGTCTTAAAGAAGTGGAGTCATGGAATTTTCCTCTATGTGATTTTTCTAATTGTGAATATGTTTCAATAAATACATTAGCTGCATTTTTTGATAATTTTATTAACCCAATAACCTCTCCTACTAACTTCTGATTAGTATTCCCAATATTTTTTCTATACCCGATCCTCACAATGGTATCATTTTCAATAATAACATTAGATACCTTATCCACTAATCTTTTTGGTTTTCCTTTATAGTATTCTTTCCAATCTAGGTCAACTGCTAATCCTATATTTCCTTTAAATTTTAGAACCGCTTCAATAATTTTCTCATCAAAGATAATATCACCATAGGATATTACCACATCATCTAACATTTGTGTTCGTGCTAACATGAGAGAATACAAGATATTATGTTCAAAACTTTTTTTTCCATTAATGTATGAAACATCTTTAAATGAAAATTTTTCTGGATTTGATCCAATAACTAATGTTATATCAGAAATTCCAAATTTACGATATAATGAAATTTGTCTCTCTATAATTGATTTACCATTTACATCAACTAGTGGTTTAGGCAATTCTTTTGTTAGTTCACCTAAGCGTGAACCTATACCAGCTGCTAAAATTATTGCTTTCATCAAATTTTTTATTCCTGTGGTAAATATATTTGAATTATAGTTTACTCGAAGTTTTTGCAGCGTAGGTTAATGCTGCACAAATAGTTTTAGCATCTCTTATTTTTCCGGTTTTTATCATTTTCAATAGTTTTTGAAAATCCATTTTCACCACTGTTATGAATTCGTCATCTATTGATTTTGTTTTATTTATTTTTTCTAGATCTGTTGCAACATAACAATGAATGAATAATGTACTATACCCAACATTAGGATCAATTGTTATTATATGTTTCAAGGTTTTGGCTTTATAGCCAGTTTCTTCTTGAAGTTCACGAATTGCGCATTTTTTTGGATCCTCTCCTTTTTCTAACTTTCCTCCAGGAATTTCAAGTACGTAACCATGAGGAAATCGATTTTGCCTAATCAATACTACGTTTTTGTCATCAAACGCTAATGTGGCAGCAGCTCCTGGTTGATGAATTATTTCTCGTTTTATCCTTTTCCCTTCTATTGTTACATCGTGTATGTTGACAGAGATATTTTTACCCTCATACACTTTTCTCTTTTTATTCATAGAAATATCAAATTTTGAAATTCATTATTTAATTGTGTTGAATTAGCTACCTTAAAGTTGTCTATTAGCCTCTACGTAAACACGTATAATAAAAAATCAAAAAATGATTAGAACTCATTGGATTATTTATAATTTAGAAAAAATCTTTATTTTCTAAATTCTTTAAATGGTATTGTGCAGAAACATATTTTGCAACTTACTGATTTTCATATATTTGCTGATCCAGAAAGTCGATTCTTTGGTGTACCAACAAGAAACACATTAAATGATGTCTTACAAGCAGTCAAGGCCATGGATCTTGATTTTGATTATGTGATCATCACTGGTGATCTGACGTCAGATGAACAAAAAAATTCATATCAAACTGTAAAAAAAATTCTAGGCGATTTGATATCACGATGTAAGATAATTCCAGGTAATCATGATGATAGGGCATTGATCCGTGAAGTATTTCCAAACTGCATTGCTGGTGATGGTGATTCAATTAACTTCTCTGTAACATCATGCGGTTGGCGTTTACTTGGATTAGACACTCACGTTCCAGGCAAGCTATATGGTCTTATCTCATCTAAAACTCTACAGTGGCTTGATGTCACGCTAAATAAATATAAGAATGAGCCAACAATTTTGTTTCAACATCATCCACCTATACCTGTTGGAACTAACTGGGTTGATAAACTTGCTTTAAAAAACCCTGATCCTTTGGTAGATCTCTTATCGCATTACCCACAAGTCCAAGTCATCAGCTGTGGTCATGTTCACCAAGAATTTCATGAAAATCTTGGCAATATGGTAGTTCTAACCACTCCATCAACTAGTGTACAGTTCAAGCATGGAACAGATACCTTAGTATGCGATGATGTTCCTCCCGGATTCAGGATCTTCACACTTAATGGAGACAGATGGGAAACACAGGTTGTGTGGTTAGACAAATTAAAGTATCCGCCAATATCGAATCAACAGTAATCATACTAGATCGTTTAACTCGCAAACCTGATTTACCTTTCAATATCATTTAAAAAAGCAAAAATTATAGATCTTTTACAAGAATTACATGAATCAGATATGAACTTAATACAAAATTCGTATCTTTTACACTAACTGACTTGATGCAAATTTAAACTAATTTGATTAGTTTTTTTGACTGGACGTCGCCAAAGAGTTTCCATTGATATCATTCTTAATGCTTTACTTCTTCCAACCTTTGTATCACCAAACATATCAATAGTGTCTTGAATAGATTTGAATTGTTTTTCTGTGAGTTGGAATGATATTTTCAATGGCACATTAAGTCTAAAATCTATCAAAGGAGTGCCTTTTATATCGTTTAACCATTTTATGATATCGTACGCAAATTCATATTCAGGATTTGTTGACATTCGATCATTGCCTATAGGATTATGAGCCAACCCATAGCAATAATGTGAAATCGACATGAATTGTTTTTCCATTTCTTGATCATAATTTTTTAATTCTTTTAGAAGTTCATTAGCAATTTTCAAAATATAATCTGCCCATTCATCCATACATTCTGCAGTTACTTCTGCTAAAAAGTGATACATGACATTAATTCCATCATCACCATTCAACAATTTTTGATAATTTTTGTCATCTTGGTAATATGATATAATTTCTTCAGGAGAATCCCACAGCTCATCTACGGTGGCATCCTTAAAACGTTTCAATACATCACAAATTACTTTAGGAGCAGTTGGTTCTCGCTCCATTATTCTCAAAAAGTAATCAAAAACATCTACTTTGTGTTCTCTCAAAAACTTTAGAATTGGATCATAAACAATTCCTCTACCAGTAACATAAATTATAAACGCTAACAAACGTACTTTTACGTATTCGTCAATGCTCATTTTATCATTACCAACAACTACCTCTTCAATCTCCATAACTTTTTTTCCATTACTTAATTCTGCAAAATCCCTTTGAAGAATTCTAAATTTTGTCAAAAACTTCCATTTTTCTCTTTCTGCAGGTGTTGCCATTTCAGAGCCATCGAGTAACATGCAAGTATGCACTTGAATTTCATCCATTCTTGCATGAACCAGCATTCTCAAAGTTTCAATTTCTTTTTCATAAGTGTCACCTGGCAATCCTGAAATTACTTCAGATCTGGTAAGAAGACTTGCTTCCTTTATTGCAGGGTATAACGCTAACATGTGATCGAGGCTAATGTTGTCTCTCTTGATATTAGTCAGAACATCATTATCCATAGATTGAACTGACATTACTAAACGTATTGAACTACCTAATTTTTTTATTGCATTGATAATTTTTTCCTTTTGATTTTTACCAGTTGAAACAAGAATGAAATGTGGATAGTCATACTTTTCTTGCAAGTACGCAATATAATCACATGTTTCCTGATCACGAGGATACATACCAAAATTCAAATCACTGATAAGCATGTTATGAGTATTTGAGGGTACATGTTTTACAATGTAATCTAATTCGGCTTTTACCCTTTCAGTACTAAAAACAGTAACTTGATTTACTTCATCTTTACCATCAGTACAAAAGGTACACTTGAAAGGACATCCCCTATTAGTTTGCAACATTGGAGTAAGCTTTCCATCAAAGAATTTATCCAAAATACCAGTAGTATAAGGTGATGGTATCTCATCAAGCTTTTTCATTCTTATTACAGGAATAGTATATTGTAGTTTTCCATCTAGGTCTCGTGAAACACAACCATCTATTGGTTTTAACAAAACTCTTTCCTTAATTTTTTCTTTTGACTCAGCTTCTAATGCTAATTCAACAATGTTTGAAAAGCCAACTTCACCATCTATGGGGACATACAGATCTATTTCTGGATATTTTTTCATAAATTTTTCTTGAGATGGTAAATCTATGGGAAAATTTGGTCCTCCCATTACTGTTACAGCGTTTGGATGTGTTTCTTTGAGCATTCGGAACATTTCCACACTTACATTGTGAGACCAACAATAATTACTCAAAGCTAGGATATCTGGCGGTGAATCATGAATAGCTTTATCCAGATCATCTATGTATTTGAAAAGTGTAATATCAACATTAGAACCAAATTTTTTAAGACAATAACTCGCTACAAAACCAATATTTAGTGGCATAGCTTCGGTTGCCAGTGTAACAGTATCGTAAGTGAGATCACCTAGATAGATTTTAAGTGGATTCAATGTTTTTCAGGAAATTTATGTTAAGTTACGGTATATATAAGTAATATTGAATTTTTTTCTATACAATTAACAAAAAGTGCACTAGCAACTATAATTAATTAAACATCCTTCTTGCAATTTCTAAATCTTGAATAGTATCGATTTCACACCATTTACCCTTAACGTTAATGGGTTCGATCTTAATTTTTGATTCATGTAATTCTTGTAAAAGATCTATAATTTTTGCTTTTTTAAATGAAATCGCATCATGAAATTTTCCCATATGATTTTTTTCTAAAGTTGTGAGTTTCTCAGTAATAATTTTTGAGCCTTCTACAGACAATTTCATTAACCCGATAAATTCTGCAATTTTATATTCCTCATTAAATTCTTTCAAGCTTCTAAAAAGTATCATTATACTTCCATTTTTTATTGCAACAAAATCACTCATAATCGGAGAATTGTCTATTCTCTTTTCGTATGACTTATTCCAATCTAAATCTACGCCTATTACAAGATCATTTTTTGAAGTTAAAATTTGATGTAATATAGATTCATCAAAAATTATATCTCCAAAAGATATTATTACATCTCCAACAATTTTTTGTTTTGCAGCCATTAAACTGCTTGCTTGTTCTCCTTCCTTGTATAATGAATTATAAACATATTCTACATTTTCAAAATGGAATTTTTCTTTTTGATGTCCTGTCACTATGATAATATCATTTATTCCATTTTTTTTAAATAATGAAATCTGTCTCTCTATAATTGATTTACCATTTACATCAACTAGCGGTTTAGGTAATTCTTTTGTTAGTTCACCTAAACGTGAACCAACACCGGCAGCAATAATTATGGCTTTCAATGTTTATCTTTTAACGAACTCAAAAATCTATCTCTAATTTCTACTGTGTCTAATGTAACTCTTTTGCTTATATAATTACTACCTTGAATCTTCACTACAATCATAATTGGTCCTGATATTTTTTTAATTTGATTTAAAACTTTTTTTAATCTGTTTTGTTGGCTAACCTGAAACACTTTATAATTTGCTGATTTTGCGAGTTTTTTAATAGAAATATTTTTAGTTTGTGTTGGTTGGCCACCCGTAGATTCGTGAACTTCGTTATCAAATACTATGTGTACCAAATTTTTTGGCTTTAAGGAACCAATAGTTGTTAAAGAACCTAAATTCATCAAAATATTTCCATCTCCATCAAACACAAAAACCCTTTTTTTTGGATTCTTTATTGCAACACCTAAAGCAATTGAAGAAGATAATCCCATAGAACCAATCATATAGAAATTCTTAGATTTATCATTTACATCAAATAAGTCTCTGCTTATGTATCCATTAGCAGCTACAATTACATTATTTCCTATTTCAGAAGAAATAATTCTAGCAGCTTGCTTTCTAATCATAAAAAATTCTTCTTATAACTAAAGCACATGATTGTTTTTGTTTTATTTTTTTAACTGCCCAATCACAACAATGTTTCCAATTATCATCAGTTACAACCTTAGATTGAAGTTCTAATATTTTTAGAATGTGTGGCTGAATTTTACCAATTTTTACGTGTTCGGGAGCATCTTTTTTTAGGTAACCTCTCCAGCCAATAAGAAAAATCAATGGAATTTCATATAATTGTACTAGTGATGTAATTGTACTAATTGAATTTGCAAATCCAGCATTCTGCATAAAAACTAATGATAAGCTTCCTGACAAATACATGCCTACAGCAATACCAATTGCTTCGTCTTCTCTAGTTGTTATCAATATTTTTTTCTTTTTAAGACCCTGATCAATAAAATGTTTCATTGTGGAATCTGGAACTCCAATATAATTTTCAATTTTTTTAGTTAGTAAATAATTAAACATTCTTGCCTGTGAAATTTTTTTCAATTAATATAACCTAATTTCTTTAGTTTTTCTTCTATTTCTTTTTCTTGTGTTTTTATATCATACATTTCTTGTAATTCAAAAATATCTTCCATAGAAGACATTTTCTCTTGTATTTCACTCATACTATTTGCAGTACTCATTTCTTTAAGCAGTCTTGAGATTGCTGCATGTGAAGCTCTCAATGTTTGGTTTGCATAAATTACCATCTTTATTTTGTGATTAATCAAATCATCAATTTTTACTGAATGATACGTGGTAGGAATTACAACTAGTGGTACACTTCCTTTCCATAAATCTGCAAACTCAAAAATTTCCTCTGGAGTTATTTTCTTTGAATGAATTAGTATTGCATCGGCGCCTGCCTTTTCATATGCATGTGCTCTTTTGAGAGCTTGCTCCATCCCAATTCCAGAAATCAATGCTTCAACACGTGCTATAATTGTGAATGTATTATTTTGTTTTGCCTCTTTTGCAGCTAAAAGTTTGGCAACAAATTCTTTTTCAGACAATAATTGATTATTGCCATCTTTTAGTAAACTATTTTGTTTTGGAAAGGTTTTATCTTCTATACATATTCCAGCAATACCTGCATTTTCATATTTTTTTACCATATGTCGAACATTGTTTGCATCACCATACCCGGTATCACAATCAGCAATAACTGGAATTTTACAAGTTTGTGTCATATTAGAAGCTGCATCAAAAAATTCAGTCATAGTCAAAATACTTGCGTCGGGTACAGCGTGAATTGCAGATATTGCAAAACTACCTGCCCAAACTGCATCAAAACCATAAAACTCAACAAGTTTAGCTGACATTGAATCAAAGGCACCACAAACTTTGACAATGGGTTTTGATTCTAATTTTTTCCTTAAAATTTCTGATTTTAACATATAATTAATTCCCTAAGCTAGATTATTTGTACGTTTAAAAAACGTTCCAATATTACATTTGTTTATGTTTACAATTAAACAACCTTCCACTATAATATTCGGAAAATATTCTGCAAAAAATTATTCATTTCCACAAAATTGTTTAGTGGTAACTTCGGAGGGTGCAAAACAACGAGGGTGGTTAGAGTATGCTGGAATAAATGATTGTCATATCTTTGATAAAGTAGAGTCTAATCCTTCTTTTGAAACAACTGAAAAAATTATTTCAGAATTTAGCAACTCAAATTTTTCCCATATTATAGGACTTGGAGGAGGTAGCTCTTTGGATGTTGCAAAATTTGTTGGATATAAAATGAAAAAAATAAAAATCATGATTCCTACTACTTTTGGAAGTGGTAGCGAAGTTACACGCATAGCTGTATTAAAAATAAATAATCAAAAAAAAAGTTTTCATGATGACGGGCTTTTTGCTGACATAACAATAAGTGATCCTTATTTTATCGAAAATTCCCCTTTTAGTGTAATCAAAAATTCAGCAATTGATGCATGTGCCCAATGCAGTGAAGCATATGACAGTAAAACTAGTAATGTATACACTAAATTCCTTTGCCAGAAAGCATTTGATATTTTAGAAGGGTGTGTTTTAAATGAAGACTATTCTAAACTTCCCTTAGGTTCATTATATGGAGGTTTAGGATTTGGAAACACTTCAACAACATTAGGTCATGCATTATCATACGTTTTTTCAAATGAAGGAATTGCACATGGACATGCTTTAGCATTTACTACCACCATTGCACATAAATTTAATGACTCTCCTTTCTACCATAGATTTCTAAAAATAGTAAAAAAATTAAATTTTGAAAATATACATTTAAACCAAAATTTAGAAAAAGCGGCGGAATTAATTTTAACCGATCGAAAACATTTGGATAATAATCCAAAGAAAGTAACCAAGGAAGATCTGGTATTTTTATTAGATGTTATTAATTCAAATAAAACATTTGAATCTTTTTAATCTTAAAATTAAAATTTCAAACCTACAAAATGAACTACTAAGTTTTTGTTAATAATGGAATTTTTTCGAGTAAAATAGATGTAGAATTATTAAAAAACCATACTTGGTGCATAATTATTTGCTTTGAGAAATAATAATCGATGTTTGCTATAATTCTTACAAAAATATAGATAAGAATGGTTTATCTAATCGAAAAAATAATAAAAAAATTTAAACCAAAAATTGTGTATACTTCTCCTTATCATGATTTAAATAGTGATCATA
>Ga0214471_10005084_pt1 | contig 10149 bp, 11 predicted proteins | sample RVTome_5_FD_207665 | JGI IMG/M metagenome (GOLD analysis project Ga0214471, IMG submission 207665) | Soil microbial communities from uranium-contaminated site in the Upper Colorado River Basin, Wyoming, United States - RVT142D155 | ecosystem: Environmental > Terrestrial > Soil > Contaminated >... | reverse complement strand
AAGGCGTTTTTCAACCGAACCGTTCGCGCGCGAGCGCGGCGCCGGCACTGAGCGCGTGCAGCTTGGCCACGGCTACGTCGCGCGCCATCGGCGCCATGCCGCAGTTGGTGCACGGACGGATGCGCTCCTTGGGCACGTATTTCATCGCCTCGGCGATGACGCCGACGATCTCTTCCGGGGTTTCGACTCGATCGCTGGCGACGTCGATCACGCCGACCATCACCTCCTTGTCGGCGAGCAGCTTTAACAAGCTCAGCGGCACGCGCGAATGCATGCACTCGACCGACACTTGATCAATGCGGCTCGCGGCAATCGCCGGGAAAATCTCTTCATACTGGCGCCATTCGCTCCCGAGCGTCTCTTTCCAATCGAGATTGGCCTTGATGCCGTAGCCGTAGCAAACGTGCACGGCGGTGCGGCAACGCAACCCTCGGGCCGCGCGGTGCAGCGCATCGATGCCCCAGCGCTTGACGTCATCCATGTAAACATTGAACGCCGGCTCGTCGAACTGGATGATGTCAACGCCGTCGGCTTCGAGCGCGAGCGCTTCTTCATTCAACAGTTCGGCGAACGCCATCGCCATTTTGACTTTGTCGCCGTAGTGCGCGTCGGCGATCGTATCGACGATCGTCATCGGTCCGGGAAGCGTGAACTTCAGCGGATGCGTCGTGTGGGCGCGCGCCAGTTTCGCCTCGGCTTCGTGCACCCGCCCACGCAGACGTAACTCCGAAACCACGGTCGGCACCATCGCGTCGTAGCGATTGTTGCGGATGCCCATCTTCGTCTTGCGACCGAAATCGATGCCGTCGACGAATTCGAGGAACCCATGCACGAAGTGTTGACGTGACTGTTCGCCGTCGCCAATAACTGTAATGCCCGCATCCTCCTGCAGCTTGATCCAAGTGAGCGTTGCGTCGAGCTTAGCGTCGAGCAGCATATCTTCGGCAACTTTCCACTTCGGCCACAACTGTTCGGTCTCGGCGAGCCAGGCCGGTTTCGGGAGACTGCCCGCGACGGCGGTTTCGAACATCGTGAGTACCTCTGTCAACGGATCACGGTTATGCGGGTTCGCCTCGGCCCAATCGGCTGACCCGCGTCAAGCCGTAAAGGGCGAGTATACATGCCACGGCGCCGCGACTGACAACCGACGACCGCGCGAGTTTTACATTGCGTCGCTATGTGGGCGAGAATGCCGCTCGCGTCATTCGAGCGGGTATTTTCCCGCCCGCAAGATAAAGGGTCCGATACGATGAAGGCCTTATTGACGATCTCACGCGCGATCGACGCGACCAACGAACGGATCGGGCGCTTGCTGCTTTGGCTGGTACTCATCGTCGTGCTGGTGAGCGCCGGCAACGCTATGTCGCGCTACCTGCTGAATCTCGCGTCCAACGCCTGGCTCGAATTGCAGTGGTATCTGTTCGCGGCGATATTCCTCGGTTGTGCCGGATATACGTTGCTGCACAACGAGCACATCCGCATCGACGTGATATCTTCACGGCTCTCGCGGCGCACGCAGCTTTGGATCGACATCCTCGGCACCGTGTTCTTCCTCCTGCCGGTGTCGCTTTACCTCCTATGGCTGTCGTGGCCGATCTTCATGAACGCTTGGACCAGCGGTGAGGTCTCGAACCAGGCCGGCGGACTGATTCGCTGGCCGGCGCGCTTCATGGTGCCGGCCGGGTTCTTTCTGCTGAGCCTGCAAGGCGTTTCCGAGCTGATCAAGCGCGTCGCGGTGTTGAGGGGTCTGATCCCCGACCGGATGGAACACCACGCGGACGCCGCGCTGGAAATCATCCGGCCGGATGACGGGGAGCCCCGCTGATTCAGTTCGTCATCGATAATATGGCGCCCCTGATGTTCGGGGGGTTGGTGGTATTTTTGCTGCTCGGCTATCCGGTGACGTTCGCGCTCGGCTTCGTCGGACTGTCCTTCGGCTTCCTGGGCGTCAACCTGGGACTCCTGCATCCCGCGTTGTTTCAGGCGCTACCGGAGCGGATCTTCGGCATCATGGGCAGCGACACGCTGCTCGCGGTGCCGTTTTTCACGTTCATGGGGCTGATCCTCGAGCGCAGCGGCATGGCCGAGGACTTGCTCGACACCATCGGGCAACTGTTCGGCCCGATACGCGGCGGGCTCGCTTATGCCGTGGTCGTGGTCGGCGCGCTGCTGGCGGCGACGACGGGTGTCGTCGCCGCCTCGGTGATCTCCATGGGCCTGATCTCGCTGCCGATCATGCTGCGCTACAACTACGACCGGCGGTTCGCGACCGGCATCATTGCCGCCGCCGGTACGCTCGCGCAGATTATTCCACCGTCCCTGGTGCTGATCGTGCTGGCCGATCAGCTCGGGCGCTCGGTCGGCGACATGTATCAAGGGGCGATCCTTCCCGGCCTGGTTTTGACCGGATTTTACTTGCTTTACGTGGCCGGGCGATCGCTGCTGTTTCCCCAAACCGCGCCGGCACTGCCGCCGGAAGCGCGGACGCTGCGCGGCTGGAAACTGCTGTCGCGCGTGATCTTCGTGCTGATCCCGCCGCTCGCGCTGATCTTCCTGGTGCTCGGCACGATCTTCCTCGGCGTCGCGACCCCGACCGAAGGCGGCGCGATGGGCGCCACGGGCGCGCTTGCGCTCGCGGCCATCAACCGGCGCTTGAGCTTGTCGGTGCTGAAGCAGGCGATGAACTCGACCGCGAAGCTGACTTCCTTCGTCATCTTTATCCTGGTCGGCGCCACGATTTTCAGTCTCACCTTTCGCGGTGTGAACGGCGACCTCTGGGTCGAGCAGTTGCTGACCGGCCTGCCGGGCGGAGAGATCGGTTTCCTGTTGGTGGTCAACTTCCTCGTTTTCTTCCTCGCATTCTTTCTCGATTTCTTCGAATTGGCGTTCATCATCGTGCCGTTGCTGGCGCCGGTGGCGGAAAAGCTCGGCATCGATCTAATCTGGTTCGGCGTGCTGCTCGGCATCAATATGCAAACGTCGTTCATGCATCCGCCGTTCGGGTTCGCGCTGTTTTACCTGCGCAGCGTGGCGCCGGCAAAAGCCTATACCGACAAGCTGAGCCAGAAACTGATTCAGCCGATCACGACCGGCCAGATTTATTGGGGCGCGGTTCCGTTCGTGGTGATTCAGGTCATCATGGTGGGGATCGTGATCATGTTTCCGGGATTGGTTACCGGCATGCTGGACAAAATTACGCTCGACCCGTCGAAAATCGAAATCAAGATCCCGACGCCGGACTACGAGCGCGAGCGCTTGGAGGGGGTCGCGCCACCCGACTTCGGCGCACCGACAGCCGACGGCGGCGGCGACACGCCGCCCGATCAAGATCAGGCCGGGGGCGGCGCCGACACCGACCTCGAAAAGGCGCTCAAGGAATCGAAGTAGGTACTTTGACGGCCGTCCAAAACAAAACCCCGCGAAACAGGTCGTGTGAAAACTCGAAGATTTCTCGATCGCTCGGAGAAATTTCCCACTTCCGCTTCGATTCGCGATCGCATTCCCCCTCCCATCCCCTTCCCGCCCGGGGCGCACGCACCTCACGTGCGCCCGTTCGGCGGCGCGAATGTACGTCGGTACATTCGCGAAAACCCCGCCTCACCCCCCGCAAGCGGGGGAGGGTTAGGGTGGGGGCGAAATCCCACCGCGAAATTCTTGCGGGGTTTTCACACGACCTGCGAAGCGGGGTTTGTTCTTCGTTCTTTTTCTTCGTAAACCGTGCGCGTTACTTCCCGGCGCCGAGTTTTGAGAAGAACGAGTAGTTGTCGTAGGTCGACTCCGCCACCCGAAACCACAGGAACTGCTCGTCGCGGAACTTCTTCCACTCGGGGTAGATTTTCGCCCAGTGCTTGCTCTTTCCCTTGAGTTCGTCGTAGAGCTGGTACGATGCCTTCTCGGCCGCCTGCAGCACCGATCGCGGATACGCGCGCAGCTTGGTGCCGCCCGCGACCAATCGACGCAGCGCCTTCGGGTTCTCGGTGTCGTATTTGGCGAGCATCCATCCGTTCGCCTCACCGCAAGCAGCGTGTATCGCCGCCTGGTAGTTCTTGGGCAACTCGTTGAACTTCTTTTCGTTCGCCAAGGCATGCACTACCGTGCCGCCTTCCCAGAAACCCGGGTAGTAGTAGTACTGGGCGACCTTGTTGAAGCCGAGCTTCTCGTCATCGTACGGACCCACCCACTCGGCCGCGTCGATCGTGCCTTTCTCCAGGGCGGGGTAAATATCCGGTCCGCCGATCAATTGGGGAACGACGCCGATCTTCGCCATCACCAGACCGGCCATGCCGCCGATGCGGAACTTCAATCCCTTAAGATCGGCGACCGACTTGATCTCCTTGCGGAACCATCCGCCCATTTGGCATCCGGTATTGCCCGCCGGAAGAGCGATGCAGTTGTATTCCTTGAAGAGCGGAGCCATCAGCTCGGCGCCGCCGCCGGTGTACCACCAGGCGTTGTTCTGTCGTGCGTTCGGGCCGAAGCACACCGAGCACGGGAGCGCAAACGCGGGGTCCTTGCCGAAGTAGTAATAGGTCGCCGTGTGGCCCATTTCGACCGTGCCGTCCTTCACCGCGTCGAGCACCGCCAGCGCCGGCACGACCTCCCCGGCGGCGAACGTGCGAATCTCGAATTTGCCGTCGGTGAGCTCGCTCACGCGTTTGGCGATGAATTCGACGCCGCCGTACAGCGTGCCGAGGCTCTTCGGCCAGCTCGCCACCATGCGCCACTGTACGCTCGGCTGGGCATGGACGATGGCGGGTGCCGCGATAGTGCCGGCGGCGGCGCCCATAGCCGCTTTTTTTAGAAACGATCTGCGCTGCATAGGTCTCCTCCGATGATCAGATTGATCGACGTAAAACCGTGAATAGCGTGCCCGGCGGGGGGCACGGCGGCGTCGGGACGGACGCGTGTCCGTCGACGATTCCGCCACTGGTGGCGGTAACCGATACCACCAGCCGACAGCAACCAACGCGCGAAGTATGCAGAAGAAGTCGCTCCGCGAACAGGTGCGCAAACGCCGATACCTGTCATTGTGCACCGGGCGCAAAATACCGGTCGGTGTTAGAGTGATCGCGCCCGTGCGCGGGTGGCGTGCGCAGGCCGGAACCAAGTAGCAAGCAGGGAGAACCCATGCAGGCGCAAGATGTGAAATACGTCGGATTCTGGGCCCGATTCCTCGCGTTCGTGATCGACTCCATTCTCGTTACCGCTGTCGTCGTTCCGTTGTTGGCGGCCCTGTACGGCGCGGCGTACTTCCAAGAGCTGTTGATGCCGTTCGACGTGGCGATGCGCGGTGAACACTCCGGCACGGTCGCCGGGTCCACCGGCGGACCGATGAGCTTCCTGGTGCAGTGGGTTGTGCCTGCCGCCGCGGTAATTCTCTTCTGGATTTACCGGCAGGCGACGCCCGGAAAAATGGCCGTGTCGGCCAAAATCGTCGACGCGCAAACGCTCGAGCCGCCTTCCACCGGCCAACTCATCGGCCGTTACTTCGCCTACTACGTGTCGATATTCTCATTCGGTCTCGGATTCCTGTGGATCGCTTTTGATAAGCGCAAGCAGGGTTGGCATGACAAGCTCGCCGGGACCGTGGTCATCGGCACCAAGAAACGCAGCTGACAACGATCGAACACGACAAACGGATGACCTATTACCTGCTCCTCACCTTGCATCTGCTCGGCGCGACCATCTGGGTCGGCGGCCATATCGTCCTTGCCGCCGCGATTCTGCCGCGCGCGCTCGGACGCCGCGATCCCGCAATCGTTCGGGATTTTGAAAGCGGCTTCGAGTGGATCGGCCTTCCGGCCCTCCTCCTGCAAGCGGGCACCGGCGTATGGCTCTCGTACTATTGGCTGCCGCGCTTCGGAACCTGGTTCGCGCTTGATTCCACCATCTCGCGCCTGATCACTCTGAAGCTCGCGCTGTTGGTCGTGACGATACTGATCGCGCTGCACGCGCGCCTGCGGATCATTCCCCGGCTCGATGCGGCGCGGCTGCCGGCGCTCGCCGTTCACATCGTTCTCGTAACGATTCTTTCGATCGCGTTTGTCGTGGTCGGTGTCGGGATCCGCACGCGCGGGTTCCTGTGATCGCCGCGCGATCGAACCGCTCCCGAACGGATACCATGAAGCCTGACGTCGTCGTTACCAGCAAAAACCCGCCGTGGTTACAAGAAGCGCTCGACAGCGAGTTCGCCTGCCATCGCCTGTACGAGGCAAAGGACCGTGCGACGTTTCTAAAGGAACGCGCACCCACGGCGCGCGGGCTTGCGAGCTTTGCCGGCGCGCGAGTCGACGCCGTGTTGATGGACGCCCTCCCGAAGCTCGAGATCATTTCCAACTTCGGCGTCGGCGTGGATTCGATCGACCTCGACGCGGCGCGCGCGCGCGGCATCATTGTCACCAACACGCCCGACGTGTTGAACGACTGCGTGGCCGATACGGCGATGGCGCTCGTGGTGAATACGCTGCGAAAGTTTCCGCGCGCGGAGGCGCACCTGCGCGCCGGTAACTGGGTCGCCAAAGGCCCTTACCCGCTCGCCACGTCGGTCGGCGGCAAGACGCTGGGCATCCTCGGACTCGGGCGCATCGGCGCCGCCATCGGTCGGCGTGCCGAAGCCTTCGGAATGCACGTCCGTTATCACAACCGCAACAAGAAGAACTTGCCCTATCCGTACGACCCGGATCCGATCACGCTCGCGAAGAACTCCGACGTCTTAGTGATCGTCACCCCCGGCGGCCCGGAAACCGCGCGCTTGGTCGGCGCCGCGGTTCTCGACGCGCTCGGACCGGACGGTTACGTGGTCAACATCGCACGCGGCTCGATTATCGACGAGCCGGTACTGCTGAAATATCTGCAAGAAAAGAAGATCGCCGGCGCCGGCCTCGACGTTTACGCCGACGAACCGCGCGTGCCGCCGGCGTTTTTCGAGCTCGATAACGCCGTGCTGTTTCCCCACGTCGGCAGCGCCACGATCGAAACCCGTACCGCGATGGGCAATTTGCAGGTTGAAAATCTACGTTTGCATTTCGCGGGTAAGCCGGTTAAGACGAGAGTCGTGTAGACATTCGGGCACAACCGCAAGCGTAAGGAGAACCATCCATGAGACTCGCGGCGAACATTTTGGTGGCGGTGGTAGCGCTGGCGCACGTCGGCTTTCTCGTGCTCGAAATGTTTTTCTGGAACCATCCCCTCGGTCGCAAGATTTTCGCCATGACGCCGGAAGTGTCGGCGTCGTCGGCGGCGCTCGCCGCCAATCAGGGGCTCTACAACGGCTTTCTCGCGGCCGGCCTCGTTTGGGGCCTGTTTGCGAGTCGCCCCGATGTGCAGGTTTTCTTCCTGGCTTGCGTCATCGTCGCCGGCCTTTACGGCGCCTTCACCGCCAAGTTCACGATCCTTTTTATCCAGGCGTTGCCGGCGCTCATCGCGCTCGTACTGGTATTGCTGGCGTAGAGCCGCTGAGGCGGTACGAAAGATCGAAGATTCGCATTCCCGCGCCGGTCGTTCCCACAATACCGTCGCTTCGGCTAGCATGGCGCGGTCGCGCCGCGAGTTCGAACATGTCCACATTTCGCTACTGTCCGCTTTGCACCGCCCCCCTGCTTGAGCGCCTGATCGACGGCGAGCCGCGCCGCGCGTGCGGCGCCGAATGCGGCTACGTGCACTACGATAATCCCACGCCGGTCGTCGCCGCTATCGTCGAGCACGACGGCTGCGTCGTGCTGGCGCGCAACCGCGCGTGGCCGGTGACGTGGTACGGCTTGATCACCGGATTTCTCGAACGCGGCGAAGAACCGGCGGGAGGTGCGCTGCGGGAGGTCAAGGAGGAACTCGGGATCGATGCGCAGGAAGCCAATCTGGTCGGCGTGTATTCGTTCGAACGAATGAATCAGGTCATCATTGCATACCATATTCCCGCCACCGGGCCGATCGTGCTGAACGAGGAGCTGCTCGACTACCGGCGCGTTGCGCCGCCGAACTGCCGCGTCTGGCGTTCCGGCACCGGCGATGCGCTGCGCGACTGGCTGCGCGGGCGCGGGTTCGAGCCCGACGTCATCGAGCGGGTTCGCTAACGGCGCCGCGATGCATCGCCACGCCGTTGCCGGGTGCTTCGTCGTCGCGTCGATCGCCGGGCTGTGCGGCAACGGATCGGCGAACGATTCCGTCGGCGTTCCGACGTTCGGCTACGAAGTATTGAACGCATGGCCGCACGATCCCGGCGCCTATACCCAAGGCCTGGTTGTCGAAAATGGCGTGCTGTACGAAAGCACCGGCCGCTACGGCGCATCCAGCCTGCGCATCGTCGATCTCGCCACCGGTCGAATCGAGAAAATAGTAAATCTACCGGACAAGTATTTCGGCGAAGGTATCGCGGTGCTCGGCGACCGGCTCTATCAACTGACGTGGCGCGAGCGCATCGGGTTCATCTACGATCGGCGCACGCTCGCGCGCGTCGGCGAATTCCGGTACGACGGCGAGGGTTGGGGCCTCACGACCGACGGAGACTCGCTCATTATGAGCGACGGCACCGACCGCCTTCGCTTTTTCGATCCGGTGACATTTCGCGTTCAAAAAACACTCAACGTTCGAGTTAACGACGAACCGCTGCGTCAGCTCAACGAACTTGAATTCGTTAACGGCGAAATTTTCGCTAATGTCTGGCAACGCGACGTCATAGCTCGAATCGATCGGCACACGGGTCAGGTGCGCGGCTGGATAGATCTCGGCGGACTGCTGGACGCCGCCTCACCGGAGGCGATATTGAACGGAATCGCCTACGACGCCGAAACCGATCGGCTGCTGGTCACCGGCAAGCTGTGGCCGAAACTGTTTCAAATCCGGCTGCGGCCGCCCAAGCGCCGGTAAATCCGTCCCCGTCGACGCGCGCGATTCCTAAATGTAGATCATCTTGCGCGTCATGCCGCCATCGACGACGAAGTTTTGTCCCGTGATGAAAGCGGCTTCGAACGACAGCAGGTAGGCCACCATGTCGGCGACATCTTCCGGCCGGCCGACGCGGCCGGCCGGGTGTTGTGCGTGATCGGCGGCGCTGAGCGGCTGGGCCTTGCGGTTCGAACGCTTCTTCCACGGCGTAACGTCGATCCAGCCGGGGCTGACGCAGTTGACGCGAACCTCGGGGGCAAGGCTCATGGCGAGCGCATGGGTCAACGCGACGATTCCGCCCTTGGAGGCGGCATAGGCTTCGGTGTTCGGCTCCGATTGCAGCGCGCGGGTGGACGCGATATTGACGATCGCGCCGCGGTGCACGCGCAGGTGCTCGGCCGTATGCTTGGCGCACAGAAACGCCCCGGTCAAGTTCGTCGCGAGCACACGGTTCCACTCCGCCAAGGCAAGCCGTGCGAGCGGCCGGTTCGCGCCGATACCGGCGTTGTTGACGACCGCATCGATTCGCCCGAACGTTTCCACGGTCTTCGCCGCCAATCGCACGACGCCGTCTTCGCTTCCTACGTCCGTCTCGACGAAGAGAACGTCTCCCAGCACTTGAAGTTCCGCCTCGGTCTCGCGACCCGCTTCCGCGTCGAGGTCGGCGATGACAACCGCGAAGTCATCGCGCAACAGGCGCCGTGCCGTCGCCTTGCCGATGCCTTGGGCAGCGCCGGTGATAATCGCGGTTCGATGTGAATCGGCGTTCATACGGCGCTCATCCTCGCGTCCATCGGTGTCGGCCTATTCCCCCAGCTGCCGCCCTGGCGTAATCCATGCCTGCGCGACCTCGACACACTACAATGGCGCACTTGGCGAAGGAATAGTCGCGTATCCCGCGGTCTCGTCCCACGACCGCCTTCGGCCAGGAGGAAACATGATCAGTCGCGTTTGGCACGGATGGACGACTCCCGGTAACGCGGATGCTTACGAGCGGCTGCTGCGCCGGGAGATCTTTCCGGGGATAGCGGCCAAGCAAGTGCCGGGTTACCGCGAAATTCAACTGCTTCGGCGTACACGGCCGTCGGGCGAGATCGAGTTTGTCACGATCATGTGGTTCGATTCGTGGGATGCGGTCAAAAGATTCGCCGGCGGCGACCACGAGCGCGCCGTCGTGCCGGCAAAAGCACGGACGATTCTGACCCGGTTCGACGCGCGTTCGCAGCACTACGAGGTCAAAGAGCAGCTTAGTTACCACGCGAAACAGGC
>Ga0214471_10005083_pt1 | contig 10149 bp, 8 predicted proteins | sample RVTome_5_FD_207665 | JGI IMG/M metagenome (GOLD analysis project Ga0214471, IMG submission 207665) | Soil microbial communities from uranium-contaminated site in the Upper Colorado River Basin, Wyoming, United States - RVT142D155 | ecosystem: Environmental > Terrestrial > Soil > Contaminated >... | reverse complement strand
GATGCAAACACCGGGGCCCGCAGGGCAATCAATAGGTTTCGACGAAGCTGGTATCGACCAGATTGGCCATGGACGCCTCGGCGGGGACGAGCCCCTCCGATTTGAACCATTCGAGCTGATCTTCGATGCTTTTCAGGTTCATCTTCGCATTGGCATTGATCCGCATGGCTCCGGCGCGTATGCGCGGATCGGCTTTTTCCAGCGGCTGATCCGCATACACATACTTGTGAATCATGGCCACGATCGCGGCGGTATCCGCCTCGCTCATGGTCTTGTCCACCAGGGCGGCGTTGTAGTCGTCGACGCCCTTGGAAAATCCGGCGAGGAAGCGTTTGGCAAGATCCTTCTTTTCGGACGCGATCGCCGCAGACGTGAACACGGTGGTTACCTGATAGTTGTCCACATAGTCGGAGACCTTGCCGATCTCGACCACTTCCGGCCCCTTGGTGAGACCGCCGGCGATGTTCGGAACGATCGACCAAGCATCGATTTGGCCGGTCTTGAGGGCGGCGATGATGGCCGGGACCTTTTGCAATGTCGTCTGACGGATCTCGGCCCGGGCAAAGCCTTCCTTGTCGGCAATCTTGTGGGCCATGTAGTGGAAGGACGAGCCGGCCGTGGTAATGCCGAAGGTGCGGCCCTGCAACATCTTCGGGCTAGTCACCCCCGCGTCATAGGCCGCCTTCGAAACCAGAATCTTCTGTCCCACCACATCCGGCGTTTCCTGCAAGGCGCCGCCAATGATCTTGAGCACGCCTTTCTCGGCCAGGCTGACCAGGCTGCCGGAGATCGCGGTGACGCCGAAATCCACGTCGCCCGACGCAATGGCGACGGCCATCGGCTGGGCCGCCTGGAAGCTCACGAATTCGAGCTCCAACCCCTGATCGGCGAAGTAGCCCTTGGCGGCGGCGATGATGCTGGGCGAATGGGAGGTCAGGGACAGGATGCCGATATTGACCTTATCGGCGGCGGCCGCGGCTGAGACACCTGTGACGAGAACGCCGGCACCTACTGCGGTCGCCCAAAGGGCCGATGCCAAGGCTCTCCGTGAAATGGATTTCATGGTCTTCTCCCTATTCCGATCCGGCTTGTTGTTGTTTCGCCGTGGTCAAGACTGGTGCAAACCAACGGAGAGGTGGCCATCATTGGCGTCTCCACGAGCACCATGACCTCTCGCGCCCGCAGCAAAAGAAGTCAAAATCTTCAATGAGTTCGCTTTTAGTCCTCAAGATTGAAGCGAGTCAAGGGACGGCGCCGCGCCAGGCGCATATCCGGCCGCCCATAAAGAAAGCCCCGTCGCGGCTGACGGGGCTTTCCGTGGTCAATCGGGGAGATATTGATGGTAAAGGATTGTCCACTAAACGGCATTTAAGAGCACTTGGGACACTTTGGCAACAGGTTTGTCACGGTCCGCCAAGTGAACCCGGCCAGCATGCGATCTGGCATCCTGCCGGCGGCAGGCACGCCGGTAAAGCCCGCGCCCGAGGTTCGACCTCGCGCGGTGCTGTATGCGTCCATCGGCGCCTCGATGACGTGTCTAACGCAGGTTCATCAGCACGGGAATGAGTATGAACAGCCATCCCAGAAAGGACGCGATGGCGATCGTCATGACCCGGCGCATGCCCGTATATTTCCCGGTTCCTTGCACTTGGGTTAGCTTGCCCCCACAAACTACACACCCTGGCGGTCATTGTGCATCGGTTTTGACACACTTACGACACAATGACGCCTATCAAAGCATGACTCAATTCAACTGTGCACAGCAAACAATTCCATTGGATGCCTTGCCGGCCTGCTATCGAACCGACTTGAGGTGCCGCGGCGCCGCCTCGCCGTGGGCCGGTGACTGCTCGCGTTCCCAGTCGGCGATGTAGTCTCGGGTGATCGGCAAGGCATTGACCGACTTGGCTAATTGGACCTGTGCCACCATTTGCCCCTGGTTGCGGAAGGCCGTTTCACAGCCAGCCAGATAGAACTCCCACATGCGGCAGAATCGCTCGTCGTAGAGCTTCGCGGCCTTGTCCCAATTGGCAACGAAGCGGTGGCGCCAATGGCGCAGCGTCTCGGCATAGTGCAGGCGCAAGACCTCCACGTCGGTGACCCACAGGCCGGTCTGCTCCGTATTGGTCAGGATTTCGGACAACGCGGGCGTATAGCCGCCCGGGAAAATATACTTGATCAGCCAGGGATTGCTCCCCGCCGGCGGATCCATGTGGGAAATGGTGTGCAGCAAGGCAACGCCGTCATCGGCCAGTAATTTGTGCACTTGGCGGAAATACGTCCGGTAATGCGGGACCCCCACATGCTCGAACATGCCGACCGAGACGATACGGTCGTATGTTCCTGATATCTCACGATAATCCTGCTGGATAAAGCGCACCTGGTTCTCCAGGCCCTCGGCGGAGGCCCGCTGCTGCGAAAGGCGGAGCTGCTCGGTCGACAGGGTAATGCCCGTGACATCCACACCGGCTGTACGCGCCAGATAGAGGGCCATGCCGCCCCAGCCGGAGCCGATATCCAGGACCCGCATGCCGGGCTTCAGGGCCAGCTTGGCGGCGATGTGCCTTTTCTTGGCGGCCTGGGCCGCCTCCAGGGTGGAGTCCGGCGTCTCGAAATAGGCGCAGGAATACTGGCGGTCGGAATCCAGGAAAATCTCGTAGAGCTCCCCGGACAGGTCATAGTGATGCGCCACATTGGCCCGGGCCCGGCGGAGCGGATTGAATTGCCTGATCCCGCGCCACAAGACCTCGGCCCGGACCAGCAACTGGTCCAGATCACCCAACCCGTCGCCAACCGTATTCCGGGTTACCAGATCGAGGAGGTCGTAAATGGTGCCGTGTTCAACTGTCAGGGTGCCGTCCATGTACGCCTCGCCGGCGTACAGGCGCGGGTAGATGATGAGCTTCCAATTCAAGCGCGGATCATGCAGCCGTATGGTAACGGCCGGACCCAGGTTCCGGTCGCCCATGCAGTGGGTTTTGCCCCGCGCGTCGATCAGCGTGAGCTCGCCGCGCTTGATCACCTTTCGCAAGACGCTTGCTAAGACCATACCCATACCCCCAAACGCCTATTCCCCAGTTTCGACGATTTGAGCATAAAAATTATAGCCTTATCCCGGGCGATTTTTGAATGATTTATATCAACGTCGTGCAGCAAAACTGTAAAATAGGGAACATATATGGAACAAATGAATTGGGCCCGCTGATTGAACCGGGGGCTTACCGGAGCGTTAAGAAATTCGCCGTAGAGTGAGCGTGACCGGGGCGAACGGTCCACAAACAACGGAAAACAGGGTGCGACGTATCAGGACGATGCTGCCGCTATTCCGCAAACCCGGCCGTGCCGCAGTCGCTATTTGTGGGCTTCTGGCGGTTTTTGGCCTTGCCCTGCCGGTGGGCCTGGCGATCCATCTCAGTGTCGATTCCCGGCCCCTCGGGCCACGCCGGGTCACCGATCTCATCGAGCGATTTCTGATCCAAGGCTATGACCTGCGCGCGATGGCCACCGGCGACGTGCGGGTGCCGCGCCTGTTCCTGCCGCGCATTCCAAAGGACTGGCGCGGCAAGGTTCCCGCCGACAAACGGAAGCAAGCCTTCGTCATCCTGGTCCTGCCCCTGGTGCTGCAGGCGAACGAGCGGGTCTACGCGGACCGGCAACGCCTGCTGGATCTGGCGGCCCTGAGCAAAAAGGGCAAGCCCCCATCGGCGGATGACAAGGATTGGCTGGAGGCGCTTGCCGCCTCGCATAGCACCAAAGCGGACGATCTGAAGGAACTGGTTCTGCGGGTCGATGTCATTCCGCCTTCCCTGGCGGTGGCCCAGGCGGCGATTGAATCGGGCTGGGGGACTTCGCGCTTCACCACCGAAGGCAATGCCCTCTTCGGCCAATGGACCATGGACGAAGACAATTCCATGGTTCCCAACGACCGCGATGACGGCGCTTCCCACGGCATCCGCCGTTTTCCGACCCTGGCGGAGTCCGTTGCTTCATACTTCCGCAATATCAACGGGCACCGTGCCTATTCCTCATTCCGCAAGCATCGCGCGGCCTTGCGGGCCAAGAACAAACCCCTGGAAGGCATGGATCTGGCGACCTATCTGGCAAGCTATTCGGAACGCGGGCCGGATTACGTGGAGGCCATTCAGAAGATCATTGCCGCCAATGATCTGGCCCCCATCGACAGCGCCCGGCTTGAAAGTACCGTCCATCCGACGCTGCTGGGCGTTCTGCCGAAGCGCCGCTAGGGCCGCCCACGGCCTGGACCGGTACGGTTTTCCATTGCCACAGCTTTAACACCGCGGCATTGGCGGAAAACTTAGGTTTTTTGCACCGCCGCCGCAAATTTGCCGCAATTCAGTCACGCCTCCGGCAGGTTTCCCCGCCATAGTATCTGGCAAAGGAGATCTGATGTGACCACACACATGAAAACGCAAGTGAAGAAGTTAGCGGAACGGGTGCGCCGTTGCCTGGTTTGCAGTGATAATTTTCCCTCCGAAGGATCCCACAATCGGGTCTGCCGGCGCTGCAAGAGCGGCCAAATGTGGCGACAGGGTTGGCTATAACCTGAGCGTTGCAGCTATCAGATAGGCGGGACAGGCCGGGCGGGGCGGGACCCTCAGCCCCGTACGGCCGATCCCGCGCGATCTGCCCGGTGCAAACAGACGGGTGCGATCGGCCCGGTCAGTCGCCCGGGCGGTTTTGCCGGTCGTCGTAGCCGCGCTTGTGACTGTAAAAGACCAGCGCCATCAAGCCGCCGCCCAGGAGCAGGCTGAGCAAGGCGCCCAAGACCATGGCGATCAGGCCATGAATCCCCATCTCGACCTGGCCGATGTCCCACCACAGGTAGGCCGCCAGCGACAGGCTGACCGCCAGCATGACGCCCAAGGCAGCCACAAGGAGAAAGATCCGCATCGGCTCCTGGCCTGAGAGGAACGGGAGCGGTTCAGGTACCATGCCGCGGATCGCCCCCGCAACCGGCGCACGGCCCCCGCATGGGGGCGAGAAACCCATTGCCCTGACGCCAGCGCACGTTATAAATCCACGCTCCGTGGCGAAGAAGCCGCGGACCCGGGCCAACGGGCGGCTGTGGCGGAACGGTAGACGCGCAGCGTTGAGGGCGCTGTGGGGGTAACCCCGTGGAGGTTCAAGTCCTCTCAGCCGCACCAAGTTGACGGCAAGCGCCTGGTTCTCGAGATCGGGGGCGTTTGGCCGGGGCACAAATCGGTTTGACAGGTCGGCGGATTTCTTATTCAAACAGGTGGCGAGCGGTCGGCCGATTGACCGGATGCTGCTTGCGGCTGTGGCGGAATTGGTAGACGCGCTAGCTTCAGGTGCTAGTTCTCGCAAGGGAGTGGGGGTTCGAGTCCCTCCAGCCGCACCACAATCTTTCCCATCCCAGATCCGAATCGCGCATTGTCCGGGAAGCTGGGCGGTAGGTCACCACCGCCGGTTGTCCCGGACGCCATGCTGCGGCATGATCCGGGTGCAGCGAATTGGGGGAATCCATGGCAAAAGACGAGAAGAAAGCGAGCGAAGGCGAAGACGGCGGCGAACAAAAAGAAGAACTGAAACCGTCCGAGCTCGATGAGAACACGCATGCGGAGATGCGTATCCTCTATGGCGATTCAACCCAGGCTCTGGTCTTTGCCAAGGAGCGGCAGTGGAAGCTTGTCGGGGCCGTCTTGTTTATCTTCGGCGCCATGATGTTGATCGCACAAGTCTTGGTGATCGAAGCCAACTTGGCCAAAGGCCTGGTGCTGGCCAGCTTTCTGGTGAGCGCCGCGGCGATCTACATGCTCATCGTCTACCAGGTGTGGCAGAACGTGGAGTCGGGCCGGCAGGAGGAGATCGGCGCCTCGTTTTCCAACATGTTTGCCCGCATCCAGGGCGCCCAAAGCCGGCGCGAAGGCCGCATCCATGGCTACATCATCCTGGTCTTCATGATCGGCGGCGTCCTGCTGGGCAATGCCGCCACGGCCTTCTTTCTCGCCCGCTTTTATCTTTAATGTAGGCCCGCAAGGGCTTGATCTTCTATACGAATTCGCCAAGCCAACAAAGCCAGATTGGCAACCGAAAAGGCGACGGCGATTTCCCAGGCGGAAAAGGCCAGGGGCAGCACCATCACCTCCGCGGCCACGATGGCATAGTTGGGATGGCGCATCAGCCGGTAGGGCCCGCGCCGGTTCAAGGGCGTGTTCGGGTAGACGATGATCCGGGTGGTCCAGCGGCCGCCCAGGCTGCGCACAACCCAGAGCCGGCCAAGCTGTAACACGGCATAGACACCCAGACCGAACCAGGAGACCGGCGCGTCGGCCGGTATGAACGCCAACATGGCGATCAGCCAGCCGCCGTGCAGCAGGATGAACAGCGGATAGTGCCCGGCGCCGACCTCATAGGCACCGGCGGCCAGCAGACGGGCCGTGTTGCGGCGGACATAGGCCAGCTCCGCCAGGCGCTGAGCCGCCACCAGCAGAACCACGATCTGCGGCAAGCCGAAGCTCATGGGGCCTCCATCAGGGCGAAGGCCGCCGTAAACCCCGGTCCCAGGGACGACAGCAGATGCCGGCCCCGAATGCCGTGCCGCAAGGCCCGATCGAGCACGAACATGATGGTGGCCGCCGACATGTTGCCAAAGTCGCGCAGAACCTGGCGGGAGTGGGTCATCTGCCCCGGCGCCAGGCCGAACGAATCCTCCAGGGCATCGATCACCTTGGCCCCGCCTGGATGACACAGCACCCCATCCAGATCGGCCCGGCTGAGCTCCTGACCGCTCAGGAACGCGTCCACGGCCACGCCGTACCGGTCGCGGACTATGGCCGGAATGTCCCGTGAAAAGAGGACTCCCAAGCCGTCGTCCTCCACGCGCCAGCCCATGATATCGAGAGTATCCGGCCAGGTATGCTCACCCCAGCCCACGAGGGCCGGCGTGTCGGCGGGCCCGCCACAGCGGACCAGGGCCGCCGCGGCGCCGTCGCCGAACAGAGCAGTGGCGATGACATTGCTTTTCGACATGTCGTTACTGCGAAAGGTCAGGCCGCAGAGCTCGACCACCAGGAACATCACCAAACTGCCCGGCTCGGCCTGGGCCATGGCTGCCGCCCGCGCAAAACCGCTGACCCCGCCGGCACAGCCCAGGCCGAAAATCGGCAGGCGCTGGATATCGCGCCGCAAGGGCATGGTCTCCATCAGCCGGGCATCCAGGCTGGGGGTTGCAATCCCGGATGTGGACACGGTGACGATCGTATCGACGACTTCCGCCGCGATGCCCGCCGCGGCCAGGCATTTCTCCGCCGCCTGGCGCAGCAGGATGACGGCATGCTCGATGAACAGGGTATTCCGGGCCTTGAAGCCGGTCGCCTCGAGATACCATTCGATCGGCACGCAGGAATACCGGGTCTCGATGCCGGCATTGGCATAGACCGGCAGGAGGCGATCGATATCCACGCCACTTTTCTTGAAGAGAAGGCGGGCCCGTTCAACGACCGACTTTTGATGCAATACAATGGGCGGCACCGCGGTCGACAGAGACAGAATGCGAACCGGCTCGGCCATGGACTCCCTCTCTCCACCACGACGCAGCACCATACGGCGGTTTTTGACCACGCAGTGGGGGCCGGCCTATCACTTTCCCGTGCCTTCGCGCGCGGCAAGATCATATAGTGCCGGAGCGATGCCACACATAGGACCAGCCTCGACATGACCGACCAAGGGCAGGGTGACGCGAAGCCGGTGCCAAATCCCGTTGGTAACGGCTTGGCAACGCGCCTGCGCAACTATTTCCTGGCCGGCATCCTGATCACGGCACCGGTGACCATCACCTTCTGGCTGGCCTGGAAGGTGATCAAGTTCTTTGACAACAACGTAACCCCTTTTATTCCCCCGAGATGGAATCCCGAGACCTATTTGCCCTTCGGCATTCCCGGCCTGGGGCTGGTGGTGGCGGTGGTGACGTTGATCCTCATCGGGTTCCTCGCCGCCGGGATCGCCGGCCGCCTGGCCACACGCATCAGCGAGCGCCTGGTGGCGGCCGTGCCGGTAGCGCGCAGCATCTATAGCTGGACCAAGCAGGTCTTCGAGACGGTCTTGTCGCAAAAGGGCACCGCCTTCAACGAGGTGGTGCTGGTGGAATACCCCTGCCGGGGTGTCTGGGCGGTTGGTTTCATCACCGGCCGGACCGAAGGCGAGGTCCAGGACCTGACCTCGGAGACGGTTTACAACGTCTTCATTCCGGCCACGCCGAACCCGACGACCGGATTCCTGCTGTTCATCCCCAAGCGGGATATCCATCACCTGGATATGTCCGTAGAGGATGGCATCAAGCTGGTCATCTCCGGCGGTATCGTGACCCCGTCCAATCGAAAGTCCCAGGCAAAGGAAAAGCCACCACGCCCAGCCATTGCGGTGGCAGATGCCGGTCCGGTCCGGCTTGGTCCCTTGGCCCGGCTGCGCAATTATTTCTTTGCCGGCATTCTGGTGACCGCACCGATCAGCATCACCATTTGGGTCACCTGGGAAGTGTTGGGATTCGTGGATAATCGGGTGGTGCCGCTGATTCCGCCGGCATGGAACCCGGAGACCTATCTGCCCTTCAGTCTCCCCGGCCTGGGGGTCTTGACCGTGGTTGTATTCCTCACGGTGGTTGGCTTTTTTACCGCCGGTATCGTTGGACGCACCTTGATCGGTCTGGGCGAGAGCATTCTCGATCGCATGCCGGTCATCCGCAGCGTCTATTCCGCCGTCAAGCAGCTATTCGAGACGGTGTTCAAGGAAAAATCGCGGGCCTTCCGCGATGTGGTGTTGATTCAATACCCGCGGCCGGAGTCCTGGGCGATCGGCTTCATCACCGGCGAGACCGAGACGCATATTCAGCAGGGAACGCATAAAGAAGTGGTCAATGTGTTCCTGCCGACGACCCCCAATCCCACGTCCGGATTCCTGCTCTTCGTGCCGCGGGACGAGGTGTCGCCCCTCTCCATGAGCATCGAGGAGGGGATCAAGATGGTGGTCTCCGGCGGCATCGTGACACCACCGGACCGGCGGCCCAAGACGGCCGAAACGGCAGTCGCCGAATAAAACCTACCCCGACCGCAAATAGCGCACGGCCGCATCGCGGGCGAAGAGATAGAGCAGCACGCGCAAGGCTTGGCCGCGCTCGCCCGCCAGATCGGCATCGCGTTGCAGGATCAGGCGGGCATCGTCGCGCGCGGCGGCCAGAAGCTCGCCGTGAAAGCCCAGGTCGGCCAGGCGAAACTCCGGGATGCCGCTTTGCCGGGTGCCGAGAATCTCGCCCGCGCCGCGCAGGTGCAGATCCTCTTCGGCGATGCGGAAGCCGTCGTCGGTTTCGCGCAGGATGCGAATGCGGGCGCGCGCCGTCTCGCCCAACGGCGCTTGATAGAGCAGCAGGCACGTGGATTTATCGGCGCCGCGGCCGATGCGCCCGCGCAACTGATGCAATTGCGCCAGGCCGAAACGCTCCGCATGCTCGATCACCATGATGCTGGCCCTGGGCACATCGACGCCGACCTCGATCACCGTGGTGGCCACCAGGAGATCGACGTTCCCCTCGGCGAAGGCGACCATGACCGCATCCCGGTCGCGGCCGGCCATGCGGCCGTGCACCAGCCCCACCCGGTCGCCGAAGCGGGCCTTCAATTCCGTATGGCGCGCCTCCGCCGCCGCCAGATCGACCAACTCGGACTCGCTGACCAGGGGGCAGACCCAATAGACCTTGGCGCCCTCGGCCAGGGCACGGGTCACGCCGGCCACCACGTCGCCCAGGCGCTCCAGCGGCAGGGCGCGGGTATCGATGGGCTGCCGTCCCGCCGGTTTCTCGGTCAGGCGCGAAACCTCCATGTCGCCATACGAGGTGAGCACCAGGGTGCGCGGGATCGGCGTCGCGGTCATCACCAGCACATCCACTGCCTGGCCCTTGCTGGCCAGGGTCAGACGCTGATGCACGCCGAAACGGTGCTGTTCGTCGATGACCGCCAGGGCCAGATCGCGAAAGGCGACTTCTTCCTGGAACAGCGCGTGGGTGCCGACCACAAGCTGCGCTGCGCCGGAGGCCAACCGTTCCAGGGCAGCGGCGCGGCCCTTGCCCTTGTCGCGGCCGGTAAGCAGCACGACGGTGACGCTGGCCGCCGCCGCCAG
>Ga0214471_10005082_pt1 | contig 10149 bp, 12 predicted proteins | sample RVTome_5_FD_207665 | JGI IMG/M metagenome (GOLD analysis project Ga0214471, IMG submission 207665) | Soil microbial communities from uranium-contaminated site in the Upper Colorado River Basin, Wyoming, United States - RVT142D155 | ecosystem: Environmental > Terrestrial > Soil > Contaminated >... | reverse complement strand
CGCCGGAGACGCCGGACTTGGCGTCGGCGATGAGGTGATCGAGGTCGGCGATGCCGGACTCGACGAGGGGAAGGAAGCCGAGCTGCACCGCCGTCGGGTAGCAGCCGGGGTTGGCGACGATGCGCGCTTCCCGGATCCGCTCGCGGTTCACTTCCGGCAGCCCGTAGACGGCTTCCGCCACCAGCTCCGGGCACGCGTGCTTGACGCCGTACCACTGCTCCCACAGCGCGACGTCCCGGATGCGGAAGTCGGCCGCGATGTCGATGACGCGCACGCCGGCGTCCACCAGCGCCCGCGCCTGCTCCATGGCGACACCGTTGGGCGTCGCGAAAAAGACCAGGTCGCAGGCGGAGAGGCCCGCCTTCGCGGGGTCGGAGAACTTAAGCCCCACCTTGCCGCGCAAGTTGGGGAACAGCTCCGCCACCCCCGTGCCCGCCTCCTTGCGCGAGGTGATGGCGGCGATTTCGCACTGCGGGTGCTGGGCAAGCAGGCGCAGCAGTTCGACGCCGGTATAACCGGTGCCGCCCACGATGCCCGCCCTGATGCCGTTCTTCATCATCGTTTCCCGGCCTACAGACAACAAAGCCGCCCGCAGGCGGCTGTGCTGCGAACACTTAATACTAGCGCTTCGAGAACTGATGGCGCTTGCGCGCCTTGTGCAGGCCCACCTTCTTGCGCTCGACCGCGCGCGCGTCACGCGTGACCAGCCCCGCCTTCTTGAGCGCCGGCTTGAGCGCCGCGTCGTACTGGATCAGCGCGCGCGTGATGCCGTGCCGCACGGCGCCGGCCTGCCCCGACTCCCCGCCGCCGTCCACGTTGACGGTGATGTCGAAGCTGGCCGTGGTCTTCGTCAGCTCCAGCGGCTGGCGCACGACCATGCGCCCGGTCTCGCGCGAAAAGAACTCGTCGACCGGCCGCCCGTTGACGGTGATCGCGCCCTTGCCGGGCCTGATGAACACCCGTGCCACCGCCGTCTTGCGGCGGCCGGTGCCGTAATGGTGCTGCCGTTCCAGTGCCATGATGTCCCTAGATCTTCAGTGATTGCGGCTGCTGCGCCGAGTGCGGGTGGCTTGCGCCCTTGTACACCTTCATCTTCTCCAGCATGGCGTAGCCCAGCGGGCCCTTGGGCAGCATGCCCTTGACGGCGAGCTTGAGCACGCGCTCCGGCTGGCGGCCGTGCAGCTTGGAGAAGCTTTCGCTGAAAACACCGCCGGGGTAGCCGCTGTGCCGGTGATAGATCTTGTTCTGCGCCTTCCTGCCGGTCACGCGCAGCTTATCGGCGTTGACCACGACGATATAATCGCCGGTGTCCACATGCGGCGTGAATTCAGGCTTGTGCTTGCCGCGCAGCCGCCGGGCGATCTCGGAGGCGAGCCGGCCGAGCACCTTGCCGGAGGCGTCCACGACATACCACCCGCGCTGCACCGTCTCCGCTTTCGCGGTAAACGTTTTCATGGAACCGCCGCCATTCGCTGGAAAGGGCAGAATTCTATTGGAAATCAGGCGCCTGTGTCAAACTTCTGGTGCGCAGCCAGCGGCCAGCAGTAAACTGGGGCTACCCCTGCAAACGGGCCTTGTTTTTGCTCGCCGTTTTCCGCCAATTGCTTGCCTGAATTGATTTATGGATTGGCTGATCACCCGGACCATCGCTGCCCTGCTGGAACCGCTGGGCATCGTTCTCATCATCCTGCTCGTAGGGGCGGCGTTGGCTTGGACCCGCCCGCTGGCGGGGTGGCGGCCGATCATCCTCGCGTTCGTCGTACTCTACCCTTTGTCCACGCAGTATGTGGCCGACCAACTGCTGTGGTTAATCGAGCCCGCATACCGCGATCCGGCCGCCGACAAGAGCGGGCAGGCGATCGTGGTGCTGGGTGGCGGCACCTATTTCTCCGCCCCCGAATACGGTGCCGACACGGTCAGGGCGCCGGTCCTTGCGCGCCTGCGCTACGCCGCCCACCTGCATCGCGCGCTCGGCAAGCCGGTGCTCGCCTCCGGGGGCGCCCCCGAGGGAAATCCCGTCCCCGAAGCGCAATTAATGAAGCAGGTGCTGCAGCAGGACTTCCGGGTAGCGGAGGTGTCGACTGAGGAGGGCTCGCGCAACACCTTCGAGAACGCGCTGCGGAGCAGCGAGATATTGAAGTCAACCGGCGTCGACCGGATCTATCTCGTCACCCATGCCTGGCATATGCGGCGCGCTCGCATCGCCTACGAGAACGCGGGCTTCACCGTCATCCCGGCGCCGACCGAGTTTGCCACGCGTTTCAAGGTGACCATAATCGATTTCCTGCCGGATGCCCGCGCGCTCCAGGACAGTGGCGTGTTCTTCCACGAAGTGATCGGGATCGGCTGGTACTATCTGCGGAGCCTCGTCGGCCGCTGGCGGGGCCGCTGATGACGATTCAATCGCGGAAACACGCAGGCGGCTCGCCATGAAAGTCCGCATCAAGTGGATAGAGAACGTCGCCTTTGTCGGCGAGTCCGAAAGCGGACACGCGCTGGTGATGGACGGCGCGCCCGAAGGCGGCGGGCGCAACCTCGGGCCGCGCCCGATGGAAACCGTGCTGATCGGCACCGGCGGCTGTACCGCCTACGACGTCGTGCACATCCTCCGAAAAGGCCGCACGCCTGTAACCGACTGCGTGGTGGAAATCACGGCCGAGCGGGCGCCGGAGGATCCCAGGGTCTTCACGAAAATCCACTTCCACTTCATCGTCACCGGCGGCGGCCTGAAGCGCGAGCAGGTCGATCGCGCAATCCATCTTTCCGCGGAAAAGTACTGCTCGGCCTCGATCATGCTCGCCAAGACCGCCGCGATCACGCACGACTTCGAGATCCGCGAAACCCGGGATTGAACCGCCAAGCCGCCAAAGAGCATTCAAATTCCGAACCGGGGCGAAACACGGCATCTTGCAGCCGATTGCTGCCGAAAGACCCCTGACGCTGGTTCGATTGGCTCGGTTGCCTTTGAATGCAGTTTGGCGCCTTGGCGGTTATCTGCTATAGCCAGTAGGCGGTTTCGGTCATTACCTTCGAGGACAGCCGCATCGCGAGCTTGGCGGGTTCCGGCAACTCCCCGCCGCCGTGCGTGATGGCGCTGGTGGCATGGCGGGCCTCGTCTTGCTTCATCTGCTCCAGCACCGCGCGGCTTTTCTCATCGGCCGCCGGCAGCTGCTGCAGGTGCCCCTCGAGATGCCTCACGACCTGGCGCTCGGTTTCCGCGAGGAATCCCAGGTTCCAGCGGTCGCCCAGCAGACCCGCGAGTGCGCCCATCGCGAATGAGCCCGCGTAGAACGCCGGGTTGAGCAGGCTCCTGCGGCCGCCCAGCGCCTCGATCCGGCGCTCCGTCCACGCCAGGTGCTCGGTTTCCTCCTGCGCCGCGCGCTCGAGCGCCTCCCGCGCGCGCGGATTGCGCGCGGTGAGCGCCTGGCCCTGGTAGAGCGCCTGGGCGCAGATCTCGCCGGTGTGGTTGACCCGCATCAGTGCCGCTGCTTGCGCGCGGCTCTCGGCGGTAAGCTCGGCCTCGGCAAGCTCGTCTCCCGGCACCGGGCGCAACGAATGCGCCGGAGCAAACACCGTCCGCAGGCCCCTGTCGAAGGCAACGATCAGATCGTCCAGCGTGGGCAGCATGCGTTCATTGTGCCAGATCGGCGTCCGTGTGGGCCGTCAGGCCGCTTCGGCGAAGAGCTGGCCCAACTCGGCGCCGGGATCGGCTGCACGCATGAAGGCCTCCCCCACCAGAAAGCAGCCGACCCGCCGTGCGAGCAGCGTCCCGACGTGCTCGCGCGTGAGAATCCCGCTTTCGGCCACGACGATGCGGCCGCGCGGAACGCGGTCGAGCAGTTCGAGCGTCGTCTCCAACCGGGTCTCGAAGGTGCGGAGATCGCGGTTATTGATACCGATGAGGGGGGTCTCGAGCCGAAGGGCGCGCTCGAGCTCCGCGGCGTCGTGCACTTCGACCAGCACCGCCATTCCGAGCTCGTGCGCGACCGCCTCCAGTTCCCGCATACGCGCGGTCTCGAGCACGGCGACGATCAGCAGGATGCAATCCGCGCCCGCGGCGCGTGCTTCGTACACCTGATAGGGGTCGAGGGTGAAGTCCTTGCGCAGCACCGGCAGCTGGCATGCGGCGCGCGCCAGCTTCATGTGCTCGAGATGGCCCTGGAAGAATTGCTCGTCGGTCAGCACCGACAGGCACGCTGCGCCGTGGCGCGCGTAGCTCGCAGCGATCGCCCCGGGATCGAAGTGCTCGCGCAGGACACCGCGGCTGGGACTCGCTTTCTTGATCTCGGCGATGACCGCCGGCCGACCCGCGGCGATCCGGGCGCGCAGCGCACCCGCGAAATCGCGCGCGTGCTGCGCGAGCCTGGCCTCCTTGCGCACCGCCGGCAACGGCTTCGTGGTCTTCGCGCGAGCCAGCTCCTCGGCCTTGACCGCGACGATGCGGGCTAGAGTCCCTAACATAATGAAACGCGCGATGCGCTGGCACGATTTTGGCTCAGGGCGCGAAGCAAGGCCCGCCGCTTAGACCGACTAAGCAAGGGACTTGCGACAAAGCCATGGGCCAAAACTCGTGCCAGCCCCTGAGATGCCATTGGAAATCCTGATGCCTGCGCCGGGGTTGCTGCCAGAATCGGCGCTGACTTTGTCGCTCGGCTTGCCAATATCGACATATTGGCTGCACCTCGCTTCGCGTCATCACCAATTCTGGCAGCAACGCACGCGTGTTTCATTATGTTAGGGACTCTTATATCAGCCACTGGCCTGCGACCGGGTGTAGCCGACGAAGGCGTCGAGCTTCTTGCGCGCGGCGCCGCTGGCGATGACCGCCAGCGCCTTCTGCACGCCCCCGGCCAGGCTCGGCGCCAGCCCCGCGACATAGATGCCGGCGCCGGCGTTGAGAGCCACGATGTCGCGCGCCGCGCCCGCCTCGTTGGCGAGCGCCGACAGCACCAGCGCTTTCGACTGCTCGACGCCGTCCACCTTGATCAGGGAGGCATCCTGCGTCTTCAGGCCGACATCCTGCGGCGCGATGTGGTACTCCCTGACTGTGTTGTCCCTGAGCTCGCCGACCATGGTGGGCCCGGACAGCGAGATCTCGTCCATCCCTTCGAGCCCGTAGACGATCATCACGTGCCGTGCTCCCAGCCGCTGCAGGACGCGCGCCTGGATGCCGACGAGATCGGGGTGGAACACGCCCATCAGCTGCCGGCCCGCGCCGGCGGGATTGGTGAGAGGCCCCAGGATGTTGAAGATGGTCTTCACGCCCAGCTCGCGGCGCACCGGCGCGGCGTGCTTCATCGCGGCGTGATGGTTGGGCGCGAACATGAAGCCGACGCCGGTCTCCTCTATGCAGCGACCGACCTGGTCGGGCTTCAAGTTGATGTTCGCGCCGAGCGCCTCCAGCACGTCGGCGCTCCCCGACTTGCTCGAGACCGAGCGGTTGCCGTGCTTGGCGACGCGCGCGCCGGCCGCGGCGCAGACGAAGCTTGCCGCGGTCGAGACGTTGAACGTGTGCGCCCCGTCCCCTCCCGTGCCGACGATGTCGACGAGGTTATCCGGATCCTTGACCACGACCTTGGCGGCGAACTCGCGCATCACCTCCGCCGCCGCCGCGATCTCGCCGACGGTCTCCTTCTTGACCCTCAAGCCGATGATGATCGCCGAGATCAGCGTCGGCGAGACCTGCCCGCTCATGATCGCGCGCATGAGCGAGAGCATTTCCTCGCGAAAAATCTCGCGGTGCTCGATCACGCGGGCGAGCGCTTCCTGCGGTGTCATGATTTGCCTCGCTCCAGAAAATTCCTCAGCAGCTGGTGGCCGTGCTCGGTGAGGATGGACTCGGGGTGGAACTGCACGCCCTCGACGGCAAGCTCCCGGTGGCGCACGCCCATGATCTCGCCATCGTCGCTCCAGGCGCTCACCTCGAGGCGGCCGGGGAAGCTCGCGCGCTCGATCGCGAGGGAATGATAGCGCGTCGCGGTGAACCCGTCCGGCAGCCCGCGAAACACCCCGCGCCCGTCGTGGTGGATCGCGCAGGTCTTGCCGTGCATGAGGCGCTTGGCATGCACGATCCTGCCGCCCAATGCCTGCCCGATGGCCTGGTGGCCGAGGCACACGCCGAGGATCGGGACCTTGCCCGCGAATCGCTCGACCAGGGGCACCGAAATGCCCGCCTCGCTCGGCGTGCAGGGACCGGGGGAGATGACGATGCGCGCGGGACGCAGCCGCTCGATGCCCTCGAGCGTGATCTCGTCGTTGCGCAGCACTTCCACCTCCTCCCCGAGCTCGCCGAAGTACTGCACCAGGTTGTAGGTAAAGGAATCGTAGTTGTCGATCATGAGCAACATAACGTTCCCTCAGTCGAGCCGGGAATCGAGACCGGACTCGGCCATCTCGGCCGCGCGCAGCAGCGCTCTCGCCTTGCTCTGGGTCTCCTGCCACTCCGCCTCCGGCTGCGAATCGGCCACGATGCCGCCGCCGGCCTGCACGTAGAGCGTGCCGTTCCGGATCACCGCGGTGCGGAGCGCGATCGCGACGTCCATGTTGCCATGGAAGCCGAGGTAGCCGACCGCCCCGGCGTAGATGCCGCGCTTGACGGGCTCCAGCTCGTCGATGATCTCCATCGCCCGCACCTTGGGCGCTCCGGAAACGGTTCCCGCGGGAAACGTTGCCCGCAGCACGTCAACGGCGTTGAGGCCGGGCTTCAGCCTGCCCTCGACGTTCGAAACAATGTGCATCACGTGCGAATAGCGCTCGACCACCATCTGCTCGGTGACCCGGACGCTGCCAATCCGCGCCACGCGGCCGACGTCGTTGCGCCCGAGATCCACTAACATGATGTGCTCGGCGCGCTCCTTTTCGTCGGCGAGCAGCTCCTTCTCCAGCGCGGCGTCCTCCACGGGCGTCGCCCCGCGGCGGCGGGTGCCGGCGATCGGACGCACCGTCACCGTTTCGCCCTCGAGCCGCACCAGGATTTCGGGCGAGGCCCCGACCACGTGGAATTCCCCCAGGTCGAAATAGTACATGTAGGGCGAGGGATTGATGGTGCGCAGCGCCCGGTAGAGCGCGAGCGGCGTGGCGCGAAACGGCTTCGCCATGCGCTGCGAGGGCACCACCTGCATGATGTCGCCCTCGAAGATGTAGCGCTTCGCCCGCTCGACCGCGGCGTGATAGGCGGCCTGCCCGAATCCCGAAACCGCGGGTTGTGACGCGCCGCGCACGTCCGCCGGGATCGCCACCGGGTCGCGCAGCCGCGCGAGCAGCTCCCGCAACCGCGCGCGTGCCGCCGGGAACGCGCCGGGCCTGCCCGGCTCGGCGTAGACCACCAGCGTGAGCTTCCCCGACAGGTTGTCGACGATCGCGATCTCCTCGGACACCAGCAGGAGGATGTCGGGCGTTCCCAGCTCGTCCGGCTTGCGCGCGCCGGCGAGCCGGCGCTCGATATAGCGCACGGTGTCGTAGCCGAAGTAGCCGACGAGGCCGCCGCAGAAGCGCGGCAGGCTCGAATCCTGCACGACCTTGAAGCGCGCGAGGTAGTCGCTGACATAGGCGAGGGGATCGGGGACCCGTTGCTCGTTCACCACCTTTTCGCCGCGGATCTCCGAGCAAACGTCGCCACGAACCTCGAGCCGCGTCTCGGCCTGCAGCCCGATGAACGAGTAACGGCCGAAGCGCTCGCCGCCCACCACCGACTCGAGCAGGTAGGTGTGGCGCCGGTTGGCGAGCTTGAGGTAGATGGAAAGCGGCGTGTCGAGATCGGCGAACGTCTCGAGCACCACGGGAACCCGGTTGTAGCCCGCCTGGGCGAGGCGGGCGAACTCAGCTTCAGTCATACGTCACTCCACGAAAACGGACAGCGTTCGAAAAACACGGGCGCGCCCGAAGCGCGCCGGGGCCTGGCTAGTGCCGTTCCAACTATCTCTTTGCTAAGTGCAGGGGACCTAACGACGCTTGACCTACGACTTGCAGAGTTCCTTGCCGATGGGCACGACAAGTTGGAACGGCACTAGCTGCGCCAGCGCCGCCAGCGGCGCCAGACGAGGGCCGCCTGTTTCTCGATTCCGTAATCCGCGTTGAGCATGACTATGCTTTTTGAATCAGCCGGGTAGCTTCGATGAGCGACGCTACTATAGCATCAACATCGAGCTCGCGCACGTCGCGCCCCTCGTTGTAGCCGTAATCGACGCAGAACACGGGGCAGCCCGCGGCGTGCGCCGCCTCGACGTCGTTCGCCGAGTCACCGATCATCAGCATGTCCGCGGGGGGGATGGCGAAGCCGCGGCAAGCGTGCAGCAACGGTTGCGGGTCGGGCTTCTTCTGCGGCAGCGTGTCGCCAGCGATGACCTGCTCGAAGCAGCGCGCGAGGCCGAGTTGCTCGAGCAGCGCCAGCGTGAAGCGCTCCGCCTTGTTGGTCACGCACGCGAGCGGCAGCCGCATGGCGCGCAGCCTCTGCAGGCCCTCGTGCACGCCCGGAAAAATCACGGTGTGCCTGCCGTTGACCACCGTGTAGCTGTGCTCGTAGATCGGAAGCGCGCGCGCGAGCAGCCTCTCGTCCACGCGTCCCTCGAGCCCGCCGGCAAGCGCGCGCTCGACCAGCATCGGTATCCCCTTGCCGACGAAGGTGCGTATGAGCGCCGGCTCGAGCGCGGGCCGCCCGAGCTCGCGCAGCATCAGGTTCGCCGCCTCCGCTAGATCGGGAATGGTGTCGGCGAGCGTGCCGTCGAGGTCGATCATCACGGCCTTGACGCGCAGCGGGAAGCTCCGCTTCATGATCGAACCGCCAAGACGCCAAACTGCATTCAAATTCTATTGAACTGGAAGTTAGCGGAGCCGTCGCGACCGGCAGGCATTCCCGGAACTGCGCGCTTCACCACTTTTATTCTTGATCGCTCTTTGGCGGCTTGGCGGTTAATCCTTCTAGGCCTTGGCGAGCTCGGCGCGCATCGCGCCGATCGTGGCCTTGTAGTCCCGGGTGCTGAAAATCGCCGAGCCCGAGACGAAGGTGTCTGCGCCGGCGCGCGCGATTTCCGCAATGTTCTCCACCTTCACTCCCCCGTCCACCTCGAGCCAGATGTCGCGCCTGCTCGCGTCGATGCGCGCGCGCGCGGCGGCGAGCTTTTTCAGCGCCTGCGGAATGAACTTCTGGCCGCCGTATCCCGGATTGACCGACATGACGAGGATGAGATCGAGCTGGTCGATGACATGGTCGAGGTAAGCGAGCGGCGTCGCCGGATTGAACACGAGGCCCACCTTGCAGCCCTGCTCCTTGATGAGGGCGATGGTGCGATCGATGTGCTCGGAGGCCTCCGGGTGGAACGAGATGATATTCGCGCCCGCCCTGGCGAAATCGGGCACGAGGCGGTCCACCGGCTTCACCATCAGGTGGACGTCGATCAGCGCCTTGGTGAGCGGCCGTATCGCCTCGCATACCAGCGGACCCACCGTGAGGTTGGGAACGTAATGGTTGTCCATCACGTCGAAATGCACAAGGTCGGCGCCGGCGGCGATCACCCGCTGCACTTCCTCGCCGAGGCGGGCGAAGTCGGCCGACAGGATGCTGGGAGCGATACGGTAGCTCTTTGCCATGCGCGCCTTTCGAAAACGCCGGGATTTTACCCGTTCCCGCGCTTGCCTGCCTTTAAGAAATGGTCAACAATCGGCCCATGCCGGAGAAGAAATACGACATCACGGTCGCTGCGCGCACCGCCTTCATTCCGGATCAGTCGGACCTCGACAGCGGCCGCTACGTGTTCGCGTACACCATCACCATCACCAACACCGGGACGCTGCCGGCGCAGCTCGTGAGCAGGCACTGGGTCATCACCGACGCCAACAACCAGGTCCAGGAGGTGCGCGGTCAGGGCGTGGTCGGGGAGCAGCCGTTGCTGCGGCCGAACGAGAGTTTCCAGTACACCAGCGGCACGGCGATCGCGACGCCGGTCGGCACCATGCGCGGCACCTACCAGATGGTCGCGGAAGACGGCGTGCAGTTCGACGCGGCGATACCCGAATTCACGCTCTCCATGCCGCGCGTGCTGCATTGATGCTCACCGGCGGTCCGGCCCGCCATCCTCCCCGTCGCGACGCTTTCCGCGCGGCCACGTCCACCAGACGATGAATCCGAGCAGCGCGAGCGCAACGCCCGCTTCG
>Ga0214471_10005079_pt1 | contig 10152 bp, 5 predicted proteins | sample RVTome_5_FD_207665 | JGI IMG/M metagenome (GOLD analysis project Ga0214471, IMG submission 207665) | Soil microbial communities from uranium-contaminated site in the Upper Colorado River Basin, Wyoming, United States - RVT142D155 | ecosystem: Environmental > Terrestrial > Soil > Contaminated >... | reverse complement strand
GAGACAGACCCCGAGGAGCGGGATCTGGCGCTCCGCCGCGACCCTGATCGTGTCGACCGACACGCCGGCGTCGTCCGGATCGCCCGGGCCCGGCGAGATGACGATCCCGCGCAGGTGCGCGTCGGGATCGGTGGCGAGGGCCTCGACCCCCGCCCGGTCGATCGCGTCGTTGCGCACGACCCGGACGTCCGCGCCGGCTGCCTGGAGCGCCTGGACGAGGTTGAACGTGAACGAGTCGTAGTTGTCGACGACGAGGATCACGGTCGGGCCTCCGCGGACGCGGGGACGTCCGGCTCGGGCGCGGGCCCGCCGGCCGGCCGGGCGGCCTCGGTCATGCCCGCGGCGAGCTCGATCGCCCGGCGGAGGGCGGCGCCCTTGTGCTCGGTCTCCTCGAACTCCGATTCGGGCACGCTACCGGCGACGATGCCGGCCCCCGTGTGGATGTGCGCCTGGCCGGCGCGCAGGACGGCGCTCCGGATCGTGATCGCCGTGTCGAGGTTGCCGTCGTAGCCGAGATAGCCGACCGCGCCGCCGTACAGCCCGCGCCGCTCTCCCTCCGCCGCGGCGATGAGCTGCATCGCGCGGACCTTCGGCGCGCCGGACAACGTGCCGGCCGGAAACACGGCGCGCAGGGCGTCGAGCGCGTCGAGTCCCGGTGCCAGCCTGCCCTCGACGTGGGACACGAGATGGAGGACGTGGCTGTAGCGCTCGACGTCCATGTACTTGCTGACGGTCACGGTCCCGGGTCGCGACACGCGGCCGATGTCGTTGCGCCCGAGATCGACGAGCATGACGTGCTCGGCGCGCTCCTTCGGGTCGCGCTGGAGCTGCTCCGCGAGGAGCGCGTCCTCGCGGGCATCGGCGCCGCGCGGGCGGGTGCCGGCGATCGGGTGGGTCGTCAGCCGGTCACCCTCGACCTGGAGGAGGAGCTCCGGGCTTGCCCCGACGACCTCGAACGCCGGCGTCCGGACGAAGAACAGGTACGGGCTGGGGTTGACCCGCCGGAGCGCCCGGTAGAGGGCGATCCCGTCCAGCGGCCCGCCGGTCGCCGGATCCGTCGGCAGGTCCAGCGTCTGCCGGCGGGCGAGGACGACCTGGATCGCCTCGCCGGCGGCGATGGCGTCCTTCGCGACCTCGACGGCACGGATGTACTCGTCGCGCCCGAGGCTCGTCTCGACCCGGTCGTCGAGCGTGCCGCCGAGTCCCGGCTTCGGCCGTGCCGTCGCCCCGGCCAGCTCCGCGGCGGACGGCCGGGCCGTCTGCTCGAGCGCCTCGAAGATCGCCCGCTCGGCGATGGCGTAGCGGCCCTCGAGGTCCGGGGTCTCGGTGTGGAGCGAGGCGAGCGCGCTGAGCGTGTGGGTCAGGTGGTCGAACACGAGCACGAGATCCGTCTCGATGAATGCGGCCGTCGGGACGCCGACGGGGTCGCGCGCCGGCATCGGGACGGTGGGCTCGAAGATCGACACCGCGTCGTAGGCGAGGGCGCCGACGGCCCCGCCCGTGAAGCGCGGGTTGCCCTCGGCGGGCACGACCCGGCGACGCGGGACGAACCGGCGAATCGCGGCCAGCGGATCCGGCGCCTCGTCGACGTCGACCGGCAGGTCCGGGTCGTACTCGTCGACGGTCACCGGCCGTGTCTGCGTCCGGGCGACCCCGTCGCGAACCTCGAGCAGCCGGCGCGGCCCAGTTCCGAGGAACGAGTAGCGACCGAGCCGCTCCCCTCCCTCGACGGACTCGAGCAGGTAGGCCGGATGACCGTCATCGAGGCGGAGGAACGCACCGATCGGCGTCTCCAGGTCCGCCGAACGGGTGGCGCGCAGAAGGATCGTGTCGGCGTTGGCGGCGAGGCGTTTCGCCTCTGTCAGGCTGAGCGGATCGGCTGTCGACATCGGATTCGGCCTCCGGGAGGTCCACGATCGGGCGGGACCGCCCGAGAATCAAGAACGACCTTCGTCTCCCGGGACGAAAGGTCGTGCCTTCCGCGGTGCCACCCTCATTCGGCGATGCCGCACTCGTGACCGACGGGCCGCGTCTCCGCTGCCGATCGGCGCTGCCCGCTATCGCTGGCGCCCTGCGCCGGAGCCTACTGGGGCGTTACGCGGTCCGCGAAGCCCGTTCGGTCCGGAGGCTCCCGGGTCCATTCGCCGCCGCCGTCGCTCCCGTTTCCACCAGCCACGGGATCTCTCTGCCGACGCTCGACGGGTACTCGTCCCGTTCACAGCCCGCTGTTCGTGATGTGGGGCGGAGTATGGGTTGGACGATGCGGGGCCGTCAAGCGCTTGGTCAGGAGGTCGACCCGACCTCGCGCCTGGTCCGGCGTCGGACACCGATGCCCGCCAGCCAGCGGCGGACAAACGGGAGCCAGGCCAGGCCGCCGGCGACCTGCGCGGCCACGGCGAGAACGAGCAGCAGGCCGGGCACGGTCAGGACGAGGGCGGGGACCGCCCATTCCATGACCACGCCGAAGCCACCGAACGAAGCCTCGAACAGTCCGTCGATCGTGCCGATCTCGATCGGTTCGACGTCGAACGTGTCGGCACCGGGCGCAATCGGCGGCGGTCCGACCGGGCCGGCCGCGACCGGCGGCTCGGTCCGGTCGGGCTCGTCCGAGCGGCCCGGCTCCGCGGTTGGTTCCGGCTCCGGGTCCGGGCGCGGTGCATCGGTCTCGCCCGGGTCCTGGCCGGCATCGGGCGTGCCGGACGGGGCAGCCGTCCGGGACGGCGCCGGCGAGGGGGTCGGGCCGCCACTGGCCGATGGTGAGGCGGTCGGGACCGAAATCGGCGCGGCCGATGGAGCCGGCGTCGGGGTCGGGGTCGGGGTTGGCGCCGGTGTCGGGGTCGGCGCCGGTGTCGGGGTCGGGGTCGGTACAGGGGCGACGACGACGAGGCTGACGAGCGCCGGCGGCGACCAGTCCTCGCCGTCCCAGACACGGTACGAGAAGGCGTCGGCGCCGGAGTAGCCGGGCGTCGGTGTGTACGTGAACGAGCCGTTCCCCGCGAGGCTCACCGTTCCGTGCGTCGGCGACGTGAGCAGCGCGGCCGACAGCGGGTCACCGTCGAGATCGACGTCGTTGGCGAGGACGCCGGGCGCGGCGACGGTCCGGGTCCCGCCGGTCACCGTGTACGCGTCGTCCAGCGCGATCGGCGGGGTGTTCACGACCAGCAGCGCCACGGTCGCGACGGTGCTGTCGTCGATCCCGTCGGTGACGAAGTAGGTGAACGCGTCGACGCCGACGAAGCCCGGGCTCGGCGCGTACGACCAGCCACCGTCCGACGCGAGCGCGAGCACTCCGCCCGACGGGCCGGCGTCGAGGATCGGCGTCAGCGGGTCGAGGTCCGCGTCGACGTCGTTGGCGAGCACGCCCGGTGCCGGCACGACGAGTACGACGTTCTTCAATGCGGTTGCGGCGTCGTCGACGGCAATCGGTGGAGCGTTCGGGGTCGGCCCGACATCGATAGAGACGCTGGCGACGTTCGACAGTCCGCTCCCGTCGAAGGCCTGGTACGTGAAGCCGTCGGTTCCGGTGAAGCCGACCCCGGGAACGTAGGTCACCCCACCGTCGGGCGCGAGCATCAGGTTCCCGTCGGTCACCCCGGTGACGAGGATCGCGAACAGCGGGTCGCCGTCGGCGTCCGCATCGTTGGCGAGGATCCCGGGAGCGGCGAGCGACAGCGGCACGTTCTGCGTCGTGGCGAGCGCGTCTCCCGTTGCAACGGGCGCGGAGTTCGGCGCAGCCTCGACGACCAGCGTGACCGTCGCCGGGGTCGAGGTCAGCGTCCCGTCCGACGCGACGTAGGTGAACTGGTCCGTGCCGAGGAAGCCCGGGTCCGGCGCGTAGCTGAACGACCCGTCTGCCGCGAGGGCGAGCACGCCGTTCGCCGGCGGCGTGTCGACGGCGGCGGTGATCGGGTCGTCGTTGGGGTCGACGTCGTTGCCGAGCACGCCGGGGGCCGCCACGACGAGCGTCGTGTCCGCGGTCACCGAGTAGGCGTCGTCCGCGGCGACCGCTGGGGCAGCTGGGTCGACGACCGTGAACGTCACGCTCACCGAGCCGGCGAACGAAGCCTGGCAGTCCGTCCCGGTGTAGGCTGACGCGGTCCACACGGCCAATCCGGCCTGCATACCGGTCACGACGACGTCGAATGACGCGGTCTCCGGCTGGATGCCCCCGATGATCCGGTCGCCGAGGCCCGCCGCCTGCAGGGTCAGGGTCCCCGCGGCGATCGAAGCCACCCACGCCTTGCCGTTCGAGGCACCCACGACCGTGACCGAGTCCACCCGCGTTTCGACCGGGACCGGCACGATCGAGCAGCCGAGCGGACCCCCGCCGCCGCCGTTGGTCGAGGTGTTCGTCACGTCCAGCCGGATCGTCGTGGCCACGCCCAGATCGAGGAGTCGCGGTGCGGCCTCGAAGGTCCACGACTGAGTCGCGAGCACCGCAGCTGGCACCATCGCGCCGAGCCAGACCAGGATCGCGAGTGCGGTCCCGGTCCGGCGCAGCGTGGCCCGCTGGCTGATCACCGTGGCGCGCCGATCAAGCGACCCGACGGCGCGGCGTCCAGATCGTTGCGCTCGGCGCGTCCGCCCCGGGCAGCGGCGGATCGGCCGCCGTCTCGATACCGTCGACGAACGCCCGGACGAGCGTCCCGTCGAGCTGGCTCTCGGCGGCATCCTCGAGCCGCTTCAGGGCCTCACGCACGTCGAGCGCCTTGCGGTACGGGCGGGTCGTCGTCATCGCCGAGAAGGCGTCGCCGACGGCGAGGATCCGGGCGATGAGCGGGATCTCCTCGCCCTCGAGACGATCGAGGTAGCCCGCGCCATCCCAGCGTTCGTGGTGATGGCGGATGCCGGCCCGGACGACATCGATGTCCGGCACGTCGCGCACGATCATGTCCCCGAGTGCGACGTGCTGCTTGACGACCTCGTACTCGTCGGGGGTGAGCCGGCCGGGTTTGCGCAGGATCGGATCCGGGATGCCGATCTTGCCGACGTCGTGGAGGAGCCCGGCGAGATGGATCGAGCGAACGACCTCCGGGTCGAGACCGACGCGCTCGGCGAGGAAGACCGCATAGCGTGCGACGTCCTCGGAGTGGCGCTTCGTGTACCGGTCCTTCGTGTCGACGGCGAAGACGAGGCCCTGGAAGACGTCGAAGCTCGAGGCCGTGCGGGCATCCTCCTCGTCCGCTCGCGCACCGGCGACGACGACCCGATCCCCGCCGCTGGCCTTGGCCTCCTCGAGCGTCCGCGCGGTCGCCGCGAGCAGGACCGTCACCGATGAGCCGTGCTCGGGGTACGTGCAGATGCCGCCACTCACGGTCACCGGCAGGCGCTCGGTGGACTCGAACTGGAGGCTGAGGTCGACGAGCGCCGTCCGCAGGTGATCCACCGCCGGCTCGAGCTCGACGACGCCGTCCGCCGGGGCGATGAGGAGGAACTCGTCGGGACCGTAGCGCCCAAGAACGATCGAGTCCGGGAGTTCCCGCTGGAGGACGTCGACGACGGCGATGAGCGCGTCGTCGCCCGCGCGATGGCCGTGGTTGTCGTTGAGCAAGCGGAAGTTGTCGATGTCGATGAGGGCGACGCCGAGGGTCGTGCCGTCACCGCGCGCACGTTCCATCTCGACCGCGAGGTGGGCGACGAGCGCGCCGTGGTTAAGCGTGCCGGTCAGTGGATCGAGGCGCGTCGATTCCACGAGCGCCGTCGTCTGGCGCGTCAGGCGAGCCTGCGCGGAGCGGAACACGAGGAAGAGCAGGGCCGCGGCGAGGAGGCTCGCCGTCACCGTGAGCAGGACAACGTCGCGTCGGACCTCGTCGAGGCGGGCGAGGACGGGCTCGCCGTCGCGCCAGATCGCGACCACCGCGCGGACCTCACCATCCGCGATGACGGGCAGGAACTCACTGAGCAGGCTCGACGTACCGAGATCCGCCGACCCCGCGAGATCGGCCCGCGCGTCGAGAAATCCCGCCTGCGCTTCTCCGGCGACGGCCGTCGCGAAGGCCGCGTCGGTCGGCATCGGCGCTGTCGCGCGACCGAGGTTGCCCGTCGCGAGGACGGTTCCGTCCGGCAGGCGCACCTCGACCCGCAGAATCTCGTCCGGCCGGACGAGCGTCATCAGCTGCGATTCGAGTCGCGCCAGTTCCTCGTCGGTGGCTCCGTCCGGCTCGAAGAAGCGAAGCGCCACGTTCGCATTGATGAACCCGCGGATCGTGGCGGAGTCGCTGCCCACGATCGCATTGAGCGTCGACGTCGAGAAGTGTGCGGAGACCATGACCGCCTGCGCGGTCGCGGTAATGCCAACGAGCGCGATGAACACGCCATACACGAGGATGAGCAGGATCGGTCGACGGACGCCGGGCTGTGATCCGAACACGCCGGAACTGGCCTCTCGGGTGCGGGCTCAGGTGACGCGAGGAAGCGTATGGTCCGGAGCGGTGCGGTCCTACCGGACGATGGTCAGGGAGGCGGTGGCCCGAACGGGTGGTGCGTCCGGTCGCTGCTATCCTGTCGCCGGCCGCGGAGAGGTGGCCGAGTGGTTGAAGGCGGCGGTCTTGAAAACCGTTGAGTCGCGAGGCTCCGTGGGTTCGAATCCCACCCTCTCCGCCAGGTCTGCTACCGAATCTGCTACCGAAGTGCCGTACGGCGCGCGCCGTTAACCGGCCGCCGAAACTCCGATCCGCTCGACGCCCAGGTACGGGCGGAGCACCTCCGGGACGACCACGGTTCCGTCCGCCTGCTGGTACGTCTCGAGCAGCGCCGCGACCACCCGCGCGAGGGCCAGGCCGGACCCGTTGAGCGTGTGGACGAGCTCCGGGCGGGCCCCGGGTTCCGGGCGGAACCGGATCGCCATCCGGCGCGCCTGGTAGTCGCGGAAGTTCGAGCACGAGCTGACCTCAAGCCAGCGCTCCACGCCCGGCGCCCACGCCTCGAGGTCGTACTTCTTGGCCTGGACGAAGCCCATCTCGCGCGTGCTCATGAGGACGACCCGGTAGGCCAGCCCGAGCCGCTGGAGCAGCACTTCGGCGCGTCCCGTCATCCACTCGAGGGCGTCGTCCGAATCCTCCGGCCGCTCGAACAGGACCATCTCGACCTTGTCGAACTGGTGGACGCGGAGAATGCCCCGGGTGTCCTTGCCGGCGGCCCCGGCCTCGCGCCGGAAGCACGGCGTGTAGGCGGCGTAGCGGATGGGCAGGTCGCCGGCCTCGAGAATCTCGTCGCGATGGAGGTTCGTGACCGGGACCTCGGCGGTGGGGACCAGGTACAGGTCGTCGCGGGTCACGACGTACATCTGGTCTTCCTTGTCCGGGATCTGGCCGGTCCCACGGGCCGAGGCAATATTCACGACCGCCGGTGGCCAGATCTCGGTCATCCCGTGCTCGCGAGCATGGACGTCGAGGAACCAGCTGATGAGTGATCTTTGGAGCGTGGATCCGAGTCCCCGGTAGACGGGGAAGCCGGAGCCGGTGATCTTTGCCCCGCGCGCGTTGTCGATGATCCCGAGCGCCTCCGCAACCTCCCAATGCGGCCGCCGCTCCCAGCCGCCGTCGGCGATCCGCGAGGCGGGGTCGCCCCAGGTCCGAACCGTGACGTTCGCCTCCTCGCCGCCGACCGGGACGTCCGGATCAGCGGGATTGGGAATGCGCAACAGCAGGTCCTCGAGTTGCGATTCGATCGTCTCGAGGCGAGCCTGGCGATCCGCGATCCGGGCGCCGAGATCGCGTGCCTCGGCGCGCAGTGCTTTCGTGTCGCCACCGGCCTTCAGGGACGATGCCACCTCGGCGCTCTTGCGCTTGAGGTCCGCCCGGAGCGAGTCCGCGCCCGCCTGGACCCGCCGCCGCTCCGCGTCCATCTTCAGCGCGGCGTCGACGAGCGAGGCGTCCTCGCCCTTGTCGATTGCGCCCTGACGGATGACGTCCGGCTCGTCGCGCAGACGCTGCAGACCAACGCTCACCCTGCACCTCCGCTCGCCGCCGCGGCCACCTCGCGCAACCGGCCGACCACGAAGTCCGGCCGATACGGTGCGAGGATCCAGCCCGCGCGTGGTCCATTGTCGCGCCCCAGGAACGCCCGGTAGAGGGCGGTGAAGGCCCGCCTCGCGTCGAGCTCGGTCGACTTCGCGGTGTCGAAGATGGCCGCCTGCCACGCGTCGCCCGTCGCCGGCCATCGCTCCGCGAGACGGTCCGCAAGCGCGGCCGCGAAGCGGCGCTGCTCCGGGTCGAGGCGGTGTGCCTCGTCGGGCACGTCGTCCGTGTGGACGGTGATGCGATACCGATCCGGCGCATAGGTCGGAAGCCAACTCCCGACGGCCTGCTCGCGCTCGTCGAGGATCTCGAGCTCCCGCGCCGACAGCGGCGCTCCCTTCTCGGCCTCGAGCAGGCCCAGGTAGGCAGCCCGGTCACTGCTGACCGGCGACTGGATGAGGAGCGCGAGGTGCAGGAATGCCGGCCGGAATGCCGCCGCCTCGGCGACGACGTCCGCCGACGGCGAGAGCAGTGAGTAGCGGAAGACCTGCTCGTAGCCGGCCGGCAGCTCCCCCTTCACGTCGCGCCCGGCCGTCGCCGCAGCCAATCGGTCGAACTCGTCGAACAGGCGCGGGATCGCGTCCGTGCCGACCGGGTCGAACTCGATCGCCTGGTTCGGTCGCGGCCGGACGAACAGGAGGCGGAGCTGCTCCGGCGGGATCACGTCGGCCATTTCGTGGGCGGCCGCCCCCCGGCCCTTCGAGGTCGACATCTTGCGGCCGCCGATATTGAGGAACTCGTACGCGACGTTCCGCGGTGGCTCCCGCTCGAAGACCTCGCGCGCGATCGCGTCGGATCGGTCGCGCGACCCGCCGGCGGTCGAGAGATCCTTGCCGCACGGCTCGATGGTGACCCCGAAATGCGACCACTGGGCCGCCCACTCGAGGTTCCACGGCAGCTTCGCCCGTCCCCCGAAGGGCGAGACCCAGCCGCTGTGGCCGCACCCGCGCGCCCACGCGACGAGGTCCCGCCGGCACTCGTACCAGACGCGCTCGCCGTCCCATTTCGTCACGATCGTCGTGCCGATCTTGCCGCATCGTTCGCAGATCACACTGATCGGGTGCCAGGTGTCGGGGTGGCGGACGTTCGCCACCCGCCGGTAGATCTCGCGCACGCGGTCGGCCCGGTCGAGCGCGAGACGGATGTACGGGTCGAGATCACCGGTCGGATAGATCTCGCTCATCCAGTAGTAGTGATCCGGATGAATGCCCAGACCGGCGAACGTGTCGATGAAGACCTGGGCGTGGTGGCGCGCATACGAGGCGTGACCGTCGCCTGCCTGGTCCGGGACGTGGGCGAGCGGCCGCCCCATGGCGGACTCGACCGCATCCGGCGTCAGGAGGGCCTGGGCGTCCATCGGATCGAGATCGTCGACGCCGTACAGGAACGTCGTTTCGATCCCGTTCGCGCGGAGCGCGCGCGCGATCACGTCGACGAGGACAGGACCACGCAGGCTGCCCACGTGGACGGTACCGGACGGCGTCTTGGAGTCGTTGACGACCTGCGGCCCGTTGACGTTCGCCGCCAGCTCGTCTGCCCAATCCATAGTGCCTAGCGTAGCGGCCCGCTGGGCCCCCGGATTAGGCCCTATCGAATGCCGACGATCTTGTACGTGAAGTCGCCGGCCGGGACGCGGACGACGACCTTCTCGCCCTTCTTCTTGCCGAGCAGCGCGCGCCCAACCGGGCTCTCGTTCGAGATGCGCCCCTCGGTCGGCTTCGCCTCGGCCGACCCGACGATCGTGAACGTCTCGGCGCCGTCCTGGCTCTCGACGCTGACGGTGGAGCCGATCTGGACGTGATCCGTGGAGTGGTTCTCGTCGATGATCGTGGCGTTCTTGATCAGCGCTTCGAGCGACTGGATCTTGCCCTCGACGAAGGCCTGCTCGTTCTTGGCGTCCTCGTACTCGGCGTTCTCCGACAGGTCGCCGTGCTCCTTCGCGTCGTGGATGCGTTGGGCGACCTCGGGCCGCTTGACCGTGACCAGCTCGTCAAGATCGGCGCGCAGCTTCTCGAGGCCGTCCTTGGACAGGTAGGTGGGCTTCGTGTTCACGCGGGTCTCGCCCCCGATCAGGGTTCGTTGGTCGGCCGACCGGATCGGACGACCGGCGGTGAATAAAGGAAAGAACTCCAGG
>Ga0214471_10005078_pt1 | contig 10154 bp, 9 predicted proteins | sample RVTome_5_FD_207665 | JGI IMG/M metagenome (GOLD analysis project Ga0214471, IMG submission 207665) | Soil microbial communities from uranium-contaminated site in the Upper Colorado River Basin, Wyoming, United States - RVT142D155 | ecosystem: Environmental > Terrestrial > Soil > Contaminated >... | reverse complement strand
GAGGGCTGCCAGCCCCCCTTTCCCTTGTATCTATCTCCCCGCGCGCCGCTTACGGAGGGCTGCCGCTTTCGTACGCCTCGATCTTTTTCTTGCGGATGGCGGGCAGGATCATGGTGAGCAGGATCAGTATGGCTGCGATCATGAACCCGAGACTGATCGGCCGGGTGAAGAACACCGTCGCGTCGCCGCGCGAAATCAGCAGTGCCCGGCGCAGGTTCTCCTCCATCAACGGTCCCAGCACGAAGCCCAGGATGAGCGGCGCCGGCGGGCACTCGAGCTTCACGAGGACGTAGCCCAGGATGCCCATGATGCCGACGAGGTAGAGGTCCATCGCGCTGTTGTTGATGCTGAAGTTGCCCACCGCGCAGAACATGATGATCGACGGAAACAGCCAGCGGTAGGGAATTTTGAGCAGCTGCACCCACATCCCGACCAGCGGCAGGTTGAGGATCACCAGCATCGCGTTGCCGATCCACATGCTCGCGATGAGGCCCCAGAAGAGGTCGGGCTTGGCGGTCATCACCTGCGGCCCCGGCGCGATGCCTTGTATGGTGAGCGCGCCCAGCATCAGCGCCATGGTGCCGCTGCCGGGTATGCCCAGGGTCAGCGTCGGTATGAACGCCGTCTGCGCCGCGGAGTTGTTGGCCGCCTCGGGGCCCGCGACGCCCTCGATTGCCCCCTTGCCGAAGCGCGACGGGTCCTTGGCCGATTTCTTTTCCAGCATATAGGCCGAGAACGAGGCGATGGAAGGCCCGGTGCCGGGCAGCGTGCCGAAGAAGGCGCCGATCCCCGTGCCGCGCAGGATCGGCATGATGGAGGCCTTGAGGTCCGCAAGGGTCGGCATGATGTTCTTGATCTTGGCAGTGAACACCTCGCCCTTTTCGGGGGTTTCGAGGTTTTTGACGATTTCGGAAACGGCGAACAGGCCCACCGCTACTACCGTGAAACCCATGCCGTCGGTCAGCTCCGGGATGCCGAAGGAGTAGCGCGCCATGCCGGAGTTCACGTCGGTGCCGATGATGCCCAACAGAAGCCCCAACACGACCATCGCGAGAGCCTTCACCATGTCGCCGGACGAGAGACAGGCGGCGGCGATCAGGGCCATCAGCATCAGCGAGAAGTATTCCGGTGCACCGAACTTGAGCGCCATCTCAGCGATCGGCGGGCCGAACATCGCGATCAGCAGCGTTCCCACACAGCCGGCGAAAAACGAGCTGATCGCCGATATCGCGAGCGCCGGCCCGGCGCGCCCCTGGCGCGCCATCTGGTAGCCGTCGATGCAGGTCACCACGGAGGCCGTCTCGCCCGGCAGGTTCATCAGGATGGACGTGGTGGAGCCGCCGTACTGCGAGCCGTAATAAATGCCGGCCAGCATGATGAGCGCCGGTATCGGCGGCAGGTTGAAGGTGATCGGCAGCAGCATGGCGATCGTGACCAGAGGACCGACGCCGGGCAGCACGCCGATCGCCGTGCCGACGAACACGCCGACGAAGCAATAGATCAGGTTCTGCAGCGACAGCGCAACGGAGAATCCGAATATCAGGTTGTTGAAGATGTCCATGGTCAATCCCACCAGAAGAGGCGATAGGGCAGGCCGAGCCCGTAGATGAACACTGCCCACGCGAACAGGATCATGACCACGGACAGAATGACGACTTCCTTGAATTTGAATTCATGGCCGGCAAGCGCGGACACGAAGAACAACACCACCAGCGACGGGATCATCCCGATCCGGTCCATCAGCCAGCCGAACACCCAGAACGACACCGTAATGAACGCCAGCGCTTTCCAGCCCCAGACGCTCTCCACCTTCTCGCCTGTGCGCAGGCCGCGCAGGCCGACGTAAATGCCGAACGCGATGAAGATGCCGGCCAGCACCCGCGGGAAATAACCGGGGCCCATGCGCAACGTACTACCGAAGGGGTAATCGAGCGCCATGTAGAAAGCGATGGACCCGATCCCTATCATCAGCAGGCCGGCCAGGAAATCCTTGTTATCCTGCAACGGGACCTTCATCTACCCTCCTTGTCCTCTACGGCGCGGCATCAACCGGCGCGCTCGACCACGGCAGCCCCGCGAGTGCAACGGGGTACGAACCGTGGAAAAAAGCCATTCACACTGCATAAGGGGGGATCGTTATCCGCATTTTTTGCCCCTTACACCCTGCCTCCAGCGGATTGCTCCAGGCATTCCATGTCGGGGATGCTGGTGTCGGTCCACTATGTGCGAAGCGGATTCTAGCGGATTTCGGCTGTCATATCGAGGGTTCCGGCGCAACCCGTTTATGCGCCGGCAACACCGGGGTGGGTCGCTCTATTCCGTGATCCCGTTCCCCGCACGACCCCCCACCCCATGTCCTTCACCCGGAGGAGGAAAAGGGGCATCCGGACGAGGGGCCGGGCGCTCGCAAGAGTCCTCCAGGAAGGTCGCACTGCGGAGGGAATTTCCGGTCCGTTCCGCGAGCTACGTGGCCTCCGGCGCGGAGGTGCCCGCGGCGGCCCGCGCCAGGCGGTCGTTGATCGCCGCCCACTCGGGCGCCCGCGGCGGCCGCTCTACGAGGATCGTGTCGCAGCCGGCATCGTCGAGCCGGCGCAGGCTGGCGTAAAGCGCGTGGGCATAGCCGGCCGCATCGCGCGGCGCCCCGGCCCACGTCACGCCCGCGAGGAGCGGCCGCGCCTCCCCGAGTGCGAGCGCCGCGACTTTCCGGCCCTGCCGCACGAGCGTCATCGCGAGCTCGACCAGCAGGTCCCCCTCGACGACGGTGAGCGGCGTTCGCGGCGCGTAATGCGCGGCCAGCGTTCCCGGCGCCCGCGGCGCGCCGGCATCCGGGGCAGCGAGCCGAACGCCCAGCGTCCGCTCGATCTCGGCCACGGTGATCCAGCCGGGGCGCAGCAGCACGGGCGCGCCGCCGGACAGGTCCACGATGGCGGACTCGATGCCGATCCGCGCCTCGCCGCCGTCCAGCACGCAGCCCACCGCGGCGCCGAACTCGCGCCGCACGTGGTCCGCGGTGGTGGCGGAAACGCGCCCGTGGCGGTTGGCGGAAGGCGCCGCGATGCCACCGCCGAAGCGCGCGAGCAACTGCTGTGCAACCGGGTGCGCCGGCACGCGCAGCGCGATCGTGTCCTGCCCGCCGGTCACAACATCGCTCACGCTCTCCGCGCGCTTGAGGATGATGGTGAGGGGGCCCGGCCAGAACTTCCCGGCGAGCCGGCGCGCGCCCTCCGGGACCTCGCGCGCCCAGTTGGCCGCCTGCACCGCGTCCGCGAGGTGCACGATGACCGGGTGCGTCGGCGGTCGCCCCTTGACCTCGAAGATTTTCCGGACCGCCGCCGCATTGGAGGCGTCCGCGCCGAGGCCATACACGGTCTCGGTGGGAAAGGCGACCAGCCCCCCCGCACGGAGAATGGCTACGGCCTGTTCAAGCTCACTGTCGCCGACCACAGACTCAGGCGCCGCAGTAGAGCCGCGCGGCGCGGCGCGCCTGCTCGAGTCGGGCGGCGTGCTGCGGCGCGCGCTTGCGGCGCTCTTCCTCGACGATGTCGGCGTCGGCGGTCGTTGGATGCCCTGAATTGAACGGGGGCGCGGGGTGGTACTCGAGCCCGAGCTGGATCGATTTCGCGACCCTGACGCCGAATGCTTCGCTGGCGACGGTAAGGCCGAAATCGATGCCGGCGGTGACGCCGCCGCCGGTAATGCGGTTGCGGTCGATGACCACCCGGTCCGCTACCGGGGTGGCGCCGAAGATCGGCAGCAGATCGAGCGAAGCCCAGTGCGTGGTGGCGCGATAGCCCTTGAGCAGCCCTGCCGCCCCCAGCACCAGAGCTCCGGTGCAGACCGACGTTACATACTTCGCCCGCTGTGCCTGGCGCCGCAGGAATTCGAGCGTTTCCGCGTCCTCCATCTGCGCGCCAATACCGGGACCGCCCGGCACGAACACGAGGTCGACCTGCGGGGCGGCTGCGATCGTGGTGTCCGGGATGATCCTGATCCCGCTTTGGGCCTTGACCGGCTGCAGCGACTTGGCGATTACCTTCACTTCGCTATGCGGCAGGCGCGTCAGAACCTCATGCGGACCGGCGAAATCGAGTTGCGTCAGGTCGGGAAATATCAGCATGCCGATGATCATGGGAAACCTCCTGCGCCCATCACGCTTCGGTGCGCACTTCGACCGTCACATCCGGCGTCGCGACCGCGACGCTGCCGTAGAGCGGTCAGCGGCCCTTGAAGCGCTCGATCAGGTCGTTGCCCTGCGCGCGCGTCACGCCCTTCAGGTCGAAACGCAGGCGAATGGTGTTGAAGACCGTCAGATCCTTGCGCACGGGGTTGGCGCGATCGATCGCGCCTTCGATCTCGACGCGGATCCGCGGCGCAAGCTGCTGCTCCCGGCCGATCACCTGCACCAGCTCGACCCCGCAGGCGGCGATGCCCGCGAGAAAGAGCTCCGCCGGCGTCAGCGCCTCGCCCGGACAGCCGTTTTGTACCGGGCCGTCTACGATGAAATGATGATTACGGGTATTGCAAAGGACCCGCCCGAACGTGTCGGTGGAGCGGGCGTGCACCGTGTAGCCTCGAACTTCTGCCATGCGAACTCCTTTTCCTGAAGATCAGGACGCCAGCAGGCGCAGCACTTCCTGGTACTTCTCCGAGGTCTTCTTCAATACGTCGGGCGGCAGCTTCGGCGCGGGCGCCTGCTTGTTCCAGGGCTGGGTCTCGAGCCAGTCGCGCACGATCTGCTTGTCGAAGGACGGCGGGCTCATGCCGGTGCGGTACTCGGCCGCCGGCCAGAACCGGGAGGAATCGGGCGTGAGGATCTCATCGATGAGGACGAGCCCGCCCGTCTCGTCAGTCCCGAACTCGAACTTGGTGTCGGCGATGATGATGCCCCTCGTCTTCGCGTACGCGGCGGCCTCGCTGTAGAGCCGTATCGACACCGCGCGCACCTTTTCGGCGAGGCCGGCGCCGACGATTTTCTCCGCCTCCGCAAAGGAGATGTTCTCGTCATGCTGCCCCGCCGGCGCCTTGGTGGCGGGGGTGAAGATCGCCTCCGGCAGCTGCTGCGCTTCCTTGAGGCCCGCGGGCAGCTTGATCCCGCAGATCATTCCGCTCTTCTGGTAATCCTTCCATCCCGAGCCGATGAGGTAGCCGCGCACCACCGCCTCGATCTTGAGCGGGTCCAGTTTGCGCACCACCATCGCGCGCCCCGCCACCTGCCAACGCTCATCCGGCGCCACGACCGATTCGGGCGCGACGTTGGTCAGGTGGTTCGCGATGACATGCCCGAGCTTGCGGAACCAGAAAAACGACATCTCGGTCAGCACGCGCCCCTTCTCCGGGATCGGGTCGGGCATGATCACGTCGAACGCCGACAGCCGGTCGGTCTGGATCACGAGCAGCCGCTCGGCGCCCGCCGCATAGAGGTCGCGGACCTTGCCGCGGTGCAGGAATTTCAGGCTCTTGATGCTCGACTCAAAGAGGGTGGAGTGGTTGGGGGTCATTACTTGAGGTCGGGGAGCTTCGCCGCAAGAACGGCATCCGCCTGTTTCTGCCGGAACGCCGAGAGCTTTTTCGCCAGCGCCGCGTCCTCGAGCGCGAGCATCGCAACCGCGAAGAGCCCGGCGTTGGCGGCGCCGGCGTCCCCGATGGCAAAGGTCGCGACCGGGATTCCCTTCGGCATCTGCACCATGGACAACAGCGAATCCAGCCCCTGAAGGTGCTTGGAGGGGATCGGAACGGCAAGGACCGGCAACGTTGTCTTGGCCGCGACGACGCCGGCGAGGTGGGCGGCGCCGCCCGCCCCGGCGATGAAGCATTTCGCGCCCTGCTTCACCAGGCCCTCGACCCACTCGATCAGGGCATCGGGTGAGCGGTGCGCGGAGAGCGCGCGTGCCTCGTGCGCGATTCCGAAGTCGGCGAGGCTGCGCGCGGCGTGCTGCATGACCTCCCAGTCGCTGCTGCTGCCCATGACGATGCCGACCAGATTCTTCTTCACGGCGGGTGCCCCGGCTTTTTTTGGAGCCCACATTTTATCGCACCTGCATGGCCCGGGTTGAGCGGATGGCGCGCCGCTGCTAAGATTTTTTGCGTCGCAGCCGCCCCGGGCGAAGCGCCGCGGGTGCGGCGCCCTCGGCAGTACTCCCGCCAGCCGGCCGGATCATTCAGGATCGGAGATCGATGATGAAGACAGCTTCCGCCAGCGATGCCAAGGCGTCGCCCCTGATCAAGAAACTGTCGGCGTACATCGCCGGCGCGCTGAAGCGGCCGCTGCCGCAGGACGTGCTCGAGAAGACGAAGCACCACGTGCTCGACACGGTCGCGGCGATGGTTTCCGGCTCGCGGCTGCTGCCCGGGAAAAAGGCGATCGCCTACGCGAAATCCCTGGGCGGCGTGAAGGAGGCGTGCGTGGTCGGCGCGCGCGCAGTCACGAGCGCCCAGCACGCGGCGCTCGCCAACGGCATGCTGGGCCATGCCGACGAGACCGACGACTCCCACGCGCCCTCCCTCTGCCATCCCGGCTGCGCCATCGTGCCCGCGGCGCTCGCGCTGGCCGAGCGCGAGAACCGCAACGGCACGGCGTTTCTGCGCGCGGTGGCGCTGGGCTACGACGTTGGCACCCGGCTCAACCTGGCGCTGCACGACTACGACTTCCGGGACGCCGGGCACTCCAGCCACAGCTTCGGTCCGAGCTTCGGTGCCGCGGCCGCCGCCGGCGCGCTCGCGGGCCTTGACGCCGACCAGGCGCGCTGGCTGCTCTCCTACGCCGCGCAGCAGTGCTCCGGCATCTCGTGCTGGATGCGCGACGAGGAGCACATCGAGAAGGCCTTCGATTTCGGCGGCATGCCGGCGCGCAACGGCGTGGTCGCCGCGACCATGGTGGCGGCGGGATTCACCGGCGTGGACGACGTGTTTTCCGGCGAGCGCAATTTCTTCGTGGCCTACGACGAGTCGCGGCGCATCGGCAAGGCGCCCGAGCCGCAGCGCCTGGTGCAGGGGCTCGGCTCCACCTATGAGATCCTGAACACCAACATCAAGCGCTGGTCGGTGGGGTCCCCCATCCAGGCGCCGCTCGACTCCCTGCTCGATCTCATCCGCGCGCACGGGATCCGCGCCGGCGACGTCGAGAAGCTCACCGTGCGCGTGTCGCAGCAGGGCGCCAACACCACCGACAACCGGACCATGCCCGACATCTGCATGCAGCACATGTGCGCCGTGATGCTGGCGGACGGCATCGTCACCTTCGCGTCCGCGCACGACGAGAAACGCATGAAGGACCCGAAGCTGCTCGCCTTGAGAGGCCGCATCGAATTGGTCGGCGACGAGGCGCTGACGCGCGCGCTGCCCTCGCGCCAGGGCATCGTCGAGCTGAAGCTGAAGGACGGCCGTGAATTGCGGCACCACACCCGCGCGGTGCGCGGCACCGCGCAGAATCCCATGACGCGGGCGGAGGTGGACGAGAAGGCCTATCACCTGATGGCGCCCGTACTGGGCAAGACCCGCGCGCGCAGCATGTGCGATGCCGCGTGGACGCTGGACCGGCGCGCCAACATGCGGACGCTCCGTCCGCTACTCCGGGTTTAAAGTCTAAGGTTTAAGGTCTAGAGTCTAATGTCGGGGGGGCCGGTGGGTTCACCGGCTGGCAACCTTAGACCTTAAACTTTAGACCTTAGACTTCGATTCAATTTACCGATGAACTTCGAGCTCACCCCCGAGCAGGTGGCGTTCCGCGATTCCGTGCGCGGCTTCGCCGAGAAGCACCTGCGCGCGGGCGCGCTCGCCCGCGCGCACGACCCCGCGCATCCCTGGGACGTCTCGCGCCTGCTGGCCGGGCAGGGGCTGATGGGCATCACGATGACGGAGGAGGACGGCGGACAGGGCGGCACCCTGATGGACGCGGTCCTCGCCATCGAGGCGGTGGCGCAGGCCTGCCCGAAGAGCGCCGACGTGGTGCAGGCGGGCAATTTCGGGCCGGTGCGCGTGCTTGCGGAGTACGGCACCCGCGACCAGAAGGAACGCTACCTGCGCAAGATCCTGCGTGGGGAGTCGGTGATCTGCGTCGGCATGACCGAGCCCGAAGCCGGTTCCGCGGTGACCGATCTCAGGACGACCGCCACCCCCGACGGCAGCGGCTACCGGGTGAACGGCATCAAGGTGTTCCAGACGCACGCCGCCTACGCCGAAGTCATGCTGACCTACGTGCGCTTCGGGCCGGGCGTGGACGGCATCGGCTCGGTGCTGATTCCGCGCGCTGCGCCCGGATTCCGGCAGGGCGCGCCGTCGCGGTTCGTGAACGGCGACGAATGGGTCCAGACCTATCTCGACAACGTCTACGTCGGGCCCGAGAACGTGCTCCTCAAGGAGGGCGGCTTCAGGAAGCAGATCGCCGGCTTCAACGTCGAGCGCATCGGCAACACCGCGCGCTCGCTCGCGCTCGGGCGCTACTGCTACGAGCAGGCGCGCCAGTGGGCGCGCCAGCGCAAGCAATTCGGGCGGCTCCTCGCCGAGTTCCAGGGCATCCAGTGGAAGTTCGCCGACATGAAGGTGAAGCTCGACGCCGGGGAGCTCCTGCTCTATCGCGCCGCCGTGAACGCGGACCGGGGGCTGCCTTCGGCGGAGGAGACCGCGATCGCCAAGGCCTACTGCAACCAGGCAGGCTTCGAGTGCTGCGACGAGGCGATGCAGATCATGGGCGGCATGGGCTATACCGAGGACACGCTGGTCGAGTGGTGCTGGCGCAAATGCCGCGGCTGGATGATCGCCGGCGGCTCGATCGAAATTCTCAAGAACCGCATCGCCGAAGCCGTTTTCGAGCGGACGTTCAGCCAGCGCCCGCCGAAAACGGATAAAGCGTGATTCGTGAGTCGTGATTCGTGAATCGACATTTGAACGCCGTTGCTCGGCGTGGGCCAGTGGCTTCCGGCCGTAACTTGGGTCGAATCACAAATCACGAATCACGATTCACCCCGTTCGCCATCGCATGAAGACCCCGCCACTCCCATCCCTGGCACAGGCGCTATTTGCACCACGCTCGGTGGCGCTGATCGGCGCGTCCGGGGATGCCAGCAAGAATACCTCGCGCCCGCAGCGCTTCCTGCGCAAGCACGGGTTCGCCGGCGCAGTGTTCCCGGTCAACCCCGGACGCCAGGAGATTTTCGGTGAAAAGGCCTATCCCGACCTGCGGGCCGTGCCCGCGCCGGTCGACCACGCGTTCATCATGGTGCCGGCGCCGTCCGTCGCCGCGGCGATCGCCCAGTGCTGCGAGAAACGGGTGCCCGTCGCCACCATCTTCAGCGATGGCTTTGCCGAGACCGGCGCGGACGGGCGCCGGCAGCAGGACGAGCTGCTGAAGCTCGCCCGGGCGAGCGGCGTGCGGCTGCTCGGCCCCAACTGCATCGGGCTGCTCGACCTGCACTCGCACCTCGTGCTCTCGGTGAACGCGGTGCTCGAGGACGCGCAGATCAAGCCCGGCGCGACGGCGATCGTCTCGCAGAGCGGGAGCATGATGGGGTCGCTGATGTCGCGCGGGATGGGGCGCGGCACGGGCTTCTCCAAGCTGGTGTCGGTTGGAAACGAGTCCGATCTTGCGGTGGGAGAGATCACCGACCTGCTGGTGGACGATGCCGACACCCGCGTGATCCTGCTTTTCATGGAGACCATCCGCGATGCCGAGCGCCTCGCCCGCGCCGCGCGCCGCGCCTACGACGCCGGGAAGCCGGTCGTGGTGTTCAAGCTCGGACGCTCCGACGTCGGCGTCGAGCTCGCCTCCTCGCACACCGGCGCGATGACCGGTGCGGATGACGTGGCGGACGCTTTTTTCCGGGCCCACGGCATGCTGCGCGTTGACCAGCTCGAGACCCTGTTCGAGCTGCCGGCGCTGATTCTCGGCCGGAAGCCCGCGGCGAGGCACCGCGTGTCGGCCATGACCACCACCGGCGGCGGCGCGGCGACGGTCGTGGACCGCCTCGGCACGCTCGGCGTGGAGGTAGTACCTCCCACCGACGAGATCGTGGCCCGTCTCGCGCGGGAGAAGATCGGCATCACCCGCGCGCGGCTGACCGACCTTACTCTCGCCGGGGCGAAAAAGGAGATCTACAGCGCCGTACTGACCGAATTGCTCGCCTCCGAGCACTGCGACCTCGTGCTGGCGGTGGTGGGGA
>Ga0214471_10005077_pt1 | contig 10155 bp, 11 predicted proteins | sample RVTome_5_FD_207665 | JGI IMG/M metagenome (GOLD analysis project Ga0214471, IMG submission 207665) | Soil microbial communities from uranium-contaminated site in the Upper Colorado River Basin, Wyoming, United States - RVT142D155 | ecosystem: Environmental > Terrestrial > Soil > Contaminated >... | reverse complement strand
ACAGATGTTGGCGGAGTCAAAGTTGGCATTGATAATGACAAGGATGTAAAAAAGACGTTTAATGACATGTACAAACGACTCTCAAAGAAAAGAGGAGTCGAAGTCAAAGGAGTTCTTTTGGAAAAAATGGTTCCAAAAGGAGTCGAGCTAATTGTGGGACTCCAAGTAGACCCGCAGTTTGGTCCAGCAATCATGGTGGGCCTAGGCGGGGTCATGACCGAAGTCTTCAAAGACGTTGCATTTAGAATGCTTCCAATTACAACCTCAGACGCAAAGTCAATGCTAGACGAACTCAAGGGCGCAAAAATTCTCAAGGGCTTCCGTGGAAGCAAACCAATTGACATGGACATGCTTGCAAAGGCGCTAGTCCAGATTGGCAAGCTGGGAGTAGAGAACGCGGATTATGTCAACAGCATCGACTTTAACCCAGTTGTAGTATATCCAAAATCATACTATGTCGTAGATGCAAAAATTATTCTTGGTAATCAAATTCACAAAAACGCAATCTCAAAGGCCCAGCCAGACGATTCCTTTATGGAAAAATTCTTCACGCCGCAATCAGTCGCACTAATTGGCGCGTCTGCAACACCGGGCAAGATAGGCAACTCTGTTTTGGACAGCCTGGCAAAGCACGACTACAAGGGCCAAGTGTATCCAATTAATCCAAAGGCAGAAGAAATCTTGGGACTAAAGTGCTATCCATCACTTGAGGCAATAAACGGCCCAATTGATCTCGTCGTTGTATGTGTAGACCTTTCTGTTACGCCGCCGATTCTTGAGAGCTGCGCAAAGAAGGGAATCCACAATGTCGTCATTGTATCTGGCGGCGGTAAGGAGCTTGGCGGAGAAAGAGCAGACTATGAATCTCAAATCAAAGAACTTGCACTAAAGCACAAAATCAGAATTATTGGTCCAAACTGCATTGGAATGTTCAATGCGGCAAACAGACTCGACTGCGCATTCCAAGGACAGGCAAGGATGGTCCGCGCAAGGCTTGGAAATGTGGCACTGCTCTCACAGAGCGGAACTATGGGAATTAGCTTCCTAGAGACTGCGGATTCCTTTGGGCTATCAAAGATGGTAAGCTACGGCAACCGCTCAGATGTGGATGAGGCAGACATGATCTGGTATCTGGCAAGCGATCCTCAAACAAAGGTAATTGCGCTATATGTCGAAGGCTTTGGAGACGGAAGAAAATTCGTCGAGACTGCCAAGCGGGTAATGAAGGAAAAGAAAAAGCCAGTAGTGATATGGAAGAGCGGAAGAACAGAGGCCGGAGCAAAGCAGGCAGCGTCCCACACGGGCTCCCTTGGAGGCTCAAACGCAATAATCATGGGCGCATTCAAGCAGGCCGGAATCATTTCAGTTGACAGCTATCAGGAGCTGGCAGCAGTTGTAAAGGCACTTGCCTGGCAGCCGGCAGCAAAGGGCAACCGCGCAGCATTGTGCAGTAATGGTGCAGGCCCGATGATTGGGGGAATTGATCACTTTGAAAGACTCGGCCTTGAGCTTGCGCAGGTCACACCGCAGACACTCAAGGAGCTCAAAGAACACTTTCCGCCCACATATGTTATTGGAAGGGGAAACCCAGTTGATGTTACCGGCGGCGCAAACGCAGACGATTACAGATATACAATTCAAAAATTCTACGACGACCCAAACGTCGACATTGTAATGCCGTGGTTTGTCTTCCAGGACGACCCACTAGAGGAGACAATAATCCAGTATTTGGCCGAGTTCTCAAGGCAGCAAAAAAAGCCACTGCTAGTTGGCGGAAATGGCGGGCCGTACACGCAAAAAGTCTCAGCACTAATTGAAAAAGAAGGCGTGCCAGTATACGATGATATTCGAAGCTGGGTTGCAGCGGCATCAGCGCTAGTCCAGTGGGGCAAACATCTCTAGACAACATTTATTTCAAGCAAAAAATTTTGTATCAAACATGGCTTTAGTGACAATCTCAAAATCAAATGGAATTGCTACAGTCAAAATCAACCGTCCTGACAAGCTAAACGCAATGAATGTCGATACCGCAAAAGAAATCATCCAGATATTTACAGAATTGGACAAAGACGGCGAAGTCAAAGTGATAATTCTTACCGGCGAGGGCGAAAAGGCATTTTCTGCTGGGGCAGACATTGAGTACATGTCAAAAATCAGCGCAGACGAATCAGTGGAATACGCAAAGCTTGGGCAGCTTCTCACGGCAACTGTGGAAAACGTATCCCAACCGACGATTGCTGCAGTAAACGGCTTTGCCCTAGGCGGCGGATGCGAGCTGGCAATGTCTTGCGATATTAGAATTGCAGCAGACACTGCAAGACTTGGGCAGCCGGAAGTGACAATTGGAATACCACCGGGATGGGGAGGAACCCAAAGGCTCATGAGAATAGTAGGAATTGCAAAGGCAAAGGAACTTGTCTTTACTGGAAAGATGATCAAAGCCGACGAGGCAAAAGAAATCGGCCTAGTCAACCAGGTGGTTCCACTGGCATCACTAATGGATGAGACATTAAAGATGGCGCAGCAGATTGCGGCAAACTCTGTTTCCGGAGTGCGAATGTCAAAGATTGCAATAAACAAGGGACGAAACGCAGATCTAGATACGGGTCTTGGAGTGGAGCTTTTGGCGTGGAGAAACTGCTTTACAGATCCTGACAGGGCTGAGCGCATGACTGCATTTGTGAACAAGTCAAAAAAATAATCTAACCTAATCTTCTTTTTATTTACGTGGGAATTCGGGGAAAAGGTTATTGTGAACATACCATCAGCGAGCCGATGGTCTCCCACTACTGGGATGTAGTTATGTTGCCACAGCTACTCTTCCTGCTTCATCGACCGAGCTTTTGATCTCTAGCCCATTTTTTGATGGACCGTCTTGCAACGCAGGCGTGCATTCCCGCAGTTCCTGCGGTAATCTGTCTGAATCCAATCCCGTTTCGGCTTTACATGACATCGGGTACAGATTCATATCGTGGTCACGACCTTCTTCCATTTTGCCTAGCTCTAACATTGGGCATCTTGCGAATTGACCATAATTAACAAGCTGGTTATATCATAATTACCAGGTTTCAACAACAAACGAACATTTCTGATAAGCTGCACCTAACCTTTTTTTATTTCCTAGTGGGTATTCGTGGAAAACGTTCTTATAATTTAGAAGAGCACTTGATCATATGGCAACTGAACAATCACAGAAACTAGTAACTATAACGCCAAAAGCTGCAGAAAAGATCGTAGAGTTCATGAAAGAAGAGGCAGAAAAGCCAGAATACCTTCGAGTCTATGTCCAAGGCGGCGGATGCTCAGGACTTTCCTATGGAATGGGTTTTGAAGCAAAGCCAGAAGAAGACGACACAGTAATCGAAGAGGCAGGAGTAAAACTGCTCGTTGACAGCTACAGCCAAGAACACCTACAGGGCGCAAACATCGACTACATCGAGTCACTGATGGGTTCTGGGTTTAAGATCAACAATCCAAACGTAACCAAATCCTGCTCGTGCGGACACTCTTTTAGCACAGAATAAAATCTGCACAATTTTTCATTTTTCGATCTCGTACCCAGCCGGGGCTGTGCTGTGTTAAAACTTTGCATACACACTTATATCTAGATGGCAACAAAATTTAGCTATTGGAATTTAGGAGGAATATATTCAATTGCCGCCAACAGGCATTGTCAAATATCACGTTAAGCTATCCTTTGAAGTTGATGGGCTGGTCGAGCGAGCAGATATAATCGGAGCAATCTTCGGGCAGACAGAAGGACTTCTGGGCCCAGAGATGAATCTGAATGAGCTGCAGCGCATGTCCAAAGTGGGTAGGATAGAAGTTACTACAAACACTACTACTAATACCACCAAGGGCGACGCACTTATCCCGATGAGCACTGATGTTGATACTGCCTCACTAATTGCTGCCGCAATAGAAAGCATTGACAAAGTAGGGCCGTTTGACTGCAAGTTTTTGCTTGGTGCAATAGAGGATGTCCGCGCAACAAAAAAAGACGACATCATCAAGCGCGCAAAAGAAATCAAACAGCAATGGGCTACTAAATCAATTAGCGAAAGCGACACGATGCTAAAAGACATCCACGAAGGCACATCATCGTCTGGCAAGTTGACAACATACGGCAAGGGCAAGCTTCCGTGCGGAGTCGGCGTCTTTGAGTCCCCATGGATTATTCTAGTTGAGGGAAGAGCAGACGTAATCAATCTGATCCGAGCAGGAATCGACAACGCCCTTGCAATAGATGGTGCGCGAATAGACGAGTCAATTAAGGATTTGTGCGACACAAAAGAAAAAGTGATTGCATTTTTGGATGGTGATAGGGCAGGTGGATTCATACTAAAAGAGCTAAAAAGCGTAGTTGACATTGATGTGATCCACCGCGCACCAGAGGGTGTGGAAGTAGAAGAGCTCACGCCACAGCAAATCACCGATATCCTTAAGGACACAATTGATGAAATAAAAAACCCAAAGCCAAAGCCTACACTTTCTGATCCGGAAGACAAGTCGATAGCAGAGCTTGCAGAAAAAATATTTTCGCAAATCAACGAAACACTAGAGGCAATCGGATTAGACGCAAACAGAGCCGAGGTCTTCAAAGTTCCAATATCCGAACTCGTATCAAAGCTCTCAGTGCAGTCTGGAATAAAATATCTAATACTTGATGGGATAGTGACGCAAAGACTAGTGGACGGTGCAAAACAGGCAGGCATCGAGTGTGTCATAGGGCACAGGATTGCCAATCTGACAAACCAGGACGGAATAACGCTAAAGACATTTACCGACCTTGGTGTTGCATAAGACAACTAAATGTCTGAGCTGAAAATCCAACACCTAGTGACACTAACTGAGCTCCTCACAAAGGGGGCAAAAAATAATTTTGTTTCAATTACCACCTCATCACTTGGGAAAAACATCCACAAGTCCCAGCAGGCCGCATCAAAGCACCTATTGGAGCTAGAAGAGGCCGGGTTCATCGAGAGAATAATGTCTGGCAGAAAAATTTCTGTAAAGCTAACAAAGAAAGGATACGACCAGATATCAGACGTGTTAAACTTGATAAAAAAAGGACTCGAGTCTATACCATCAGTAATTGAGCTGAAAGGAGTGTTGATTGCCGGAATGGGCGAAGGGGCGTACTATATGTCGCTTAAAGGCTACACAAAACAGTTTAAGACAAAAATTGGCTATGTCCCGTTTCCTGGTACTCTGAATGTCAAGCTTGACAAAAAAGAACACATCGAGGCCGTGCGACAGCTGAATGGCATTGAGGGGGTAAAAATCGAAGGATTCTCCGACGGAAAGCGAACATACGGCTGGGTCAAGTGCCACCGCTGCACGCTAAATGACAGAGTCGACTGCCAGCTCATACTCCTAGAGAGGACGCACCATGATAATTCCGTAATTGAGCTGATATCGGAAACTGATATCCGGAAAAAACTCGGCCTCAAAAACGGGTCTGAGCTGACAATCAAAATTCCGATTTAGAAATTTGGAACCAATTTGGAAGTAATGTGGAAATTTGCTTTAATAGCATTTGGCGAATCTGGATGCAATGAACAAAAAAATGCTGATTGCCGCAATCATTGTAGGCATCGGAGTTCCAATAACTGTCTATGCAGCAAGCCCATTATTCATTAACACGACAATAGATGAGCCTCTTCCAACTAACATCATGAAGACAGACGAAAAAATGATGGAAGAAAAGATGGAAAAAGAAATGACGGAGGAAAAAGCCATGCTTAAAGATGAAATGATGGAGTCCGAAGCAATGCTGGAAGAAGAAATGACAGAAGAAATGATAAAGGAAAAAATGATGGATAAAGAATCTGTCATGGAAACGCAAACCATGGAAGAAGAAATGATGGAGAAAACCATGGAAGAAACCATGATGGAAAAACAAACCACTCAATCAAGTGACTCAGAAGATTTTTCAGCTAAATCCGGAGTCTTTGTCGGCGTTGGAGATGGAATACATGACGCGCAAGGAAATGCGCTAGTCATCCCACTAGAAAATGGACAAAAAGTACTTCGATTGGAGGACTTTCGCTCAACTAACGGGCCTGACCTCTATGTGTATTTGGCAACAGACTCTGGCGCATCAGACTATGTGAGTCTTGGACGACTAAAGGCAAACATTGGAAACCAAAACTATGACATCCCTGCAGGAACCGACCTATCAAAATACGACAACGTGCTTATTTGGTGCAAGCAGTTTTCAGTACTCTTTGGTAGTGCCGAGCTGGCATAGTATCTTTTTTTATTTTTTTATATTCCGTGCAGGGCCTCGCCGTACTCTTTTTCAATTTTTGAGCTTGAGAATTCCGGTATTGGGGACTGGAGTCTTGCTACCCGTACCTCTAGACCCAAGTTTTTGCAGCCGTCTGTGATGAATTTTTCCTGGTGCACCTGGTCGTACCCAAGTGCGATTATGTCCGGCTTGACAACCTCTACTGTCTTGAAGATGTCGCCTTCGCGCCCGACTAGACACAAGTCCACCATCGAAAGCGAGCCGACTAGCTCCTGTCGGTGTTCTTCAGTGTGGAGCGGCGTTCTTTTTTTCATCTTTACTGCCGTGCTTGCAGTTGCCACCACAACTACTAGGACATCGCCTAGCACCTTTGCGGCATTAAGGGTGTGGATGTGGCCTGGGTGGATAATATCAAAGACTCCGCCGGCAAGAACCACATGCAGTGCGGTTCTGCCAAACTCTGTTAGCGATTTTTTGTCCTTTGTAATAAGATCGTTTTTGGCAAGATTATCCATCCTTTCACTGAGGTATTTTTCTGAGAGCTGCATTCTTTTGATGCATATGTCCATTGGCTGCTCCTTTGTGATATTGCAGACGTAGAATATGCCTAGAATTTTTTTATCGATAATATCCAAACAAGGATCACTACACAACCATTCTTTTTAAGCCATCTATGAATTTAGCTCAGGTTCTATCCCTTTTGCTATTCTTAGCGCGTCAACTAGGCCGTCGGCGTATCCTATGGACAGTATGGCAAGCTCGTCTTTTCCCTGCTCAAAGAACCGCTCAGCATCCCTGATGTACAGCTCTGCGTTTTCAAGTACTCCTTGGAACTCTTTTTGGTCCTTGTAGTGGGGTATTATCTGCTCAAGGGCCCGTCGGACCATCGGGACGTATTTTTTCATCATCTGTGCGGAGATTTTTTCAATTTTTTCCGAATTATCTGCTGGCTCATCTAGGCATTCTGCCAATACTTTGAGGGCATCAGATTCCGTAAAGTGAAGCGCACCTGGGATCACAATTGAGTGGGGCGGTGCGCCAAAATTCACATTAGCCAGACTGGATATTTTGCCTGAAATGATTTTCTGGCTTTCCTGTCCAATTCTTGAGGCAACTATTGCATACATGGAATCCGAAATTACTTTTCTTGTCTGCTCTTTTTCTGTTGCAAGCAAGCTTTGAAATGCTTCTTTTGGATCCAAAAAGAAGTTTTTGTTTTGGTTGTATTCTAAGAGTATAACTGTGTGGTTTCCAAGCTTGAGGTTCTCAAAAACGGTATAGTATGCAGTAGTTGACGGGATACCGCTCATTATTGTGACTGTCTTTCCTACCTTGTAGTAGTGAAGACCGCACTCGCCTACTAGTGACGTTAGGGCAGACGATGCATGAACTGTACCGGTCTTGATTTTTTCCTGTATTGCCCGCGTCCTAAGCTCGATGTGCGTTGTTGCAATGTATGGGTCGCCAAAGGAAAGAAGGGAGATGTTTTTTGATTTTGCATTCTCTAGTATTTCCTTTCCGTCCTCGACTAGCCAGCGTGGGGCAAACTTGAATTCTCCTTTGGTCAGCTGCTTTATTTTCTGTACGTCAGAGTCCGGCATGGGGCTGGTGAACTGTTCAAAATATACCACATCTGAATCTGAAATTATTTTTTTTGTATTCTCAGAAAGGGAATCAGGACCAGTTATCCCTAACCCGATAAACCAGAGCATCTACTTTCCTTTCTTAGAATCGTGGAGCCGCTTTAGGTGGTGCAGTGTGTTTTTGATTACCTCGATTCCGCGCAGGTACTCATTCATCGATACTCGCTCATCCATGGTATGTGATGCGTGAGGGTCTCCAGGACCATATGTGACAACAGGAATGTTCCAGAGTGTGCCGATTATGTTCATGTCTCCAGTCCCAGTCTTTCTAATCAGGGATGGCCTTGTATGCTCTACGTCCATTACTCCAAGCGTGAATGCGCGAATCAGGGGCGAATCCAGCGGCGCCTCAAATGGCTCTGTCTCATCTAAAACAGAATAGATTGCCTCTACTCCCTGCTTTTTTGAAATCTCATTTACCAGGGTTGCGATTTTTTCTCCGACTGATTTGCAGTTCATGGTTACTGGGATCCTAATGTCCATTATGGTGTCGCATTCTTTTGGCGTGACGTTGTGGCTGTCTCCCCCCCTTATCTCAGTGGGCGTTGCAGTAAGGATCATCCCCTTTGATTTTCCCTCCTGGTTTTCCTCAAGGGATTTTCTCAGCTCTGCAGTAAACTTGAGTGCTTCTTCGATTGCGTTTTTTGCAAGCCACGGCGCAGATGCATGTGCGGAATCACCGACATTAACTTTGAGGTTGATTGCAATTCTTCCCTTGTATGCGATAGTAACATTTCTAATTCCGCTTGGCTCGCCAAAGACTGCATAGTCGATGTCAAGCTTTTGCTTTGCCAGATTTTTAATTCCGGTTGCGTTTCCCTCCTCGTCTACTGCTCCTACAAAAATTATTGTGCCGTTGTTTTTTTGCATAGTTGATGCCGCAAGAAGCATTGCCATTAGCGGCGCCTTTGCATCAGATGCTCCGCGTCCGTACAAAAAGTCTCCCTCCTTTCGGACCTTTACCTTGCCCGGCACTGTATCCATGTGTCCGCACAGCAAAACCGTCGGTGAGCCGGAGCCAATTGTAGCAATCAGATTTCCTACCTCGTCTATGCGGATATTATCAAATCCAAGATCGTCGCACTTGTCTGCCAAAAACTCTGCTAGCGGCTTTTCTGCTAGCGACGGCGTGTACAGCCGAAGAGCTTTTTCTAAAAGCTTAATTGAAAATCGGGGCGTAATAGTAAATGACGAGTCCATTTTTTACTTTCCTGAATTAACTGCGTATTCTAAAATCTTTGCGGCAATGTCTATTCCGGTGACTCGTGCCACGTTTCTATACTCTGTTGTGTTGTTTATCTCGTGTACTACGAGGCCTTTGTCTTTACTCTCCATTAGATCTACTCCGACAATCTGGCCTTTTACTGCGTCTTTTGCCTTTATGCAGAGGTCTTCTAGCTCCTTTGTCACCTTGCAGACTTCGGCAGTTCCGCCAAGGTGGGTGTTTGTCTTCCAGTTTTCCTCAGTCGAGTTTCTGTATATGGCTCCCGCTACCGTATCCCCAATCACTATTGCACGGATATCGCGCGGAGGCCTTTGCACAAACTCCTCAAGAAAGTGGACTTGGTAAATTGGGTACATTTTTTCGCGCTCCTCAATTATCCCTTCGGCTGACTCGCGGTTGTTTAGCTTCGATATCATCCTGCCCCAGCTACCAATAGTCGGCTTGATTACCCGGGGATATCCAAGCTTGTCTAGTGCTTCTAGTGCCGCATCCTTTGAGAATGCCACTGTGACATATGGAGTCGGGATTCCAATTTTTTGCAAGAGCATGTGTGTGAACAGCTTGTTTCCGGCGTATATTCCAGTGTGCAGCGAGTTTATCACATTTGCACCCATCCCTTCCAGTGCGGCAGTGGAATGCATGTTTCTGTAATAGCTGACGCACCGCTGCAGTACTGTGTGATATTCTGTTTTTTTATCAATGTCTAGGATCAGGTTCTTGCAATCTACCATCTCGATTTTGATGCCCGACTTGGCTGCTGCCTCGACGAGGGCTTTTTCTTCTAATCGGATAGTGTCGTAAAGAACCGTTATAGAATGGGTCACTGACCCCAGTCCTCTCCAACGCTTTGGGCAGGCTTTAGCCCAAATCCGTCTGAAGATTTTATTAGCTCAAAACTTGCTCCGCAGTCTGGGCAAGTTACCAGTTCGCCCTCTAGGGCATCCTTTGGAATGGAAATGTCTGAATCGCATTCAGTGCATTTTGTCATGGTTATTCCTTAGTGCCCTTTGAGTCATTAATTATCTTTCTTTCAA
>Ga0214471_10005076_pt1 | contig 10156 bp, 6 predicted proteins | sample RVTome_5_FD_207665 | JGI IMG/M metagenome (GOLD analysis project Ga0214471, IMG submission 207665) | Soil microbial communities from uranium-contaminated site in the Upper Colorado River Basin, Wyoming, United States - RVT142D155 | ecosystem: Environmental > Terrestrial > Soil > Contaminated >... | reverse complement strand
TGCCCGAGGACCTCGAGCGCCTCGGCGGGCAGGTCGTCGTCGGCCAGGACCCCCGCGCGGATCGCGTCGTCGATGTCGTGGTTCACGTAGCCGAGACGGTCGGCGAGGCGCACCACCTGGCCCTCGAGGGTCGACGGTGGCGGCATCGACCAGGGGTGGCCGAGGATGCCGTCGCGCACCTCCCACGTGAGGTTGAGGCCCTGCCCGTCGCGCTCGAGATGGTCCACGACGCGGAGGCTCTGCTCGCTGTGGCGGAACGGTCGGCCGAGGAACGGCGTCAGCGCCTTCTCGCCGATGTGGCCGAACGGGGTGTGGCCCAGGTCGTGGCCGAGCGAGACGGCCTCGGTGAGGTCCTCGTTCAGCCGGAGGGCCCGGGCGATCGTGCGTCCGATCTGCGCGACCTCGAGGGTGTGGGTGAGGCGGACCCGGTAGTGGTCGCCCTCGGGCGCGATGAAGACCTGGGTCTTGTGCTTGAGGCGCCGGAAGGCCTTCGAGTGGACGATCCGGTCGCGGTCGCGCTGGAACGCCGTGCGGAGCGGATGCGGCTCCTCGTCGCGCTCGCGGCCCTTCGACTCGGAGGCGAGGGAGGCACGGGGAGAGAGCGTCTCACGCTCGATCCGTTCGATCCGCTCCCTGACGCCCTCCACCAACCGAAGCGTAGCACGGGCCTCCGACACCCCCGCCGGAGCGGAGGGGCCGGAGGCCCGTGGTCAGGTCGTGCTGGGGTCCGTTAGGGCCGCAGCGACGGGCCACCGATCTGGCGGACCGCGATGCCGTCGCCCACGTGCGTCGCCGAGACCGTCCCGGTGTTGCAGGACCCGACGCAGTCGTCGGAGGTCGCCACCCAGGCCTGGCCCAGCGAGGAGATCTGGATGTCGATGAAGTCCCAGAGCCCTCCACAGCGGCCGGTGCAGGCGCCCCGGTGGATCGGATCGGTCGGGGGGTTCGCCGTCGCCGAGAGGAAGACCGGGTCCGCCGACAGCGCGTCGGTCGTGATGACCACGGTCTGGCTCCACGGGCGGTTGCTGGCGGTCGAGGTCGCCGATGGGAAGCTGATGGCGACGTGGCCCGGCGCTCCGCCGGCGACGACCGGGTAGTTGGCCTGCAGGACGCCGGGCGGCGCGATCATCTTCGGCTCGCTCCACGTCGTCCCGTGGTCGGTTGAGGTCGACAGGTACGGCAGGATCGTTCCGCCGGAGCTGTTGATCCACACGTAGTAGAGGTTGCCGGCGCTGTCGGTCCCGATCGACGTGTGGGTGTTCGCGCTCGACATCGTGCTGATCTGATGCCGCGTCCAGCTGTCGCCGTTGTCCTCGCTCCGCGCCACCCACGGCTGGCCGCAGGTCTGGCTGGTCGGGAGGAAGATCCGCCCGTCGGGGTCGGCCTCGACGTGCCCGCTGAGCCCGCGGCACGCCGTCTGCGGCGTGAACGCCGAGCTGAGCGTCGTGTGGAACGTGAGCCCGCCGTCGATGCTCCTGCCGCACGGGTTGTCGACCACGCGGTTGGAGCACCAGTAGATGACGTTCGGGTAGTTGAGGGTTGGCAGACCGTTCCGCGGCTTGCCCGTGACGATCGACTGGTGATCGGCCGGCACGTTCCCGCAGGCGAGCGGGTTGTGGATCCAGTTGACGCCCTTGTCGTCGGAGTAGCTGAGCCATTGACAGGCGCTCGTGAGGTCGAAGGTGAAGATGCGGCTCGTCGTGGTATCGAGCCAGATCATCGGGTCGGCGTTGCCCGGCGGGATCCGCTCGTTCGCCCCGGGGACGACCGGCTGGATCGACGTCCAGGTGAGCCCGCCGTCGGTCGACCGACGAGCGTCGGTCTTGGCGACGCCCCACACGAAGGGGGTGTCGACGACCATCGTCGAGCCGGCCATGTAGGCGGTGCCGTCGTTCGCGACGCCGATCGTCGGCTCAGCGGCCGTCTGGCCGATCTTCGAGGCCTGGAGCACGAGCTTGTCGCCGTCGTAGCAGGCCGGCGGCTCCTCGGGCTCGACGCAGTCCGGGATGACGGTGCTCGGGATCCCTCCCGGCGCACCTGCGTGATAGACCTGCTGGACCGAGCCGGCGACGGGGACGCCGGTGGTCTGCGAGATGGCCGGGCCGGGCAGGACGAACCCCAACAGCAACACGAAGGGGACGATCCCCACCAGAGGACGACGAAGAACGAAGGCGAAGCGAGGCACGCGCGGGCTCCTTTCGAGAGAGGTCATACGAACCTATTCGCCGCGGGTGAGGCCACCTCCTTCCCGGACTTGTTATGCAACTGCACAGAGGAAGGACCGCCCCTCGAGGCGAAGACTGGGCCAACGGCCACCACAACGAGAGGAGTCCGATGTTCGACCGCCACCCACGCACGCGCACCGCCCTCATGCTGGCCATCCTGCTCGTCACGCTCGGGACGATCGCGCCCTCGAGCGGCGTGGGCGCGGATCAGCTCTTCCCCGTCGTCGACGGGGTCGACCAGGCCTTCCACCCCGGCCGGTTCGACGGCGGCCTCCTCTTCAGCACCGATGTGCCCTTCTGCACCGGCGTGGACGACCCGCCCGAGTGCTACGACGGCGAGCCGCTCTCCGTGCAGGCGGTCAGCGTGGGGCGCCGCGCGCTCGAGCCGACGGTCGGGATCGACAAGCAGGGGAACGCGTTCTTCGCGGCCTCCTGGCACGACGACAGCAAGGCCGTCGTCCTTCCCGTCACCCACATCCGCGCCTCGTTCGACGGCGGCCTGACCTGGGTCGACCGCACGAACCGCGCGCCGGCCCAGGGCGAGCCGCTGCCTCCCACGAACGCCGACCCCTACGTGTACGTCGACCAGACGACGAACCGCCTCTACAACCCCGAGGCCGCGGGCGCGTGCCTCTATCTCAACTTCTCCGACGACCGCGGGACCACCTGGCTCACGAACCCCATCGCGTGCGGCGCGGGAAACGTCGACCACCAGAGCTTCGGCACCGGCCCGTTCCCGCCGAACCTGGAGGCCGCCGAGACCATCTACCCGAACGTCCTGTACTACTGCTCGAACCAGGTCGTGTTCTCGATGTGCCACCGGAGCCTCGACGGCGGGATCGTCTGGACCGGGTCGGGCTCGCCGGCCTTCCAGGGCTACGACTCGGCCGCGGGAGGTCTGTGCGGCGGGCTGGCCGGGCACCTCGACACCGACTCCGACGGGCGGCTGTTCCTCCCCAAGGGCCACTGCAGCGCGCCGTGGCTCGCGACCTCGGCGGACGGCGGCATCACCTGGACCCGGACCCGGGTTTCCAGCGCGCTCGGCACGGCGGGCACGCACATCGCCGTCGCCACCGACGACGCCGACAACGTGTACGTCCTGTGGTGGGACCCCACCTACCGCCTGCCGTGGCTCGCGGTCTCGACCGACCACGGTGCCACGTTCGGCGCGCCCATGATGGTCGCACCCCCCGGCGTGCAGGAGGTCAACTTCCCCGAGATCGAGGCCGGCGAGGCCGGCAAGGTGGCGATCACGTTCCCGGGCGGGACGCAGCCCTCGTCGGCCGGCACGCGGCGTCCGTGGAACCAGTACATGGTCGTCACCACGAACGCGCTCGACCCCGACCCGCTGTTCGTCTCGACCACCGCGAACCCGCTCAGCAACCCGGTGCACCGCGGCAACTGCGGCCCCGGCCGCTGCGGCCCGATGTGGGACTTCATCGAGATCACCACCTCGCCCCTGGACGGCGGCTTCTGGGCGGCCATCTCCGACACCTGCGAATCGACGGGCTGCAAGGGGACGGGAGGGATGGACTCGGTGAGCTCGGGGATGGGCTTCGCGATCCGCCAGCTCGGCGGGCCGGCGATCCGAACGGGCACCCAGCCCCTTCCGCTCGGCGGGGGCTAACCGAGACGGATCGGAGGCCCGGCTACCGGCCGAGGGCGCGGTACGCGAGGTAGGCGAACGTCTCCCTCACGTACCCGATCGCCCGGGTTCCCCGGGACTCGGCCGCCGAGTGGAAGGTCGCCGAGACGTACGCCTCGATGCCGAGGTCGCGGGCCATCCGGCGGATCCGCAGGTTGTGCCAGGGATCCGAGACGAGGAACACGCTCTCGAGCTGCTCCTCCTGCATGTAGCCGGCCACCGCTCGCAGGCTCTCGTAGGTGGTCGCGCCGAACGGCGAGGGCGTGAGCACCTCGGGCGGGATGCCCTCGTCGGCCAGGTAGCGGACGCCCGCCTCGGCCTCGGTGGTGTCGTCGCCCGGCTGGCCGGCCCCGAGCACAACGATCCGCTCCGAGAAGTCCTGCCGGTAGAGCAGCGCCGCGTGGTCGAGCCGCCCCCGGAACACCGGCGACGGCGTGCCACCGTACTGCGCGGCCCCGAGGACGAGGACCGCGTCGACCCGATCGACGACGCTGGCCTCGTCGTTGTGGGCCGCTCGCCACACCGCCACCCCCGTCGCCACCAACAGGCCGAGCAGCCCGATCGCGACGCCGAGCAGCGCGGCGAGCACCCGGTGGCGTCGCACGAACCGCATGCCTTCGAGTCTAGCCGGGCCCTCCCGGTGGGCCCGGCGAGACTCTCCGCAACCGCCTCGACCCCGGGCGACCGAGCCTTCGCTCAGATCGCCGTGAGCCAGCTCCGCGCTTCGAGCTCGGGGAACCGCTCGCGAAGCTCATCGAGGGCCCTCTGCCCCACCGCGTCGGTGGCGAGCGGCCGCATCACCGCCCAGACGCCGGGAGCCACCGCCGTGGGGGCCTCGGCGTTCGTCACCACCTGGAACGCGCCGACCACCGACAGCCGCTGGGCCACGGCCTCGGCCTCGGCCCGGGTCGCGAAGTCTCCGACGATGATGGAGACGACCGGGAGCCCGAGGGCGGAGGCGGTGGCAGCGTCGGCCTGCGAGACCGGCGCCGCCAGATCGGGGTCGATCTGCGAGACCGGGTCGACCATCACCGCGCCACACCCGAGGTCGATCGCCTCTCCCTTCCGGTCCCGAACCAGCCGCCACTCCGCCACCAGCGTTCCCGGCACGTTGTAGACGAGGTCCCCACCCAGGGCGCCGGCGAGAAAGGTGTCGGAGGCGCGCGCGTCGATCAGCGTCGCCGATCCGGCGAACAGCTCCCACACCTCCGACTCGGGCACGACCGTGGCCGAGGCGAGCCCCGCGACCCGGATGAATCGGATCGAGCCGTCGTCCATCGGCACCGGGGTGCGGATGATCGACCAGGCGTCCCCGGCCGCGACGAAGTCGGTGACCCGCTCCCACGCACCGGTCGCCGGGTCGACCGACCACAGGTTGTCCAGAGCGTCGTCCTCACCCTCGTAGCCGGCCGCGGGCTCGGAGCCCACGACGAGGAGCTCGCCGGAGGCGGTGAAGACCGGGGAGAAGACCGACCGCAGCTCGTCGGGAGCCTCGGTGATGCGCTCGCCCCCGTCGGGCGACCGCACGGTGATCGATCGCCCGTCCACGACCCAGGCGAGGTCTCCGTCCGGGGACCACGCCGGATGGGTGACCTCCCCGGGCTGGGGATGCTCCACCGGCGCTCCGTCCGGCGTCACCAACGCCAGGTGATCCGGCCCCTTCAGGTCGTTCACGTACGCGATGCCGAACCGAGGGTCGCCGGCGGCATGGCGAAGCATCCCTCCCGGCACCCCGAGATGCGGGTGCCGAACCCGCTTCCCCGACTCCGAGACCGTGATCACCGAGTCGCCGAGCACCGCCGCCAGCATGTCGCTGCCGGCCGGTTGCCGGGCGAATCGCTCCGAGGTCGCGGGGGCGTCCTCACCGCACGGGCCCGGGAGGGCCGTGGTGGCGAGGGCCGCCGCTCCGATCGCCCCGCCGGCCACCGCGCTGGCCACCGCCAGCTTCAACAAGGTCGTCCTCATGATCCCCCCCTCCTAGTAGCCCGTCACGTACTGGAAGTGATGCGGGTCGTTCCAGGCCTTCCCCCACTGCCAGTTGTGTCCCGTCCATTGCTGGGGGATGTAGCTGCCGTAGGCCTTGCCGTCGGAACCGTGGCCGTCCCAGGTGCTCGCTCCCACGGGATTGCGAGCGGTGTTGGTGTCGATGGCCGCGCCCCAGGCGTGCGCCGACCACTTCGTGGTGCCGTCGATGTAGCGACAGAGCTGGCCGTAGACACCGTAGTCGGACGCAGCGTACTTGTGGTCGTAGCCGTAGTGGCCGAGGATGTTGTAGCCGACGTTGCGGACGAGCTTGGAGTGGTAGTTCACGTACCCCCAGCTCCCACGACTTGCCGCCGAGGGCCAGTACGACCGCCCCGCGTTGGCATTTCCATTGCAGGGCTGGCCGAAGTACTGCACGAGCTGGGAGTAGCCGTTGGGCCGGTAGGGGACCCCCGACGGCGAGTGGTCGTGGGTCCATCCGGACTGGTGGTTCGCGAGCGCCGGCATCGGGGCGATCGCCATGGCGACCGCCACCACCCCCAGCGCGATGCGTGTTCGGCCCCGCGGGCCGGGCCTTCCTTCCATCTCCCCCTCCTTCTGCCGGGCCGGCGGAGGGAGGAACACCGACGCTTGTCAGTCGTGATGGTACGAGGCGGACACGACCGGCGCCATCGCCCGGCCGGGGGATTTCGGGCCCCCGGCCGGGGGAGATCACTTCGAGGCGGCCTCCTGCTCCCCGAGCACCGCCTGGGCGGCCGCCAGCCGGGCCAGCGGCACCCGGTAGGGCGAGCAGGACACGTAGTCGAGCCCCGCCCGGTGGAAGAAGTGGACCGACGCCGGGTCGCCCCCGTGCTCGCCGCAGATGCCGAGCTTGAGGTCCTCGCGCGTCTTGCGGCCCCGCTCGCACGCGGTGGTGACCAGCTCGCCCACGCCGCGCTCGTCGATCGACTCGAACGGGTTCGTCGCGAGGATCTTGTCCTCGAGGTACCGCGCCAGGAACTTCCCCTCGACGTCGTCGCGGGAGAACCCGAACGTGGTCTGCGTGAGGTCGTTCGTGCCGAACGAGAAGAACTCGGCGTCCTCGGCGATCTCGTCGGCGACGAGGGCGGCACGGGGCAGCTCGATCATCGTCCCGACCAGATGCTCGAGCTCCACGCCGCGGCGGGCCAGCACCTCGGCCGCCACCTCGCGGACGTCCTTCATCACCACGCGCAGCTCCTCGAGCGACGCCACCAGCGGGACCATGATCTCGACGCGCGGATCGCCGCCCCTGCCCTTCCGGTTGCAGGCCGCCTCGACGATCGCCTCGACCTGGGTCCGGTAGATCTCGGGGTACAGGATCCCGAGGCGGCAGCCGCGGAGCCCCAGCATCGGGTTGTTCTCCTCGAGCGCCCGCACCTCTGCGAGCACCTTCTCGGTCCCCCGCTTCCCCCCGAACTCCTTCATGAGGTCCTGGTTCGCCTTCCGCTTCGGGAAGGCCATCGCCATCTCCAGCTCCTGCGACGAGGGGAGGAACTCGTGGAGCGGCGGGTCGAGCAGCCGGATCGTGACGGGGAGGCCGTCCATCGCCTTCAGCACCGACTCGAAGTCCTTGCGCTGTCCGGCGCGCAGCTTCTTGAGGCCGTCGAAGTACGCCTTCACCTCCTTGGAGGTGAGCCGCTCCTTGGCCTTCCTCACCCGGGCCTCGGACTCCTTCTTCCTCTCCTTGCCCGTGGCCATCTCGAGCTCGCCCACCGCGGCCTGCATCTCGATCCGCGCGGCGCGCGCGGCGGGCGCCGACAGGATCACCTGACGGAAGGTGGGGAGCCGTTCGTCGCCCGGGGTGCCGAACATGTGCTCGGTGCGGCAGAGCCCGATGCCCTCCGCCCCGAACTTCCGCGCCTTCGCGGCGGAGGGACCGTCGTCGGCGTTCGCCCGCACGGTGAGCTGGCGGATGTCGTCGGCCCACCCCAGGAGCGTCTCGAAGTCGCCGGAGAGCTTCGGCTCGACGAGCGGGACCTCGCCGCGGACGACGCGGCCGGTGGTGCCGTCGATCGAGATGACGTCGCCCTGCTTCACCGCCGTCCCGTCGACCGTGAACCGCGCGGACCCGTAGTCGACCTTGACCGTCTCGGCGCCGCAGACGCACGGCTTGCCCCACCCCCGCGCGACCACCGCCGCGTGCGACGTCTTGCCGCCGTGCGAGGTGAGGATGCCGCGCGCGGCGATCATCCCGTGCAGGTCGTCGGGGTTCGTCTCGCGCCGGACGAGGATGACGGCCTCGCCCCTCTCGCCCCACGCCTGGGCGGTGTCGGCGTCGAAGACCGCCCTGCCCACCGCGGCTCCGGGGCTCGCGTTCAGGCCCTTCGCCAGCACCTGGATCTTCGCCTTCGGGTCGAACTGCGGGTGCAGCAGCTGGTCGAGCTGGTCGGGGGCCACTCGGCTCACCGCCTCCTCGCGCGTGACGAGCCCCTCGCCGGCCATGTCGACCGCGATCTTCACCGCCGCGCCCCCCGTGCGCTTCCCCACCCGCGTTTGCAGCATGAACAGCTTGGCCCGCTCGATCGTGAACTCGATGTCGCACATGTCGAGGTAGTGCTTCTCGAGCACGCCCATGATGCGCACGAGCTCGCGGTAGGCGGAGCGGTTCAGCCGCTCGAGCTCGCGCAGCGGCAGGGTGTGGCGGATGCCGGCCACCACGTCCTCGCCCTGCGCGTTCGGCAGGTAGTCGCCGTAGACGCCCTTCTCGCCCGTGGCCGGATCACGCGTGAAGGCGACGCCGGTGCCGGAGTCGTCGCCGAGGTTGCCGAACACCATCGCCTGGACGTTCACCGCCGTCCCGAGGTCGTCGGGGATCCTCTCCTGCTTCCGGTAGACCTGCGCGCGCGGGCTGTTCCACGAGGAGAAGACGGCCTCGATCGCCATCCGGAGCTGCTCGCGCGGGTCGTCGGGGAACAGACGGCCGGTCTCCCGCTTGACGATCCTCTTGAACCGCTCGACGAGGGCGCGAAGGTCGATGGCCTCGAGGTCGGTGTCCTTGGCGGCGGGGCCCTTCCGGGCCTTGGCCTCGTCGAGCGCCTCCTCGAACACCTCGCCGGGGACGTCCATCACGATCTTGCCGAACATCTGGATGAAGCGGCGGTAGGAGTCGAACGCGAAGCGGTCGCTGCCTGCCTGGCGGGCCAGACCGAGCACCGAGCGGTCGTTGAGACCGAGGTTGAGGACGGTGTCCATCATCCCCGGCATCGAGTACTTCGCCCCCGAGCGCACGGAGACCAGCAGGGGGCTCTCGGCGTCGCCGAGACGCCGGTCCCGCTCGTCCTCGAGGCGGCGGAGATGGGTCCCGACCTCCTCCATGAGGGTCCCCGGGGAAGCCCCGGTCTCCAGGTAGGCGAGGCAGGCCTCGGTCGAGATGGTGAAGCCGGGAGGGACGGGCAGGCTCAGATTGCTCATCTCGGCCAGGTTGGCGCCCTTTCCGCCGAGAAGGTCCTTCATGTCCCGGTTCCCATCGCGGAAGTCGTGGACGTACTTGTGCGGCATCCGATCCTCCCTCTGGTCTGCCTTCTCACTCTATAGCGAACGCCTCCGCCGGCAGCATCCCCCGCATAGCGGAAACCGCCCGCGATGGGGCGGTTTCCGAGGGTTTCAGGTTCCTTGGCGCTTACGGGTCCTTCGGGTAGAGGCGCCAGAAGTAGTTGAGCGCCGGGTCCTGCACCACGTGCTGGGTGACGGATCGAGTGATCGAGCCGCCGCCGGAGTTGCAGATGTTGATCTCCTTGAGGTACTCGGACGGGATCCACTCGAGCGTCCAGATGGGCACGGCGGTGCCGCGCGGGACGCCGAACGTGGAGACCCAGGGGTCGGAGACCACCGTGATCCGCTGGAACCGGAGCCGCAGCATCAGGCCCTGCGTCTCCTTCACGACCACGCTGCACTCCCCCGGCGCCAGGGCGGGCGTGACCCGGACGTCCTCGGCCCAGCCCGCGCTCCAGCGAGGGATCGCGGGGCCGCGGAGCTTGACGGTGTAGCCGGGGCCGATCACGCCCGGCTGGGTGCCGGGGTCGACCTCCTGCGCGTTGTTCTCGTTCAGCCGGGTGTGGAGCTCGTCGCAGGGCGGGGTGTTCACCTGGTCGCCCTGGCCGCACTGCCGGGTGACCTGCCCGACGGCCTGCGCGACCTCGTTCATCTGCTCGATGAAGAGCTTGAGGTCGAGGGTCCCCGGCGGCGCGTGGTTCTTCTTCGAGAGCTCCTCCAGGGCCTTCGCGAGCTGCTCCTCGGCGGCGCTCGCCGCCCGGTTGGCGTCCTCGGTCTGCTGCTGGGCGGG
>Ga0214471_10005075_pt1 | contig 10157 bp, 6 predicted proteins | sample RVTome_5_FD_207665 | JGI IMG/M metagenome (GOLD analysis project Ga0214471, IMG submission 207665) | Soil microbial communities from uranium-contaminated site in the Upper Colorado River Basin, Wyoming, United States - RVT142D155 | ecosystem: Environmental > Terrestrial > Soil > Contaminated >... | reverse complement strand
GGCCGCCGGACACCGAGGATCTCCGCGCAGCGGCGGAGACTGACCTTGGCGCAGAACAGGCGCGCGATCGGCGCGTCGAGCCATGGTTTGCGCAGACCGTAGTCGACGCGATACGTCTGTGAACTGAAGCCGTGGCCGCAATCCAAGCACCGAAACCGTGGCACTCTGCGGGCGTCGCAGCGCCGCTGGTAGTGGCCGTGGCGACGCCAGCGCTGCGGGCGGGACTCGAGGCGGCTCGGGCAGGAATCGTATGGGCAGCAGGGCGGCTGGAATCGCATCGGGGATCGCGACCGGCTACCTGGAGCGCGGTCTCGTCTTGACGACGCGTTCGACGGCACTCGTTACGCAAGCGCCTAGAGTCTCCACCCACCCACGGAGGCCAGATTCCGTCTAGGCTGTCTTGAGACGCGCGGCGGCGTCCCCCATGCTGTTCCCGAGCCTCGCGTTCCTGTTCTTCTTTTTGGTCGTGCTGCTGTGCGATGCAGCCCTGCGCGACCGTGCGCAGAGCCGCAAGCTTTTCCTGCTGGGAGCCTCGTGGTTCTTCTATGCGTGCTGGGACTGGCGCTTCTTGGGCCTCATCCTGTTCAGCACGGCGCTCGACTGGTACGTCGCCCGCGCGATCCACGCCACGCAGGCGCCGCGCCGCCGCAAGCACCTGCTCTGGATCAGTCTGGGCGCGAACCTGGGGCTGCTCGGGGTCTTCAAGTACTGCGACTTCTTCCTGGACTCGCTGCGAGAACTGCTGCACGGCCTGGGGATCCACGCCCAAATCCCGCTGCTCGAACTGATCCTCCCCGTCGGGATCAGCTTCTATACCTTCCAGACGCTCAGCTACACGATCGACGTCCATCAGCGGCGCCTGGCGCCGGCGCGCAGCCCGCTCGATTTCGCGCTCTTCGTCGCCTTCTTCCCGCAGCTCGTCGCGGGACCGATCGTGCGCGCGCGCGACTTCCTGCCCCAGCTCGAGCGCAACCCCGGCCCCACGGCGCAAGGCGCAGCGCGCGGGCTGCACGACATCCTGGCGGGGCTGTTCAAGAAGGTCGTGCTCGCCGACACGCTGGGCGCGGCCCTGGTCGATCCGGTGCACGCCGACCCCGGCGGTGCCGGCGCGCTGGCCGCCTGGGCGGCGATGTACGGCTACGCCTTCCAGATCTACGGTGACTTCGCCGGCTACTCCCAGATCGCCATCGGTGCGGGACGGATGCTGGGCTTCCGCTTGCCGATGAATTTCCGCTCGCCGTACCTGGCGCGCGACATGTCCGACTTCTGGCGGCGCTGGCACATCAGCTTGTCGAGCTGGTTGCGCGACTACCTTTACATCCCGCTCGGCGGCAATCGCGGCGGCAAGGGGCGCACGCGCGTCAACCTGCTGCTCACCATGCTGCTCGGCGGCCTGTGGCACGGCGCCGGCTGGACCTTCGTGCTCTGGGGCCTGCTGCACGGGGCGGCGCTGAGCATTTCCCACGCGCGCGCCGCGCGGCGGCATCGGGCAGGAAAACGGCGGTCGGACACGCCCCTGGCGGTCCTGGGGCAGCGCTTGGCCGTCTTCCACGTGTGGGCGGTCAGCATGGTGCTGTTCCGCGCCACCGATCTGGCCACCGCCGGCGAGTTGTTCCGCGCGCTGTTCCGCGCGGGCGGGCCGGTCCCGGCAGCCTTGCCCTTGGCCGTCCTGGGGCTGGCCGCCCTGCTGCACGGGCTCGGCGAAATCTGGACCCAGCGGATCGAAAGGGCCTGGCTGCGGCTGCCCCCCGAAGCGCGCGGCGTGGTGGCCGCGCTGGTGCTCACGCTGGTGGGCACGGTGGGCTCCGGTGCCCGGCCTTTCGTGTATTTCCAATTCTGAACATTGTTATTCCATGTAAGTACCTTCAAATAAACTACTTACAATTCCCCATTTTTCTAGAGAATCGCGGTGGAGGACCGCAGATGTCCTGTAGCCCTTCACGCGGTACCTCCCATGCTCCTACCCCTGAGCTTCCTCAGAAACGACCGCCGCGCCCAACGCGGCACCTCTCGCGTGCGGCGTGAGCAGGGTTCGATCCTGCTGCCGACCTTGGGGATCACGGGTTTCGCGGCGACCCTGTCGCTGACGCTGCTCGCGAGCGTGGAAGTCCAGCTCGACATCGCGCGGAACGAAGTCCAGAGCCTGCACTCCGAACTCGGCGGACACTCGGCCGTCGAGTACGCGCTGCGCCGTATCACGCTCGATCCCGCTTGGAGCGGCACTCCCGTCGGCGGGATGGAGATGGCCGGTGGCACCAGCTTCACCGTGGCGCGAAAGAACGCCGGCGGCAGCAAGTCGACGCTCGAGATCCGCGGCTCCAACGGGTTGGGTGGCTACGCGATCAACGTCGAGGTCGACGTCCAGACCGTCGGCGGCACGCCGGGCGAGTCCGGCTTCCTCCAGCACATGGCCTTCGTGTCCTTCACCGGCAAGGGCAAGCTGATCGACACCGAAGTCATCGGCGACGTCCTGTTCGGCGACGCCCCCACCGAAATGTACGCGTGGGACGCGGACACCGAGGAATACCAGCGGATCGAGGTCGATCACTCCGTGCCGGTCTTCAAGGGCATCTACGGAGGCGTCCAGGGCACGGTCTTCAACTACGACTCGGAAAACGTCTACAACACCGCGCGCGAGCAGAAGCAGATCGACCAGCCCATCCACATGCCGCGCGTCGACATGGACTTCTACCTCGAGCCGAGCGACCGGGTCGTGATCTTCGACGGCGTGACAGCCTTGAGCGACGTGGTCCTCGAGAAGACCGCGGTGTTCGTCCTTCCGCCCGGCCAGAGCCTGAGTCTTCGCAACGTCCAGCTGCGCGGCGGCGCCGTGGTCTGGTCCGAACCGGACTACGACCTGTTCGGTGAGGAGCGCGGCAACGTCAAGCTCGACGGATCGTCGTCCATCGGCGGCGGCGACGGCGGCGTGAGCGCGAGCATGGGCCAGATCGCACCGGCCTACAAGGTCCGCGCCAGCAACCAGTCGCAAGTCGCCTTCCGGGGCCTGCAGTACTGGGGCCGGATGGACACTTCCAACCGGGTCACGGTGGTCGGCCAGGCGTTCGTGAACACCGCGATCATGAACTGGCACAACTCGACCATTGTCTACGACCCGGCCGTGGCCAACGCACCCCCGCCGGGCATCCACTACTACGGCGAATCGGAAGGCGAAGTGTTCCTGTCGCTCGACGTGCTCAAGGTCTACGAAGTCTTTCCCAACGGGGACGACCTGGACTGGGGAGTTCGCGACCAGGACTTTGTCTGGGCACCCGGCGGCAGCGATGCCAACCCCGGTTTCGACATTGATGCGGTGGCACCCGCACCCGACCAGGCCGTGTACCTCGACTCCGACTTGTACGCCTCGCACCTGGTCGACTTCACCGACCAGCTCACCGGCAACGAAGCCAAGAAGGCGGCCAACGGCAAGAAGAAGCCCTAGAGCTTCCCTAGCCGACGACGCGCCGCACGCCGTCGATCGTGGTGCCGTCGACCCACTGGATCGCGGCCACGAACTCTTCTCCCAGGCGCGGTTTCGCCGGCGGCCCGCCGCACAGGCGGTCGATGCGCGTCTTCAGCTCGCGGATGTCGAGCAACGGCACCTTGGAGCCGCGCAAGGCTTCGACCAGGTCGGTGCGGCGCGGGTTGATGCAGAGGCCGTGCTCGGTGGCGACCACGTCGATCAGCTCGCCGGGGCCGCACAGCGTGGTCACCCGGTCGAGGATCACCGGGATCCGGTCGCGCACCGCGGGCACCGCCAGCACCGTGCAACGGCTGGTCAGGCAGTTCTGCCAGCCGCCGATCCCGTGCAGCAGACGGCCGTCGCTGTGGGTGACCACGTTGGCGTTGAAATCGACGTCGACCTCGGTCGCGCCGAGCACCACCACGTCGATCATGGACGCGAAGTTGCCCTTGCCGTGGAAGTTGTAGCTCGTGAACGGGCTGGTCGCGAGGTGGCCCGGGTTCTCACGCATGCTGCGCACGCCATCGAGGTCGAAAGTCTGCCCGTCGAGGATGTAGTCGGTCAGCCCTTCCTCGAGCATTTCGACCAGGTACTGGTTGGAGCCACCGCGGACGAAGCGCGCCCTCACGCCGGCCTCGAGCATCATTTCCTTGAGGAACAGCGTGAAGGCGAGCGTGATCCCGCCGGCGCCCGCCTGGAAGGAAAAGCCCTCGCGCAGGATCCCCGCGTCGCGCACGAAGGCGGCGATGTGCTCGGCGATCCGCAGGCGGTCCGGCGAGCGCGTCACGACCGTGGTGCCGCTGACGATCTGGGCCGGATCGCCCACCTTGTCGACCAGCACGACCTGGTCGACGTTCTGCCCCATGATCTGCCACGGCACGCAGGGAAAGGGCACCAGGTTGTCGGTGACCACGATCACGTGGTCGGCGTACTGCGCGTCGGCCTGTGCAAAGCCGAGCAGACCGCAAGCGCTGGGGCCGCGATCGCCGGTGGCGTTGCCGAAGGCGTCGGCGGTGGGAGCGGCGATGACGGCCAGATCCAAATGCACTTCGCCGTCCTGGATCGCCTGCCAGCGGCCGCCGTGGCTGCGCAGCACGCCCATGCCGCGCATCTTGCCTTGCGAGCAGTAGTCGCCGAGCGGCCCGTTCATCGAACCTTCGATGTGGTGGATCGTGCCGTTCTCGAGCAATTTCAAGAGCGGCGCGTGGCACGGGAAGCTCGCGCTCGGAAACCAGCGCAGGTTCTTGACGCCCAAATCCGCCGCCGCCGTGAAAACCATGTTGGCCACCAGGTCGCCGTTGCGGAAATGGTGGTGCGTGCCGATGGTCATGCCGTCGCGCAGCCCGGCGCGCCGCAAGGCTTCCTTGAGGCCCGCGACGCGCTTGTCGCCGTCGGCCGGGAAGTCGGCGCAGCTGCGGATCGGCGGCGCAGCCTTGCGGCCGTCCGGCCGGCGGCCGTCGACGCCGGCGAAAGGCAGCGTCGGCCGCCCGTTGATCTCGGCCGGAACTTCGCGCCCGGCCGCGTTGTGCAGACTCGCCGTGGTGGTCGTCATGAGGGCATCTAAGCGGACTTCGGCTCGCGTTCGCGCCAGTCGGTCGGCAGCGATCCGGCCTCGAGCGCCGCGGCGACCGTGGCGAGCGCCCGCTTGACCACCGGCGGGTCGATCATCTTGGAGCCCAGGCTGACCACGGCCTGGCCGCGCGCCTGCGCCGCTTCGAACGCGCGCGCGATCCGGCAAGCGTGCTCGACTTCCTGGGGCCGCGGCGCCATTTCCTGGTGCACCACCGCGATCTGCCGCGGGTGCACGCAGCCCTTGCCCTGGAAGCCCAGGGCGCGGGCTTCGCGCAAGCTGGCGCGGAAACCCGGGTCGTCGTCCACGTCGCCGTAGACCGAATCGATCGCCTGCAAGCCGGTCGCCTTGGCCGCATGCACCATGCGCGAGCGCGCCCACAGCGTTTCGGCCCCGCCCGCGGTCTTGGCGATGCCGAGATCGGCGGTCAGGTCTTCGAGCCCGATCGTCAGCGCGACGTTGCGCGGGCTGGCCTGGGCGATGGCAAACGCGTTCTCGATGCCCAGCGCCGACTCGAGGATCGGCATGAGCAGCACGTCGCGATCGCCTAGCGCGGCGTCCACCGCCGCGAGTTCCGCCGGCCGTTCGACCTTGGGCACCAACACCAGGTGGAACGGCGCGCCGGCGAGAGCGGCGAGATCGGCGAGTCCCGCGTCGCCCTGGTTGATGCGCACCATCCGCTCGCAAGCGCCCCAATCCAGGCTGTGCAGCGCGTGGCGCACCAGCGAACGGGCTTGGGACTTGGCGGCCGGCGCCACCGAGTCTTCCAGGTCGAGGATCACGGCGTCAGGGCCGTGCAGCGCCGCGTTGAGCATGTACTTGGGCTCGTTGCCGGGCAGGTACAAGCGGCTGCGGCGCGGGCGCACGCGCACGGTCGGCGGACAGGGGCCGGCGGCAGGCTCGCAAGCCGCATTCCAGAGCGGGTCCTGGAGCACTTGGCGCAGCAAGGCTTCGGCACGGGCCCGCAGCACGAAGGGATAGGCGCCCTGGTCGTCGACCGAGAGCCGTCCGTTCGCGAAGCCCGCGCTGGCGAACAACTCCTGGAGGAGCTCGCGGGTGGCCTCGCCGTAGAGGACTTCGACCCTGGAACGGAAGTCGAACTCGAGGTCGCCGGTCGCGGCCGGGTCGAAACCAAGCCAGCAGTCGCCGCGCACTTCGTCGCCACGACGCCCGGCCTGGAAACGGGGTTGATCGGTCATGGACTCGGAGCATCCGCCAACGGCGCGCACCCGTGCATCGTATCCTGGCGCGTTGCGCCGATCCGTGACCCCCATGCGCGGGTTGGCTAGCGCATTCCGCATGCATCGCCTCTCCCGCACCACCCGGCCGCTCCTGCTCTGCGCGCTCGCGCTCGGGCTCCACACGGCGGCCGCCGGCGCGCAGCAAGCCGGCGTCCACCCCGCCGACGAGGCCGCGTTCGCCCTGGCGATCGGCGTCAAGAAGGCCGGCCTGGCCGAGGGCCCGGGCTGGCAGGTCTGGAGCGACGAGCCCAGACTCGCCGCCGACCTGGGCCGGCAGATCGCCAAGGCAGCGTTGCTGGCCGAGGAGATGCTCGGCACGGGCCTGCCGCCGGAGACCTCGCTCCGCATCGTGGTCCTGGACGGCGAGCAGACGCTGGGCGCCTATTTCCCGCTCGCCCAGAAGGACGCCGCGGCCCGCAAGGCGAGCCCGCCCGACGCGGCCTTCCTGGCCGGGGTGGTGGGCAACGGCTCCGGCTTGTGGACGAATCCGCCGCTGCTGCTGGTCAACAGCAAGCTGCTGCACGGCAACATGCTCGACACGCGCGCGATCCACGACCTTGGCGCGGTCTTCGCGCGCTATGCGTGCAGCCCTTGGGGCGGCGACCCGCCCGAGTTCCTCCAGGAAGGCTTCGCCGGCGTGCTCATGCGGCTGAGCCTCAAGCGCCCGGCCGGGCTGGTCTCGCACCAGGGCGCCGCGCTCACCGAGCGGATCCACGGTTACGGCGTCTTCGCCGGCATCTCGGGCGCCAACGACTCGTCGAACGAGTCCTCGGTCTGGCCCAGCCTGCTGCGCACCGTGGTCAAGCAGATGCGCAAGGACCAGGCGGTCGACCCCAAGGCCAGGATCGACGCGCTGCTGCGCCGCACCGCGGCCGAATTCGCGCGCCTCGACTACGCCTATTCCTGGGGAGCCGTGGCGTTCCTGACGGATCCGCAGGAGCCCTACGGCGCCGACGCCCTCGCCGCCGCGGCGAGCAAGGCCAAGCGCGCCACCGAGCCGCTCGAGAACAGCCGCCGCACCGGACTGCACAAGGTGCTGGCCGAGCTGCGCCAGCCCGACCATGCCGCGCTGCCCACCGCGGCGCGCGCCGAATTGCTCGTCCAGCTGCTGCTGCACGAGTACGGCGAAGACCCCGACGGCCTGCACGAGGGTTTCATGAGCTGGGTCGAGACCGGGATGCCCAAGAAGTAACGGCGCAAGCCCATAATGCCGCGGCATGTCCGGCGGCCACGTTCTCGGTCTCAACCTGTACACCCACACGGCCGCATGCTGCCTGCTGGGCCCCGACGGCGAAGCGCGGTTCGCCTCGGCCAAGGAGCGCCTGACGCGCAAGAAGTGGGAAGGCGGCGACGTCGCCGAACTGGTCGAATGCGCGCTCGACCACGCCGGGATCGGCCTGGACGCGCTGGAGCTCGTGGTGGCCAACAACCACCTGTTCCGGATCGGCCCCTACGAGCGCACGCTGCCCTGGACCACGGCGCTGCACCAGTACCGGCCGTCTTGCCTGTCGCCGTTCAACCTGCAGCCGGGAGTGCCCCGGCTGGAACTTTCGCACCATCTGGCGCATGCGTGGTCGGTGCTGCCGCTGGTGCCCTTCGACGCCGGCCTGATCGTGGTGATGGACGGCATCGGCAACGTGCGGCGCGACGTGCTGGCCCCCGGGAGCGGCTACCACACCGACACGGAGCTGCCGCAAGGCGCTGGCTTCGTCGAGTGCCCCGCGGCTCCCGACCCCGCGTTCGGCTGGCGCGAAGCCGAAACCGTCTTCTCGTTCCAAGGACTGCAATTGCAGCGGCTGTTCAAGCGCTGGACCTGCGAGCGCACGCCAACCTTCCTCCACAACTACGGTTTCGAGAACATGGACAGCCTGGGGGCTCTCTATTCGCGGGTGAGCAGCCACGTGTTCGGCGACTGGAACGCGTGCGGGAAGGTGATGGGGCTCGCGCCCTGGGACGGCGTGTGGAACGCGGACCGGCCCGCGCGCCCCGACCGGCTGCTGCGCGGCCCGCTCGAGGACCTGGCCGTCAATTGGCCGCGCCTCGAGAACGAACCCGCGCCCAACGCCTGGGACGACCCCGAACAGCGGCCTGGCTACGCGCGCCTGGCGGCCGAATTGCAGACCGGGCTCGAAGACGTGGTGCTCGACTTCTTGCAGCGCTTGCGCGCACGCACCGGGGCGCGGCACGTGGCGCTGACTGGCGGCGTGGCGCTCAACTGCACGCTCAACGGCCGGCTGGCGCGAGAGAGCGGATTCGAGACCGTGTTCGTGCCGCCCTACCCCGGCGACGACGGGGTGGCGGTCGGCTGCGCGCTGTTCGGACACCACCGGCTGCGACCCGGCGCGGTGCCGCGGCGGCGGCCCTTCGCCGTGGCCATGGGCCGCTCCTTCGCCGCCGAAGCCCTCGACGAAGCGCTCGCGGAGTTCGCCGAGTGGGTCGAGGCGGAACCGTGCGCCGACCCGCACGCCGTCGCCGCCGAGGCGCTCGACGCGGGCGCGGTCGTCGGCTGGTTCCGGGGCCGTTCCGAGTTCGGTCCGCGCGCGCTCGGCCAGCGCAGCCTGCTCGCGGATCCGCGCCGCGCCGAAATGGTCGCGCACCTCAACGAAGACGTGAAGCAGCGCGAGGACTTCCGGCCGTTCGCGCCCGCCGTGCTCGCGGAACGCGCCGACGAGTGGTTCGAAGACCCGCCCGACAGCCCGTGGATGTCGTTTTCCGCGCCGGTGCGGGCCGCGCGGCGCGCCCAGGTGCCGGCGGTGGTGCACGCCGACGGCAGCGCGCGCCTGCAGACGGTGCGCGAGCAGGTCGCGCCGGACTTCCACGCGCTCTTGCAGGCATTCGAAGCCCGGACCGGCGTCCCCATGGTGCTCAACACCTCGTTCAACGCCGGACCCGAGCCCATCGTCGATTCGCCGCAAGACGCCTTGCGCACCTTCCACGACACGGGGATCGACGTGCTGTTCCTCGAAGACCGGCTGGTGCGCGCGCGGCCGTTTCCCGCCGGCGAGGGCCTGTTCGCGCTCCGGCCCGAACACGACGCGGCGGTGACCACCGAGATCGTCTCGACCGCCGCGGGCGACGTGATCGGCGCCACCATCCTGGCGGGCGGACGCACGCTCGAGGCCGACGCCATCGAAGTCGGCCTGCTGGAAGCCTGCGACGGCGAGGAGAGCGTGGCGGACCTGCTGGAGGGATTCGCCGAGCAGTTCGAAGTCGAGGCCGCCGAACTGCTGACCCGGCTGGAGCGCCTTTGGCGGCTGCGGCTGGTGCGATTCGGCGCCTGAACGGGTATCCTGGAGCCGATTCGCCATGACGACCGAACCCAAGATCCAGATCACTGCCGAACCGCAGACGCGGCCCGACCAGTGCCTTTTCCGCATCGATCGCACGCTGTACCCGGGAACCGTGTACGTGAGCGATGCGGAAGCCGCCGCCGAGACCGTCCCGATCGCCAAGGCGCTCTTCGACGCCAGCGACCTGCTGCGCGGCGTGCGGATCCGCCACGGCGAAGTCCTGGTCACGCTCAAGACGCCGCCCCAGGACTGGCGCGAACTCGCGCGCGCGTTCGGCACCGCCTTGCGGACCGCCCTCGAAGCCGGCGGCACGCCGGTGGTCAGCGACGCCCAGGACCGGCTGACGGGCAACGACGCCGTGCGTGCCCGCGCCCAGCGCGTGATCGACGAAGAACTCAATCCCTCGCTCGCCGCGCACGGCGGCTGGGTCGAGATCACCGACTCGGAAGGCAACGACATCTACATCAACATGGGCGGCGGCTGCCAGGGCTGCGGCTCGGCGGCGGCGACCATGCGCCAGGGCGTCGAAGTCGCGATCCGCGATCAGGTGCCGGAGATCGGGTCGATCTACGACGCGACCAACCACGCCGCCGGGG
>Ga0214471_10005074_pt1 | contig 10158 bp, 10 predicted proteins | sample RVTome_5_FD_207665 | JGI IMG/M metagenome (GOLD analysis project Ga0214471, IMG submission 207665) | Soil microbial communities from uranium-contaminated site in the Upper Colorado River Basin, Wyoming, United States - RVT142D155 | ecosystem: Environmental > Terrestrial > Soil > Contaminated >... | reverse complement strand
GGGTTTCATCTGGGGCACCCCGGGGGCCCCCCGCGGGGCGCCCCGCCCCCCGCGGCGCGGCCTCCGCGCCGTTCCCTTCGTCGTGGCCATCAACGTCGTGGGCCTTTCCGCACTCCTGGTGGGGGGCTCACTGCTCCAGGTGCTCGGCTTCGGCCTGCAGTTCCTCGGAAACGTCATGCTGATCACCACGCTCCTGTACCTCCTGGGATTCGTCCCGGCCATCGCCATCCGGGAACGGTTGGGTCTCATCGACACCCTGCGCAGGTCCCGGGCGGCCGCATCGCTCGCCGGCGGCCAGCAGTTCACGTTCTGCCTCCTGTACGTGGTGGCCCTCCTCTTCGTCCTCCCCCTCGTCGGCACCCTGAACGAGAGCGGCGGGCTGATCACCGCCAACCCGAGCGTCTCCGCATGGCTCTACGGGATGGTGGCGACCTACGTGAACGTCTCGTTCCTCGCCGCCCTGTCCTACCGGTGGATGGCTGCCGAGCCATATCTGGCGACCCAGCCGGTCCGGCGCCGAGCCCGCTGAGGCAGGCTTCCTCGAACCCGCTGCTAGACTGCGTGTTCGCCGGTGCCGTGGGGCGCCGAGCACACACGCCCGGGAACCGCACCCGGGGTCCCGGTGTGAGCCGGGCCGGGGCGGGCCGAACCGGGCGGAGGGACAACCGGAAGGAGGAAGCACCGTGCCTGTCGTCACCAGGCGGGAGCTCCTCGAGGCGGGTATCCACTTCGGACACCAGACCAGGCGCTGGAACCCGAAGATGGGCCGGTACCTGTACGGGGAGCGTTCCGGCATCTACATCATCGACCTCGAGAAGTCCCTGGACGGCCTGGAGGAGACGTACCGCTTCGTCCACGACCTTGGTCGCCGAGGGGGCATCGTCCTGTTCGTGGGGACGAAGAAGCAGGCCCAGGAGGTCGTGGCCGGGGAGGCCGGCCGGGTGGGCATGCCCTTCGTCAACACCCGGTGGCTGGGGGGCATGCTGACGAACTTCCAGACCGTGTCCCGCCGGCTCCTTCGCCTGCGGGAGCTGCGCGAGATGGAGCGAAGCGGCGCGTTCGAGTTCCTCCCCAAGAAGGAGGTCCTGAAGCTCCGCCACGAGAAGGAGAAGCTCGAGCGGAACCTCGGCGGCATGCAGAACCTTGAGCGCCTTCCAGACGCGGTCTACGTCATCGACACCAAGAAGGAGCACATCGCGGTGGCCGAGGCCCGCAAGCTGGGGATACCGGTCATCGCCATCGTGGACACCAACGCCGACCCCGACGAGGTCGACTACGTGATCCCGGGCAACGACGACGCCATCCGTTCGGTCGCCCTGGTGACCCGGATCATCGCCGACGCCCTGGAGGAGGGGCGTCGCGAGGGCCGCCAGGCGCTGGTCACCAGGAAGGACGAGCCCGAGTTCCAGCCCGAGCCCGACGCCGGCCGGAGGGAAGCCGGCGAGCCCGCCGCCGCAGCCATGGCCACGGACGGTGAGCCGGACGTCGCCGGGGAGAAGGCCGAGGCGAGCCCAGAGCAGAGTGCCGAGGAGAGCGTATGAGCGACATCAGCGCAGAAGAGGTGAAGCGGCTCCGGCAACGCACCGGGGCCGGGATGATGGACAGCAAGAAGGCCCTCCAGGAAGCCGACGGCGACATGGACCGCGCGGTCGAGATCCTCCGGGAACGGGGCCTGGCCTCTGCCCAGAAACGAGCCGGCCGGTCCGCAACGCAGGGCGTCATCGACGCCTACATCCATCACAACAACACGGTGGGGGTCCTGGTCGAGGTGAACTGCGAGACCGACTTCGTGGCCAAGACCGACGAGTTCCGCCGGCTGGGCCGGGACGTCGCCCTGCACATCGCGAGCGCCATGCCCCAGTGGGTGACCCGGGAGGAGGTCCCCGAGGGCATCTTGGAAACTGAGCGGCGGATCTATGAGGCGGAGGCCCGCCAGAAGGGCAAGCCCGACAACGCCCTGGACCGCATCGTGGAGGGCAAGCTCCAGGGGTTCTTCAAGACCACGGTCCTGCTGGACCAGCCGTTCGTGAAGGAGCCGGACAAGACCATCCAGCAGCTGATCGACGAGGTCTCGGCCAAGGTCGGAGAGAAGGTTGCCGTGCGACGGTTCGTCCGGTACAAGCTGGGCGAGGACCTGGAGTAGAGGGATGGGCGTGGGCGACGGGCGGCCGGCCGCGGGTGAGGCGTCGCGGCCCGTCTATCAGCGGGTCTTGCTGAAGCTCTCCGGCGACGCTTTCTCCCCGCCGGAAACCGGCTATGGCATCTCCACCGACTCCACGGCTCTCCTGGCCCGCGAGCTCCGCGACGTGGTGGACCTCGGGGTGCAGGTCGCCGTCGTCGTCGGCGGGGGCAACATCTGGCGGGGGCGGGACGCGCCGAGCATCGACCGAGCCCGAGCCGACTACATGGGCATGCTGGCCACGGTCATGAACGCACTCGCGCTCCAGGACGGCCTGGAGAAGCTGCGCGTGACCACCCGGGTGCAGACCGCGATCCACATGGCGCAGGTGGCCGAGCCGTACATCCCGCTCCGGGCGGTCCGGCATCTGGAGAAGGGTCGGATCGTGATCTTTGCCGCCGGGATGGGTGCGCCCTTCTTCTCAACGGACACGACCGCGGCCCAACGCGCGCTGGAGATCGGGGCCGAGGCCATCCTGAAGGGCACGAAGGTCGACGGCGTGTACAGCGCCGATCCGCTCGTCGACCCGAGCGCTCGCCGCTTCGAATCGATCGAGTACCTCGATGTGTTGCGAGAGGGATATCAGGTGATGGATGCCACGGCGATCTCGCTGAGCATGGAGAACAAGCTCCCCATCATCGTGTTCGACTTCCGCCGGGAGGGGAACATCCGCCGGGCCCTGTCCGGCGAGCCCATCGGGACCCTGGTCCACGGGGGGGCCGGATGACGGTCGAGACCACCCTCGGTGAGGCCGGGGAGAAGATGGACAAGGCGATCTCCGTGCTCAAGGAAGAGCTCGGGTCGATCCGGACAGGCAGGGCCACGCCGGCCCTACTTTCGCGGATCGTCGTGGACTATTACGGTACTCAGGTGCCGATCCAGCAGCTGGCCTCGTTCTCGGTGCCGGAGCCCAGAACGCTCCTCATCCAGCCCTACGACAAGAACGCCATCGCCTCCATGGAGAAGGCGATCATGTCGAGCGACGTGGGCATCACACCGTCGAGCGACGGCAACGTGATCCGCCTCTCGTTCCCGCCACTCACCGAGGAGCGGCGCAAGGAGCTGATCAAGGTGGTGCACCAGCGGGGCGAGGAGGCACGGGTGGCGGTGCGGAACGTGCGACGCCATTCCAAGGAGGAGCTGGAGCGGCTGCAACGCGCCGCCACCATCTCCGAGGACGACCTGACTCGTTCCGAGAAGGAGTTACAGAAGCTGACCGACCACCACGTGGCGGAGATCGATGAGATCGTCGTGCACAAGGAGCGGGAGCTCAAGGAGATCTAGTGCCCGAGGGCGACAAGAAGGACGACCTGTTCGAGGACCTCGACAAGTTCTTCGCGCCCATCCAGGACGTCGACTGGCCGGAGAACCCCTCCCCAGCGCCCCCCGGCGAGCAGGCCCCGCCCGACACCGATACCGGGGAACCGGTGATCGGCGAGCCCGACGATTCCTCGAGGGCCGGGTCGACCCCCGGCCAGGACGGCCCGTTCGAGGGGTCGTCACCCTCGGAGGCAGGGTCCGAGGAGTCCGTGTGGGGGGAGGAGGAGGCAGCCGAGATCTCCAAGGAGACATTCGGCCGCGCACCCTCCGCATACGTCGACCTGCCCGGCCCCTCCGAGGAAGCAGAAGAGGAACCGGAAAATGAATCCCCTCTCCTGGAGGCTTCGGCCGAGGACGAGGAGCCGAGTCCCGAGGCGGTGGAGGCGGCCGCCGAGCACTTCGCCAGGTCGGTGCGCGATGAGGCCGACCTGGATCCTGAGGACGAGACCTCGCTCCCGGAGCTGTTGGGCGGGGGCGACGAGGTGGGCGAGGACGACGTCGCCGCGGAACTGGAAGAGCCCGTCGGGGGCGGCAGGGCCTCGGGCATTTCAGGCTCCGGCTCCGAAGGGCTGGGCGGGCCGAGCTGGCAAGAGCCCGCCACCATCGAGGTCGGGATGGAGCACGAGGCCCGCCGGACCGGGCGGGACGTCCCGGCCGCGTTCATCACCGGATTGGCCCTGGCCGGGGTGGCCCTGGGCAGCCTGGCGCTGGGCAAGTGGGCGTTCGCTCTGACGGCCGGGGCCATCGTCTTGTGGGCCCAGGGTGAGCTGTACCTCGCGCTCCAGCGGCATCACCTTCAGCCCGCAACGGCTCTCGGCCTGGTCTCAGGAGGCCTCGTGCTCGGGGCGGCGTACTTCCGGGGCGAGGCGGCCATGCTGTCGATGTTCGTCCTGTCGGTGTTCGCCGCGTTCCTCTGGTACATGGCCGCGCCGGCGTCGCACCGGCGAGGCACTGCGACGAACATCGGCGTCACGATCCTCGGCGTCGCCTACGTGCCCCTCATGGCCGGCTTCGCCCTGGCCATGCTCGATTTCACCGATGGCCGGGCCGTGGTCCTGTCGGTGATCGGACTGACGTTCGTGTACGACACCGCCGCGTTCATCGTCGGGTCCTGGTGGGGGAACCGGCCGCTCGCTCCGACCATCAGCCCCAAGAAGTCACTGGAGGGTGCCATCGGGGCGACGCTGGTGGTCATCGCGGTCTCCGTGGGGGCCGTGGCTCCGGCGGTGACCGCGCTGAACACGGTGGGCAAGTCCGTGGCCCTGGCGGTGGTGGTGGCCGTCCTCGCGCCCCTCGGCGACCTGGCGGAATCGCTGATCAAGCGGGACCTTGGGGTGAAGGACATGGGCAGCGTCCTCCCGGGCCACGGGGGAGTGCTCGACCGCATCGACTCCGTGCTGTTCGTGGTGCCGGCCGCCTTCCTGTTCCTGCGCCTGATCTTCCCGTAACCCCCCGCTGCCACGGATTGTCCGCATCCCGGGGTACCCTTAGAGAGCGATGCGCTCGCTGACCATTCTCGGATCGACCGGATCGGTCGGGACCCAGGCCCTGGACGTGGTCCGACGAAATCCTGATCGGTTCAAGGTCGTCGGGCTGGCCGCCCTGACCAACCACGAGCTGCTCGTGGGCCAGATCCGGGAGTTTCTGCCCCCGTACGTGGCCATCGCGGACCCCGAGGCCGCGGAGGAGCTGCGCGAGATGCTGGGCAAGAACATCCGGGGGGTCGACATCATCGACGGACCCGACGCCGCGGAGCGCCTTTCTCGCGACGTGGAGGCGGACCTGGTTCTGAACGCGCTCGTGGGCTCGGCGGGCCTGCCCTCCACGCTGGCGGCCCTTCAGAGTGGGAAGACGCTCGCCCTGGCCAACAAAGAGAGCCTGGTCATCGGGGGCGAGCTGGTGATGGACCTGATCAAGGCGGAGCCCGAACGGCTCGTACCGGTCGACTCGGAGCACGCCGCCCTGGCCCAGCTCCTTCGGGGCGAGCGCAAGGAGGACGTGAAGAGCGTGATCCTGACCGGCTCGGGTGGCCCGTTCCGGGGCTGGACCCGCAACGACCTGGCCCGCGCGTCGGTGAAGGAGGCCCTGGCGCACCCGGTGTGGCAGATGGGCCCGAAGATCACCGTCGACTCCGCGACCCTGATGAACAAGGGTATGGAGGTGATCGAGGCCCACTACCTGTTCGCCATCGACTACTCCCAGATCCACGTGATCCTCCACCCCGAGGGCATCGTCCACGCACTGGTCGAGTTCCGCGACGGCACGATGCTTTCCCATCTGGCTTCGCCGGACATGCGGCTCCCCATCCAGCTCGCGCTGGCCTGGCCGGAGCGCCTGCCGACCGGCATCGCTCCAGTGCCCCTCGCCGACAAGCGGCTCACGTTCGAGCCGGTCGATCGCGAGGCCTTCCCCGCGGTCGACCTGGCCTACCGGGTTGGACAGCTCGGACTGACGTTCCCCGCGGTCATGAGCGCGGCCAACGAGGTGGCGGTCATCGCCTTCTTGGAGGGCAAGATCCCCCTCACGCGGATCGTCGAGATCGTCCAGGGTGTCGTGGACGAGCACGAGGCGCCCGCGTCGGTGGTCTCGGTGGTCAACCTTGAGCGGGCCGACTCCTGGGCCCGACGGCGGGCCGCGGAGATCATCGAGGCCCGCTGACCGAGGGCTGGATGGCCGGAACCGTCGCCCAGGTCGCGTTCTTCGTCGCCCTCGTCGTTGTGATCGTGATCCACGAGGCCGCCCACTTGGGCATGGCCAAGTGGTTCGGGATCAAGGTCGAGGAGTTCTTCGTCGGCTTCGGCCCGCGCCTGTGGTCGTTCCGGCGCGGCGAGACCGAGTACGGGATCAAGGCCATCCCGGCGGGCGGCTACGTGAAGATCGCCGGCATGAACCCGTACCAGGAGACGCCAGAGGAGGAGCTGCCGCGAACGTTCGGGGCCAAGCCGATCTGGCAGCGCGCCCTGGTGATCGCGGCCGGGCCCGCCACGCACTTCGTGTTGGCCTTCCTGTGCTTCGCGCTCTGGCTAGGAATCGTCGGGGAGTTCACGCCCACCGATCCGGTCGTCGCTGATATCTCCACCACTCTCAACGGGACACCATCACCTGCCGCTCAAGCCGGGCTCCAGGCGGGTGATCGCATCGTCGGTGTCGATGGCATCGATCACCCGACCAGCGACGAGCTGATCCGCTACACCCAGTCCCACGTCGGGGCCCCGGTCATGCTGACTCTACTGCGCGACGGACGGGAGTTCACGGTCACCCTGACCCCTGTTCTTTCCACCGTCAAGGGAGAGCGAGTCGGACGGATCGGTGTGGGGCTGGCCTATGGGCGGGACCGGAAGGACGTCGTCGGGTCGATCGCCGGCGGGGCTCGCCTGGTGGGTTCAACCCTCGTGAGCGCTGTGGAGCTGATCGGCGGGGTCTTCAGCCCCGAAGGCATCTCCCGCATCGGCCAACTGCTGTTCACCGACGCGGGTCGAAGGCCGAGCGACCCCGTGAGCGTGGTGGGAGCCGGTCGGGTGGCGGGTCAGATCGCCGCCAGCGGCCAGTTCTGGGACATCCTGCAGATCTTCGGCGGCATCAACGTGTTCATCGGGTTCCTGAACCTGCTCCCCCTTCCGCCGTTCGACGGGGGCCACCTCGCGGTGCTGGCCATCGAGAAGGTGAGGGGCAAGAAGGTCGACATGCGAAAGCTCGTCCCCATCTCGGCGGCGGTCGCCGCCTTCTTCGTCCTGATGTTCGTGGCGATCCTCTATCTGGACATCGCCAAGCCCGTGAACCTGAGCCCCTGAGCTTCGCCACAACTTCTCAACAGGGCGCCCGAAGGGCCGCCACACGCTGCGGATACGATGGGTCCGTGACGGAGCAGACCATCCTGGTCGTGGACGACGAGGAGGCCATCGCGGAGGCGGTACGAGCCCGGCTCCAGAGCGAGGGTTTCCAGGTCGTGGTGGCCGGCGACGGGCCCGAAGCCATCGGGCTGTGCGAGCAGGTCCATCCGGACCTCGTGGTCCTGGACCTCATGCTCCCGGGGATGGACGGACTGGAGGTCTGCCGGCAGATCCAGCGGGACCGGTGGGTCCCCGTGCTGATGCTCACGGCACGTACCGAGGAGGCGGACAAGGTGGCCGGCTTCGCCGTGGGGGCCGACGACTACCTGACGAAGCCGTTCAGCCTTCGCGAGTTGGTGGTGCGGGTACGGGCCATCCTTCGCAGGATGGAGCGGATCGGCGCGATCCCCGCCGACGAGCCGATCGACCGGGCCGGCCTGGCGATCGACCAGGCGCGCCGGACCGTGGCCGTCGACGGCACCGACATCCAGCTGACCCCACTCGAGTTCGAGATCCTCCTGACGCTCGCCCGGACGCCCGGCGTCGTGTTCACACGGGAACAGCTCATGGACAAGGTGTGGGGGTATCGGGACTACGCCGGGGGACGGGTGGTCGACTCGCACGTCGCAAGGATCCGCCGCAAGCTGGACGAGGACGGTGCGGAACCGAGGTTCATCCGGACCGTGCACGGTGTCGGCTATGCGTTCCGCGAGCCGGCCGAGGCGCCATGAGACCGCTCGAGAAGCTCCCCACGATCCGGGCCAAGCTCGGCTCGACCATCGTGTTCGCCGTCGGCATGACGATCGTCCTGGTCTATTTCCTCCTCGGGTTCGCTCTTCGAAACGCGTTCCGGGAGGCCGACCTGGGGCGCCTCGCGCGCGTGGCCGCGCGCGCCGCAGCGTCCGATCTCCGCGACATCCCGAACGGGGTCACGGTGGTGCACCTCCGCGAGGGCACGTTCACTTGGTACGGGCCGGAGGGAAGGCCGCCGCCGACGTTCCACGACGGCCGGGTTCACATCGGCGTGGCGGGCGGCATCGAGTATGCGGCGGTACCGGTGCAACAACCGGGACAGCCATCCGAGACCGTGTACGCGATCCGCGACGCCCCCGGCGTGCTGGGCGCGACCATCCGGTTCCTGAGCGACTTCTGGTGGCAGCTGCTCGTCGCCGGGGCCATCGCGGCCGCCATCGCGCTGGGGCTGGCCCGATGGCTGGCCCGCGGCATGACCCAGCCGCTCCGTGACATGGCCCAGGCCGCCCGGCAGATGGAGACCGGCGACTACAGTAAGCGGGTCCACACCACCTCCCGCGACGAGGTCGGCCAGCTGGCGACGGCGTTCAACCGTATGAGCGCGGAGCTGGAGAGCCTGGAACGGTTGCGACGTGAGCTGGTTGCCAACGTTTCGCACGAGCTGAAGACGCCGATCTCGGCGCTCCGGGCGCACCTGGAGAACCTGCTCGACGGCGTGGAGGAACCCGATCCGGAGACGCTGCAGGTGATGCTGTCGCAGTCCGAGCGGCTGTCCCGTCTGGTGGACCAGCTGCTCGACCTGTCACGCCTCGAGTCGGGGGAGCTGACACTTCGGCGCGAGGGCGTACCCCTTCGCCGACTCGTCGCCGAGGTCCTCTCGGAGGTGGAGGTGGTCCGATCCGGCCGGGAGGTGCGGGTGGAAGACCGGGTGCCCGACGACATCCCTGCCGTGTTCGCAGACCGCGAGCGCCTGCACCAGGTCCTGTTCAACCTCCTCGACAACGCCGTTCGCCTGACGCCCCCGGGGGGTGAGGTGGTGGTCTCGGCGCACCGGGTCGACGGGCGCTGCGAGGTGAGCGTGGCGGACACCGGACCGGGGATCCCGGCCGAGCACCTGCCCCGGTTGTTCGAGCGGTTCTATCGGGTCGATCCGGCCCGTGCGCGCGACGACGGCGGCACCGGGATCGGCCTGGCCATCGCCAGATCGGTCGTGGAAGCCCACGGCGGGCGTATCCGCGCCGAGAGCCAGGTGGGGAAGGGAAGCGTGTTCACCTTCGACTTGCCGGTCGCCCCCGCGGCCGGGACCGAGACAAGGAGGGCCTCGTGAAGTCATCGACCGTCACGATCGAGGTGTCGGCGCCCGCGCGGTACACCTACCTCGATCTGACCGAGGAGCTGGAGCGGGCCATCAAGGACTCGGGCGTCACCGACGGGGCGGCCATCGCGTTCTGTCCCCACACCACGTGCGCGCTCCTGATCAATGAATGGGAGGAGGGTGCCCTGGAGGACTTCCGGAACCGAGTGCTGCACCTGGTGCCGGATGACGTCTACTACGCCCACGACGACCTGGAGCGGCGGACCCAGAACCTTGCGGAATCCCACGAACGGCAGAACGGCCACTCGCACGTCAAGTCGATGCTGCTCTCCGCCAGCTCGCACGCCATCCCCGTCTCGGCCGGTGAGGCCGTGCTCGGCCGGTGGCAGCGGCTCATCCTGTTCGAGATGGACGAGCCGAAGGGCCGCCAGGTCGTGTTCCACGTGTTCGGCGGCTGACCGGCGAGCCTGAGGTGACGATGCAGGTGGAGCGGAGGAAGTCCCGGCAGGTCCGGGTGGGCGAGGTGACGGTGGGCGGCGACGCGCCCGTCCGCGTCCAGTCCATGACCATCACGAAGACGGCGAACGTTGATGCCACCCTCCAGCAGATCGCGTCGCTGGTCGCGTCGGGCTGTGAGATCGTCCGGGTGGCCGTGCCCCACTGGGAGGACGCCGAGGCCCTCACTGCCATCGCGGCCAAGTCCACGATCCCGGTGGTCGCGGACATCCACTTCCAGTGGAAGTACGCGATGGCTGCACTCG
>Ga0214471_10005072_pt1 | contig 10161 bp, 9 predicted proteins | sample RVTome_5_FD_207665 | JGI IMG/M metagenome (GOLD analysis project Ga0214471, IMG submission 207665) | Soil microbial communities from uranium-contaminated site in the Upper Colorado River Basin, Wyoming, United States - RVT142D155 | ecosystem: Environmental > Terrestrial > Soil > Contaminated >... | reverse complement strand
GTTCAGCTCGCACAGGCGCTGATGCCGCTCAGCCTCGGTGGGCAAGCGGTCGAGCTCGGTCTGGTGCTTCGAGCGCACGTCCTGGACGTGCCGCAGCCAGTTGTCGACCAGCCCGAGCCGCTCGTCGCGCAAAGCGGCGAGGACCCCGCCGCAACCGTAGTGGCCGCAGACGATGATGTGCCGCACGCGCAGCACGTCGACCGCGAACTGCATGGCCGCGAGGCAGTTCACGTCGGCATGCACCACGACGTTGGCGACGTTGCGGTGGACGAACATCTCGCCGGGCGGCAGGCCGACGATCTGGTTGGCGGGCACGCGGCTGTCGGAGCAGCCGATCCAGAGGTACTGCGGCGCCTGCTGGCCCGCCAGGCGCGCGAAGAACTGCGGATCCTGACGCGTCATCTCCGCGGCCCAGGCGCGGTTCCTGGCGAAGAGCTCCTTCAATGCTTCGGCGGCGGGCGTTTCTCGATGAAGGCGTCCATCCCGGCGCGGCCTTCCTCGTGGGCAAAGCTCGCCGCGATCACGCCCGAAGCGAGCGCGTAGGCCTGCTCGAGGCCGAGGTCCATCTGCTGGTAGAACGCGCGCTTGCCCGCGGCGACCGTCGCGGGGGGTTTTGCGGCGAGGGTTTTTGCAAGATCCATCACTGCCTGGTCAAGCTGCTCCTGCGGGACGACCTTGTTGACGAGCCCCCACTCCAGGGCCCGCGCGGCGCTGATCGGCTCGCCGGTGAGGAGCATCTCCATCGCGTGCTTGCGCTGCAGGTTGCGGCCGACGGCGACGCCCGGAGTCGAGCAGAAGAAGCCCCAGCTCACGCCGCTGGTGACGAACTTCGCGCCCTCGACCGCCACCGCGAGGTCGCACTGCGCGACGAGCTGGCAGCCCGCCGCGGCGGCCGCGCCCTGCACCCGCGCGATCACCGGCTGCGGCAGCAGCGGGATGGTCTGCATCATCCGGCTGCACTGGCCGAAGAGGGCCTCGATCTTCGGCAGCTCCTTCAGCGCCTTGATCTCCTTGAGGTCGTGCCCGGCGCAGAAGCCTTTGCCCGTGGCGGCGAGGATGACAACACGAATCTTCTTGTTGGAAGAAATCTCGTTGAGTGCTTCTTGCAAAGCGGAAAGCATCTCGCTCGTCAGCAGGTTCATCTGCTGCGGCCGGTTCATGGTGAGCGTGCAGATGCCGTCGCGGTCTTCGCGCAGCAGGACGGGCTCGTGGGCCTGGGGAACGGCGCTCATGTGTCGATAGCGGCTGCCGACTTGGCTTTCTCGCGCAGCACGAACTTCTGGATTTTACCCGTCGAGGTCTTCGGCAGCTCGCCGAACACCACCGCGCGCGGCGCCTTGAACTTCGCCAGGTGGCCGCGGCAGAAATCGATGATCTCGGATTCTGAAGCAGCAACGCCCGGTTTAAGCTCGACGAACGCACAGGGCGTCTCGCCCCACTTCGGGTCGGGCCGCGCCACCACGGCGGCGGCCATGACCGCCGGGTGGCGGTAAAGGACGTCCTCGACCTCCAGCGACGAGATGTTCTCGCCCCCCGAGATGATGATGTCCTTGGAGCGGTCCTTGATCTTGACGTAGCCGTCGGGCTGCATCACCGCGAGGTCGCCGGAATGGAACCAGCCGCCGGCGAAGGCTTCCCGCGTCGCCTTCGGGTTCTTGAGGTAGCCCTTCATGGTGATGTTGCCGCGGAACATGATCTCGCCCATGGTCTCGCCGTCGGCGGGGACGGGCTGCATCGTCTCGGAATCCATCACCGTCAGGCCTTCCTCGACGTGGTAGCGCACGCCCTGCCGCCCGTTCAGCCGCACCTGGTCGGCGAGCGGCAGGCGCTCCCATTCCGGATGCTTCGCGCACACCGTGGCCGGGCCGTAAACCTCGGTCAGCCCGTACACGTGGGTGATGTTGAATCCCATCTTCTGCATGCCTTCGATCATCGCCGCCGGCGGCGCCGCGGCGGCGACCAGGCCGTTCACCTGGTGCTCGATGCCGCGCTTCATCTCGTCGGGCGCATTGATCAGCATCTGGTGCACGACCGGCGCGCCGCAGTAGTGGGTGACGCGGTGGCGCTTGATGAGCTCAAAAACGATTTTAGGTTCTACTTTTCGCAAGCAAATGCTCGTGCCCGCGTTCGCCGCCATGGTCCAGGGGAAGCACCAGCCGTTGCAGTGGAACATCGGCAGCGTCCACAGGTACACCGAGTGGTGCGGCATGCCCCAGACGAGGATGTTGCCGACGCCGTTCAGGTAGGCGCCGCGGTGGTGGTAGACCACGCCCTTCGGGTTGCCGGTCGTGCCCGAGGTGTAGTTGAGCGAGATCGCCTCCCACTCGTCCGCGGGCCAGCGCCAGGCGAAATCGGCGTCGCCTTCCTTCAGCAATTGCTCGTAGGTGGCCTCGCCGAGCCGCTTGCCGGCGCCGAATTCCGCGTCCTCGACGTCGATGATCTCGATTTTTCTGCCCTTGGCGGCCTTTTCCATGACGGGGGCAAACTCGGCATCGACCAGCAATAGCTTCGCCTCCCCGTGGTCGAGCATGAAGGCGATGGCCTCGGCGTCCAGGCGCGTATTGAGCGTGTTCAGCACCGCGCCGCACATCGGGATTCCAAAGTGGGCCTCGACCATCGCGGGAATGTTGGGCAGCATCGCGGCGACGGTGTCGCCGGGGCCGATGCCGCGCTTCGCGAGCGCGGAAGCGAGGCGCCGGCAGCGGGCATAGGTTTCCTGCCAGGTGTACCGCTCGCTCCCATGCACCACCGAAGGCCTTCGCGGATACACATACGCGGCGCGCTCGAGGAACGAGAGCGGCGTGAGCGGCGCGTAGTTCGCCGGATTCTTCCCGAGATCCTGCTCGTACTTCATGCCGAGCCCAGTATACGACGCCATAAAGCGGGGCCTTTCGCCTCCTTCTCCATCGCGTCCAGGTACTGCTCGTGCGAGGCGAGCTCCTCGGGCGATGCGCGCTGCACGATGAGCTTCGACACGTCCAGGATCAGGCCCGCCGCCGCCGCGGCCACGGCCGCCGGGGCCTCGAGCTCCATCATCAGGCTCTCCTGGCCGCGCGTCATGGCGAGGTAGCACTCGGCGAGGAGCCGCGCATCGGCGAGCGCGCCGTGCAGGCTGCGCTTGGTGTTGTCGATGAAGTAGCGCTCGCACAAGGCATCGAGCGAGTTCCTCTTGCCCGGGTGCAGCTCCTTGGCCGAAAGCAGCGTGTCGGTGATGCCCGCGACGTGGTCCTGCAGCCGCCCGAGGCCGGCGAGCGCAAGCTCCAGGTTGAGGAACTCGACGTCGAAATCGGCGTTGTGGATGATGAGCTCGGCGCCGCGAACGTAGTCGAGGAAATCGCGCGCGATGTCGCGAAACTTCGGCTTGGCCGCGAGGTCCTCGCGCGTCAGCCCGTGCACGCGCGTGGCGCCGAGCTCGACCTCGCGCTCGGGGTTGAGGTAGGTGTGGAAGCTGCGGTCGCTGACCCGGCGGGAGAGGAGCTCGACGCAGCCGATCTCGATGACACGGTCGCCGAGCTTTGGATTTAGGCCGGTCGTCTCCGTGTCAAGGACGATCTGTCTCACTCGGAATTCCCTTGTTGGCGAGCGCGTCGGCCCGCTCGTTCTCCGGGTGGCCGTTGTGTCCCCGCACCCAGTGCCATTCGACGTCGTGCTTGGCGGCGAGCTCGTCGAGCTGCCGCCAAAGGTCATCGTTCTTCACCGGCTTCTTGTCGGCGGTGCGCCAGCCGCGGCGCTTCCAGTCGTGGATCCAGGCGGTGATGCCCTTCATCACGTACAGCGAATCGGTGTAGAGCTTGACGCGGCTCGGGCGCTTCAGGGCCTCGAGGGCGCGGATCGCCGCCATCAGCTCCATGCGGTTGTTGGTCGTGCCCGCCTCTCCGCCCCACAATTCCTTCTCCTTGTTATTGAAGCGCAGCAGCACCCCCCAGCCTCCCGGACCGGGATTGCCGCGGCAGGCGCCGTCGCTGTAGATCTCTACGACCGGCTCACTCATGGTGGTGGTTCTTGTGGCTGCGCTGTGACACCGGAGCGAGCGCGCGGCGCCGCGCCCGCTCCTGCCGCCAGGCCGGGGTGACGATGCGCATGGCGTGGACGCGCTTCACCGCCCGCACCACGTAGACCCCGCCCGTGACCGGCCACCAGCGCGCGCCGGCCTTCTCCATGAAGGCGAAGCGCTCGAGCCAGATCGGCTGCCGGAAGGGCGGCGCGTAGCAGCCGAACTTGCCGCCGTTCAGCTCGAAGCCGAGCACCCGCAGCCATTCGCGCAGGCGCAGCAGGCCGATGAACTTCGCGTCCCAGGGCGCGCCGTCGCGGTGGAACGTGAACGCCTGGCGCGCGCGCCAGAGCGACACGGTATTGAACCCGGAGATGACCACCTGCCCTTCGGGCATCAGCACCCGCTCGACTTCGCGCAGCACGTCGTGGGGGTTGTGATGCCCTTCCAGCACGTGCGGCAGCACGACCAGGTCGATGCTCTGCGAGGCGAGCGGCAGCTGCAGCGGATCGGCGGCGAGCGCCGCGCCGTGCTCCAGGGCGAGCGAAAAGCGGTGCGGAATGCGGTTTTGTCGCAGGAAATCGACCTCGGGTAGGCCGACCTGTACTGCCCTGAAACCGAACACGTCATCAACAGCGCTGTCAAACTGGGCGAGCTCCCAATTGAGCACATACGCTCCCTGGGGGGTAGAAAGCCACCCGGAAAGCGATGAGCGACCGCCGTTATACTTCAGCGCCCCGTTCTGGACGAAGGGTCGATGCATGCTCGAGGTGGCTCCGCCTGAAGTTGTTCCGCCTGACGTGGTACCCATTAACGCGTTCAAGGACAACTATGTCTGGACGCTGCGCAATGCGACGCACGCCGCAGTGGTCGATCCCGGCGAAGCGCGGCCGGTGCTCGACTATCTGGCGCGCGAGAAGCTCGAGCTCGCGGCGATCCTCGCCACGCACCACCATCCAGACCACGTCGGCGGTGTCGCGGAGCTCCTGGAAAAATATCGCGTGCCGGTGTACGGCCCCAGGAACGAACCCATCCCGACGCTCACCCGGCCGGTTTCCGAGGGCGACACCGTGACCGTCCCGCAGCTCGGCGTCGCTTTTTCCGTGCTGGACATCCCCGGCCATACGCGCGCGCATATTGCCTATTATGGGGCAGGCGCGCTGTTCTGCGGCGACACGCTTTTCGCCTGCGGCTGCGGGCGCCTGTTCGAAGGCACGGCGGACCAGATGTACGCGTCGCTGCAGAAGCTGCGCGCGCTGCCCGACGACACGAAGGTGTATTGCGGCCACGAATACACGCTCGCCAACATCGGCTTCGCCAAGGGCGTCGAGCCGCGGAACGCCGCGCTCGCCGCCCGCGAGAGCCGAGACCGCGCCTTGCGCGAAGCCGGCAAGCCCACCCTTCCCAGCACCCTGCGCGAGGAGAAGGCCACCAACCCGTTCCTGCGCTGCACCGAGCCTGCCGTGGTCGACTCGGTCAACAAATACCTGGGTACGCGCGTTTCAGATCCGGTGCGCGTATTCGCGGCGATTCGCGAGTGGAAAAACCGCTCGTGAAAAAAGTCCTGCTCCTGGCCGTGCTCGTCCTCCAGGCGTGCGCCACGCCGCCGGTGCCCGAGCCCGCTCCGGAGCCCGTAGTCGTTCCGCCTCCGGCGGCAGTCGAGGTACCCCCGCCTGCTGCAGTGGCCAAGCCGGCGGCGAAGCCGGAATCCAAGCCGGCGCCCAAGCCGGTCATTGCGAAGCCCAAACCCTTCGACGTCGAGCCGGTCGTGATCGAGCCGCCGCTGTCCGACATCGTCGGCATCGACCGGGCGCTCGAGCCCACCGACCTGTGGTTGCGCATCCGCAAGGGGTTTGCAATCGCCGACCTGACGGGCCCGCTGGTCAAGCAGAAGACCAAGCAATACGCGGCGCGCCCGGAATACCTGCAGCGGATCCTGGAGCGCAGCAAGCTGTACCTGTACCACATCGTCGAGGAGATCGAGAAGCGCGGCATGCCCACCGAGCTCGCGCTCCTGCCGATGGTCGAGAGCGCGTTCAACCCGATGGCCTACTCGCGCGCCCATGCCTCCGGGATCTGGCAATTCATCCCGGGCACCGGCAAGCGCTTCGAGCTCGAGCAGAACTCGTGGTACGACGGCCGCCGCGACATCGTCGATTCGACCAACGCGGCGCTCGACTACCTCACCAAGCTCCACAAGATGTACGGCGACTGGCACCTCGCGCTCGCCTCGTATAACTGGGGCGAGAACGCGGTCAGAAGGGCCATCGCCCGCAACAAGGCGGCGCGCAAGAAGACCGACTACGCGAGCCTGCGCATGCCGAAGGAGACCCGGCACTACATCCCCAAGCTGCAGGCGCTGAAGAACATCATCGCCGACCCCGCGGCGTTCGGCGTCGACCTCGACGCGATCCCGAACCAGCCGTACTTCGCGCTGGTCAACGAGACCCCGGACATCGACGTCCATCTCGCCGCCCGGCTCGCCGAGATGCCGGTCGAGGACTTCATCGCGCTCAACCCCGGCTTCAGCCGGCCGCTGATCCGCTCCTCGGCGACGCGGCGCATCATCCTGCCGGCCGACAAGGTGGTCGCGTTCTACGAGAACCTGGACAACCTGGACGAGGCGTCGCTCGTGTCGTGGGAGATCTACAAGCCCGGGCCGAAGGAGAAGCTCGACGCGATCGCCCGGCGCTTCGACATCACCGTCGCCCAGCTGAGGCGCGTGAACGGCATCCCTCCGCACTCCTCGCGCGTGCCCGGCGAGCTGGTGGTGCCGAAGAACGACGATGCCAAGGCGACGCTCGCCGATCTGCCGCTGATGTACGCCCCGCCGATTCCCAGCTATGGGCGCGCGCGCGCGGTCCACGTCGTGAAGCGCGGCGACACGCTCGGCTCGATCGCCGCGCGCTACCGCGTGAGCGTGGCCACCCTGAAGCGCTGGAACAACCTCGGCCGCTTCCTGCAGATCGGGCAAAAGGTCTATATAAGGTAGGGCGTGAAGCCTCTCCGGCTGACGCTCGTCGCGTTGCTGCTCAACGCCTGCGCCATGGCGCCGGAGGCGCCGCCGGAGATTCCGCAGGCGCCGCAGCCTATGCCGGCGCCGGAAATCTCTCCCGAACCTGAACCCGTGGTCGTGGCGCCCGCCGCGCCGATACCCTTCGAAGCGGAGCGGCATGAGATCAAGGACCGGCCGCGCAGCCTCCCCAGCATCGACCGCACCGCGCCGATCGACGACCTGTGGCAGCGCATCCGCCACGGCTTCGCCATGCCCGACCTGGACAACGCCCTGGTGACCGAGAAGACGCGCTACTACGCGGCGCGGCCCGACTACCTCCAGCGCATCTTCGACCGCAGCCGGCTCTACCTCTACCACATCGTCGAGGAGATCGAGAGGCGCGGCCTGCCCACCGAGCTCGCCCTGCTGCCGATGGTGGAGAGCGCGTTCAACCCGATGGCGTACTCGCGGGCGCACGCCTCCGGCCTGTGGCAGTTCATCCCCGGCACCGGCAGGCGCTTCGAGCTCGAGCAGAACTGGTGGTACGACGGGCGCCGCGACATCGTCGAGTCGACCAACGCCGCGCTCGACTACCTCACCAAGCTCTACGAGATGCACGGCGACTGGCACCTCGCGCTCGCTTCCTACAACTGGGGCGAGAACGCGGTGGCGCGCGCGATCGCGAAGAACCACGCCGCCGGCATGCCCGGCGACTACGCGAGTCTCGCGATGCCCGCCGAGACGCGCCAGTACATCCCCAAGCTGCAGGCGCTGAAGAACATCATCACCAACCCCGAGCCTTTCGGCATCGACATCGGGCCGATCCCGAACCAGCCCTACTTCGCCACCGTCACCAAGCTGCGCGACATCGACGTGCAGCTCGCCGCGCGCCTGGCCGAGATGCCGGTCGAGGAGTTCATCGCCCTCAACCCCGGGTTCAGCCGCCCGTACATCCGGGCCTCGGTGACCCCGCGCATCGTGCTGCCCGCGGACAAGGTCGACGTGTTCCACGACAACCTCGAAGCCCTGGGCGACAAATCGCTCGTGTCCTGGAAGACCTACCATCCGCGGCAAGGCGAGAGCTTCGAGTCGATCGCCAAGAAGCACGGCATGATGGTCGGCCAGCTGAAGGAGGTGAACGGCATCGCGCCGCGCAGCAGGGCCGTGCCGCGGCTCCTCGTCGTCCCGATCAATACCACCGTTTCAACCGGGAAGCTGCCCATCATGTACGCACCGCCGATCCCGGTGACGACGCGCAGGATCTTCTACACGGTGAAGCCGGGCGAGACGCTGGCCTCCATCGCCTCGAAGCACCGCGTCTCGGTCGAGGACCTCAAGCGCTGGAACGGCGTGAGCCGCGCGGTCGCCGGGAAAAAGCTCGCAGTCGAGGTGCGCGCCGTGCCCAAGCCCAAGCGCAAGCGCACGCGCAGTTAAGCGTACCCGGCTTCGACCAGCCTGCGGGTGTAGTCCGACTTCGAGCGGCTGAGCACCTGCTCGAGCGGCCCGCTCTCCACGATCCGGCTGTCCTTCATCACCATCACCCTGTGTGCCATGGCGCGCACCACGTCGATGTCGTGCGTGACAAGGATGTAGCTCAGTCCGTATTTTTTTTGAAGGGAAGATAAAAGTTCGAGTACTTGCTTCTGGATCGTCACGTCGAGCGCGCTGGTCGGCTCGTCGAGCACCACCACCTTCGGCTTCACGATGAGCGCGCGCGCGATGGCGATGCGCTGGCGCTGGCCGCCCGAAAACTCGTGCGGATAGCGCTGCAACAGCGGCTCGACCTGCCCCCCTTCCGTTAGCCCAACGTCGTTAAGCGCCTGCAGGATGCGGCTGCGCCGTGCAGCGGCATCGAGCCCGGGCTCATGGATTTCGAGCCCTTCGCCGATGATCTGCTCGACCGTGCGGCGCGGCGACAGGGACGAGAGCGGGTCCTGGAAAACGACCTGGATGTCCTTGCGCATACTGCGGCGCTCCGCACGCTCCGACCATTTCCGCCCACTAACAACAATTTCTCCCTGGGCGGCCATCAGACCCAGCACGGCGAGCGCAAGCGTGGTCTTGCCCGAGCCCGACTCCCCGATGACGCCGAGGGTCTCGCCGGGCGCGAGGTCGAAATCGACCGACTCGACCGCGGTGAAGCGCCCGCTCTTGAACCAGCCGCGGATGCCGGGCAGCCGCGTCGGGTAGTACACATGGACGTTCTTGGCCTTCACTACGGTCCCGGTCCCCGGATTTCCCACCTCCCGCGACGGCCGGCTGTTGACGAGCTTCTGCGTATACGGATGCTGCGGGCGGCCGATGACCTGCGGGGTCGGCCCCTGCTCCACGAGCACGCCCTTCTCCATCACCGCCACGCGGTCGGCGAAACGCCTGACCAGATTCAAATCATGGGTAATGAGGAGGAGCGCCATCCCGGCTTCCGCGCGCAGGCGTTCGAGCAGCTCGAGGATCTGCAGGCGGATCGTCACGTCCAGCGCGGTCGTGGGCTCGTCGGCGATGAGGAGCTTCGGATTGCACGCGAGCGCCATGGCAATCATGGCGCGCTGGCGCTGGCCGCCGGAGAGCTGGTGCGGGTAGCTGCGCGCGCGGCGCTCCGGCTCGTCGATTCCCACCCTGCGCATCGCCTCCACCGCCTCGGCCCACGCCGCCGCGCCGCGCAGATCGGTGTGCAGCACCAGCGATTCGACGATCTGGTCGCCGACGCTGTAGATCGGGTTCAGCGCGGTCATCGGCTCCTGGAAGATCACCGCGATGTCCCGGCCCCGCAGCTGGTGAAGCTCGTCGGGAGACATCGCCAGGACCGATCTGCCGTTGAAGATGATTTCTCCACTGAGACGCGCGTTTTCGATCAAGCGCATCGTGGAAAGCGCAGTGACGGTCTTGCCCGAGGCCGATTCGCCGACCAGCGCGAGCTTTTCCCCCGCGTCCAGGGTGAACGAGACGTTATGCACCACCCGGCGCGAGCCGAAGTCGATGCTCAGGTCCTTGACCTCGAGCAGGCTCATGACTCGTCTTCCTTCAAGACTTTTCTCGGATCCAGGGCATCGCGCAATGCATCGCCAATCAAGATCAGAAGAAGCAGCGTGACCATCAGCACGCCGAAGGTGGAGAGCGAGATCCACCACGCGTCGAGGTTGTTTTTCCCCTGGTTGAGGAGCTCGCCGAGGCTCGG
>Ga0214471_10005071_pt1 | contig 10162 bp, 10 predicted proteins | sample RVTome_5_FD_207665 | JGI IMG/M metagenome (GOLD analysis project Ga0214471, IMG submission 207665) | Soil microbial communities from uranium-contaminated site in the Upper Colorado River Basin, Wyoming, United States - RVT142D155 | ecosystem: Environmental > Terrestrial > Soil > Contaminated >... | reverse complement strand
CGTAGAGCGCACCGGAGTGAAGCATCCCATGGTTACTGGTAGATGACCCAGAGCCAAGTTGCGCACGCTCGACGACCACGACCCGCTTGCCGAGGCGTCCTAGGCGGAGTGCCGACATCAATCCCGCCACGCCGCCACCCACGATCACCACGTCGTAGTCATGGTTTGACAACGATATGACCTTCCAGGTAGAGCACGTCGGTCGAGCTCGAAGCGAAGAATCGGACCGTGTCTGCCGGCGAGCGACAGATCGGCTCACCCTTAACGTTCAAACTCGTGTTCAGGACCGCGGGGATACCTACGTAGTCCGACAGCCGTTGCAGCAGTTGGGCGAAGGGGTGGGCCGAAGTCTCGACGGTGTGTATTCGAGCAGTCCCGTCAACATGCGATGCCGCCGGCAGGACCACCCTGCCGTGATCCGACAGCGGGACCGTGAAGGACATATAGGGGGACGTCACCGGAAGGGGGAGTATCCGGTCAGCGGCGTTGGCCAGCAGTGACGGCGCAAACGGCCGGAAAGACTCTCTCCGCTTTATGCGGTTTACGACATCGCGTGTCGCGGCTGTACTTGGATTGGCCAACAGGGATCTTGCGCCAAGCGAGCGCGGACCTACTTCCGGCCTACCACAGTGCCAGGCCACCACCTTGCCGCTAGAAATTGCCTCAGCCACAAAACCAAGAGGGTCGTCGTAAAACGTTGCACGTAGCCCCACATCCGCGATGTACTGCCGGGCCGCGTCGGCGTCTGCCTCTGGCGGCGCTAAGAACGGTGTCGAGATCGGGGCGACCTGGTCGCCGAGGTCAAGGGCAGCCAACATTGCCGCCCCCACTGCAGTGCCCGAGTCGCCGGGGAAGGGCGGGACGAAGACCGGGTCAGGGAAGCGCCGTTGGGCCAGCTGCCCAGCTGCGAGGCTGTTTTGCGCCACCCCCCCACCGAGGCATAGCGGCTTCCCAGGAATCGCGAACGCCTCGGCGAGTGACGCTACGATACCTTCCAGGAGACTTTGGAAACTTGCTGCCAAGTTCGCGTGTTCTTTGGAGATGTCGTCGGGGGCTATCCGACGGCCAATTCCAAGCGCTTTCTCTAAGGAGTCACTGAACAGAGGGAGTTGGTCAGTGTGAAATTCAGGATACTTTACGATAGCCTCTGCGTGCAGCATGTTCTGGTTGAATTCGATCGTATGCCCCTCCACTTTAACCAACTGGCCGAGGTCTATGGTCGGCTCGCCATACGCGGCCAGCCCCATCACCTTGAATTCGCTATCGTTTGATTGGAATCCTAAAAGCTGCGTGATGATTGCCGCTAGCAGGCCGAGGGAGTCGGGAAACCTCTGCTCGTGCAGCAGGCGGGTCGCGCCACGGCGGTCGATATCAAACACGGCAAGCGATCGCCCATCGCCCGACTGATCGATGGTAAGCACCGTCGCGAGATCGAACGCCGAGGGATAGTAGGCTGCTGCCGCATGCGACAGGTGGTGATCGTAAAAGCGAATCGGCGGCACGTGGCCAAACTGATAGCTCAAGTATGCCTGCAGCCGCGTCTTGAAATTTCGCCAGGTCGCGCGGGGAAAGGCTACACAGTCAACGTCCTTAAGTGTGAAGCCTTCAGCCTTGAGGCACGCCGCAATAGCTCTATCGGGCATCAACCCGACGGAGTGCTTGTATCGTACCAACCGTTCTTCCTCGACGGTCTGGACAAGCACGCCATCATGCACAATGGCAGCGGCAGAATCATGCTCGCTTCTTCCAAAGTTTCCATGGATCCCAAGCACGACGCTCAAATTATGGCCTTCCAGGCGTGGTTGAGCCAATCTCGGTGTTCGACGTACCATCCAACCGTACGATCAATGCCCTCGGGAAACGAAACCTGCGGACGCCATCCCAACACCGACTCAATCTTCGCTATATCCGCGCACTCAGCATGTACATCCCCTGCGCGAGGACGGCGATGGACAACTTGAGCCGATCCGACGCGCTCAAGGATTAGGCGCACGACTTCTTGTACGGTTGACTCGGTACCAGTACCGACATTGAAAACTTGTCCGCGCGTCGCCTCAAGATTGCTAATAATTTTTCGGTACGCATTACATAGATCATCGATGTATAGCCAATCTCGACGGGCGTTACCATCACCCCAAATCTCCACCGGCTGCCCTTCGAGGGCTGCCCATATCGTTCGGGGCACTAGCCAGCGCGGGAACTGCCGCGCCCCGTAAACGCTGACAGGGCGGACAATCGTCACTGGAAGTTGATGGGAATGTCGGTATGCCGAAGCCAGTGCCTCAACCATGGCCTTGGCAGCAGCGTACAGATCAGTGGGTTCCACTCGTGCTGATTCGGATAGGGCGGCATCCCGGATGTCGGGAGCGTAGATGGACGCCGACGATTGCAGGATGATGTCTGGGCCGTTGCCGGAACACGCCTCGAACAGCAGGCAAGCCGTCGCCGCTTCACCGGCTACTGAGGATCGAGGGCCAGTCTTGATTGCCAAGTGGATGACCAGCTCCACGTCGCGCAACCCAAAGTTCTGCACCCAATGCCCGACGTCCTCCCAAACCTCGTCGACGCCGGAGATCTCGGCTCCTAGAAACCCCAAGCCGTATTCGTTAGAGTCGATAGCGACAATCGAATGACCATCCTCTGTCAAGGCCCGCACAAGGTGACTGCCGATGAACCCTGCTGCGCCGGTGACAGCTATCCTCACGGTCCCCCCTCGCTGACGACGACAATGTCGCGGCTGCGGTCCGGAAATTCGAAAAGCCGACCGCCTAACGTTCTTTCGGTCGCCGCTGGTAGGTGAACACGGCACAGTCGGGGCGCCCACCCGCACTCACAGGGTCGCGGGCAGCATCTCACAAACCCTACCAATTGGCGGGTGCCGATGGTGAACGTCCCACCAAGTGCCGATGGCCCGAACGGCACGTGCCAATCATGCCTCAGAACGGCTCGGGTTTACCAGCTCGCCCACGTAGTTTGGACGCCATGCGATGAAACGCGAGCTCCTGTGACCCCGATGGTGGCAAACGCGCAGATGATCTCGCGAGAGGGCTCCGCCCGGTCGCCATCTAGAGTCACCGCACAGGCCTATCCGTGCTACCGCGCGTCACTGCTGTCAGGCACCGGCTCGGCCCAAAACTGTAGACCAGCGCGCATTCATTGCAGAGGCGCTGGTCTACGCCGGGCGGGAAGGACCCTACCCCTCGAGCGCGACATGCTAGGCGCCCATGCCCCCCTGCTCCTGCACCGTGTCGATGACCCACTGCACCGGATCGCCGCCTCTGATGGTCTTGAGGTCCTCTGCCGTCAGCTCGACTCCGCGCTTGTCAATTGGTGTGTCCGCCGCGCTCGCACCCATGAGTGAACTCCTGTCGTGGTCATCTGGTGTGTGGAGGATGCATGGAACCATCCAGCCAGCCCGCCCCGCACTATTATCTGGCGAGACACGAAAGTCAACCACGATAACTAGTCCTGGTCAACAAGGCAGCTCGTTAAGCGTCAGGACGCCCCTTGTGGCACCTGCCCGTGGTAGCCCGTGCCGCGCTGGGCCCGGTGGTCGAGCGACCGGCGCCCAGAGGCCCGAATCTTCAGGGCCGGTCGGCTGGTCACGCTCGGGCTGGCGGACGTACACCTGCTGCGGCGCGTCTACGCCGCGCCCGACCGTGACACCGCCCACCGCAGCTCGTGACTTTCTACCGAGTTGGTCGTGGAGGTCGAGGTCGCCGAGCTCACGCGCCTGGCCACCACGATCGACCGTTGGCAGGACGAAGTCCTGGCCTACTTCGACACCCGGGCCACCAACGCCGCGACCGAGAGGCGCCAACGTGAAGATCAAATCCATCCGTCGCGTGGCGTGGCCCGCGGGCTCCGCAACGTCGACAGCCTACGCCGCCCGGATCCGGCTCCACGCAGGTCAGCCACGTAGGGTCCACACCACCCCGAGGATCAGGTCCTACAGCTTCACCACCGCAGCATGACCCACCTCAGTGGGGAAGACCCAAATTGCGTCGCTGTATTTATCTCAGAGACCACTAAAGGATGCCGCCAGCGGCGATGATGTCGAGCGCGGTGATAGCGCGAGCCAGGTGGTTAGCTCCATGGGACGAGCCGAGCCATCGTCGATGAGCTGCCGATCGCCGCCGTGTTGACCTACTCGGGGGAAGGACCAAGGGGGCCGAATCAGTAGCGCCGCTCGGGGACCGCGACACAATCACGTCGTAGCGTTCTACGCCGGCGGTTGAGCGTCACCCCAACGGGTTTCTAGGTCGCCCTTGCTGTCCAGTACGTGAGTCCACCAATCTTCGTTGTCGCGATACCACTTAACCGTATCCTCCAGACCCTGTTCGAAAGATATAGACGGCTTCCATCCCAACTCGTCTTCCAGCTTGCTTGGGTCGATGAGGTATCGTCTGTCGTGGTTGGGCCTGTCGCGTACGTACTCAATCCAATCGCTGGGCTCATAGCCCAGAGCACGGATGATCATTTCAACTACAACGATGTTGTGCAATTCATGCCGCGCACTCACATCGAAAATTGGCAAGTGCTCCGGATGAGTCGCGGCTTCGACGGGGATATCGGTGGCCTCTCGGTGGAGAATCCGATAGAGCGCTTCACAGTGGTCATCGACGTGTAGCCAATCGCGCATTTGCTTGCCGTCACCATATATTGGAGCTTTTCGGCCACGCAATACGTTCGTAATGGCGAGGGGTACTAGTTTTTCGGGAAGCTGGTACGGGCCGTAGTTGTTGGCACAATGAGTCAGCGTAATGTTCATCTCAGGATAGGTCTGCATGTAAGCACGCGTTATCAGGTCCCCAGACGCTTTAGAGGCGCTATACGGCGTCTTGGCATTCAAAGGACTCGCTTCGTTGAAGTATGAAACATCTGGTGGAAGCTCGCCGTAGACCTCAATGGTTGAGACCTGAAGATGCGCTCTCACAGGCATGATCCGACTACACTCCAGCATGGTGTGTGCCCCGAGCGCGTTTGTGCGTACGAACGGAATCGAATCCACAATAGCTCGGTCATTATGGCTTTCGGCCGCAAAGTTGACAACAAAGTCTGGCTGGAAGCGCTTGTACACGTCCCTCATCGCGTCCATATCCGCGATGTCACCGAGCACGAACTCAACCGCGTGTTCCACGGGGGACAAGCTCGCTCTGATGCCCCCGAAACTAAGGTTGTCGACGCAAACAATCTTTTCAACGGGCGCCTGCTTCAGCAGGTACCTAACGAAGTTGGTACCGATGAATCCACACGCTCCAGTAACGAGATAGGTGCTCATTTAATCTGCCATCCTGACTACGGTACGCCTCTGTGCGGCTTCCATCCGAGTCCTCACGGACCACCCCGGGTCTAGCTCACTGGACAGACCCTTGATCCACCAACAACCATATAGGCATCCTGTAGCCCCTGGTGTGGTGTCCGCGAAGCATTGCTTGACGTGCTCATCAAAAGCTTCCTGCGGCACGTTACAGGAGCATACCGTGGCGCGCATAGCCAGCGTGCAGTATCCCGGGTCAGCCGAACACCGCCCGGGCGAACGTGCTCGCGGCTTCGCGTTGCATGCCCGGCATGACGTGTGCGTAGGTGTCGAGCATGGGGGCCGCCGAGTGGTGGCAGAAGCGCTCGGAAACGACTCTTGGATTCAGGTCGGCCTTGAGATGAGAAGCAGCCTGGGTGGGAGTGGCGTAGGTTGTGGGGCCTGATCCGCGGGAACGCGGCGGTAACGACTCACCCGCTCCGGTGGGATAGGACCAGTCTCCCTGCACAGATCTCGAAATGGCGGAGTCGTGTTGGCGCTACCACGGCTCCAACCCGCGAACCAAGTCGCCGACGTCGACTTCGAGGGGCGCTGCCAGGTTCACGAGAGTTCGGAGAGACGGCGTCGTGACACCCCGCTCGTACTCGCTGATGGCGGTCCAGTGCACTCCCGAGCGCATGGACAACTCGACCTGCGAGAGGCCAAGCTCGTGACGGCGCTCGCGGATGCGGGCGCCGATGGTGGCTGGCGGGTTGGAGGACACCCTCGCAGCCTCGCGCCTCTCACCGAGCTCGTCTATAGGGTTTGACCTGACAGGTAGTTTCCTATATCGTTCTTGCCAATGGGACCTACCGGGACCGCACGCTCGGCGCCACTCACGCGCGTGGCGATCATCGAGCAGGACCAGCGGACACGGCACCGCTGGGCCACGCTCATCGAGGCCATCGACGGATGCCACGTAATCGCCGCCACAAGCCACCCCGATGGTCTCACGGCAACAGATGCCACCACCACCGATCTGGTGGTCATCAGTGACGCGGTCGCCGGGTTCGCTTCGCTGGCAACAGCGGCGCGCGTAGGTCGCCCGGCATCTGGCACGCGCATCATCGTGGTCGGCACCCGACCGAATGATCGCGAAGTTCTCCGGGCGCTGAAGCTAGGCACGTCCGGTTACGTGTTGCGCGCGTCGGCCATCCAGCGGCTGCGATTCGCGGTCGAGACGGTCAGGTCGGGCGGCGTGTACCTCGACCCGGGCGTGGTGTGCGTCCTTCGCCGTGAAGGCCGGGCTTGCCGCCGGGTGGGGCCGGCGAGCATGTCGGTGCAGCACCGCCGGGCACGCGCGGTTCCGCCTGACCCGGGGCGTGGTCCGGACCGTCCGGAACCTCCAAGGAGCCATCCATGAACGAGGAAGGGGCCATTCCCGCGAACCTGCCGGAACCGGGGACCATCGCGCCGATCGAGGTTCGGCTGTTCTGGCCAACGATGGCGCACGCTCGACCCACCGTCGCCGGCCCGGGCGACGCAGCCGGACTGCTGGCGCCTGTCCTTGCGGACGCGGATGTTCAGCGGTGTGCGGTGCTGTACCTCGATGCCGCGCGCGGGCTGCTGGCGACCGAGGTACTCGCGGTCGGGACCGTTGAGCGCGTGATCGTGGACGCCTGGGTGGTGTTCCGCTCGGCGCTGACCGAGCAGGCCACCGCGATCGTCGTTGGGCAGAGCCATCCGTCCGGCGACCCCCATCCGACCGTGGACGATCTCCGTCTGGTCAGGGCACTGGTCGACGCCGGACGGCTCGTTCACGTCAGCGTGCTGGATCACCTGATCGTGTGCGGCAGCCGGTGGGTCTCGGCGCTGAGCAGGCTGCCGGAGGTGTCCCGCTGGGGCACGGAGGTCGCCTCCCTCGGCGAGCCGTCCCGTGCCCGCTGACAGCGGGATGGCGGTGCCCGCCGCCGGAGACATCCCCGGCGGGCGGCAGGCACCGGACCACCGCGCTCCCCCGCTCTCGAACGGCAACACCCCCTCTACCTATCTCGGGACGATACGAACGTGCCCGCGATGCGCACGGGAGGACGCGCGGGTGTTCCGACCTGGGCCCGCCGACCGCACCGGGGTCCACTCGCCAGACACGGCCGCATCCCTCGTGGCCCCGATGCTGGAGGGGCTGGATCGCGAGCACCTACTGGCGGTGCTCCTGGACACTCGGCACCGGCTGCTTGCGATCGTGACGATTTCCATCGGCAGCATCGACCGCACGTTCATGTCCCCGAGGGAGGTCTTCCGGGAGGCGCTCCTACACAACGCCAGCGCCCTGGTCGTGGCCCACAACCACCCATCGGGCAACCCGGAGCCGTCCACCGAGGACGTCATCTGTACCCGCTTGCTGGCGCGAGGAGGCGAGATCATGGACATCCCCATGCTCGACCACATCATCGTCGGCGCCCACGGGCGGTGGGTGTCACTCGACCGCCGCAGGGTCCTCCAGTAGTGACAGGCGTCAGGGAGTCCGCGTGCGGGCGATCAGACCTCGGAGTGCGTCAGCGCGCGCAGGAGTTCCTCGGTCGCGGGCTCGGGGTCGACGTCGAGGTCGGCGAGGCGGGCCTCCAGCAGCCGGTAGGTGCGGCGGGCGGCATCGGGCCGGTCGAGTCGGGCCTGGAGGGTGATGATGCGCCGGTACAGCTCCTCGGCGTAGAGGTCGTAGCGCACGGCGTGCTCCAGCGCCGCCAGTGCCCCGTCCAGGTTCCCGGCTTGTGCGCGTAACTCGGCGAGCCGGGCGGTGGCGTCGACGGCGCGACGGCGCAGGTCCTCACGGGCGGGCTCGATCCACTCGTAGAACGCCCCGTCCGCGAGATCGCCCTGGTAGAGCGACGGGACCTGTTCCAGCGATGCCGCCTTCTCGTCCGGTGACCCGAGGGGGGCTTGCTGAAGGGCGTCCTGGAGGCTCCAGAGGTCACAGCCGATCAGAGCGGAGTCGGGCTGGTAGCGCTGGTCACCGGCGAGGTCGATGAAGTCCGCGTCCTCGAGACCGGTGGCTTGGCGGAGGGTGCTGCGCAGGTTGCCCAGGACAGTGCGGAACCGCTGAACGCCACGCTCGCGGTCGACGTCGGGCCACAGCGTGTCGACCGCGGCGTCGAGCCTGGCGCCGCGCGGGTGAACCAGCAGGTAGACCAGCAGCTCGCGGGCCTTGGCGCGCAGCCCGGTCCGTACCGGCTCGCCGGCTGCGAGGATCTCGATGCCGCCGAGCAACCTCACCTCGACCGGTTCGACCCCGGGTGCCGGGCGGTCAACCGCCGGGCGCTCAGGGGCTGCCGGCTCGATAAGGACAGGCACGTCGGCCGTGTCGTCGTGCGCGCCGTGGGCGGCGGCGATGATCCCGGCGAGGTCATGCGCGTCCTCGGCGGTCAGCGTGGACAGCACGGTGCCACGGACGTGGTCGAGGCTGGCGTGCTCGGGGATGTCGGTGACGTGGCCGTGCTCGTCAGCGGTGAGGGTCGGCCAGTTGGGCACGTGGCCGATCGCGAGCGTGGCAAGTCCGACGCGGTGGCCGAGGTTGGCGATGGCTTCGAGGCGGGCTTCGCGGTGACCGTCGAGTACGGCGGCGACGATCAGCAGGCGTGGCATCGGCTCGCCCGGGTTGGCCGCGGTGAACGCGTCGTGGGTGTCGGCGTCAGCCTCGTCCAGGACACGGGTGCGTCGGATCAGCTCGACCTCGGCGCGGGTGAGCGCGTCATCGAGGCTGGCAGCAACGTCGAGGCACGCGACGGTCGCGAGCAGCGCCTGGCTGCCGGGGATCAGTTCCGGTGCGGCCAGGATGAGGTGGCGGGTGCCGTCGCGAGGCTCGCGGCCGAGGTACTCCAGCACGATGGCACGGGCGGCGTCCGCGGCGGTGGGGCCGTTGAGGCACAGCGTGCTGATGGTTCGCAGGTCGAGCGTGACTTGGTGGCCGTCACGGTGCCCGAGTGCGAGCAGGTACGAGGCCAGCGATGGCGGGGGCGGGCCAGCCGTTGCGGCGGCGGGATGCGCACCTTCCTCGGTGTGGCGCAGGGTGTCGAGCTGGGCGCGGCGCAGCCGGCGTGCCGAAGTGGGCAGCGCGTCGTCGTGGGCGAGCCCCGAGTGCGGGTCGCCGAGCGTGCGGCGACGGCGACGGTGCAGCCGTGCAGCGGCGAGGCTGGACCCGATCGCGGCGGCCAGCGCCGCGCCGGCGAGGGCACCAGACGGCAGCGGGATCGATCCGGGGTCGTGCCGCTCGGCGGGCTGATCGACGCGGTCCTGCTCGTCGCCAGCGGCGGCAGAAGGCTCGGGCGCGGCGGTCGACGGCGCCGGTGTAGGCGTGCGCGGCGCCTCGGTCGCTTCCAGCGAGGGCTCGGCGGTGCCGGGCACGGTGCTCTCAGGGCGGTCGTGTTCAGGCGCGACCGCCACGGCGTCGGGTTCGGTTGTCGAGTCGCCATGGGGGTCTGCGGGATCGGGCTCACGCTGCGCAGTTGCGGGTGGCGGATCGGCAGCGGTCGCCGTCGCGTCGGGCAGGCGTAGGGTCCAGCCGGGGTGGATGAGGTCGGGGTCGCTGAGCCGGCGCCCGTCGGGTTGGGGCTGGCCGCGGTTGGCGGCGTAGATCTCGGTCCAGCGGTGCGGGTCGTCGAGATGCTGGTCGGCCAGGTCCCACAGGGTGTCGCCGGGCGCCACGGTGATCGTCGGCTGCTGGCTGGGCGCGGGTTCCGGAGAGGCGGGGGCGTCGGGGGGCAGCGCCAGTAGCCAACCGGGGTGGATCTCGTCGCTGCCGCGGGTGAGGGTACGGCCGTCGGGCTGTGGGCGGCCGACGTTGAGGTCGCGGATCTCGCGCCACCGGTAGGGGTCGCCCAGCAGCCGATCGGCCACGTCCCACAGGGTGTCGCGCGGCAGCACCCGGTA
>Ga0214471_10005070_pt1 | contig 10163 bp, 7 predicted proteins | sample RVTome_5_FD_207665 | JGI IMG/M metagenome (GOLD analysis project Ga0214471, IMG submission 207665) | Soil microbial communities from uranium-contaminated site in the Upper Colorado River Basin, Wyoming, United States - RVT142D155 | ecosystem: Environmental > Terrestrial > Soil > Contaminated >... | reverse complement strand
AGTTTCTGCTCCCGGTGGCCCTGGCGTACATCATGATCATGACGGTGGCGATCTGGGCGGTGGATACCCTGCTCCCGGGGCAGTCGGTCGCGATGCGCCAGCTGGTGCTCTTCGGACTGAACCTGATCCTGGCCTGGATCACGTTCATCCTGGCCGACCGGGGCTTCATCATGGCGGGATCGTATCGCACCAGCGGTGGAGTGATCTGATGGCAATCGGCGTCAAGGTGATGAAACGGCCCGAGCGGGAGGTGAGCTACGTCCGGGCCACCCTCAAGGGGATGGCGCTCACGTTCCGGCACATGTTCCGGCCCACCGTGACCATGCAGTATCCGGAAGAGAAGTCCAGCCCGGCATGGAGCATCTCCTCGCGGATGCGGGGCACCCACCGGATGCTGGCCGACGAGCAGGGCCGCTCCAAGTGCGTGGCCTGCGGGCTCTGTCCCCAGATCTGCCCGGCCAATTGCATCAAGCTGGTGCCGGGCGAAGACGAGCAGGGCAATCGCTATCCCCTGATCTACGAGATCGACGAATTCCGCTGCATCTTCTGCGGCTACTGTCAGGAGGTCTGCCCCGAGGAAGCGATCCACGTCGGGGTGCATTACGAAAACTCGGAGTACAGCCGGGACCGGTTCGTGTACGACCTGGAGCGGTTGATGTCGCAGACTCACCAGGTTTCGACCCTGTGGGATCCGTCGGACCCGCGCGGGGAATGATGGCCGCCGAGCTGGCGTTCTACATCCTGGCGGGGGGTGCGGTCATCTCCGCCCTCGGCTGCATTACCCAGCGCAACCCGGTGGCGTCGGCGGTGTGGCTGGTAGGGACGCTCTTCGCGTTGGCGGGGATCTATATCCTGCTCAACGCCCAGTTCATCGGCATCATCCAGATCCTGGTGTATGCCGGCGCCATCATGGTGCTGTTCCTCTTCGTCATCATGCTGCTCAATCTGGCCCACCGCCAGAACGACATCCGCCGCTGGCCCATGTGGCTGGTGGGGGTCGGCCTGCTGGCCGCGTTCGGGGGGCCGCTGCTGGGGCTCCGCGGCTATTCGCCCGGCCGGCTCGCCGCCGAGGTGACCGGCGCCGCGGTGTACGGCGATCCGGCGCGGGCCCTGCCGGCGGGCCAGGCGGCGCTCAAGGCGACCCAAGAGCGGGGTGTGGTCGGGGCCATCGCCGACCCCCTGTTCCGCAGCTATCTGGTGCCCTTCGAGATCACCTCCATTCTGCTGCTCGTGGCCGCCGTCGGGGCCGTGGTCATCGCCAAGCGAAAGCTCTGATGCTCCTCAGCCAGTCTCTGCTGCTCTCCGCGATCCTGTTCGGCCTGGGCGTGCTGGGCGTGATCATGCGCCGCAACGCCATCGTGCTGTTCATGTGCGTCGAGCTCATGCTCAACGCGGTCAACCTCACGCTGGTGGCCCTCTCCCAGTACCACGGTCTCTCGGGACAGGTGATGGTCTTCTTCGTGATGACCGTGGCCGCCGCCGAAGCGGCCGTGGGCCTGGCGATCATCCTGGCCGTCTTCCGCCACCACCAGTCGGTGGACCTCAAGGACATCAACCTGCTGCGCGGCTGATGCCATCGATCCACGGCTGGATCTGGCTGACCGTCGCCCTGCCGCTGCTCGGGTTCCTGGTCAACGGACTGCTGGCGCTCCGGCGGGCCGAGGCCAAGACCACGGTCAGCCTGGTGGGAGCCGGCACCGTGCTCGGGGCCTTCGTCGTGGCGCTGGCCGCGTTCCTGGAAGCGGCGCGGTATCCGCTGCACGAGGCGGTCATTGTCCCGCTCTGGTCCTGGATCCCGGCGGGCGATCTCCAGATCAACCTGGCGTTCCAGGTGGACCCCCTGTCTCTGGTGATGCTGCTGGTGGTGACGGGGGTCGGCAGCCTGATCCACCTGTTCAGCATCGGATACATGCGGAGCGACCCGGGGTATCCCCGCTACTTCGCCTATCTCAACCTGTTTATCGTGTTCATGCTGGTGCTGGTGCTGGGATCGAGCCTGCCGGTGTTGTTCATCGGGTGGGAAGGGGTGGGCCTCTGCTCCTACCTGCTGATCGGTTTCTGGTATCAGGATAAGTCGAACGCCGACGCGGGGAAGAAGGCCTTCATCGTCAACCGGATCGGTGACTTCGGCGCGCTGGTGGCGATGTTTCTGCTCTGGCAGGCACTGGGCACGCTCAGCTTCACCGAAATCGCGGAGAAGGCGCCGGAGGTGTTGCAGGCGGGCGGGCTCACGGTCACCGCCATCACCCTTTTCCTGTTCCTGGGCTGCACCGGCAAGTCGGCCCAGATTCCGCTCTACACCTGGCTCCCCGACGCGATGGCCGGCCCCACGCCGGTGTCCGCCCTGATCCACGCCGCCACCATGGTGACCGCCGGGGTCTATCTGGTGGTGCGGACCAACGTGCTGTTCGCGATGGCGCCGGTGAGCCAGACGGTGGTGGCCGGCATCGGCGCGCTGACCGCGCTGTTCGCCGCGACCATCGGCCTGCGGCAGTACGACATCAAGCGGGTGCTGGCGTATTCGACGGTGTCGCAGCTGGGGTACATGTTCCTGGCCGTGGGAACCGGCGCCTACGTGGCCGGGATCTTTCACCTGGTGACGCACGCCTTCTTCAAGGCGCTGCTGTTCCTGGGCTCGGGCAGCGTGATCCACGCGATGCACCACGCCTACCACGCGACCCACTCGCACGAAGACGCCCAGGACCTGCGGAACATGGGAGGCCTCCGGCGCTATCTGCCGTGGACCTTCGGGCTGATGGCCATCGCCACCCTGGCGATCGCGGGCATTCCGCCCTTTGCCGGTTTCTTCTCCAAGGACGAGATCCTGGCCTTCGCCTGGGGCCGGGGCGAGCACGACCCGGCCTGGAAGGTCTTCTGGGCCATGGGCACGCTGGCGGCGCTGATGACCGCGTTCTACATGGCCCGGCTCATGGCCATGACCTTCCTGGGGGAGAACCGCACCGGCGTGAAGGAACGCGAGCAGCTGCACGAAGCGCCCTGGATCATGACCGGCCCGCTCCTGGTGGTAGGCGTGCTGAGCCTGATCGGCGGAGTGCTCAACCTGCCGGCGTTCTGGCCCACGCCGCCCCACCATGGACTGGATCACTGGCTGGAGCCGGTGGTCGCGCCGGGCGCCCGGTTCCTGCCGGTGGAGCTGCCCCATGGATCTACCGAGTACCTGCTCATCGGGCTGGCGGTCCTGATCGGCGCGGCGGGCCTGATCTGGGGCGTCAGGTCCACGCTGGCCCGGGTCATTCCCACGGCCCGGGCCGCTCCCGAGGAGCGGGGGCTCTGGAAGGTCATCAACCGGAAGTGGTACATCGACGAGCTGTACGACGAGTTCATCGTACGGCCGCTGGTGCGTCTCTCCCGGGTGGTGCTGTGGCGAGTGGTGGATCAAAAGCTCATCGATGGCGCTGGCGCCAACGGCTCGGCCTGGCTGTCGCGCCGGCTGGGTTGGGTGGGCAGCAAGCTGCAGACCGGCGAGGTCGGGATCTACATCGTGATGTTCCTGATCGGCGCCGCCTGGATCCTCCACGCCGTGTCCCGGTAACCTGATGAGCGCCTTCCTCGCGTCGATCGGCTACGGGCAGTGGATCCTGCACCTGCTCCTGGGCCTGCCGCTGCTGGGCGCAGTTCTGGTGGCCCTGGCGGGCGAGCGGGCCGCCAAGTACGTGGCGCTGCTGGTCGCCGGCATCGAGCTGGTCCTCTCGCTCGGGCTCTGGTGGGCGGTGGATACCTCGGCCGGCACGCTGCAGATGGTGAGCCGGATGCCCTGGCTGCCGCGCTGGGGGATCGCCTACGCGGTCGGGATCGACGGCATCTCCCTGTTCATGGTGCTGCTGTCGACCACGCTGACCGCGCTCTCCGTCCTGGCCAGCTGGCATTACATCGAAACCAAGACCCGCGGGTTCTACGCCCTGCTGCTGGTGCTGCTCACCGGGATGCTGGGGGTGTTCCTGGCGCTGGATCTGTTCCTGTTCTACGTCTTCTGGGAGATCATGCTCATCCCGATGTACTTCATCATCGGGATCTGGGGCGGCGGCAACCGGCTCTACGCGGCGATCAAGTTCTTCATCTTCACGATGGTGGGATCGCTCCTGATGCTGGTAGCGATCCTGGCGATGGTGTGGACCGTCGGGAAGGCCACCGGGACCTACGACTTCGGCTATGACTTCCTGCTCCGCCACCGCGAGCTGTTCACCCCGTTCGCGCCCTGGCTGTTCGGAGCCTTCGCGCTGGCGTTCGCGATCAAGGTGCCGATCTTCCCGCTCCACACCTGGCTCCCCGACGCCCACGTCGAAGCCCCGACCGCGGGCTCGGTGATCCTGGCCGGCGTGCTGCTCAAGATGGGGACCTACGGCTTCCTCCGCTTCGCCGTCCCGTTCTTTCCCGGCACGGCGCTCTCGGAGACGGTCTCGACCATCGTGGTGGTCCTGGCCGTGACCGGCATCGTGTACGGGGCGCTGGTGGCGATGGTGCAGCCGGACATCAAGAAGCTGGTGGCCTATTCGTCCGTTTCCCACCTGGGCTTTGTGATGCTCGGCATCTGGGCCGGCACCCTCCAGAGCGTACAGGGCGCCCTGATGGTGATGATCGGGCACGGGCTCTCGACCGGTGCGCTGTTCTTTCTGGTGGGCATGCTCTACGAGCGGCGCCATACTCGCGAGATCGCGTCCTTCGGCGGCATCGCTCGGGTGGTTCCGGTCTTCAGCGCCGTATTCACCGTCGTGGCGCTCTCCTCCATCGGGTTGCCCGGCCTCAACGGTTTCGTGGGTGAGTTCCTGGTTCTCCTCGGCAGCTACAGCCCCTATCCGGTGGCCACCATCATCGCGACGACCGGCGTGATCTTCGCCGCCGCCTACCTGCTGTGGGCCCTGCAACGGATCATCTATCAGCGGCTGGATCGGCCCGAGAACGAGGCGATCACCGATCTCAATCTCCGCGAGCTGGTGGTGCTGGTGCCCCTGCTGGCGGGAATCGTGTGGATGGGGCTGTACCCGCGGCCGGTGCTCGACCGGATGGAACCGGCCGCCCGCAAATATCTGGAGCTGGCCCAGCCCGAGGCGGTGCCAAGCAGCGGGGGCGAGATCCGACTGGGGGGCGGCCGATGAACCTGACGATCAACCTGGCCTCGCCCATCGGAGTCTCGCTGGCCCTCCTGCCGGAGATCCTGCTGTGTCTGGCCGGGCTGGTGACGCTGCTGGTGTCGGCCTGGCGCCACCGCTCCGGGAGCGACATCCGGCTGGTCGGTTGGCTGTCCGCCGCCGGCGTGGTCGCCGCGGCGACCAGCCTCGGCTGGCTCTGGATCAACCGGGCCCGCCCCACCACCATACCGATCAGCGTGGCGCTGGATGATTTCCGGTTCGCCGCCAGCGGACTCATTCTGGTGGCGACCTTCGGCACCATCTTGCTCTCCATGTACTATCTGGTGCGCGAAGACCTGCTCTGGCCCGAGTTCTTCCCGCTGGTGCTGTTCGGCGCCGCCGGCATGCTGTGGCTGGCCGGGGCCGATGACATGATGGTGCTCTTCCTGGGGCTTGAGGTCATGTCGGTGGCCGTCTACGTCCTGGCGGGATTTGCGCGGCAGAGCAAGCTGTCCGGGGAGGCCGCTCAAGTACTTCCTGATCGGAGCCTTCGCCTCGGCGTTCCTGCTGTACGGCATCGCGCTGACCTACGGCGCGACCGGTACCACCAGCATGACCGCGGCCGGCGCGGCGCTGGGGCGGGGCCCACTGCCGCTGATGGCGACGCTGGGGCTGGGACTGTTTCTGATCGGCTTCGGGTTCAAGGTGGCGGCGGTTCCCTTTCACATGTGGACCCCCGACGTGTACGAAGGGGCCCCGACGCCGGTGACCGGATTCATGGCCACCGGGGTCAAGGTGGCCGCCTTCGCCGCGCTGGCCCGGGTGCTCTTTGTGATGTATGGTGCGTCCCCCGGCGTCTGGGTCCCGGTGCTGTCGGGCCTCGCGGTCGCCTCGATGATCGTGGGGAACCTGGTGGCCTTGAACCAGCGATCGCTCAAGCGCATGCTGGCCTACAGCTCCATCGCGCACGCCGGCTACCTGCTGGCGTCGCTGGTGCCCGGTACCAGCAACGGCGCGGCCGCCACCCTCACGTACCTGCTGGCGTATTCCCTGACCTCGTTGGCGGCATTCGGCCTGCTGGCTGCCCTGGGACGCGGTGGGGAGCAGGATGTCACCCTCGATACCCTTGCCGGGCTGGCGTCACGGCGGCCCTGGGTCGCGGCCGGTCTGGCGGTCTCGATGCTCTCACTGCTTGGCTTCCCCGGTACCCTGGGCTTCATCGGCAAGTGGCAGATCCTGCTCGCGCTGCTGGGACAGGAGCACTATGTGGTCTCCGTGGTGCTGGTGCTGACCAGCCTGGTATCCGCGGGCTACTATCTGCCCGTGATTATGACGACGTACATGCGGACTGCCGAGGGCGAATCGGGAGTGTATCCCATGCCGGCCGCGGCCGCCTTCACCGTGCTGGTGGCGTGCGTCGTGGTGGTGGTCCTCGGGTTCTGGCCCACGCCCGCGCTCGACGCCTCACTCAACAGCGCCGCGTCGCTGTTCCATGCTTCCCTGGCTGGCGTTCGCGCCGGCGGTCCCTGAACGGCGGCGCCGATGCAAGCCCCGCGCACCATCTTCCGGCAATACGACGTCCGCGGCGTCATCGACGTCGAGCTGACACCGGCGCTGGCCCGTGCCCTGGGCCGGGCCTTCGCCAGCGCCGCCTGGAACCGGCTGGGACGTGAGCCCCGGATCGCGGTCGGGCGGGACAACCGGCCCTCGGGCCGCGCGCTCGCTGCCGGCGTGCGGCAGGGCATCGCGGACGCCGGCGGAACCGCGTTCGACGTGGGCGAGCTGCCGACGCCGGCGCTCTATTTCGCGGTGCACCATCTCGGAACCGATGCCGGGCTTCAAGTCACGGGGTCCCACAATCCCCCCCAGTTCAACGGCTTCAAGATGGTGCTGGCGGGCGAAGCCGTACACGGCGATCAGATCCTGGCCCTGCACGACGTGATCACCAGCGAAAGCTGGCGTTCGGGCTCGGGGACCCAGGCCGCGGCACCAGGGATTCTGGAGGCGTACCGCAAGGCGATCGTGGAGCGCCACCATCTGGCCCGCCCCGTGACCGTCGTGGTCGACTGCGGCAACGGGGTGTCCAGTCTGGTGGCGGTGAGCACGCTGGAGCAGTGCGGGGCGAAGGTGACGCCCCTCTTCGCCGAGTCCGATGGCAACTTTCCCAATCACCATCCCGATCCCACCGTGCCGGAAAACCTGGTCGATCTGCAGCGGGCCGTGGCCGAGACCCGAGCCGAGCTGGGCATCGCGTTCGACGGCGACGGCGACCGGATCGGGGCGGTGGATGAGCACGGCAAGATCATCTGGGGCGACCAGCTGCTGATTCTCTTCGGCCGCGACGCAGTGCTGCGCTACGGGGCCGGCGTGCCGGTGATCTTCGACGTCAAGTGCTCCGAGCTGTTGCCCCAGGCGCTGGAGAAAGCGGGGGCCCGGCCGGTGATGTGGAAGACCGGCCACTCGCTCATCAAGGCCAAGATGAAGGAGCTGCATTCGCCCATGGCGGGCGAGATGAGCGGCCACATGTTCTTCGGCGGCGATTGGTTCGGCTTCGACGATGCGCTCTTCGCCGCCGCCCGCCTGCTGGAGCTGGTCTCGCGCGACGGAGGCGGACTGTCCCGGCTCCTGGCCGATCTGCCGGAAACCTTCACCACGCCGGAGATCCGGGTGGACTGTCCCGAGGAGGTCAAGTTCGACCTGGTCGAACGGGCCGCCGCGCACTTCGGGTCGCTTTACCGGGTGAACACCATCGACGGCGTTCGAATCGGATTCCCCGACGGATGGGGATTGCTCCGCGCCTCCAATACGCAGCCTGTTCTGGTGCTTCGCTTCGAAGCCACCAGCCCCGAGAGTCTCCAACGCTATCGCACCGAAGTGACCTCCTGGCTCGCCGGGCAGGGCGTCCGCGCCTGATTCCATGACATCCCGCGGTCGCCGGGTCGCCGCGGCCCTGGTGCTCATCGCCGCGCTGCTCTTCATGGGCCGGTGGCTCGCGCTGTTCCTGGCGGACCGGTGGTGGGCGGCCAGCGTCTCTCCTCCCGCCGGTATTCTGCTCACCCGTCGCGCGCTGCTTCAATTGGGTCTCGATCTGGCCGGCGTAGTACTCTCGGTGCTGTGGTTCGCCACCCATGCCCAGGTGATCCTTGGGGCCATCCGCGCGGTGCCGCTCCGGGAGCGCGGCGGCAACGCCCGCTTCCGGGCGCTGCTGGACAAGCCGGATGCCCGCCCCGTGGCGCTGCTGGGTGCCTTGGGCCTCGGGCTTCTCATGGGAAGCGGGACCGCCGAGTGGGCCGATGCCGTCACGCTGGCCGGGCAGGACATCACCATCGGCCTCACCGATCCGGCCCTGGGACAGGACGCCGGGTGGTACCTGAGCCGCTTGCCACTCTGGCTTCGAGTCCAGGCGTTCGCCACCGTGCTGGTGCTGCTCACCTTCGGTCTGGTTCTGCTGGCATATCTGCTCGGGGGCGCGCTGCGCATCGTGCGCAGGCTCTCAATCAGCGATGAAGCCCGGGTGCACCTGGGAATTCTGCTGGCCCTGCTCGCCTGCGTCATCGGCACCAGCCAGATCCTGGCCCCCTTCGAGCTCGCGGCCGGTTTGCCGGTGCCGGTGGCGAGCGGCATCGTCGAACTGCACCGATCGGTGGCCTTCGTGCTGGTGGGCGTGAGTGTGGCGGTGGCGGTCCTCTCCATCATTTGGGCCTTGCGTCCGTTGCACAGCCTGGTGGCAGGCGCCTGGCTGGCATTCAGTGCCGCGCTGGTCGGCGCCTTCTATCTCCTGCCCGATACTCCTCCCGAGTCGGATCCCGACGCGCGGGCGCTGCGGCATCAATTCGAACGGGCGGCGTTCGGCCTGATGGCGGAGCCGAGGTCCCGTCGGGGCAGTCGTCCGGTCCCGGCCTTCTGGGACGCGACCATCGCGGCCCGGGTCGCCCGGGGCGATACCGTCCGAGCCACGGTGGCGGCGCGAGGCCGGCTCCGGGGAGCGGGTGGGGACCGACCGGTGTGGGCGGCGCTTGCCACTCTGAGCGATTCGGTGCCGGTATTCCTGCTGGCCGACGACACCACCGGACCGGGCGGCACGCCGCTGACCTGGCGCCGGGGCGGGCTGGTCCCGGAGGCCGGGGTCCAACCGGCGATGCGGCTGGGGCCTCAGGCCGTCCGCCCGGGCGCACCGTCGGTGGTCATAGGAGCCGGTCCTGGAGTACTGGCCGGCGGTCTGCTTCGCCGGCTCTTGCTCACCTGGGCCCGGCAGACGCCCGGCATTATCGGCGCCGGCTCCAGCCAGCGGATCGGCTGGTTGCTCGAGCCGGACGCGCGACTGTACCACCTGGCGCCCTTCGCCGTATGGCGCGACGTGCGTCCCTGGATCGAAGGCGAGCGGTTGCAGTGGATCGTCGACGGTTACGTCACGGCCGAGGCGTTTCCGGTCGTGCGGCGCACCACCTGGAGGGGCAGCCCGATCGGGTACCTGCGAGCAGGGTTCGTCGGTGTGGTCGATGGGGAAACCGGCGCGACGAAAGTGTACCTCCGCCCCGGGGCCGATCCGCTGGCGCGCGCGCTGGCCGCGGCGGCGGCGCCCCTGGTGCTGCCGGCCGAGCAGCTGCCGGCCGCAGTGGCGCAGGTCATGGAATACCCCGAGGCCCTGCTGGAGGTCCAGGCGGAGTTTTACAGCATCGACCGGGCCCTGGCCATCGGCGATACCACATCGAGCGGCAAAGCGCCAGCCGGCCCCCGCGTGGTGGTGGGGGCCCAGCCCGGCAGCCAGGTCGCGCCCATTGTCGATCGGCGGACCGGGCGGGTCGACTTGCTGCTCGAAGGCGGGCGGGCCGGCGATCGGGACCAGCTGTGGGAGTATCTGCCGGACACCACCTCCGCACCCGAAGCGCCCGAGGTGCTGGCGCGGCGGTGGCAGCGATTCTCGCTGTTTCAGCAGATCCGGGATTCGGTGACGGCGGGCGGAGGCGCGTTCGAGACCGGAGCGGTGCGCTACGCCGTCACTGAAGAGGGGCTGGTGGCGTACCAGCCGGTCTGGGCCCTCGACCAGCGAGGCCGAGCCTCGGTGGTGCTGGTGAC
>Ga0214471_10005068_pt1 | contig 10166 bp, 11 predicted proteins | sample RVTome_5_FD_207665 | JGI IMG/M metagenome (GOLD analysis project Ga0214471, IMG submission 207665) | Soil microbial communities from uranium-contaminated site in the Upper Colorado River Basin, Wyoming, United States - RVT142D155 | ecosystem: Environmental > Terrestrial > Soil > Contaminated >... | reverse complement strand
GGCGTCGGCGGTGAGCCGGTTGTCGCCGGTGAGCATCCATACTTCGAGCCCGAGCGCCTCGAGCTCTGCCACGGCCTGGCTCGACTCGGCCTTCAATGTGTCCGCCACGGCGATGATGCCCAGGGCCTCCTTGTCGGCGGCCACGAACATTGGCGTCGCTCCGTCACGCGCGAGCTCATTCGCCACGGCCTCCAGCTCGCCGAGCGCGATGCCGTCGCCATCCAGCATCGCGCGGTTGCCGACCCGCACTGTTCGTCCATCGACGCTCGCGGTGATGCCCCGTCCGGGCACTGCCTCGAAGGCGGTCGCCGTCGGAAGGTCGAGCTCCAGCTCGCGAGCCCGCTGCAGGATGGCCTCGCCGAGCGGGTGCTCCGAGCCGACCTCGGCGGCCGCGGCCATTCCGAGCAGCTCCGCCTCGGTCGCCCCGGCGACCGGCGCCACGCGGGTCACCGCCGGACGCCCTCGGGTCAGGGTGCCGGTCTTGTCGAGGACGACGGTATCGATGCGGCGCGCCTGCTCGAGCGCCTCGCCGCCGCGGATCAGGATGCCATGCTCGGCCGCCTTGCCGGTGCCGACCATGATCGCGGTCGGGGTGGCCAGACCGAGCGCGCACGGGCACGCGATGATCAGGACCGCGATCGCGACCGTCACCGCGAACACCGGGCTCGGCCCAAGGATCAGCCACGCCGCCGCCGTGAGCGCTGCCAGGACCAGAACGATCGGCACGAAGATGCCCGCCACCTGGTCGGCCAGGCGCTGCATCGGAGCCTTCGAGCCCTGGGCCTCCTCGACGAGGCGCACGATCTGGGCCAGGGCCGTATCGGCGCCGACCTTCGCCGCGCGAAAGACGAACGAGCCCGTCTTGTTCAGCGTGGCGCCGATGACCTCGTCGTTGACGGTCTTGTCGACGGGCAGGCTCTCTCCGGTGAGCATGCTCTCGTCGAGCGCGGAGCTGCCCTCGACGATGACGCCGTCCACCGGCACCTTCTCGCCCGGGCGCACGCGGACCATGTCGCCGACCACGACCTGCTCGATCGGCACGTCGATCTCGCGGCCGTCGCGGAGCACGCGGGCGGTCTTGGCCTGCAGCCCCATGAGTGCCCTGATCGCCCCCGCCGTCTGCTTCTTGGCCCGCGCCTCGAGCCAGCGGCCCATCAGGATCAGGGCGATGATGATGACCGCGGTCTCGAAGTACAGGTGGAAGGGGAAGCCCCATTGCGCCGCCAGGGTTGGCCACAGCGTCACGAACGCGCTGTAGCCGAAGGCGACGCTGGTGCCCACCGCCACGAGCGTGTTCATGTTCGTGCTGCCGTGCCGGGCGGCCGCCCATGTGGCGCGATAGAAGACGGCGCCGGCCCAGAACTGGGCGACGGCGGCCGCGATGAGCAGCAACGGCGCCACGAGCACGATGTCCAGGTTCAGCGGCAGGTACATGACCGCCATCATCGCCAGGCCCAGGCCGAGGCTGACGAGCGACTTGCGTCGAAGATCGTCGATCTCGCGCTGCCGTGCGAGGTCGTGCGCGTCGACCCCTGCGCCCGCTGCGCCGGCCACGGGCTGAGCCGAGGTCTGCGTCTCACGCACCTCGTAACCCGCGGACCGTACGGCGCCCTTGAGCGCGTCGACCGAGGTGAGAGCCGGGTCGAAGCGGATCGTGGCCCTCTCGGTCGCGAGATTGACGCTGGCCTCGGAGACGCCGTCGACCTTGTTCACGAAGCGCTCGATGCGGTTCACGCAGGACGCGCAGGTCATCCCCTCGATCGGAAGCACGACCTCGCCGGCCGCGGCTGCCGGGGCGGCGACGGCCGGAGGTGGAGCCACCGGCTGTGATCGCACGGCGTAGCCAGCGCGCTCCACTGCCTTGACGAGGTCATCCACGTCCACCTTCGACGAGTCGTAATTCACCTTCGCGCGCTCGGTCGCAAGGTTGACCGCGGCATCGAAAACGCCGTCCACCTTCTTCAGATGGCGCTCGATGCGGTTCACGCACGAGGCGCAGGTCATGCCCTCGACGTCGAGGGAGATGATGTGCATCGGCCCGTCCAGCGGCGTGGTGGTGGTCATGCTGAGATCTCCGGATTCATGAGCGGAGAAGACGCTCGATGGCGGCGGTCGCCTCGTCGACCTTCGAGTCATCGCCTTTGGCGGCGGCCTCCATCACGCAGTGACGCACGTGCTCGTCCAGGAGGCCGATCGCAACTCCCTGGAGCGCACTCGTGACCGAGGAAACCTGGGTCAGGATGTCGATGCAGTACTTGTCCTCGCCGACCATGCGCTGCAGGCCGCGTACCTGTCCCTCGATCCGGCGCAGCCGGCTGATGTAGTCGTCGCGGCTCATGCTGTATCCGGCCATTGGGGTTGCCTCGGTGCTCGGGATAGGAAGAGGAATGCCCATAGTATACCCCCCTGGGCTATATCGGTCTCGTGGCATGGCGAGGGGCTTCGAGGCACGGCGCCGCGGGTAGCATGCGCCGGGTGGTCGGCATCGTGCGCGTCGTGCACCCGGTACCCACCGCGGCCGTCGCCGCGCTCAGCCTGGCGCTCGCCTCGATCATCGCCGCGCAGGCAGGGCTCGAGCCGTTCGGAGCCCGCACGTGGCTGACGACGCTCGCGGTGCTCGGATCCCAGGTCGTGACCGGCGCGGTGAACGACTGGGCCGATCGCGATCGCGACGCTCTGGCGCAGCCGGACAAGCCCATCCCCGCCAGGCAGCTGACGCCCGGTAGAGCGCTGGGGGTCGCGGGGATCGGGGCGGTCGTGCAGGCTGCAGCCTCGGTGCCGCTCGGAGGCCTCGCGCTGGCCCTCGGCACCGCAGCCACGGCATCCGCGGTCGCCTACAGCCTGTGGTTGTCGGGCACGCGCCTGTCGGTGCTTCCCTATCTCGCGAGCTTCGGCATCCTCCCGCTCTGGGTTGCCGCCGGGGTGGGCGTGCCCCTCGACCGGGTGGCCGCGGCGCCGCTGCTCGTCGCGCCGTTCGCCGCGGCCGCGCACCTTGCCAATGCGCTGCGCGATTTCGAGGCTGACACCTCTCTCGGGCGCCGCAACCTCGCCCAAGCGCTCGGCAGGCGCACCGCGCTCACCGCCGCCTGGCTGCTGGCGATGGGCGTCGGCCTGGGGGTGGGCGCCGTGCTGCTGGTGAGGGGAGGTCTCGGACAGGCGGAGGGCATCCTGGGCCTCGTCGGCCTTGCGGCCGTCGCGCAGGGTGCCGCCGGGCCGCGGCGGCTGTGGATCGGGATGCTCGTCGCCGCGGTGTGCTGGACGGCGGCCTGGGCGCTCGCGACCGGATAGCGAGAACGGGCGCCTCTCGGCGCCCGTCGTCAGCCGTCGCGATCCTGCGCGGAGGCGTCAGATCGCGTCGTCGAGCTCCATCTCGTCGTCATCGGTCTCCTCGGTGAGCTTGAGCCACACGAAGAGCCCCGCCAGGATGGTGAGCGGGATCACGATGAGGGCGGCCAGGAGCGCCCCGATGCCGATGACAAGGACCTTGAGCGCCTTCATGGCGAGATCTCCCCTTTGGTGTGCGTGCGCCGGCCCGGCGCTATCGGCGCGGCGGCTACTGCTGCGCCTTCTCGATCATAGCCAACATCTCCTCATGGGTGAATTCCGCAAGGCTGTGGGCTCCCGCCTGCGAGCCCGCCGCGAAGAGTCGGACCACGAAGGACCCCTCCTGCTCGAGGAAGAAGACGTCGTGCGGGCGCTGCTTGTCGAGGTATGAGCCGATGACTCGGAGCGCCATCTCGTAGTAGTTGGTGATCTCCTTGTCGGGGCCCTTTGCGCCCTCGCCGCGGCTCTCGAAGGCGCCCTCCATGAGCTCGGCCACCTTCTCGTCGCTCAGCTCGTAGTTGCGCTTTCCGAGCGAGCCGAAGCTGTCAGCCGCGACGCCGGCGTCCATGTAGAGCAGGCCCTGCAGCAGGAATCCATCCTCGCGCTCGAGAAACAGCAGATCCTTCAGGCCTTCGGCATCGGCGAAGCGGCCGATGGAGCGCAGGACCTCCTCCCAGTCCTGCCTCGGGGTGCCCTCGTAGATGCGCACGGGCTCCGCCTCCGCGTTCCGTATTCAGCCGCCGATGTGCAGGATACGCGCTCAGGCCAACGCCGACGCGATGTGACCCGCTGCCCGGGCGTTGGCGACGATGAGGCCGATGTTCACGCGCAGCGTGCGGCCGCCCGAGGCTCGGGAGAGCGCGGCGAGCAGGTGCGGGGTCACGGCGCCACCCCGGATGCCGCGCGCATAGGCATCGGCGAGCGCATCGGCGATCCACGCCTCGACCTCGGACGCATCGATGGCCAGCTTGGACGGCGGAGGCTGCACGATGAGCATGCCGCCCGCTCCCGGGATGGACCGATGCGCCGCGATCGCGGCGGCCGCGCCTTCCGGCGTGTCGACGCGATGCGACAGCGGCAGCCCGGAGGCAACGCTGAAGAAGGCGGGCAGCTCGTCGACCCCGTAGCCGACGACCGGGACGCGCCTCGTCTCGAGGAGCTCAAGGGTGGCCCCGAGGTCCAGAATCGACTTCGCGCCGGAGCAGACCACGGCCACCGGGGTGGCCGCCAGCTCGTCGATGTCGCTCGAGACGTCGAATGTCCGTGCCGCGTCGCGATGCACGCCGCCGATGCCGCCGGTCGCCATGACCGCGATGCCGGCCGCGTGCGCCGCGCGGATCGTCGCGCTGACGGTCGTCGACGCGAGGGCGCGCCCGGCGAGGAGCGGGCCGAGGTCGCGCGACGCCGCCTTGGCCGCCCGGCGCTCCGGATCGGCCAGGCGGGCGAGCAATTCGGCGCCGGCGCCCACGACCAGCCTCCCGTCCTCGACGGCCGTCGTGGCGGGCACGGCGCCCGCCTCGCGGACCGCGCGCTCGGCGCCCATCGCCGTCTCGAGGTTGTGCGGCACTGGGAGCCCCTGCGCGATGAGGCTCGACTCGAGCGCGACGACGGGGCGCCCCGCGGCGAGCGCCTCGCGCACCTCGTCGCCGAGGACGAGCCAGTCCGTGGTCATCCCGACGCCCCGCCGCGCTCCGAGGCAATCGGGCCCTGCGCGCCGGGCACGCCCACCACCTCACCCGCGATCGACAGCGCGTCCGACATCGCCGCGCCGAGCGCGTCTGCGTCCGGCGGCCACGCGACGCCGAGGCCGACGATGAGGGCGGCCGCAAAGGCGTCCCCAGCGCCGGTCGTGTCGACGACCCCTGCGCTGTCGGTGGGGGCGGCCACCGTGACCCGAATGTCGCCCGCGACCGCCGACGCCCGCCGCGGCCCGGTGACGATGACGGCCGCGCCCAGCTCGAGCGCCAGTGCGGCGACCAGGGCCTCGAGTTCGTCGTCGGCGCCCGCCAGGACGCGTGCCTCATCGGCGTTGAGGACGACCAGGTGCGCTCGTGCGGCGCTCGCCGCGGCTCGCCAGTCCGCCACCCGGGCATCCGGCACTGCGCATCCGAGGATCGCTCGGAGAGGCTGCTGGGCGGCGCACCGCCTCGCGAAGGCGAGCGCGCCGTCCTCGAGCAGCGCATACCCCGAGATGACCAGCCAATCGACGCCGGCGGTCAGGGCAGCGAGGTCGACGTGCGGAAGCAGCGGCACGCGCTGGCTGAGCATCGTCCGCTCGCCGCCGGGTGCGAGGAGGATGGCCGCCGCGCCGGTCGCCGCCATGGCTGCGGCCTCGATGCGGACGCCGTCGACCTCCAGCGCCTCCCGCAGCAGACGCCCGGCGGCGTCGTCGCCCAGGGCGCCGGCAAGGCGTGTGGTCGCTCCGCGCCGGGCGAGGCGCACGGCGACGTTCGCCCCCTGGCCGCCGGGACCGAAGCGCACGATCGCGGGCACGTCGCCGCCGGGGCGCATCGGCTCCGCGGGAGCGATCGTCACGTCCATCAGCGCATCTCCGACGACGGCCACCGCGAGCGGCATCGGCTCAGAGCCGACGGCGTGAGGCGAACCCCTCGCGCGAGGTGTGCCACCAGCCCAGGTCTGGATCGTCGAGCCGCCAGCACAGCCAGGCGCGCTCGCCATCGCGGACGCTCGGGATGTCCACCAGGCCCGCGTCCAGGTCGCGCACCACGACGCCGAGCGAGCCGAGGTGGTCGAGCAGCGCCTGCAGCGTGGCCTCGTCGCCCTCCACCCGTCGCAGCATCGCCACCTGAAGCAGCGTGGCCCGGATGGTCGGCAGCAGGTCGCGAGCCTCCTCGACGCTGTACGTGATGCCGGTCGCCATCAGGGCGCGATGGTAGTGCTAGCATCCTCGGCCGGACGAGCCTGCTCCGCATCGCGACGGCGCCCGTCCACCGCCGGAGGTGACGCGCACAGCGCCATGACCGACGAATCGCGCCCGCCGCGCGGCATCAACGACGCGGCCACGAGCGGAGCCGACCCGTACACGGCCTACGACGACTTCAACCTGCCCTCGTACGTCGGCCTGCCGAGCTTCCAGAAGCTGCCATGGGTGACCGATGCCGACGACCTCCTGCGGCGCCGGCCCGACGTGGCGATCGTCGGGGCTCCCTTCGACGACGCCGTCAGCCATCGGCCGGGTGCCCGATTCGGGCCGCGCGCCATCCGGCAGGCGAGCTACCACTCCGGCGAGATCAACTCGCTCCAGCTCGGCATCGAGCCCTACGCCTGGCTCGACGTCGTCGACGCCGGGGATGCGCCGATCACGCCCATCGACGTCGAGCGCAGCCACGCGGTCATCCGCCGCAAGGTGCTCGAGGTGGCGCGCAGCGGCGCCATACCGATCGTGCTCGGCGGCGACCACTCGATCACCTATCCGTCGGCCTCGGCGATCGCCGAGACGGTCGCCCCGCGCAGGCTGGGCGTGGTCCACTTCGACGCCCACGCCGACGCCGCCAACACGACGTGGGGGCGCCTGCACAGCCACGGCACGCCGATGCGCCGGCTCATCGAGTCCGGCGCCGTCGCCGGACGGAACTTCGTGCAGGTCGGGCTGCGCGGCTACTGGCCGAACGTGGAGACCCTGGAGTGGATGCGCGGGCAGGAGATGCGCTGGCACCTCATGACCGAGATCGAGGAGCGCGGCGCCGAGGCGGTGGTCGCCGAGTCCATCGAGCAGGCGTTGGACGGCCCGGAGGTCATCTACCTCTCGGTGGACATCGACGTCATCGACCCCGGCATGGCCCCCGGCACCGGAACCCCCGAGCCCGGAGGCATGCTGACGCGGGAGCTGCTCCGCGCCATTCGGCAGGTCGTCGGACGCGTCGAGCTCGCGGCGATGGACGTCGTCGAGGTCGCGCCGCAGTACGACCATGCCGAGGTGACAGCGATGGCCGCGCACCGGTGCGTGCTCGAGGCCATCAGCGCGCTCGCCGCCCGGCGGCGCGACGCGGGGGGAGCACCGCGGGAGCGGACCGAGCCGCAGTGGACGACAGGGCGCGGTTAGGCACGCCGGCCCCGATCAGTCGTCGTTCTTCCTCAGCTCGGTGCTGGCGACCGGCTCACCGTTGCGCAGCGCCGTCAGCGTGTACTGCCCGTCCGGGAGTGACCCGATCGCAAAGGTCGAGTAGTAGTAGCCGCGGCCACCTCCCTCGAGCGCAAATGGGCCGCCCTCGATGGGTCCTGACGGACCGTCCAGGATGGCGTTCATGACGTCGCCGGCCACGGCGTTGTCGAACAGGACGAGCGCGACGAACGTCTCGTCGCGGTCGCGCAGGCGGCTGATCTCGTCGATGCACTCGGCCTCGGCCACGGAGATCGACCGGCACGCCATCACCTCCGCGGTGAACGCCTCCTGCGGCGTTGGTGCCGGCGTGGGGGTGGCGAGCGGCGTCGGCGTCGGCGTCGGCGCGAGCGACGGTGATGGCGATGGGGCGAGCGTCGGGGAGGGCGAGGGCGTCACCACCCCGCCACCGGGCACGCCGACCACGATGCTGGCGCTCGGACCGATGGCGCCTGAGTCCGCGTCTGCCCGCTGGAGGAAGAGGTACCCCGCCAGGAGCATGAGCGCCACTCCCAAGGCGATTGGGACGCGGAGCCGATCGATGGTCTCTCTCGACATGGTGTTGAGTCCTTGCATGGGCGGGGCCACCGGTCCGGCGGCGCCTCAGGAAACGACGAAGCTCGTCTCTCCGGCGCGCTCGCCGTTGCGTGTAACGACGACCTGGTACGTCCCCTCCGGCAGCCCGCTGAACGGGAAGTACGTCCATCCGCCGGGGCAGGTCGGCGAACAGCCGATGCGGGCCAGGTCGATGGTGCCCGGGCTTCCCGCGGGCGTCCCATCCGGACTGAACACCTGCGCGCTGATCACGTCGTTCTCCGTCCCGTTCGTGAAGCCGACCCAGATGTCGAGCGACCCGCCGTTGTTCGAGCCGTTCGAGTCGCAGCCGTCGACGTCGGCGCTGCCCGGAAGGCACGGCTGCACCTCCGCCGTGAAGCCGTCCGGGAAGATGACGGTGTTGCCGCTCGCGCGCGGCGTTCCCGCGGGCCCGTCCGAGGGCGTCTCCCGAGGCGTCGCCGCCTCGCTCGGCTCGGCCGGCGCGCTGATGCTCGGCGAGGGGGTCGCATCGACCAGCCCCGTCCGCGGGTCGTCGCCGAAGACGCCCGCCAGCACGGCGCCGCCGAGCAGCGCCAGGACGCCGAGCGCCAGGAAGCCGAGGATGGCGATGGCGCCCGCGCCCGCCGAGCGACGCTCGTGCGGCTCCTCGTCCCACTCGTCGTACTCGCCCGCGTAGGCCGGCTCCTCGTACTCGTCGTACTCGTCGAACTCGCCGGTGGCGTATCCGCGGTCGCGGTCGCGATAGTCCTCGACGGGGGCGAGGTACGGGGCGGCGCGACCGGCCGCAACCGATTCCGCATCCGGGCGCGCGGCGGCCCAGTCGTCGCGGTCGCGTGTCAGGTCGGGCCTGTCGTATGGCTGGCGCGGGACCGGCGTGATCGTTTCGGAGGCAGCCGCGGCGCGGCTGTACGGCGGCGGTGGAGGCTCGGGGAGCAGGTCCGGCCGGGGGGCATCGTCCGGACTCGATCGTCGCGCGGATCGGTCCTCCGGTTCGGGCTGGAAGCGCTGGTAGCCGGCGACGTCGTCTCCCGGCGCCCCACCGCGCCTGTACGGCTCGCCCCCGGAGCGCCGCGCGCGGATGCGCTCCTGGAGCTCGTCGCGGTCAAGGCCTCGCGGCCGGATCCGGGCATCCGGGGGAATCGCGGAGCCGCATTGCGTGCAGAACGCCGCGGGCGGCGTCGAGCGGTGACAGGTCGGGCAGCGAATTTCGCCCGGCTTGGGGGTGGCCATTCGGGGCATTGTGCCTGCCCGCGTCCAGCGGTGCACGTGGGCACCGTGGGCTAGGCTCTGCCGCCGATGGAGCGGATCAACGTGACGGGCACGAGCTGTTCCGGCAAGACCACCCTCGCGCGCCGGGTCGCGGAGCGCCTCGGCATGCGCTGCGTCGAGCTCGACGCCCTGTTCTGGGGGCCTGGCTGGACCCCCGTGCCGGCGAAGACCTTCCGCCGGCGCGTCGCGGGCGCGGCGGTCGGCGAGCGTTGGGTCATCGACGGCGGGTACTCGTCGGTCCGAGACCTCACCTGGGGCCGCGCGGACACGGTCGTGTGGCTCGACTACCCGTTGCACCTCGTCCTCGCGCGGTGGGCGCGGCGAACGGTGGTGCGGATCCGATCCGGCGCCGAGTTCTGGCCCGGGACGGGCAACCGCGAATCACTGCGGCATGCGCTGCGGCGTGACAGCCTGCTGATGTGGATCCTCACCACGCATCGGAGGCGGCGTCGCAGGCTGGCCGCCGACCTCGCGGCTCGGCCCGACCTCGCGGCAATCCGGCTGCGGTCCCCCGCGGCGACGGAGCGCTGGCTGGCCACCCTCGGCGACTAGGCCCCCGGCCGCCTCCATTCGCTTCCGTCGGGGAAGCGCTCCAGCTTCCAGATCGGGAGCCGAGACTTGATCTCCTCGATCACGAACCGGCTGGCCTCGTACGCCTCGCCGCGGTGCGCCGCCGCGGTCACGATCGCGACGGCCGCCTCGCCGATCGGCACGACGCCATGACGGTGCGCGACGGCGACCGACGCACCCCACCGGGTTTCCGCGGCTGAGGCCACCTGCTCCAGGACGGCGGCCGCCAGCTCGGGGTAGACCTCGTACTCGAGCTCGATCACCTGCCGGCCATCGTCGGATCGATCTCGCGCACGTCCGACGAAGGTGACCATTGCCCCGTGGCCAC
>Ga0214471_10005067_pt1 | contig 10167 bp, 8 predicted proteins | sample RVTome_5_FD_207665 | JGI IMG/M metagenome (GOLD analysis project Ga0214471, IMG submission 207665) | Soil microbial communities from uranium-contaminated site in the Upper Colorado River Basin, Wyoming, United States - RVT142D155 | ecosystem: Environmental > Terrestrial > Soil > Contaminated >... | reverse complement strand
CGATCGGCTGGATTTAATGAACGTAATAAATAAAATGGAGCCCGAACAGGTCCTGTGGCTCACTAAATCGATCGAGACAATCGATCCGCACCACTCATGGCTTGAAATCCTCAGGGGATAATATTAAATCAGGGCGTAAAGGCTGCCGTAGCCGCGTGGAAAACTCATCGGCCAGGTTGCCATGAATACCACATTGTCGATGATAACCGGGGGACTGACCGGGAACGCGTCGAGTTGGTACTTCCAGACTTCCTCGCCCGATTTGAGATCTACACAGTAAAACTTCTGATTTTTCCCGCCAAAATAGACCTTTCCATTGGCGATCGATGGTGTGTAAACAACGTCATTGGTTCTGAACAGCCATTTTTCTACACCGGAATTCAGGTCGAGGCAATAAAGATAACCATCCTCGCTTCCAAAAACCAGTGAATCTTCAGAGACCGCGGGGGAACCCTGGATTCGTCCATGGGTTTCATACATCCAGCGCTCCGAGCCCATTTTGAGGTTGACGGCGTAGATGTTCCAGTCCCAGCTTGTCACGACCGCAATTTCATCGTGGACAAATGGCGTGCCTGTGATCATTCCACCTGTACGGAATTTCCACTGGGTCTCGCCGGATTCCAGATTTATCATGTAGAGATTTTCATCGAGCGATCCGACAAAGATATTTTTTTTGTAAATCGCCGGTGCTCCGACGATTCCTCCGCGGGTGCGGCATTTCCATTCGAGTTCGCCGGTCATAAAATTAACCGCATACAGATAATGATCGTTGCATCCGAAGTAAACAATATCGCCCTTGATTAGTGGGGTGCCATCTACCTGATCAGGCGTTTCAAATTTCCATTTTTCAGAGCCATCATTGATATCAAGTCCGAAAAGTTCTTTCCGTCCGCCAATGAACACCATCGATTCATTTACAGCCGGTGCGCTTTGAATTCCGCCTTCGAGTTCAAATTTCCACAGTTCTGAACCATTTGATGTATCAATTGCATGAAGTCCTGTACGGTCGCCGAAAAAGATCTTTCCATCGAGCCACACCGGCGCCGAGACTTCACCGCGTCCAAGGAACTTCCATTTGACTCCGTTGCATTTTTCAATTCCGGATGATTTATAGCAGCCTGTCCGCGATTCATCCGCACGGAACATGCCGTTGGGTGGAATAGGTTCTTCTGTTTCGTCACCCTCGGCGACAGGATTTTCATTCTCGATGACTTTCTCTTCGCTCATAAGTAAAGCACCTGAAGCATTATACAAGACAGAAATAAGCGATGTTAATAAAATAGCCTCTCGAACGGATGTCCGGGAGGCGTCGCTTGAATGGTATTCTCAATTTAAACGCTTACCGAATTCACCCCGGACATGCCGAATCAAGTGGCAATATCGGCGTCGGACAACTGCATGAGAAGTGTATCCGAAAGCTTGTCAATTTTCTCCTCGTTGTTGTCGTTAATGGCGCTTTCCAACTGGCGAACTGTGTCTTCAATCTGGGATTTCATCTGGGACGGAATGCTTCCACCCTTGTCCTGGAGGAAATCGCGGGCATCGTTGAGATAAAACTCGGCTTCAATCTGCGCCGACGACTTTCCAGCCTGGTCATGGGGGGACGCCATCGGGATAGTATCAGTATCATCCGGTGGAGCTCCCGACGATGGCGCGAAGGCAATATTGGCGACCATTGCTCTCGCCTCATCCTTCTCATCAAGTCCCATTCTCTCTTTTGACTGCTTAATGATAATATTTTTCTTCGCCCCGGAATCCCTGTCACGCGCGGTGACGTTGACGATTCCATTTACGTCGTAATCGAAAATAACCTCGACAACACTTTCGCCCTTGGGTTTCGGGGTTATTCCCGTCAGGACGAATTCGCCAAGCGATGTGTTCCTGCTGGCTTTTTTATGATTGCCCTGCAGGACGTGAATATTCGCCTCGGTCTGGTAATCGGATGTCGTTACGTACCGCCGTTTCTGGCTGCATGGAATCGCGGTGTTGGCGTAAATGATAGGGCTGAACCTGTCTGATACAACCTCGATACCCAGCGTGTACGGGGCTACGTCAACAACCACAAGGTCGTCGAGCTGTCCCACTTTTACGCCTGCCTGAATCGATGCTCCAATGGCGACGCACTCCTCCGGATGAATTTCCGCAAGAGGCTCACGGTCGAGCATGTCGGTGACGAATCTTTTTACCGACGGAATTCGTGTAGTACCTCCGACCAGGATCACAGCGTCGATTCCTGTCGCATCAAGTCCGGCTGCTTCCATAGCCTGTTCAACCGGTTCCTTTGTCGCTTCTGTCAGGTGCTCGATCATGCTTTCAAGCTCAGCGCGTGAAAGGGTCACGTCGAGATGCTTGGGATCGTCGCCTTCAGAATATAGGAACGGGATATTGATATTGGTCTCCAGAAGAGTCGAGAGGTCTATCTTGGCTTTCTCAGCGGCTTCCCTGATCCTCTGATTGATGGATAGCCTTAATTTTTCGTCATCGATATTTTTGAGGTCGATACCTTCTTTTTCCTTGAACTGCCGGAACAGGTAATCGCTGACGACCTGGTCGATATCGTCACCGCCGAGCCTGTTATTACCGGCTGACGACAGCACCTTGAAAGCACCCTCGACCATCTTGATGATACTCACATCGAACGTACCACCACCAAAGTCGTATACCAGAATGGTTTTCGACTCTTCCTGGTGCTGGAATCCATACGCCAGCGCAGCCGCGGTAGGCTCGTTGATGATCCTCTCAACCGTAAATCCGGCTATTTCTCCGGCGTCCTTGGTTGCCTGCCTCTGCGCGTCCGTGAAGTAAGCGGGGACGGTGATCACGGCTTCCGACACGGGCGAGCCAAAGTAGCTTTCAGCGTCCTTCTTGAGTTTGGCGAGTATCAGTGCGGAAACTTCCTGGGGCGTATATTCTTTTCCCCCGAGAGTCACGCGCTGATTGGTACCCATGATCCTCTTGATGGATGAAACAGTCCTGTCGGGATGAGCGATCGACTGGTTTTTAGCGGCTTCGCCGACCAGCAATTCGCCCGACTCCGAAAAACCGACCACGCTTGGAGTAATGGTCTTGCCGCGTTCGTTCAGGATTAAAGCCGGTTTCCCGTCCTTAATAGCGGCAACAAGACTTGTAGTTGTACCTAAGTCAATCCCAACTATCATTGAATTTGATCTCCTTGTTAACCGGAGAAGGTGGAGATAAACCGCACGATGAATTCAAATAAATTAATATGTGCGCCTTACCTTCCGGCACCTCCCGGTTATGGCTTGATCCCTGATCCTGTCAAATTACATCCTCAAAAAATGTTAAGACACCGGCACTATTATCATAAAAAACCAGTACCTGAGCAATGTGCAAGGATACCAGAAAATAACATTCAATGTAACATTTTACCCTGATTTGAAAAGGATTTAAAAATTTTTAACGGAGTGGTTTATTCCCCGACCAGATCGTCCCTGAGGCTGATTATTACATCTGGTGTGCGCAGTATCTTCTTTCCCTTTATAAATCCCCTGCGTTCGACCCTGATTATGGTATTAGGAGGGATGTCATTGCGAACCTCGGTCCCGAATGCGGTCTGGTATTTCGGATTAAATGTGCCATGGGCGGGAATTTCCTTCACATCGTTGTTCCTGAGTATCTGCATCACGCTGGAATAGATCGCTTTTATCCCCTCGATATATCTTATCGCCCTGGGATCGGTCACGTACTTGACAGATTCGAAAAATCTGTCAAAGGCATCGATTGTCGGGAACAGGTCTTCAAGGAATTCTTCCCTTGTGTTCTCAACAACTATTTCCTGCAGGGCTGCTATCTCAGGCTGCAGCCTGCGCAGCTCGTTTATTGCTGTCGTGAGGAACCTGATTCCCTTCTCTTCGGACAGGGGCTGAGTGGCATCCGGACGTTTTCGCGCGGACTTGACAACTTCGAGTCGGATTTTCGAAATTTCCTTGAGAAGCTCGCCAAGATCGATATCGTCCAGGCCCTGGAGCATTAAGCGCTCGTTTTTTATCTCATCAGGCCACGGGATATCCAGCGGCTGATCATCCGAAAAATCTACTGGAAAATTTCGCATGGCAATCAAGGATTATATCAGAATCCCGCCATTCGTGTTGCAGATCCCAACTCGGCATTTTGAGCGAGCAGGGCGTCGTGGAGTAGCGGGTATTCAAGTTCCCGTGGAGTGGTACCGTATTGTACACAGAGCGCAGCCGCGACACCCGCTGCATGACCTGTAGCGCTGCAGATAGCCTGAATCCTGACCGATCCGAGAGCCACATGTGACACCGAGATGCAGCGTCCGGCAAGCAGAAGATTATCCACCTCGAGCGGGACAAGGCACCTGTAGGGAATATCGTAACTGGCGCCTTCGTCAAGAGAAAGGCCAACCACACCACATCCCGTGTAATCGGCACAGTGGATATCAATCCCGAACGATCCCATTGCGATCACATCGGGAAACCTGGCGTTGTGAAGGACATCCCTTCCCGTCAACTGGTATTCGCCAAGGATACGTCTTGATTCCCGTACGCCTATCTGTGTGCCCGTTTCCTGAAGGTAAGCATGTTCAAAGCCCGGGATATTTTCCTTCATGAAATTTGCAAGAAACAAAGCCTGACGCCGTGTTTCCACACTTGCGTATGTCATGTCATTGACATTTGTCGCGTCAACTTCGAACGCCCTTGTCGCGTTGATACTGACGACACCATCGTTCATGGTCCGTTCGAAATAGACAGTACTGATAGGTATATCAGCGGGAAATGTTCCATTTGCGACGGCGTTCTTGAAAATGTCGTTGTACATGAATTCCGCGGTGACCTGTCCGCCCGCCCGCTGGAGTCTCGCACCCTGATCGGCGAACGCGGTAACGGTGTTAACGCCGCCCATCCTGAAAAACAATGTGGTCGCCTGGGTATTGTTATCGTAGCCCCTTCCAATCTCATACGGAGCCCCGGCGCCAGCCGCCATATCGCCATCTCCGGTCGAGTCAATGACAACCTTCGCGAGAATCGCCAGCCGTCCGGACTTGTTGTCAACAATAACGCCTTCGACTTTTCCATCGATCACGAGCGGCATTTCAGCCCATGAGTGAAGCATCATTTTTGAGCCGGAGTCGACCACAAGCTCATTCAGGACATATTTCAGCCCTTCCTTGTCGAACCAGATCAATCCGGGGCGGAGATTATCACGCTCTGCCATTCCCTTGTTTTTCAGTTCCTGGAAAATATCCATGAAGATGCCTTTGGACAGATCACGCCCCGCTGTCCAGTTGGGCATCCATGGCGAAACCAGCGCGGCTGTTGCCATCCCGCCAAGAAAACCGTACTGCTCGATGAGGAGTGTTTCGACTCCCATTCTGCCCGACGCTATCGCGGCTGAACTTCCTGCCATGCCACCGCCAATGACGGCTACATCCGTAACGACATATCCATCAATATGCCCGCAATTATATTTTTCCTGGATATCGGAAATTCTGCTATCGTCGGTATGAATGGTCGGTATATATTCCGCCTTGACGTCGCCGCCCTCTTCCATTGACCAATGCTCGAATCCTTCCCACGCCGCCTGTACAACCGACTCGGCGCGGGAGTAATCCGCCCCGGTCAATCTTATATCATCGAAATAGAGCGTGTTGATATCCTGGATGTCGGTGTCGAGTTCAGTCCAGCTGATTCGTTTCATGTTTGAGGTGTTAAGGCCATTGTCGCTCAGATCAGACAACGGCTGGCGTATCCGGCTCCATACCCCGGGAGGCAGCGAATAACGGCGCCATACGGACGTAACTCCGTCCGAATATTCGACATCCAGATTCACTGTAAAATCCTCGAGATTGTAAATGCTTGCCTGGAATTCGGCGAACGGACTCCAGTTGTTCATGCGTCCATGCGCAGGATGTAACAGGGTATAGAAAAGAATCCTTTTTCCCTGACGGTCGGAGCCGACATAATAGGTTGCCGCGACTGAATTTTCGCCTGTCCGCGATATCTCCTCGGCATTCTCGACAAAAACATTCACGTTGCCATAACAGAATCGTCCCACCTCATCCGGCTCCTCGAAATCGTAGAGGAGAACGTCGCCGTTGGATTCCAGTACCGGGGTCATGGGATTTCTGACTACGGCCTGCTGGATGTCAGCTTGCTGCGCATCCGGTTCAGCCGTCGGAGTGTCGGCTGCTTTCGAGCCGGGCGACGATCCGATAAAGAATCCGCCGACCGCGGCGGCGATAATCAGGATAAGTGTGAGGTGTAGAATTTTATTAACCATGGTTAAATATTATAATCGATTCTTTATATTTATTAACTAACACTATTATAATCGGTTTGAACCGCCGAATTAAGAGCGATTAAGTAAAAATATTTTTACCTCAACTCCATCCGCCCGACGGGTGTCCAGTATTATTGACCGCTTATTTTAATAATGAGATAATAATTCCGGTTAAATAATGGCATCATATACGGTTCCAAAAAACAGGCTGAGGGTTCGCAGGGGGAAAAAGTCTCAGGCCGTGATTGACAGGGATATCGAGATCCTCGAGAAGTTTACCTCCGTTTACTGCAATCACCATCACCGTACCGATGCCGGAAAAGTGTGCCATGGCTGTGCCGAACTAATCAGGTACGGCAAAAATCGGCTTGAACATTGCCCGTACGATCCAAAGCCGGCATGCAAAAAATGTCCGACTCACTGTTATGAGGCGGAGCAGCGCGCTAAGGTAAGAGAAATAATGAAATTTTCGGGCATCCACTTCGTCAAGCGGGGACGTATCGACTGGCTGATCAAATATTTCCTGACATGAGTATCATACTGAGATTTCAAGGGGCAGGCTAATCAATATCCCGGATGAATATCGAAATGAATGTGCGGCCGCAGAGGCAGTTGTGCAAAATTACTTCAATGAGGAAATAAGTCTCGAATGTTCAGAGGTGGTCGCAGACTGGTCTAATCTCGGTACGGTTATTATCAGGTGCGCCCTTAATCCAGGTGACACAGGGATCCCCGGGTCTGCGATTATCAGGTTCTGGAGTAAACAGGAATACACTCCTTACAGGGAATGGATCGGACTGGAATTTGTAAATTCAATACCTGAGATATCAGGCCTGTTTCCCGATCTCTATGGAGGGGACACGGAAAAGGCACTAATAGTGATGGAAGATTGCGGCGGAGATGCCAGATTACTGGGAGATGTCATTGATAGTGAAAATTCCGTTCGCGAAGAAGCTGAGGAAGCCTTGAATGAATTCTGCAAATCGTTGAATTTCCGGCTTATATGGCCTTTCAATAAGGGTTCTTACCTGTACTCCTCGGCGCCAACCTGTCCCACGTAGAACAAACCGAACAATTCAGCCTGCTCGATAATTTTGCCCTCGATTGCGTCCATGAAATTTTCAAGCATCGCTCCGTGACCCAGGGCTAATGGCTCCCTTAAGGCGTAAAGTGTGAAAATATACATGTTATCGAGCGACCATGGCATTGACGGGCCGTCATAACCGGCACTCCCGAAATCATTTAATCCCTGCATGCAGTTTCCGAGTACCGGGACCTCATAGTTCGGGTTTAATCCGGCAGGAATGCCTGTCACTGTAATTGGGATTTTATAAACAAGCCAGTGAGTCTTTACGTCCATGGTCTTGGTCGTGCAGATACATCTGAGGGCGAATTCAACAGTTCCTTCGGGCACTTCTGTCCAGGTCATTGACGGCGAACAATTGCCGTATTCACGGGTGCAACGGTAAGTCATCATCCTCCCGTTGTCGATATCAGAGCTGTCAAGTTTCATCGATAACCTCCCCAATCGATAATTCATGCTTAACATAAAATCGATAAATCGACTGAACCCATTATTAATAAGACCAAACGGTACACGAGAAACCGGTGATGTGATATATTTAGCCAACTGAAAGGAGTCCAGATTGCCTATGGATTGCGAGGTATTGGTTTATGTCGTCAAGCCGGGAAAGAATCCCGATAAAATTGACGGCAACATACCGTTTCCGGTGAACGACCGGATTCTTTTTTTCGGTCCGGGGGACGCGAATCTTCGAAAATACATGCGGGATCGGTTCCTGACGCACACGGACGATTACAGGCTTCAGACAGATGTGTACATGATGGGAGTCAGTGAAGTCTCGAAGGAAAATGTCAGGAAGGTCTTATGGCTCGGGAAGGTCACACGGGTGATGACATTTGAAATAGCGGCGTCGCTGCTGAAGAAGCCGGAGTTTAAATCGCTTGATTTTGTCCCCCATCCCAGGAAGCCGGAAGTAAATGTATCCCCGCTGCATGTCGACCCGGTGGTAGTGGTTGGCAACCTGATGGGATACAAACGTCGGACAGACCTGCATCCGAAGGTAAACAAGGACGGGATGCCGGATTTTGCCAAGGATATTATTCACCCTGCAGACAAGGGCTATTTTTCGTTTTTAGAGGACGAGTTCATATTCGACGGGGTCACGGACAGGAGGATGGCGCTGAAAAGGGACTGCTGTTTCCTGTGCGAGACTATCTTTTATGCGGATGGTAAAGGCATGGAGATCACAGATGAGCTCGCGGCGATATTTTCAGAGAAGCAGCCAGGACAGGGAGTGGATAAGGTTGGATTGTTCGGGTACTCGCAGTCGAGGGACGGCAGCAGGAAGATGAATGATGTTAAGGGTCCGCATCTGCATTTTAAATTCAAACACGCCGAGAAGTTGATGAATTATTTGTTCAGAGTGATAAAGTAATTTCTAGGCAAAGGAGCACATCACGTAACAGACTTGAATTTTCTAACTGATAGGCCAACCGCCGTATGCAATTATAGATTTATCGATCTCTCTCATCAATCGGATGGTCTCTGATAACGCTGAAACGATGTTCTGGTAATGAGTGATGTCATCGAATGAAAGTTCCCTGCCTTTCCTGTCCTTAAGCCATTTGAGGCAAACCTGGTAACCCCCGATGTTAAACTCCCATACTTCCGGCGGAATACCCTCGAAATACTGCGTTTTGTTAATCCAGACACGACCCTCATCCGCCCCCTGACCGGGCGCGGCATATCTGACCTTTTCAACTTCAAGTGTACCTTTAAAAAATTTCGGTACGCCTGACGGGATTCCTGATGGAGTGATAATTGTCCTAGGAAGCGATGGCTATGAGGATAGGTTCTAAATCGGAATTTGCCTAATTCTGAGAAAATAGAGTTCAAGTCTCTATCTGACGTGCGAGGAGAGGATTAGTAGAGCCAAATCCATTGATTTTCGTTCCCCATTAATGTATATACTAGTGCCCCGGAAATCACCATGCGGGAGTAGCTCAGTTGGTAGAGCATCAGCTTCCCAAGCTGAGGGTCGCGGGTTCGAATCCCGTTTCCCGCTCCATGATCCGGCGGCGTAGCCAAGTGGTAAGGCACGGGTCTGCAAAACCCTGATTCACCGGTTCGAATCCGGTCGCCGCCTCCAGATTGATTTTTCGGGTGCGTTGGTATAGTATTTCCTGCCCACAAGGGCGCGTAGCTCAGTTGGTTAGAGCGCTACCTTGACAAGGTAGAGGTCGTTGGTTCAATTCCAATCGCGCCCACCATGACCGGACAAATTGTCGCGCCGGTTGATTTTTGGCGCGTCTTTTGTTAATGATTACAGATTGCCGCTACTGCGGTACAGGAGGCTTATTATACGTCGCGTAAGGCGGCCAAGAAAATACGAGCCGCGAGCAAAAGTTAACTTTCAGATCCGCGCACGAGAAGTCCGCGTAATTGGCTCTGCTGGAGAACAGCTAGGAGTCATGAGCGTGCGTGACGCCATAGAGAAGGCGCAAGGCGAGAGTCTGGACCTGGTTGAAGTCGCTGCTAACGAAAACCCACCAGTCTGCAGAATTGTGGATTTCGGCAAGTATCTTTACGACGATAAAAAGAAAAAGCAGGAAACCAAACGCAAGCAGACCAAGGTCGAGGTTAAGGAATGCAAGTTCCGTCCGAAGATCGGCGATCACGATTTCGACGTGAGAATCCGACGGGCGGTAAAATTTCTCAGCCAGGGCAATAAAGTCAAGCTCACGGTGATGTTCAGGGGACGAGAGCACGCCCACCCCGAAGTGGCCCAGGCATTAATAGAGCGTGCGTTTGAAGAAATTAAAGACTTAGGTAAAATGGAAGCGCCCCCTCGCAAGGAAGGACGCGACATGCATGTAATTGTG
>Ga0214471_10005066_pt1 | contig 10167 bp, 10 predicted proteins | sample RVTome_5_FD_207665 | JGI IMG/M metagenome (GOLD analysis project Ga0214471, IMG submission 207665) | Soil microbial communities from uranium-contaminated site in the Upper Colorado River Basin, Wyoming, United States - RVT142D155 | ecosystem: Environmental > Terrestrial > Soil > Contaminated >... | reverse complement strand
CTCGTCACGTCCCGGCGGAGCCGGGACGCTCCTCGATGACCCGCCCAGGCCTCGCGGTCGCCTCATCCCCGTGCAGCCCCCGTACGCTCGTCACGTCCGGGCCGCGCCGGACGCTCCTCGATGACCCGCCCGGGCCTCGCGGTCGCCTCATCCCCGTGCAGCCCCCCCTACGCTCGTCACGTCCGGGCCGCGCCGGACGCTCCTCGATCACCCGCGTTCACCTCGCTTTCACGGACTTGCCCCTCCGGGGTCTCAAGGGCATGAAGAGCTACACGGAGGATGGCGTGCTGGTGCTGGCGGATATCTCGGGGTTCACCGCGTTCGTCACCGAGACCGAGCTGGAGCACGGGCCTCCCATCATCGCCGAGCTGCTGGAGGCGGTCATGCGGCGGTTGTCGCCGCCCCTGGAGATCCAGGAGGTGGAGGGCGATGCGGTCTTCGCCCTCGGCCCGGGCCGGGTGGTCGAGCCCCCCGGGAGGCTCCTCGACGTGCTGGACGACGCCTTCGTCGCCTTCAAGACTCGCCAGGACGAGCTGGCGGCGGACGTGAGCTGCGCGTGCCGCGCCTGTCGCAGTGTCTCGGCGCTCGACATCAAGATCGTGGCGCACCACGGCCGCTTCCTGCGCCAGACGGTCGGAGGCCACGGCCAGGTGGCCGGCGTGGACGTCATCGTCGCGCATCAGCTGCTGAAGAACCGGTGGGCCCGGGGGCGGGCCTATCTCCTGCTCACGGAGGCGGCGCTTCGCTGGCTCGGGGTCGATCCCGCCCGGGCGGGCCTGGTCGCGCACACGGAGCGCTACGAGCACCTCGGCGACGTCCGATGCTTCGTGAGGGATCTGGAGCGTGCGACTGTCTCCGCGCCGTCCGGCGACCCGGCGGCGTGGACGCCTGTGGCGCAGACCAGTGACGCCGTGCCGGTGACGGCGCGGTTCCACCTCACGGCTGGCGCTCGATCCGCAGGGTCCACCGGTTGAGCTTGCCCAGGTCGACACGGTCCCGGTCGGCGACCTTGAGGCGCCACGGGCCGTGCATCGGCTGCCCGCGCAGGGCACCCAGCCCGGGCGCGCTCGCCGCCGTGAAGGTCGCCAGGAGGTTGTCGGCCGGTCCCCCGGCGCGCTGGTGAAGCATCACGGGGGCGCCTGCGGGCGGAACCAGCGAGACGTCCAGATCCCCGATGTACGTGTGGGTGATGTCCACGCCGACGGTCACGTCGCGGATCGTGCCGGTCGCGGTCACCACCAGGGTGCGCTCGATTCCCGTCGCATCATTGTCGGGGATGTTCAGTCCGGGCGCGTCCTCGAGGTCGACGGCGGTCTGCTCGGCGAGGGTCACCTCCAGCTCCCACCGGTTCAGGCGGCCCACGTCGATGGGCGCCACGTCAGCCACCGAGAGCGTCCACTGGCCCGCCACCGGCTCGCCGGCCAGCGCCGCCAGTTGCGGGGTGTCGGCGACGTGGTAGGTCCGGCTCAGGTTCACGGTGTTGCCGCCGGCCCGGCTGTGCAGTCTCACGGCCCGGCCGGAGGGCGATGCCAGCGTCACCACGAGGTCGCCGATGAAGCTGTGCGTGATGTCCACGCTCGCGCTCACGCCGGCGACGCGCCCGACTTCGGAGAACGCGATCGAGTCGCGGACGCCGGTGGCGACGTTGTCGGGAATGGCCAGCCCCGGTGAACTGGCCCGCCGCAGACCCTGCTGGGTGGGCGGACGCCGCCGCAGGGCCTCCGCCACGGCGGCCTGCGCGTCGACGCAGCCGTGGCCGAACCACGGACTCCAGGTCCCATCCGGGCCGTCGATGCTCTGGAATGCGCCGCTGGCAAAGGGCGGCGCCGGCGAGATGTCCCACGACGGGATCGGATCGAAGGCGGCGGGCGGCGTTCTCGCGTAGGGGTCGGCGTCGAGATCCTTGGCCGCCGTCCGCTTCAGCACGCCGATCACCTCGAGCGCGGTCAGCGCCGGGTTCGCGGAGATCACCAGCGCCGCGACGCCGGCGACCAGCGGCGTCGCGCTCGAGGTGCCGCCAAAGGTGTCCGTGATACTGGTGGTCTGCGTCCCCCTGGCCGTGGTGATGCCCAGTCCCGTCACCGGCATTCGCCGGTATTCGTGCACGTTGCTGGAAGGCGCGCAGATGTCGATGCCGGTTCCGTAGTTCGAGTAGTGGCTCCTCTGCGCGTGGGAGGCGAGCGCCGCCACGTGCATCACCCCGGGAATCGCCGTGAGGTTGTGCTCGAACACCCGCGAGGTTTCCACGCCGATCCAGGCCGTCAGGTTCGCGTTCCACCCGTCCGTGAACGGGATATCGAGGGTGCCGGCATGCTGGATCGGGCAGTTCTCGTTTCCCGCCGCGAACAGGAACATGATGCCGCGCCCGCGGCGTCCTCCGGTCTCGGAGAGCTGCCGTACGCGGGTGAGCACCAGGGTCGAGAAGGTCATGTCCGGCGAGTTCCCCCACGAGTTGGAGACGACGTCGACCTTGTCGGCCATGTAATCCAGCGCCGCCCGGAACTTGGAGTCGGAGATGAGCAGCAAGGGTCCGTTCGATTCCCACTTGATGGGGAGCAAGCGGCCCCCCGGGGCGGCGCCCACGGTCAGCGCCGCGTCGACCTCGCCCGCGATCACGCCGGCGCACGCCGTCCCGTGGTCGGCGCCCTGTTGATACATCCGGTCGGGATCGGCCCCCGGCGCGCTGTCGGTGACGAGCAGGTTGCCCTGGAAGTATCCCCACCCGGCGAACTTGCCCGGCGAATCGAAGTCGCCGTGGTCCAGGCGGCAGCCGTCGTCGGTCACCCCAACCACCACGTCGGCGCTGCCGAAGTGATTCAGCGCCTGCCAGGCGCCCTCGCAGCGGGACGACGACCGCGGGTCCACCGCTTGATTCGCGAAGCCCGGGTGCAGATGCCACTCCCGCGCGTACGCCGGATCGGAGGGCAGGGTGAACTGCCGCCGGAACACCCGGAGGTTCAGGTCGTGGTCGGCACGCTCGACCATGGGTTCCTGCTCGTTCAACCGGACGACCAGCTTCACCGGGTTCATGCCGGTGTGGTCCGTCAGCTGGAACAGGAACTCCCGGTCCGAGTAGGTCTGCAGCAGCACGAGGGCGTACCGCGCCGTGAACGCGCCCAGCCCCGCCTCGGAGGGTGCCGCCTTGAAGGTGACGAACACGCGGTCCGTGATCAGGAACTCGGTGCCGGTGTCGGCGGCTTCGTAGGCGTGATGGGTGGGAGCGATGACACGAGCCCGGGCCATGGCGGAGTCCAGCTCGGCGGCCGAGGCCGCCACCCGTGTCGAGTGCGGCGACACCCGCTCCACCACGTTCAGCCCCGCGTCGGCAACGGCTTCCGGCGAGGCGCGAATCACGAACTGGTCCGGCCGCTTGGTCAGCGCGACCCGCTTTCCGTCCCGGTACGTGTAGAGTGAGGCGGCGCTCGGTCCCTCGGGGCTTCGCGGTTCGTTGGCAGCCATGGTGGGCGAGCCTCCTTCCCGGTCGGCGTGACGTGACACTAGCGCCGGAGGCGGCCAGGGTCAAGGAGCCAGGATCTTTGGGTGAGGCCAGGACGGTGGCCTGAAGACGGCAGCAGCACCAGCAGGCTCCGGCGCCGGGCAACCGGCTGCGGTTCGCCATCGACGGCCTCGGCGAGGCGGCGCTCGAGGCACGCGGTACCGGAGAGGTCGCCTACCGGCCGGTCGGCGCCGGCGGATTCTTGCGCCCGCTCACCAGCACGACGATGCCGGCCACCGCGATGAGGGCCCCCAGGCCCGCGGCGACGACCACCACGGGGAGGGGTGTACCGCCGAGCGCGGGGCCCAGCACCGCCCCACCCGCCGTCAGCGCGCCCGCCGCCACGAAGCCCGCCGCAACGATCGCCAGCCACTGTCGGACCTGGGAGGCGATGACCGACGGGCCGACGGCCGCCCCGCGAACACGCCCGGCGAAGTGCACGAGCGCCAGCAGGAGCACGAGCGTCGCGCCGAACGCGGTCGCGGCCACCGGGCCGGCCTCCGGCCGGGCGATCACGAGCGCGAGCGCGTACGCGATCAGCGCCAGCGACCCGCCGGCGGTCACCAGCGGCACCAGCCGGGCGACCACGCCGGCGCCGGCGACGGCGAGCGCGGCGCCCGCGAGCCAGGAGACCGGTGGAGACGGCAGGACCGCCAGCGGGAACGCGACGAGGACCGCGACGAGGCTCAGCGCCGCGGCGCGCAGCATCACGCGAGCACGCGGCGCCGGTGCGGCCGGCGCAGCGTCGCCAGGACGGCGTCGAGAGGTCCGACGCCGTCCCAGTCGACGACGGTCAGCCCTCGGCGGCGGTACTCGTCGAGCTGGGCGCGGCGCTCCAGGGCCCAGAGCCGCGCGGCGAGGTCGGCGACCGGGCCCCGCGGTACGGCGGCGCGCGCCGGCGCAACCGGCGACACGGCGATGACGACGAGGTCGAAGCCGCGGGCGGCGAGGTCGCCGGCGGCCCGCACGAAGCGCGGGTCGAGCAGCGGGCTCAGGGCCACCACCAGCGCCTGGGGCGGCAGGATGCGCGGAGGGATGAGGTCGACGTCCCGCGTCACGTACGTGAACACGACCGAGGCGTCCAGGAGCGTGTCGAGCAGGCGCTGGAACTGCGCCCGGCCGGAGCCCGGCTTCACCCAGCGGAGCTGGCCGCCGTACTCGATCAGGCCGACGCGGTCCTTGCGGGCCAGGTAGGCGGCGGCGAGGGTGACGGCGCCGCGCACGGCGACGTCGACGACCGTCGCGCCGGCCGGACCCACCTCGGACAGCGTGTCGAGCAGGAGCACGACGTCGGCGTTGCGCTCGCGGTGGTGCTGCGTCACGTGCAGGGTGTTCAGGCGCAGGGTAGCGCGCCAGTTCACGCGCCGGACGTGATCGCCGGGTGCGAAGGGACGGACGTCGCCGGGCTCGATGCCCTCGCCCTGCGCCGGCGACACGTGATTGCCGGCAAAGGTCTGGGTCCGGACCGGACGCGGCGGATGCCGCAGTGGCGTGAGGTGCGGGTAGACGGCGACGGTCTGCGGCGCCCGATAACGCGTCTCGGCGGCGGCGAGGCCCAGCGGCCCCCATTGGCGGACGTGAGGGCCGCCGAGACGCAACCGCTGGCGGCCTTCGCAGCGCAGCACGAATTCCCAGCGGACCTCCTCCCCCGCCCGCAGCGTGAAGAAGGCGTGGTGGCAGCCGCGCTCGAGCCGCACGCGCGGTGGCAATGGCTCGAGCAGTTCCACGAGGGGCGCCGGGCGGTCGGCCCTCAGCGTGACGGTCACGGTCACGCGGTCAGTCTCGAACAGGCGATCGGCGGACACCTCGTGGTGGATCTGCAGAGCCGGCGGCGCCGCCGCCCAGCGCCCCGCCACGAGCGCGGCGATCAGGGGGACCGCGACGACGACGAGATCGGCGCGGCCGGTGAGGACGCCCAGGAAGAGCGCCCAGCCGGCGAGGGTGAGGAACGACACGTGCAGCGTCGTCGGCCGCCAGCTCACGAGGGGTCCGCCGCCGGCGCCGGGACCTGGGTGAGCAGGCTTTCGACCACCTGGGCCGGCGTCGTCCGCGAGACCCACAGGTCGGGTCTGAGCACGAGGCGGTGGGCCAGCGTCGCCACGGCCACCGCCTTCACGTCGTCGGGGAGGACGAAGTCGCGGCCGCGCATCGCCGCCTCCGCCCGGGCGAGCTTCAGCACCGCGAGGCTGCCCCGCGGCGAGGCCCCGAGCGCGACGCGGGGATCGGCGCGCGTGGCCTGGACGAGGGCCACGATATAGCGCTCGAGCGCGTCGCTCACGAACACGTCCTCCAGCGCCGTCTGCATGGCCAGCAGCTCCGCGCGGCCGACGATCGTGGGCACCGTGGCGGTGTCGGTGCGCCGCTCGCGCCGGATGCGCAGGATCTCCTGCTCGGCCGCCGGCCCCGGATACCCGACCGCGGCCCGCAACAGGAACCGGTCGAGCTGCGCCTCCGGCAGCGGATACGTGCCCTCCAGCTCGATCGGGTTCTGGGTGGCGATCACGAGGAACGGCTGCGCCAGCGGGAACGACTGCCCCTCGACCGTCACCTGCGCCTCCTGCATGGCCTCCAGCAGGGCGGCCTGGGTCTTGGGCGTGGCCCGGTTGATCTCGTCGGCCAGCAGGAGGTTGGTGAAGACGGGGCCGGGGCGGAACTCGAACCGGCCCTCGCGCTGGTCGTAGAGGAAGCTGCCGGTGATGTCGCTGGGCAGCAGGTCGGGCGTGAACTGGATGCGGCGGAAGCCGAGGTCGAGCGCCTGGGCCAGCAGGCGCGCGATGAGGGTCTTGGCGAGGCCGGGGTAGTCCTCGATGAGGACGTGGCCGTTGGCGAGGATGCCGGCGAGAATCCGCTCGAGCACGTCGTCCTTGCCGACCACGATGCGCCCGAGCGTGGCCACCACCTCGCGGGCACGCTCGGCGACGGCGGTGAGCTTCACGGCTGCTTCTCGAGGAGCGCGATCACCTCGCGCAGGCGGGCGAGGCTGGGGCCGCGGCCGCGCCGCCCGGGCGGGCGGACCAGGGGGCGCGCCGTGAACGCCGCCAGCCGCGGCCACAGAACTTCCTCGAAGTAGCGCCGGCTGCGGCGGGCTGCGCGGACGTCGCTCACGAGGTCGAGGAAGTGGTGCGGCACGGCCGGCTCGGGCCCGCGGCGTGCGCGCGCCTCGTCGAGCGGCGAGGGCCCGGCCTGCGCGAGCCGCTCGGCGAGCGCGCGCCGCAGCTGGAGGAGCAGGCCGCCGAGGACGAGCGCCGAGGCCAGTCGCGCCACGAGGGCGCGCCACGCCGGCTCCACGTAGACGTAGACGGGGACGGTGGCGAGGAGCACGACCCCCCCGAGCAACGCGCCGCGCACGGCGATGCGCGGGAGCGACCGCTCACCGCGCACGCGCCGTGTCCTCCGGATCGCGCGGGAGCCCCGGGTGGGCGGGCGCCGAGGCGGGTGGCTCGGTGTCGAGGGCGGCCGAGATCTCGTCCAGGCAGTCGCAGGCGCTGTCGCGGGCCGGAGCGCCCACCGGCCGGTCGCTGAATCGCGCGGCCTCGAAGAGCGCGGTCAGCCGCTGGACGGGTGAGACCGGCACGGCCAGCCGGGCGACGGTCGCGCGCATGAACTCCGACGGCGTCTGCCAGGGGGCCCGGGGAGCGTGCGCGGCGGCGAGGATGCGCTCGAAGCGGCCGTAGGCGCGGACGACCGCGGCACGCGCATCGGGCTCGGCCCGCAGATCGTCGAGGTGGCCGTCGAACACGCCGGGAGCGGGGCGCTCGGCGGCCGCCCGACCGGCCCACCACTTCTCCAGCGGGCCGGCCAGCGTGACGAGCACCAGCAGCGCGAAGATGGCCAGCGCGAACAGCAGGACGAGCGCCGCGATCGTGTAGTCGAAGAGCGGGACCGAGGTCGGCGGCTTGCGGGCGCTCGCGAGAAGATCCAGGAGACCGGCGATCGCGGTGATGGCCGTCTCGATGGGATGGCGTTCGTCGCCGGACCAGCGGGCCCACACGAAATACCCGACCACCGCGAGCAGCACCAGGAGCGGGAGCAGCGAGAGGAGCGCCGCCCACGCCGAGCGTCGGGGTGGCGGGCCGGAGGACAGGGGCTCATCCTCGGCCGGACGCCGCGGCCGCTGCAGCGCGAGCAGGAGCAGGGCGGACAGCGCGAGCAACGCGACCACGGCCATCTGCACCGCCTGGGGCAGACGGACCGCGAGGCTCGCGCCGGGCTCGCCGGCCGGGAGGGGCAGCGGACCGACGGTGGCAGCCAGGGCGAGCAGCAGACCGATCCCGATGACCGCGATCGCTCGAAGCTGCACGCCCCACTCTTCTCCCACGCGTCGGCGGGCGCGTCAAGGCCGGGGCGGCGGGCGGCGAACCCGCTGATTCAGCCGGCACAGCCCAGCTGCTCGAGCAGGAATGCGCGAAGGCGCCGGCGCAGTTCGGCCGGCATCTCCACCCTCGCGGCCTCGCCGACGGCCCCCACCGTTCGCCGGTAGGTGGCGAGGTAGGCCTGGCACTCCTCGCATTCCGCCAGGTGGCTCTCCAGCTCCGGCCCCGCGCCCGGGCTCAGCGTCGCGTCGAGGTAGTCGGCGAGGACGGCGATGGCCTCGCGGCAGGTCACGGCCGGCCCCGGCTCACGCGTCGCGCGAGGCGATGAGCTGCTCGACGAACCCGCGCAGGGGCGGCATGGTCGCAAACATCGCCTGGAAGGCCTCGCGGTCGACGGCCAGCACGTTGGTGGCCGACACCGCCCGCACCGTGGCCGAGCGCGGCGTGTCGCTTACCAGCGCGATCTCGCCGAAGCACTCGCCCACGCCGAGCCGGCGCAGCGGCGCCTCGCCGCGGCCCGGTACCGTCTTGAGCACCTCCACCTCGCCCTCGGTCACGACGTAGAGCCAGTCGCCGCGGTCGCCCGCGCGGAAGACCACCTGGCCCGGCTCGAAGTACTCGCGGCGCACGCCGAGCGCCCGGTCGGTCTTGAGCTGGACGATGTCGGGCGGCAGCACGAGGTCGAGCGTCCAGTCGGTCGCCACCCGGAGCTTCCGGTCGAGCCCGGGCAGCTTCAGGAGGTAGATCGTCCGCCACAGCCACCAGGCCAGGAAGCCCGACAGCTTGAGGCCGAAGATCTCGGCCACGGCCGAGCGCCGGCCGAGGGCGCCCATCTTGCCGAGCGCCGTGAACGCGAAGGCCTTCCTGGCCTCGCCGCGCAGCGTCGCCACGATGTTGCGAGCCGCGCAGGCGGCCTGGCGGGTCGCGTGCTGGGCGGTGGGCGGGCAGAACTCGCCCGTCCTCGCGTCCCGGATGGCGGCGCAGTCGCCGACCGCCCACAGCCCCGGGACCTCGGGCGCTTCCAGGCAGGGATCGACGAGGATCCGGCCCCGCTCCTTCTTGACGTTGAGCATGGCGACCAGCGGGTTGGGGCCCGACGGGACCGTGCTCACCAGCGTGCGGGTGGCGATGCGGCCGCCGCCCTCGAGCAGCGCCGTGTCGGCGGTGGCGCCGTGCAGCCGCGTGTCGAGCCGGATCTCCACACCGCGCTTCATCAGGAGCGTCTGGGCGAACTCGGCCAGCGACTTCGGCAGCTCGGGCAGGATCAGCCCGCCCGCGTGCAGCAGCACGACCCGGATCTCCTCGGCCCGGAGGTTGCGGAAGCTCCGCGCGGCGGCGCGCACGAAGTCGTTCAGCTCGGCCACCGCCTCCACCCCCGAGAAGCCGCCGCCGGCCACCACGAAGGTCAGCAGCGCGCGCCGCACCTCCGGGTCCTGCTCGATGTCGGCCTCCTCCAGCGTGTGGATGATCCGGTTGCGCAGCGCCAGCGCGTCACCCAGGTACTTGAACGGCAGCGCGTACTCGGCCAGCCCCGGCTGGCCGGCGAACGAGGTGACGTTGCCGAGCGCCACCACCAGGTGGTCGAAGTGCAGGTGGTGCTGGCGGCTGCCGAAGCCGGCCGCCGACTGCACGCTGCGGTGCTGGAGATCGATCGACTCGATCGTGCGCGTGTAGAGGTTGGTGTTCGGGCAGAGGCGGCGGATCGGGGTGATCGTGTCGAGCACGCCGATGCTCCCCGAGATCACCTCGGGGAGCATCGGGTGGAACACCATGTAGTTCTCGCGGCTGACGAGGCCCAGCTCCACCTCGCCGCGGCGGAGCTCCGCCCGGAGCAGCTTCTCGAGCGTGAGCGCCGTGTAGACGCCGCCGAAGCCGCCGCCGAGGATGAGGATGCGCGTGGGCTGGCTCATCTGGGTTCCTCCGCCGTGTTGGACACGACGGCCGGCTCCGGCGATGCGGCGGCGGCCACCAGCACGCGCTCGAGGAGCACCCGGTCCCATACCTCGGCGTGCTGCGCGGGGTCCCGGCGATCAGGCCCTCTTTGGGCTGTTGCTGGCGCCGACGAGCTTCTCGCAGGCGCCGGCCGGCATGTAAATCCAGGCGTCGCCCTGGTTGTCACGCTTGGAGGTGCCGGCGCACGAGGAGTTCGCGGTCTGGCAGTCGTTCTTGCCAGCCTCCACGATGCCGTAGCACTTCTCGGCCTCGATCTTGGGCTTGGGGGCCGGGCCGCCCTGCACGGACGAGAACGCCGGCAGCGCGAGCGCGGCGGCCACGGCGGAGGCGATGAGCAACTGGGACGTCTTCATGCAAGATCTCCTTGTCGTACGGGCCCGGTGATTGCTGGTCCGGTCTCGGCGG
>Ga0214471_10005065_pt1 | contig 10168 bp, 8 predicted proteins | sample RVTome_5_FD_207665 | JGI IMG/M metagenome (GOLD analysis project Ga0214471, IMG submission 207665) | Soil microbial communities from uranium-contaminated site in the Upper Colorado River Basin, Wyoming, United States - RVT142D155 | ecosystem: Environmental > Terrestrial > Soil > Contaminated >... | reverse complement strand
AGCTTGCGCGACGAGCCCCGCGCGCGATGCGGCGGGAAATGTGTGCCGACCGTCTTGCCGGCCAGGACATCCGCGAGGATTCGCGTCGAGCGGGCGCCGGCGATCACGACGTGCACTCCCGAGGCGGTCGCGATGCGCGCAGCTTCGACCTTCGAGCTCATTCCTCCCGATCCAACCCCCGACCGAGCCCGGCCGGCGCGGACCGTGGACAGATGCTCGGGGTCGGCGACCTCGGTGATGAGCATCGCGCGGTGGCTCCGAGGATCCTCGGTGTAGAGCCCGTCGATATCGGAGAGCATCACCAGCAGATCCGCATGCACCAGGTTCGCAACCAGCGCAGCGAGCCGGTCGTTGTCGCCGAATCGGATCTCGTCCACCGCGACCGTATCGTTCTCGTTCACGATCGGAACCACGCCCAGCTCCAGAAGACGCATGATCGCAGCGCGCGCGTTCAAATACCCCTTGCGGCGCACAAAGTCGTCTTGGGTGAGAAGCACTTGCCCAACCGGAACGCGCCTCCGCGCGAACGATCGCTGATACTCATGCACCAAAATGTTCTGCCCGACCGACGCGGCCGCCTGCAGCGTCGGAATGTCGGTCGGCCGCCGCTTGCGTCCCAGCGCCGGCAATCCCGCGGCGATCGCCCCCGAGGACACGAACACAACATCCACACCCGACCGCCGCACGGCCGAGATCTGCGTTACCAGCGACGAGATCTGCCGCTGATCGATCATCCCGTCCGGACCGGTCAGACTGGACGAGCCGACCTTGACGACCAGCCGCCGCACCGGCGGCAGCACGCGCCTGGAATCCGGCCGGCGCGTCACGACACGCGCTCCGGCAGGAAGTTGAACACCGCATCGCCGATCCGAACCTCGTCTCCCTCGACCGCACCGGCTTTCTCAAGCGCGCTTTCGATACCCAGCGTCGCGAATCGCTCCTGCAAGTACGCGACCGCATCGTCATTGTCGAGATCGAATCGGGTGACGAGCCGCTCGGCCCGCTTGGATACGACGCGAAACGCCTCGTTCTCACGGACGATCTTCACCCGGTCGGACGTGGGCGTGATCTTGATCATGGTGTGCGTTTCGGCTGCGGGAGCCGCGACGGCGCTCGTCGCCGCGACGGCCGCGGCGAGCATCTCGTGAATCTCGTCCGTGCCGGCACCGGTCAGCGCCGACGCGACGATCATCCTGATATCGGGCGGAAGCGCGTCGCGCAATGCTCCGGCCCGCTCACTCGCGCCGTCCAGGTCGCACTTGTTCGCCACCACCACCGTCGCGCGTGCCGCGAGCGCGGGATCGTAGGCGGCCAGTTCGTCGCGAAGCGCCGTGTAGGCTGCGACCGGATCGGCTTCCTCGCTTCCCACGTCGATCACGTAGCACAGCACCAGGCATCGCTCGAGATGCTTCAGAAACGCGTGTCCGAGCCCGCGTCCTTGCGCGGCACCCTCGATCAGGCCGGGAATGTCGGCGACGACGAATCGTCCGTCCTCGGTCTCGGCGACGCCCAAGTGAGGCGTCAGCGTCGTGAACGGATACGCCGCGACTGTCGGACGCGCGGCCGACAGGCGCGCGATCAGCGAGGACTTGCCGGCGTTGGGCAGCCCGACCAGTCCGACGTCGGCAAGCACGCGCAGTTCCAGCCGCAGCGTTCGCTCCTCGACGATCTCGCCGCGTTCGGCGAAGCCGGGGGCGCGGCGCGCGCGCGAGACCAGCGACGCGTTGCCTCGCCCGCCTTGACCTCCGCCGGCCACGATCGCTTCGGCCGGGGCCCGCACCAAGTCCGCGATGATCTCACCCGTCGATGCGTCGCGCACCAGCGTCCCCTCGGGGACGAGCACTACCAGCGCCGGCGCGCTTGCTCCGTGCTTGTCGTCCCCGCGGCCGTGGGCGCCGCGCGGCGCGCGCTGATGCGGATGCCGCGCGAGGTCGGCGAGCGTGCCGATGTTGGGGTCGGCGCGAAAGACGACATTGCCGCCGTTGCCGCCGTTGCCGCCGTCCGGCCCGCCCTTTGGGTTGTACTTCTCGCGGCGGTACGAAGCCGCGCCGTTGCCGCCGTCGCCCCCTTTGACGATGACGACGGCCTCATCGATGAAATCGCCGGATCGGCTCATCGATAGGGAATGCTAGCGGGAAGGGTCGGGGAAAGCGGCCGGTTAGGCGCTGACGATGCTGACGACCTTGCGGTTGCCCATGCGATGGAACCGAACGGTTCCTTCGACGCGAGCGAACAGCGTGTCGTCGGATCCCTTGCCGACCCCGAGGCCGGGGTGGATGGGCGTGCCGCGCTGGCGGACGAGAATCTCGCCCGCGTTCACGGTCTGGCCGGCGTAGCGCTTCACGCCCAGCCGCTGCGCGCTGGAATCGCGACCGTTGCGGCTGGAACCGACGCCTTTCTTGGATGCCATAGCGCGGGAAGAATACCAGGGCTCTGCAGCCGTGGCCACCCGCCATTTGCCTCGCGGCGGCGGGAAAAGCGACAAACCGCCACTGGACCGGGAACGGCGCGGCCGGAGCGCGCAGGGGCTCCGGCCGCTCGAGATCGGGCCTACTCCTCGGACGAGGGGGAGGCGGCTTCGGTCTTCTTGGCTGCAGGCGCGGCCTTCTTCTTGGCGGCGGTCTTCTTGGCCGGCGCGGCTTTCTTCTTCGCGGCCGGCGCGGCTTTCTTCTTCGCCGCGCTCGCGGCCGACTTCTTCTTGGCCGCATCCTTGCGCTCGGTCCTGGCCTTGTCGCGGGCTTCGGTAGCGGCCTTCGAGGCTTCGGCCTTGTCGGCGTCCTTCTTCTCGGACGCGGCCTTGGCGTCGTCGAGCGTCTCCTTCTTTTCCCCGAAGCTGATCTCGCTGATCTCGACCAGCGTCAGCATGGAGCGGTGACCAATGTGGCGGCGGTAGCCGGTTTTGTGCCGGTACTGAAACACGTCGATCTTGTCGCCGCGCACGTGCTGCACGACGCGGCCGATCACGGCGCCCTTGTCGGCAAGCTCCTTGCGGTCGCTGACCGCGTTGCCTTCTTCGACGCTGATGAGCAGCGGCGCGAAGCGGATCTCGCTGTCGGGCTCTTGCTTCAGGTGGTCAACGGTGATGGTCTCGCCGACGACGACCTTCTCTTGGTGGCCGCCGGTTCTGATGATCGCGTACATCTACGTCCCTTCCTCTCGACGGGTCCGGCTCGCCCCGAGGGGCGATTCCAAAAGGCCGGATGCCCTGTCCCTCAATCGATGTCGTGGGTAATGACGATACCGCGCCCGTCACAGTTGGGGCACGGCTCGCTGAATGCGTCCAGCAGACCTTCCGAAACGCGCTTGCGGGTCATTTCGACGAGCCCCAGGTTGGAGACGTCGAAGACCTGCGAGCGGGTCTTGTCCCGGCCGAGCGCCCGCTTGAGCGTGCGCAGCACCTGTTCGCGATTCGACGGCAGAAGCATGTCGATGAAGTCGATGACGATGATCCCGCCGATGTCACGCAACCGAAGTTGCCGCGCGACCTCCTCGGCCGCCTCGATGTTGTTCTTCAGGACCGTGTCTTCCAGCGAGCCGCCCTTGCCGACGAACTTTCCGGTGTTGACGTCGATAACGGTCATCGCCTCGGTGCGGTCGATCACGATCGAGCCGCCCGACGGCAGCCAGACCTTGCGTTCGAGTGCCTTGTGGATCTGCTCGGTGACGTGATACTGCTCGAGCATCGGCAGCGGCCCTTCGTGCAACTCGATACGCTCGATCAGATCCGGGCCTTGCTCTTCCAGATAGCCCTTGATCGTTTCGAACATGCCGCGCGAGTCCACCACGACCCGCTCGAAGTCTCCGCTGAAGATGTCGCGAACGACGCGCATGACCAGTTCGGGCTCGGCGTGGAGCAAGGCCGGCGCCTTCGCGGTCTTCTTGTTCGCCTGCACTTCTTCCCAGACCTTGAGCAAGTTCTTCAGGTCGCGCTCCAACGCGTCGCGGGGCGCACCTTCCGCGGCGGTGCGAACGATCACACCGTGCTCTTTGGGCTTGATATCGCGGAAGATCTGTCGCAGCCGCGAGCGCTCGTCTTCGCCGAGTCGCCGCGAGATGCCGGACACGTTCTGCTCCGGCGCGAGCACCAGGTAACGGCCGGCGAGCGAGATCTGCGCGGTCAGGCGCGCGCCTTTGGTTCCGAGCGCGTCCTTGGTGACCTGCACCATCACCGCCTGTCCGGGACGCAGGATCTGCTCGATCCGCGGCGGCGGCCCGTCGCCTTCCAGGTCTTCGCTTTCGTAATTGACCTCGCCCGCATACAGAACCGCGTTCCGGCCGCGACCGACGTCCACGAACGCGGCCTCCATCGACGGCAGGACGTTCTGCACCTTGCCCAGATAGACGTTGCCGACGATCGTGCGCGACTTCTGGTGCGCCACGAAATGCTCGATCAGCACGCCGGCTTCCAGCACCGCGATCTGCGTGCGGTCCTCGTGATCGTGGATGAGCATCGTCTTGGCTTCGCCGCGAAGCGCACGCGCCTCGCCTTCCGACAGACGCCGCCGCGGACGCCGCGGACGCTGCTCGCGCCGCTGCTTCTGCGCCGCGAGCCGCGTCGAGCCCTGCCGCTGTGCGCCGCCGCCCTGCCCGGCCTGTCGCTGCCGCGGCGCCCGAGCCGGCTCGGCGGTCTTGCTCTCCCCGTTTCCGCCGTCTGAGGCGTCCGTGTCCTCTCCCGATCCGGCCGTTGTGCGCGCTCCGCCGCCGCCGCCGCGACCCCGGCCACCGCGCCGGCGGCGCTTTCGCGGCTGACCGGTCGCGGTCACGTCTTCGGATGCCGCGTCGTCGCCGGATGCGACCGCAGCGTCCGAGGCGGCCGCCGCCTCGCTCTCCGGTTTCTCGCTACGAGCGGCCGCCGGCGTCCGCGTCCGCGGCTGCTGCGAGCGAGGCTGCTGCGTCCGGCGCTGCGGCGCGCGCGCCGGCTTGGCGGCATCGTCGCCGCCGGCGGATGGCTCCGACGCCGCGCCGCCGGGCGACTCCGAATCGTCGCCGCCATTGTCGCCGCCATTGTCGCCGCCGTTGTCGCCGTTCTCTCCGGCCGGCTTCTTCTTGTGACGCCGTCCGCCGCGGCGTCCGCGGCGGCGCTTGCGCGGCGCGCCGGTTGCGGTCGCCGTCCCCTCTCCCCCGCCGTTGCCCGGCTCCGCGCCGTCCGACGATCCGTTCGCGCCGGCGTCTGGGGCGTCTGGGGCGTCTCCGGCCCCTCCGGACGGCGCCGCACCCGAAACGGGCGGCGGCGCGGCACGTTCGCCTTGCGGCGGCGCCTGCGACGCGGAGGCGGCACTCTCGGCGCCGATCTCCTTTCGTTCTTCTTCCACGTGTGCTCCTTCGATGCGATGCGCGCGATCAGATCCGGCGCATATGGACGTTGAGCAGGATTCCCGTCGCGATGAAATTGGTGAGCAGCGACGAGCCGCCGTATGAAACGAACGGCAAGGGAATCCCGGTGATCGGCGATAAGCCGATCGTCATTCCGATGTTGACGAAGACTTGGAACGTGATCATCGACACCACGCCGGCGGCGAGAAGCGTTCCGAACAGATCCTTCGACAGCATGGCAATGCGCACGCCGCGCCATAACAGCAGCGCGAAGAGCGCCAGCAGCACCGCCGAGCCGACGAATCCGGTCTCTTCGCCGACGGCGGTGAAGATGAAATCGGTGTGCTGCTCGGGCACGAAGTCCAGGTTCGTCTGCGTGCCTTGGAAGAGGCCCTTGCCGGTCAGACCGCCGGAACCGACGGCGATCTTGGCCTGATTGAGGTTGTAGCCGGTCACTTGCGGATCGGCCGACGAGTCCAGGAACGCGCGCAGCCGCGCCACCTGGTAGTCCTCGAGCACGCCGACGTGCAGCACGCCCCAGACGGCCGCGACGCCGAGCGTGAGAAGCGCGAGCATCGCGCGCACGCGCGTGCCGGCGACGAGCAGCGCGCCGAACAGCAATGCCAGCAGCACCAGGAGCGTCCCGAGGTCGGGCTGCTTGAAGATCAACGCCGCGGGCAGCGCCACGATCAGGATCGCCCGCAGCACGTCGAGCCCTCCGGGCGTCCCGCGCGCTTGTGCGAGCAACGCCGCCAGCGTCACGATCACGCCGACTTTCATGATCTCGGACGGCTGCAATTGCAGCGGGCCGAGGTCGATCCATCGTTGCGCGCCGAGCGAAGAGTCCCCGAGGCCGGACAGCACCGCGACGAGCAAGACGACGCCGACGCCGTAGAGCGCACCCGCCCAGGTGCGAAGCCGGCGGTACGGAATCGCCGCTGCGATGCCGCCGGCGACGACGCCGATCCCGGCGAAGAGCAACTGCCGGTTGAGCAGGAACTGGTTCGTGAACCCCTCGTCCCGCAGACGCGCGAACGATGCCGAGTAGATCATCACCGCGCCGATGGCCGTCAGCGCCAGCGCGGTCAGGACCAAGACCGGATCGACATGACGCAGCGCCGCCGACGCCGGCAAGCCGTGCCGGCCGACCCGCTGCCTTCCGATCCGCGACACGCGCGGACGGAACAGACGCGACCAGCGGCCGCGAGCATGTTGCGCGCCGTAGTCCATCAGTCGCTCCTGGCCGTGCCGTAGACGATCGGCGTGAGCGGGAAGCCGAAGAGCTGGTCCATGATTCGCCGGACGATCGGCCCCGACACCTGCGAGCCGAAACCGGCCTGTTCAACGACCGAGATGGCGACGTACTTCGGATCCTCGGCGGGCGCGAACGCCGCAAACCACGAGAACGGCTGCTTGCCCGCGATCTCGGCCGAGCCGGTCTTGGAGGCAACCGATACCTCGCCGAGCGGCCATCCCGCGAACGGCGCCGAGCCGGTCCCTTCGCTCGTCACGCGCCCGAGCGCGTCGAGAATGTAAGCGTGATGCCGGGGATCGAGTCCGGTCGTTTGCGTGACCTGCGGCTCGATCAGCTCGGTCACCGATTTCGTTTCGGGATCGACGGCTTGCATGCCCACGTGCGCGCGCATCACGTTCCCGCCGTTGGCGAGCGCGCCGTAAGCGAGCGCCATCTGCAACGGCGTGACGGCCAGATCGCCCTGCCCGATCGACATGTTGACCGCGTCGCCGCCTCGCCAGACGTACCCGCGAATGCACAAGTCTTGCCAGGCCTGCTCGTTCGTCTCGCGATAGCGCTCGCACCAGGTGTCGCGATTCTTGCGCCACTGGTCTCGCTTGTAGGCGCGGCCGGGCATGCGTCCGCGCGTTTCGCTGCCGATGTCGATTCCGGTCGGCCGGCCCAAGCCGAACTTGACCGCCCAATCCTGCATCGCCTCGTAGACCGACTTGTTGGCGCCCTCGCGCTCGCGCTCCTTGGCCCACCAGTTCGCGCCCAGTCGATAGAACGGCGTGTCGCACGATTCGATCAGCGCCTGCGAGACCGTGAGCGTGGTGTTGCGGGCGCGCCAGTTGCGGAAGATCCGGCCGCCGTAGTCGAACTCGGTGGTGCACGCGAACCGCGAAGTCTGGCTCGCCTCGCCGGTCATGAGCGCCCCGGCAGCCACGAACGGCTTGAACGTCGAGCCCGGCGGGTATGCCGACTGAATCGTTCGATTCAGCAACGGCTGATCGTTTTCGGGGTCGTTGAGGAACGCCCAGTATTGCGGGTCGATCCCGCCGGAGAACTGCTTCAAGTCGAACGTCGGGTGCGAGGCCATGGCCACGATCTCGCCGGTCTTCGCGTCGAGCACGACCACACCGCCGGCCGGCGCGGCGAACCGCTGCTTGGTCTCGGCGAAGACGCGGCCGCGGGCGCGCTGAATCCCTTCGAACAGCGACTCTTCCGCGACCTTTTGCACCGTCAGGTCGAGCGTGAGCTGCAAGTCCCTGCCCGGGACCGGCGGCTCCGACCCGAGCGTCCGCAGCGGCGTGCCGCGCGAATCGACTTCGATCTTCTCCAAGCCCGGCTTGCCGCGCAGAACGTGCTCGTAGCTTCGCTCGACGCCGGCGCGACCGATGTCGTCGCCGAGCCGGTAGCCGTCGTCGCGCCGCTCCTGCAGCTCTTTTTCGTTGATCTCGCCGACGTAGCCGATCACGTGCGCGGCGATGCCTCCTTCGGGATACAGCCGCACCGGTTCGACGTCGGTTTCGACGCCGGGGAACTCGGCGGAATGCTCGCGAAGGTAGAGCCATTGCTCTTGCGGGACGTCTCGCGCAACGACCACCGGCTTGTACGGCGAGACTCGCTTGTCGGCGAGGCGCTCCTCCAGTTCGGCGCGCGAGATGCCGATCAGCCCGGCGAGCCGGTCCAGCACCGCGTCGCGGTCCCGCAGATCGGAACGCCGCACGCCGACGGTCAGCGACGAGCGCGTTCCGACCAGCACCTCGCCGTTGCGATCGAGGATCTTGCCGCGCGGCGCCGGGACCGACACCAGCCGCACGTAATTCGCCGTCGCCGCCGCCGCATACTGATCGTTTGCGAGCACCTGCAGGAACCACAGCCGCGAGGCGAGGATCGAGATGAGCGCGAGCATGATCAGGCCCAGCGCGGATACGCGCACGCGGATCCGGTCGTCGTCGCCGAAGCCCCGGTTCACAGCCGCACCACCTTCCGGGGTCGCAGCCGCTCGCCCACACGCCGGACGGCCGGCAGCACGAACGGCGCGAGCAGCATGCTGTAGACGGCGGCGAGCCCGGCGTGGCGAACCACCTCGACCGGCACGAGCCCGTCGAGCCCGAACAGGACGCTCACCGCTCCGTACCCGATCACGCCGGCGGCGGTGGCCAGGCCGGCGATGATGATCGTGAGCCAGGCCGATGTTCCTTCGTAGTGCTCGCGGAGCGCGCCGACCGCATAGCCGACCGAGGTGAACACCAGCGAGCTCAGTCCCTTCGGCAAGTCCAGGAGCATGTCGGTGGCGAAGCCGCCGACGAAGCCGGCGACGGCGCCGGCCGCCGGCCCTTCGGCCATGCCCAGCGCCACCACGATCAGCAACACCAGCTCGGGCTGGGTGCCCCCCAAGGTCATGCCGCCGAGCAGCGTCGTTTCGAGCAGCAGTCCGGTCATCATGACCAGGCCCAGCAGGAGCACGCGGCGGCCGATCATCGCGACGCTCCCGGGGAGGGAACCGGCGACGCCGATCCGGATGCCGCCGGACTCGCCACCGGGCGGGGCGTTCCGACGCCGGTGACGACCAGCACGAAGTCGAGTGTGGTGAAGTCCACGGCCGGCTTCACGAAGGCGCGCCGGGTAACGTTGCCGCCCGGCGGATCCACGCGCGAGATCGTCCCGATCGGAATTGCCTCCGGGAAGACGCTACTGCCGCTCCGCGTCGGCCGGTACGAGGCGGTCACCACCGTGTCGCCGGCAGTGACGATCGCGTTCGGATTGAGTAGCGTCAGCCGCATGTCGCGGCGTCCGCCGCCGGCCAAGACTCCGACCTCGCCGGTTTCGGCGACGCGCACCGCGACGTCCGATGAGGGATCGACGATCAGCAGCACCGTCGAGGTCGACGAGGACGCCTGAATGACTCGCCCGACCAACCCTTCGCCGCCGATCACGGGCATGTCCTTGCGGACACCTTCCTTGGTTCCGATGTCGATCACGATCGACTGCTGAAAGTTCGAGCCGTCGCGGCCGATGACGGTCGCGGCGGTCGTCTTCAGACCGAGCCGTTCCTTGATGTCCAGCAGGGCGCGAAGCCGCTCGTTTTCGGCGAACACGTCCAGCACGCGGCTCTGGTCCTGCTTGAGCAGCGCCAGCTCTTCTTGCAGCGCGCGGACCCGATCTTTGAGCGAGCCGACCTGGCCGAAGCCGGCGAAGAAGTTGCCGACGGGCTGCGTGATCGAGGACAGTCCGTCTTGGAGCGGCCCGAACACCGACGCGACGGCGTTGCCGATGCGGGTCAGCGGCCCGTCGCCGTCGCTTCGAAAGTCGATCGTGACGAGCGCGAGCGACGCCAGCAGCAGAACCACCAGCAGCAGTCGCACCCGGCGGGTGCGCTCGTTCAGTCTGAGCATCACGTCGGGCCGCGCCGCCTTCGTGATTCAGCGGCGCGAGCCCTTCAATCCCCTTTCAAACCGGGCCGCGCGCCCTGGTGCGCGCGCGATCCCGAACGCTTGTCCGTCTAGTGCCGCGAGGTCGAGATCAAGACGCGCTTGAGCGCCTCGAACTCTTCCAGGCACTTGCCCGACCCGATCGCCACGCACTGCAACGCGCCTTCGGCGATGTGGATCGGCA
>Ga0214471_10005063_pt1 | contig 10170 bp, 8 predicted proteins | sample RVTome_5_FD_207665 | JGI IMG/M metagenome (GOLD analysis project Ga0214471, IMG submission 207665) | Soil microbial communities from uranium-contaminated site in the Upper Colorado River Basin, Wyoming, United States - RVT142D155 | ecosystem: Environmental > Terrestrial > Soil > Contaminated >... | reverse complement strand
CCAGCTCCTCCGCCGCGTCGGCGTTGCCGCGGCCGTACTCGAAGCCGGTCACCACGCCCGCCAGGCCCTGCGAGGTCAGGGCGTGGTCGAGCACCTGCGAGTCGCCCCGCGAGCGCACCGGGTTGAAGGAGTCGCGGAAGATGAACGAGTAACGCTCCGTCGGCGGCAGCCCCAGGACCTGGTCGGTGAGGTTCGGGTCGACCAGGTCCGGACCCGATAGCAAGCTCTCGGCCGGATCGAAGTCGCCCTTGATGACGCCGACCGCGTCGACGTAGCCGTCGGTGAACTCGAAAGCGTTGAAGTCGCCGATTACCGCCAGGCGCACGCCCGCGTCGGCGTCCTGGAGGTCCTGCACCATCTGGGCGATCGACAGCGCCTGCTCGAGGCGCTTCTGGCGCACCCGCGGCCCGTCGACCGGGTCCTCGATGCCGCCGAGGGAACGGTTGTGGACCACCATGACGCGGAACGTGTAGCCGACGCCCGACGTGCAGCCCTCGCTGGCGCCGCCGTCGTCATCGTCGTCGCCCTCGTCGTCATCGTCCCCATCGTCATCGTCGTCCCCTGGGCGGCCCTTCTTGCCGTCGAAGGCGCCGTCGCAGTCGCAGAGGACCCTCGCCTCGAGCAGGAGCGGCGGACGGTCGTGGAGCAGCGAGCCGTCGACGGAGAGGATCTCGGCGGCGCCGAGCTGGGTCACCGCGTCGACCTGCACGGTGTCGCGCACCATGAAGCCGGAGTCGATGGTGCCGATGTCGTTGCCCTCGATCAGGTAGGACGTGTAGACGACGCTCGGATCGAGCGCCGCGACGTCGGCCGCGAGGTCGTCGAGCACCTCGAGCTTCTCGGCCTCCTGCACCCCGAGGACGTCGGGCGCGTCCAGGACCTCCACGACGTAGGCGGCGAGCTTGGCGCGCCGCAGGGCGTACTCGGCCGTCGAGACCACGGCGTCGTTGCGGGTCGAGCCCTGGCTAGTCATGCTCGGCGGATCGTCGACGTCGTCGAAGAGGCGGAAGAGGTTCAGCGAGCCGACGGTGATCTCGCCCGCCTCGCGCGGGCGCACCGGCACCGGCAACGGCGCCGCCGCGACGATGAGCTCGTGGGGCCACAGCTCGTAGTGGTTGAACTCGAAGCCGATCACGCCCTTGGCGGAGAACGTCGAGCCCGCCGGGATGACCTGGTTGGGCAGGCCGAGCTTGTCGGGATCGAGCTCGAAGACCTCGGGGTTGCCGTCCCAGGTGGGGATCGGCGGCATCATGAGGCCCGGGAACTCGACGCCCGGCTCGCGGAAGGCGCGGCCGGCGCCCGCCGCGATGTGGATCTCGGCGAACGGATCGCTGCCGAACTCCTGGTTGGAGCCGGCCACGGTGCCGAACGGCACCTCCACGAGCATCGACTCGTAGCACTCGAACTCGAAGGCGCCGCAGCTCGGCGTGGTCGGGTCGGGCGAGGGCACGGCGGCGTCGAAGACCACGGCCGCCGGCACCAGGCCGGGATCGTTGCCGGTCACCGTCACCGTCGAGCCGGCGCCGAACTCGGTGAGGCCGAAGAACTCGACGATCACGCCGCTGACGTCGACCACGTCGCCCACGGCGATGCCCACCGGCGGCGTGCTGGTGAAGACGAAGATGCCGTCGGAGGTCGCGAGCACGCCGTCGGTGCGGGCCGCCGGCGTCTGGACGTAGAAGCCGTTCGGCGCCAGGCAGGTGACGACGTTGTCGAGCGTCGTCACCGCCGAGCCGGCGAACGGGCTCGCCAGGCCGGAGCCCTGGATCTCCCAGATCTCGAAGACCGGTCCCGTCGGCGTGCAATCCGTGTCGCGGTCGGTGTTGGCGCTGCCCGGCGTGATGCACGAGTAGACGAAGTCGGCGTCGTTGACGTTCGTGTCGACGCCGTCGGGGAAGCGCGACAGGCCCTTGAAGTCCTCGCCGGCGTCGTTGGAGTCGGCGGCGGTGGTGCCCACGCCCTCGGTGTAGGGCGCGCCGGTGTCGCCCTCGTAGCTCACCGTGTCGAGGATCATGCCGGCGAAGGTCAGGGCCACGGCGTCGGGCGCGCCGTTCTGCACCAGGTTGGTGTCCGGCGTCACGTCGAGGTCGCAGTTGATGACCGTCGCGGCGTTGCCGCAGACCACGAAGTAGTCGCCGGCCGCCAGGCTCACGGCGGGCAGGGCGATCGTGTTGTAGACCGCGGCGCCGCCGCCGCTGCCGTTGACCAGCACCAGGTCGACGCCGGCGAGGCTGGCGGCGCCGGAGCCGACGTTCTTGATCTCGACGAACTCGGCGGCGTCGGTGCCGGGCTGGTCGTAGTCGACCTCGTTGACCACCAGCGCCGGCGGACCCGGCGCCGGACAATCGCTGGCCACGGAGGTGTTGGCCGCGCCCGGGGTGATGCAGGCGGTGACGAAGTCGGCGTTGTTCTGGTCGGTGTCGACGCCGTCGGGAAAACGCGAGAGGCCCTTGTTGGCGTCCGCGGCGCCCGAGGGGTCGTCGAGACCCGCGCCCGAGCCTTCGGTGTAGGGAGCGCCGGTGTTGCCGCCGTAGCTCACCGTGTCGACGATCGTGGCGCCCTGCACCAGGGCCACGGCGTCGGGATCGCCGTTCTGGACCAGGTTCGAGTCCGGCGACGCGTCGAGGTCGCAGTTGAAGACGGTGGCGGCGTCGCCGCAGACGACGAAGTACTCGCCGGGGCCCAGGCTGACGCTCGGCAGCGCGATCGTGTTGTAGATCGCGGCGCCGCCGCCGGTGCCGTTGACCAGCACCAGCGAGAAGGCGCCGAGGTCCGCGGCGTCGGCGCCGACGTTCTTGATCTCGACGAACTCGGCGGTGTCGGTGCCGGGCTGGTCGTAGTCGATCTCGTTGATGACCAGCTCTCCCCCGCCGCCGCCGGCGTCGCAGTCGTTGGGGGCGCCGGGGGTGACGGCGACGAGGAAGAAGTCGGCGTCGTTCTGGTCGGTGTCTTCGCCGTCAGGGCAGCGCGAGAGGCTCTCGTCGGGGCCGGCGGTGTCCTCGAGACCGGCGCCGGAGCCCTCGGTGTAGGGCGCCGCGGTGTCGCCCTCGTAGCTCACGGTGTCGAGGATCGTCGCCCCCTGCACGAGCGCCACGGCGTCGGGGGCGCCGTTCTGGATGAAGTTGGTGTCGGGGCCGTCGTCGAGGTCGCAGTTGGGCACCGTGGCGGCGTTGGCGCAGACGACGAAGTAGTCGCCGGGCGCGAGGCTCACCGCCGGCAGCGCGATCGAGTCGTAGACCACGGCGCCGCCGCCGGCGCCGTTGACCAGCTCGAGGTTGATGCCCCCGAGGTTGACGGCCGCGGCGCCGACGTTCCTGATCTCCACGAACTCGGCGGCGTCGGTGCCGGGCTGGTCGTAGTCGATCTCGTTGATCACGAGCTGCGGGCCGGGGCAGTCGTTGGCGGCGCCGGGAGTGATCGCCTGGAGGCTCAAGTCGACGTTGTTCTGGTCGGTGTCGACGCCGTCGGGGCAGCGGGAGATGCCCACGTCGAGGTCGCTGAAGCTGTCGCCGAGGCCGGAGCCCGAGCCCTCGGTATAGGGCGCGCCGCTGTCGCCTTCGTAGCTCACCGCGTCGACGAGCACGCCCGACAGGCGCAGGCCCACGGCGTCGGGGTCGCCGTTCTGGATGAAGTTGGTGTCGGGTCCGTCGTCGAGGTCGCAGTTGGGCACCGTGGCGGCGTTGGCGCAGACCACGAAGTAGTCGCCCGGCGCCAGCATCACGGCGGGCAGGTCGATCGAGTCGTAGACCACGGCGCCGCCGCCGGTGCCGTTGACCAGCTCGAGCACGTAAGGGTCGAGGTCGACGGCGGCGCCGCCGACGTTCTTGAGCTCCACGAACTCGGCCGTGTCGGTCGACGGCTGGTCGTAGTCGATCTCGTTGATGACCACCTGCCCCCAGGCGGGAGCGGCGGCGAGGAGCAGCAGGCTGAAGAGCCCGCGCAAGGGGCTCGGGGATCGTCTCGGGCTGACAGGACTTGTGGGTTTCATGATCTCTCTCCAGTGGCACTCGGAACCACGAACACGTTCCGGAGGGCGTTCGATCGGCGGGACGGACCACGGCGGTCAGACCCTTCCCAGCGTCACACGGTCAGATGAAGTCCCGGTAAGAGCAGAGGAAATCGTCGGCCAATCGAAGACGCGACCGGTGTCGTCACGTTTTGGGGCAGTCTAGCACAATTTCGAGGTGCCGTGCATGCCGAGGAGGCGCCGCGAATCGGTCCCGGGTCTCTCCGTCATTCGGGCCAGAACCAGTCGTCGAACTTGGTGATCCCAAGCCGCCGCAGAGCCCGACTGCGTTGAAACCAGGCCAGCTCTTCGTCGTCCCGAGCAGCGCCCGGTGCGGCGCTGCGACAGGCGATGCCCGGAAGTCCTTCGTCCCACGCCCGCTGGCCGATGGGCTGGCACTGCCGCCAACCGATGGGCTCGCCGTCCGGCCGCCGAGGGTACGAGTCGGGGAGGCCGACCGCCATGCAGCCTTCGTCCGTCACGACGTCGACGAAGTCATCTTCCGGGACCTCGGCTCCTACGAGCACCGGCGCTGCGGCCGGATCGAGGTCCTCGGGACCGTATGGCAGTCCCGCAAACTTCCGCCGGACGTTGGCACGAGCTACCGAATAGCTCCCGTTCAAGTAGACGACCGGGAAGGATCCGGGGATATTCCAACGGCCGCCATGGGCTTTGGAGTGTTCGCCCTCGAGCGGATCTTCCCAGGAGGGATCCGCCACACGGAAGTAGGGGCCGCCGCGGCGGATGGTCTGGAAGCTCAAGCCGTCGCCGCCCAGTAAAAGGACTCTCGGACGCTCTCCAGGAGCTCCTCGTGTCGGTCGGCCTCGATCATCTGGAGGATGGAGAGGCCGCCGTAGGACGTCGCCGGTCGACGGACCACTGCCGGCAACCGTCCTGGTTTGAGCTTTCGTCCCAGGAGCTCTCCGATATTCAGCACCGTGAACAGTTTCGGCTTTTGATCCGGGGGCACACCGCGATCGAGCCATGAGGACACCGCCTGGCGCGAGACTCCGAACATCCGCCCGAGGTCGACGAAGTTGAGCTCGAAGAGCTGCCGGATCCCCTCAAGGGCCGTCTCGGCTTCTTGATGACGGACTCTCTCGGACCCGACGACCGACGTCACCACCTCATCGGCCGCGGAACCCTTCAGCTCCTCAGAGAGCCTTGCGACCTCCCTGTCCAGCTCCCTGACAAGTCTGGCAAGTCGATCCAGTCGAGCAAGATACGCTCCGTCCTTGGAGGCTCTGCGCAGTGGAATCATGATCTTGCTAGGAGAGGGTCCATTCGCGTCACCTCCGGAGGATACAGTAACCGACATGCAAGCGCAACCAAAACGCAACTCGGCTGTCGCCGCCAGCGAGGATCCTGAGGATCCTGACGACCGGTTCGACCATAGCTCGGAGAAGGACGAACCCTTCCTGGCCCGCATCGAGCAGTCCAGGCGCCAGGCCCGCGAAGGGAAGTACACCCGACTCGAGGACCTACCGGACTGAGCTCGACGCCGTCCGCGCCCGCAGCTCGGCGATCAGCTCTTCCTTGATCCCGTACAGATTGCGGTCGAGCCCGACGGCGTAGCCGTCCGGCTCGTCCAACCGCCGGACGCCCTCGGGCAGCCCGGCGAGCTGCGCCAGCGTCCGCCGGCGGACGGCCGAGATCTCGGGGACGTCGTAGACCCGCCGCCCCCGCCGCAGGACGGGCACCAGCAGGTCCTCGCTCTCGGCGTCGGCCGGCGCGTCGTGCTCGCGGTCCTCGGCGTCGAACCAGGTGCAGGGCCGCGAGATGCCGCTCACCTCGTCGTAGACGACGTCGGCGAGGAAACCACCGTCCCGTCCCGAGAAACGCCGCACCTGGTGGACGCCCGGGTTCGAGACCTTGACCTTTTCTTCGGAGAGCTTGATGACGTGACGCCAGACGCCGCCGTCGCGCCAGGCCGCGAGCTTGTAGACGCCGCCCAGGGCCGGCTGGTCGTAGGCGGTGGCGAGCCGGGTGCCGACGCCGTAGAGGTCGATCGGGGCGCCGCTCGCCTCGAGGGCCGCGATCGCGTGCTCGTCGAGGTCGCTCGAGGCGACGATCTTGGCGTCCGGGAAGCCCGCCTCGTCAAGCTGGCGGCGGGCCTCGCGGCTGAGCGCGCCGAGGTCCCCCGAGTCGAGCCGGACGCCCATCATCTCGTGCCCCCGCTCGCGCAGCCAGCGGCCGGCGGCGATCGCGTTGTCGACGCCGCGCGCCGTATCGTAGGTGTCGACCAGGAAGACGCAGTTGTTGGGCAGGGCGCGGGCCCAGGCCATGAAGGACTCGCTCTCGCTGGGGAACGACATCACCCAACTATGGGCGTGGGTGCCCATGATCGGGATGCCGTAGCGCTTGCCGGCGAGGACGTTCGAGGTACCCACGCAGCCGCCCACGTAGGCGGCGCGGCCGGCCGACATGCCGCCGTCGACGCCCTGAGAGCGGCGCAGACCGAACTCGATCACGCCGTGCTCCCCCGCCGCCTGGCACACCCGCGCCGCCTTGGTGGCGATCAGGGTCTGGAAGTTGACGATGGTCAGCAGGCTCGTCTCGAGGATCTGGCACTGCGCCAGCGGCCCGCGCACCCTCACCAGCGGCTCGTGCGGGAAGACGACGGTGCCCTCGGGCACCGCGTCGAGGTCGCAGGTCAGCTCGAGCGCGCTGAGGTAGTCGAGGAAGGCGGGCTCGAAGAGCGGCCGGCCGTCGTTGCCGGTGAGACCGGCGAGGTAGTCGAGGTCGTCGCCGGCGAACCGGAAGCGGGCGAGGAAGTCGAGGGCCGTCTCGAGCCCGCAGGCGACGCTGTAGCCGCCGCCGAAAGGGTTCTCGCGGAAGACCAACGGGAAGACGACCTCGCGCTCGGCGATCCCGGTCTTCCAGTAGCCCGCCGCCATGGTGAGCTGATAGAGATCCGTCAGCAGTCCCAGGGACTGGTCGGGGGCGGTCGCGATCACGGCCCCGATCCTACCGGACGGCGCGGCGGGGACGATCAGGGACGGACGACCGGCACTGAAACCCTCTGCTATACTTACGGTATGCGTCCCGCCCCACCCAACTACGGCTCCTTCTCCTCGGAACGGAGCGCGCTGCGGGCGGTTCTCCGACGGCTTGCGGAAACCTTGCACCCTTACAGGATCTACCTCTTTGGCAGCCGCGCCGAGGGCCGAGCCCGACCGGACAGCGATTTCGACTTGCTGGTGGTGTTCGACGACGAAGCTCCCAACAGTGACGCCGACCACGAGACGGTCTATGCTCCCCTGAGGGGCCTCGGCATCGGCTGCGACGTGATCCCCTGCCGCCGGTCGGAGCTCCAGGAGGTACTGTCGGATCCGACGAACCCCTGGCAGCCCGTGTGGGCGTCTGCCCGACCCGTTTATGAGCGTCCGTAGCCGGCGGATCGCCGCCTTTCTTCGATTGGCCGAGGAAGAAGTGTCGGCCGCCAGGCTTCTGGTCGAGCCGGCGCCACGCCAAACGGCCTACCTTTGCCAACAGTCATCCGAGAAGATCGCTCGAGCTCTCCTGGCCGATGCTGACGTGATGTTCGGGCCGGGCCACAGCCTGGATCAGATGGCGGCGGCTTTTCCCCGGGGCCATCCGTGGATCGAGAGGATCCGGATCCTCGACAAGCATTCCCCTGCGGCGACTCGGTATCGCTATCCTTCGTCCCTCGGAAAGTTGTTCGACCCTCCAGACGAGGAGCGACTTCGAGCGGATGTCGAAGAGATCGCCGAGCTTCTCGTACAGGCCCGAAAGTTTCTGGCGCGGGACAAGACCTGACGAGGGGGACGCTCAGGGCCGGCGGAAGACGACGCAGTAGCGGTCCTCGTCGTCGTTCCAGTCCTCGTGACGCGAGACGACCTGGAAGCCGTCCGCCGTCATGTCGGCGACGAGGTCGCGCTCCAGGATTCCGTGGCCGCCGCGCTCGGGCACGTCCTCGAGGTCCCGCCACCGCTCCTGCGGCACGATGTCGACGACGGCGATCAGCCCGCCGGGCCGGAGCGCCCGCTTGAGGCCGGCGCGCATCTTCGCCGCGTCGGTGAAGTGGTGGTAGACCATGCGCAGCAGGACCGCGTCGCAGCAGTCCTCGGGCAGGCCGGTCGACTCCTGGTCCCCGAGGACGACGGTGACGTTCTCGAGCCCTTCTTTCTCCATCCGCTCGCGGATCTCCGCCACCAGGTCCTCGTCGACCTCGGTGGCGTAGACGTGGCCCGTCTCCCCGACGCGGCGGGCGAGGACCTCGGTCCAGTCGCCGTCGCCGGCGCCGACGTCGGCGAGGCGGGCGCCGGCCTCGAGGCACAGGATCTCGGCGATGCGGTCGGCCTCGGCGGCGCGGAGAGCGCTGCACGAAACGAAGAGGAGCGTCACGACGGCGACGAAAAGGCGTCGGGAGGAGCTGGGACGATCGGGTGTAGTGCTCATGGTGGAGTCCTCGGGATCGGCGTCATTCCTGAGAGGATATACGTGTCGCGAGGGCGGAGGATCTCGGGCGGGTGCTAGACTCGGCGTATGGCCACGCAGTCGAAAGCCCACCTCACCGAGGCCGAGTACCTGGCTCTGGACCGCACGGCGGCGGTGAGGAGCGAGCTCCTGGACGGCGAGATGTTCGCCATGGCGGGCGCCAGCCTGTCCCACGTCCGGATCACCGGCAACGTCTACGCGGCCCTGCGTGCGCAGCTCGAGCGCCGCGGCTGCGAGGTCTTCACCAGCGACCTTCGCGTCCGCGTCCCCCGCACGGGTCTCTTCACCTATCCGGACCTGGTCGTCGTCTGCGGCGAGCCGACGCTCTACGACGACGAGGCCATGGACACCCTGCTCAATCCGGCGCTGATCGTCGAGGTGCTCTCGAGCACGACGGAGGCTTACGATCGCGGCGAGAAGTTCGCCCACTACCGCACGATCGAGTCGCTCGAGGGCTACGTCCTCGTCGCCCAGGACCGCGTGCTGGTCGAGCACTACGCCCGTCAGGGCGACTTGTGGGTGCTGCGCGCCGCCGACCGCCTCGACCAGACGGTCGAGTTGGCGTCCGTGGGCTGTGAGCTGGCGTTGGCGGACGTCTATCAACGGGTTCCGCACGCCTCTGAATAGCCGCCGACCTCAATGGAGGGAACGAGATGTCCATCAAACAGATACGCGTAATCGGGATTTGCGGCCTCCTCGTCGTTTCCCAGGTGTCTGCCGCGGTCAGCCTTCAGGATCCTCAAGTCACAGCACGCCAGGGCACTTCAGAACCACAGGAGTACTCGGTTCAGGAGTTCGAGTCTCCGATGGTCCTCGAACTGCCCCTGCCAGACCTTCGAGGGTATGCTCCAGGCTACGGTAAGACGTTTACCCGGGGGATTCGGAGATTCGTGTGCGCGGACTCTTCGATAGACGAGCTGACCGTGTCAAGAGGTAAGACCTCCGGACGTGGTGAGAACGTCCAAACCTCGATCGGTATTGAAGGCTTCGTGTACGTCCGGCCCTCCTACGATCGACTTGTCGACCTCGAGCTCAGCTTGGTCAAGGAAGATCGGACGATCGCCACCGCAACCGTTCATGACATTGACGCGGGAGAAGAGTACAGGACGAAATTCAAGACACGGCTCAAGCTCCCACTTGAGGAGCTCGAGGCAGGTTTTGAAGGCGAGCCGCAGCCGAAACTGAAGATCGTCTTGAGTGTGGCGGATAACGATTAAAGCAGTCGGTTCCGGTCGTCAGAGGCCGAGAGGACGGACTCTGTATCTGGCTGTGGGGAAGACAGCTCGGCCTATGAGGATGGAGGCGTGATGTTCAGCGGACGGATTATACACGATTCTGGCGCTGCAGGCCAGAGCAATCCAGAGACCGCAGAATCGGCGGGCAGAGGGCACGCCGTCAGGCGGCGTGCTTCAGCACGACGTGCTGAGGCCGTTGGGAGCCCGGCAGCACGCACGGCGTGCTGGGGCCGTTGGAGCGGTCGCGAGGCCGTCAGCGCCATGTGCTGAGGCCGTTGGGGAGCTCAAGCCGCACGTCACCGCGACGACGGTCAAGGCGACTGAGACCCGGAAAGTCGCCGGTCGCTCCGTCAAGTCCCCTGAAAGAATTCGCGGAAGGCTCTCCCATACAGTCCGGCATAGACGAGGACGCTCGCAGCTCCCGCGAGGACGGACAGCCCGAGCCGAAGGTAGTCGTCTCCCCCGCCG
>Ga0214471_10005062_pt1 | contig 10171 bp, 8 predicted proteins | sample RVTome_5_FD_207665 | JGI IMG/M metagenome (GOLD analysis project Ga0214471, IMG submission 207665) | Soil microbial communities from uranium-contaminated site in the Upper Colorado River Basin, Wyoming, United States - RVT142D155 | ecosystem: Environmental > Terrestrial > Soil > Contaminated >... | reverse complement strand
AGCCATCTCTCCAACGTCCACGCCGATATCTGGGGAATCGTGATGAACGACGTCAAGGCCGAGGCGGAAACGACGTTGCGCGACACCGATTACTACTACTACCACTACCGCTACGAGGACTCGGCGCCGCAACCCGGGATTCGATCCAGGCTCGGCCGGTCCGCTTCGAGATTCCTGGGTGGCAGACGGGGTTGAGCACGGCACCGTCGCCCGCCGCCCGGCCATCGCGCAGCAGCCCGCTGGCCTTCCATTCGATCGTCTCCCTGGCGGCGGTCCTCCTTCTCGCGCCGCTCGTGGCGCTCCTCGTCGCCAACCTCCCGATCGACATGACGTTGATCGTCGTGTCGGCCGTCGTGCTGATCCTCATCGTCCTGTGGTCCGCCGAGGCGACGTTCTACGTGTTGATCTTCTCGATGCTCCTGTCGCCGGAGTTCATCGTCGGGGGGGTCGCCGAGGCGGCCTCGACGACCGGCAGCCGCGGCATCACGTTGCGCTTCGACGACTTCGTGATCGCCATGATCGCCATCGCCTGGTTGGTGCGCCTGGCGGTGTTCAAGGAGGCGGGCGTGCTTCGCCGCACGCGCATGAGCGCCCCGATCCTCTCCTACATCGGCGTCTGTTTGCTGGCCACCGGCGTCGGCGTTCTGTTCGGCCGCGTCAACGCCTTGACCGGCTTCTTATTCGTCGCCAAGTACTTCGAGTACGTGGTCATCTACTTTCTGGTGGTGAACTACGTCCACGACCGCCAGCAGGTGAAGCGGCTGGTCGCCGCGACGCTGATCACGGCAGCGATCATCTCGGTCGTGGTGCTGGCGCAGATCCCGGGCGGCGAGCGAGTGACCGCGCCGTTCGAGGGTGATCGCGGCGAGCCCAATACCCTCGGCGGCTATCTGGTACTGATGATCGCCCTGGCGCTGGCGTTTCTCTCCGAGGCACGCGACGCCAACAGCCGCCTCCTGTGGGCGGGCTTCGCCGGCATGATGACGGTGCCGCTGGTCTACACGTACTCGCGCACGTCTTGGCTCGGCTTCGTTGCCATGTTGATGGCGGTTACCCTGCTTTGCCGGACCAAGACGCTGTTCATCGTCATCGTGCTCGCCGGCCTCATCCTGCTCATCGTCTCGCCCCCCGAGGCCATCCTCGAGCGCACCACCTACACGATCACCGGACGGCCGGCGGCGACCGGGGCGATCACCATCGGCGGCATCACCATCGAGCCGTCGGCGGCGGCGCGGCTGCAGTCGTGGTCGATCGCGGCCCAGGCGGTCCCCCAACAACCGTTGCTGGGCTGGGGCGTCACCGGGTTCAGCTTCATCGATTCCCAGTATCCGCGCACGCTCATCGAGAGCGGCCTCGTCGGCTTCGCGATGCTCGTGTGGATGTTGTGGTCGCTGTTCACGATGGGACGCGATTTGCTTCGGGTCTCGACGCGGAGCTTCGACACCGCCGTGGCCACCGGCTTTCTCGCCGCCCTCGCCGGCACCATCATGCATGGCATCGGCGCCAACACGTTCATCATCGTCCGCATCATGGAACCGTTCTGGCTGCTCGCCGGATTGACAGCCGTCTTGCTGCGGCTCAACCGGCAGGAAGCCGCCACGGTCGCCGCCGCGCAGCTCGGCGAGGCCCCGCCGGCGGCAACCCGGGCGGCGCCGCCCGTCCCCCGTCAGGCGACGCGGCGACTGACCGGCCGTCGCGACCTTGCCTGAGCTCATCCGCGGCTCGACGGCCCCGGGATCGAAGCGCGCCAACCAACGCTCGCTCATGCATGTTTGCTGCCTGACGCGAATCACCCTTGGACACGAGATCAAGGGCGGCATGGAGGTACACATCGACATGCTCGCCCGCGCCCTCGCGGACCGTGGGCATCGCGTCAGCATCGTCACGACCTCGCATCCGGACGGCGTCGAGCGGGAATCCGCCGGCGGGGTCACCGTGCACTATCTGCCCGGCTGCCGGCCCGGCAAGTACTCCCACGAGTGGGGCAACGCCACGCCGGAGTTCCTGGCGCGGCTCCATCAGAAGGAGCCGATCGACCTGATCTGGGGGGAGGGCGCCGGCGCCTTCTACTACCTGAAGTGGTTTCGCAACCCGTTGCGCCTGCCGGTCGTGTCCTTCCTGCAAGGGAGCTACCTGGGGGAGATGGGGACGTTCCTGTCGCTGGCCCGCTTCGAGGGGATGTGGGGCCAGTTCCTGCGTTTCGCGCCGCGGCGGACCGTCCAGTACTTCCGCTGGGACCTGTGGTACACGCATGGCGCCAACGCGGTGATCGGCGCCAGCCGGGAGAACGCCGCCCTGGCCCGCTGGGGCTACTTGCTGCCGGCCCGCAGGGTCAGCGCTTCGGTCAACGGAATCGATCCTCAGCGCTTCAAGCCCGATGCGGCGGCGCGCACGGCGCTGCGCGCCGACCTGGGGCTGGCGGAGAAGACCACGCTGTTGCTGCACTGCAGCAGGCTGGAACCGGAGAAGGGCCCCCAGTACTCGATCCGGGCCTTCGCGCAGCTGGCCGGCCGCTTCCCGGAGCTCCGGCTGCTGGTGGCCGGCAACGGCACCCGCCGCCAGGCCCTCGAGGCGCTGGCGGCCGGGCTGGGGCTCGGCGACCGGGTGAGGTTCGTGGATCACGTGCCCAACCAGGAGCTACCGTCCTTCTACAACGCCTGTGACGTGTTTCTGTGCCCGACCGTCGCCGTCGAGTCGTTCGGGATCACGGTCGCCGAGGCGATGGCCTGCGGCCGCCCCGTGGTCGCCTTTCGCCGCGGCGGCATCCAGACCTCGATCGATCACGGCGTCAACGGCTTGCTGGTCAAGGCCGGGGACGTCGGCGGCCTGGCGGCCGCCACCGCCGGCTTGCTGGCCGACCCGGAGATGCGCCGGCGCATCGGCGAGGCGGCGCGCCGCAAGGCCGTCGAGGCGCTCAGCGTCGAGCGGATGACGGAAGACGTGCTGAAGGTCTTTCGCGCGCTGCTTGCGGAGGAGCGCCGGTGAGCGGCCGGCCGGCCGGCGCCGCCGTGCCGCGGCCGCCCGGCGTCCTCTCGGGGCTCGCCCGCTGCTCCTGGGACCCGCTCGCCATCACCCGGCTGGCCCAACGGCGGGCGGTCGTCAGCGTCGCCGGCGACGTCGGCGGCCTGGTCGTCGACGTCGGCGCCGGGCGCCAGCCGCACCGCGACGTCCTGGAGGCCCGCGCCCGCCGCCTGGTCGCCGTCGACATCCCCGGTGATTCGCCGACTGCGGGGATCGACGTGTGGGGCGACGCCACGGCGCTGCCGCTGGTCTCCGGGTGCGCCGACACGGTCACCTGTCTGAGCGCGATCTGGTACGTGGCGGAGCCGCGGGCGGCGATCGCCGAGCTCGCTCGCGTCCTGCGGCCACAGGGTCGGCTCGTCCTGCTCGCCCAGCAGATCCGGGGCGAGTCGCCCGAGGCCAACGACTACTGGCGCTTCTCCCGTCAGGGCCTGGAGCTGCTGGCCAGGGAGGCGGGCTTCGAATCGGTGCGGGTGGTGGCCACCAACGGGGTCTTCGCGACCACCGGGCAGCGGCTCAGCGGCTGGATGTACGAGGCTCTCTCGGTGCGACGACCAGTGCCGCGATGGATCACCCGCAAGCTTTGCGCACTGGTCCTCATGCCCTGCTGGCTGCTCGACCAGCTCGAGTGGGGGCGCCAGGAAACGCTCCATTGGCTGCTGACGGCACAACGGCCATGATCAGCCGGACCCGGTGCAACGCGGCGCAGACAGGGCGGCCCGTAGCCGGCGGCAGAACGGCGGTGAGACATGCGGGTTGAGCCCAGGCTCGATCACCGGCATGGCCTGGTGTTCGACGGCAGCCCGCTGCCGTCGGGCCTGCTGCACCGGGCCCGCGGCTACCTTTCCGGCAAGGGCAGCTGCACCCAGACGAGAATCGTGCAGCTCGCCGTCCGGCAACAGGCTCGAGGCCGCCCGTCGTTCGTCGTCAGGGTCGACGACTTCCCGCGCTGGGACCGCGGTCTGGACGGCTTCCTGCGCTTCGACGAGATCCTCAGCGCCGCCGCGGTGCCCTACGTGCTGGGCGTGATCCCGGCGCCCTGCCGCGACCCGGAGGCGACCGCGGACGACGACGAGCGACGGCTGTCCGATGCCGAGGCGCAGCTCCTCGTCGACATCCGCAGCCACGTCGAGTTCGCCCTCCATGGCTGGAGCCACCGGCGCCGTCCCGGACCGATCGCCAGCGAGGTCGTCGGCACCGGCGCCGAGCTGCTGGCGGAACGCCTCGATGTCGGGATCTCCAGGTTGCAGGCGCTCGGCCTGGCGGTCGAGTCCTTCATCCCCCCGTACAACGCCATCGACCGCCGGTCGATGGCCATGATCGGCCGGCGGCTTCCGGTGGTGTTCGGCGGTCCGGAGTCGGTGCGCTGGCTCGGCTGCGTGCCCGGCCCCGCGAGGCTCGAGGATGTCTGGTACCTGCCCTCCTACCCGCCGGCTTACGGGCGCGCCGGCGAGCTGGCTGCGCTGGTGCGCCGCATCCGCGACCGCGACCTGCCGCTGCTGGTGCCGTTGACCCTGCACTGGGCGTGGGAACAGGACGATGGCTTCGCGGCGCTTCGTGAGCTCGCCGGCCTGCTCACCGGGGCGGCCGTCCCGCTCGGGGCCTGGCTGCATGGACCGGGCTCGGACCGCGCCGACCCCGGCGCGGCCGGGGGTCGCCCCGAAACCGCCGCTCCCGAGCGGCGTCGATGATGCGGCTCTCGGCGCGGGTGATGCGGGCGATGCGCTGGGACATCCTCGGGAGCACCGCGGTCGCCGCCCTGACCTTCCTGACCACCGTGTGGCTGGCTCGAGCGCTGGCCCCCGAGACCTACGGGCTGCTGGCGCTGCTTCTCGCCACCGTGAGCCTCGGCCAGCTGCTCGCCAACGGCGGCGTCCGCACGGCGCTGCTGCGCTTCGTCCCCGAGGCGGTCAAGCGGGGCGGGCCCGCGGCGGCGGTGACGATGATCGTCGACGGCCTCTGGTTGCGCACCGCGATCCTGGTGGCCGTGTCGGTGCCGCTCGTCTTCCTGCCGCGGCTCACCGCCGGGGCGCTGGGACGGCCGGCCCTGGCCCCCTACATGCCCTGGATGCCGCTGCTCATCGCCCTGCCCCTGTACGCCGACGTGCTGGCGGCGGCGCTGCTCTCGGTCTTCCGCCAGCGCACCCTGCGGCTCTCGGAGGTGGCCAACAAGCTCGTCTACGCCGCCTGTCTTCTCGCCGTTCCGTTGTGGGCGGACGCGATCCATGGCGTCATCCTCGCCTGGACGCTGGGCTGGTTGGCGGCGATCGGGTGGCTGGCCGTCGATGCCGGCCGGGTGGGGTTCCTGGCCCGGGCCCGCCGGCGCCACCACGACCTGCGGCGGCTGGTCCGTTTCGTGGGAACCGCCTACGGGCTGTCGCTGATCGCCTTCGTCCTCGGCCGCGAGCTGGACTTGTTGCTGCTCGCCCGCTTCGGCGTCGGCGACGATATGATCGCCCAGTACACCATCGCCTTCGCGTTCGTGACGCTCGTCTACCGGCTGCCGCTGCTGCCGATCGCCGGGGGCTTCGACCAGCCGCTGATCGCCGGGCTCTACGCGCAGCACGACTGGCCCGCGCTTCGCCGCCTCTTCCGCGCCTACTTCGAGTACATCTGCCTGTTCATCGTCCCGATCATGGCGGGAGGAGCCGTGCTCGGCAGCGATCTCGTCCGCGAGATCTACGGGGTGCCCTACGGCAGCGCCCCGACGCTCATCGTGGCGCTGCTGGTCGCCCTCGGCCTGGCCAAGCTCGCCGGCATCACCGGCCCTTTCATGCTCGGCACCGATCGCGAGACGGCGATGCTGCGGATTCGTAGCAGCTTCGCGGCGGTCAACGTGCTGGCAGCGCTGGCGGCGATTCCCATCTGGGGGGCGACGGGGGCGGTCCTGGCGACCAGCCTCGCGATGATCGGCCTGACGGCCGCCGAGGCGGTCTTCGTGGACCGCTATCTCGGGGCCGGATATCCGCGTCGTTTCCTGGTGAGCATCGCGATCGGCACTGCCGCGATGGCGGCGGTGGTCGCCGGGCTGCGTTCGCTTGCCGGCGAGGAGCCGGGGTTGATCCCGCTGCTCGGCATCGTCGCCGCCGGCGCCGGCGTCTACCTCGCGCTGCTGCTGTGGCTGCGTCCCGTCGATCACCGGCAGGCGGAGATCCTCGCCGGGGCCGGCGCCCCTTCGCTTGCCCGCATCGTCGCCCGCATCTCCCAACCCGCGGCGGCGAGCTCATGATCGGCGGCGGCGCGTCGATGGCCGGCGGCGAGGCCGCCGGCAACCGGGAGCGGCGCTGGCTGGATCTGCAGCGACAGCGCCACCACTCGCGCCGCGACTTCGCCGAGTACCAGTTCCATTCGGCCCGCTCGCGCGTCCGCGACGAGCTCGTCCCCCTGACGGGCAAGGACCGGCCGCGCCTCCTCGACGTCGGTTGCGGTCTCGGCGGGCTCGCCGTCGCCTACGCGGCCGGCGGCGCCGTCGTGACCGCCGTCGACACCCAGCTCTACGACGCCGACAGCCTCGAGTTCGCCCGCTCCTTCGCGGCCGCCAAGGGCGCCGAAGTCGAGTTCCTCGGCGTCGCCGAGACCGACTGGCCGATGCCGGATGCCAGCTTCGACGTCGTCCTGCTCGACAGCGTCATCGAGCACGCGCCGGACCCCCGGCGCTTGCTGCGCGAATCGACGCGTGTGCTAGGTCCCGGCGGCTGGATGCTGATCAGCTTTCCGGTCTTCTACGGCCCCTTCGGAGGCCATATCGACGACTACATCCGCATCCCCTGGTGGCACCTGCTGCCGAAGCCGCTGGTGCGGGCGAGCCTCCGCCGCCGCCGGCCCCGCGGCGGCTACGTGACCCCCGAGTTCTCGATCGGCATGTTCGACAGCCTCAACCGCATGACCCTGCGGCGCTTCCACGAGCTGCTGGCGCCGCTGCCACTCGAGCTCGTCACCCTGCGCCGCGCCGCCTTCCTGACGACACCCGGCAACCAGTTGGTCCACGACCTGCGGACGGCGCTGGCGCGCTCCGACCGGCGCGCCGCGTGGGCGGCCCTGCGCCGGGCGCCGCGCGACTTTTCCTTCGTCGACGCCTGCTTGTTCCTGCTCTTGCTGCCGACGCTCCCGCTGATGCGCGTGCCGCTGCTGCGCGAGCTCTTCCTGGGCGGCGTCCGTGCCAAGCTCCGCAAGGTGGAGATCGCCGATCCGGGAGCAGGCCTTCGAGCCCAGACAGCGCCACAGCGAAAATGACCGAGCGACCGCGCGACATCGTCTGTATCGCCACCCGGCGACTGGACAACCCGATGCCAACGAACGTCCAGCACCTCATGCTGCGGCTCGCCGAGCGCCGGCGGGTTCTGTATGTCGAGCCGCCCGTCGACCCGGTGTTTCTCGTCCGCCGTGGCCGTGATCCCCGCGGCGAGACCGCGGTGCAAACGAGCAACCAGATGCACGTGCTGTCGCCGATCGTCTTGCCCTGGGCGCACCGATCGAAGGCGATCGCCGCCCTCAACCAACGCTTGCTGGTGGCGCAGATCCGCCGCCGCCGCCGGCGGCTGGCGTTCGAGCGCCCCTTGCTGTGGCTCTTCTCGCCGCGCCAGGCGGGGATGATCGGCAGGCTCGGCGAAGCGGCCGTCTGCTACCACATCACCGACGACTACAAGGCGATGCCCGGGGCGGCGACCGCCGCCGCCCGCTCGCGCCTGGTGGCCGACGAGCAGACCGTCCTGCAGGCCGCCCGTCACGTGTTCATCACCTCGCGACGGCTCGCCGAGGACCGCGGCCTGTCAGGGGAGCGGTTCCACGTCATTCCCAACGTCGCCGACGTCGACCACTTCGGCGCCGCGCTGCGCCCGGAGACCAGGGTCGCGGAGGAGATGGCGGCGATCGGCGGCCCGATCGCCGGCTTCGTCGGCGCCGTCGACGACTACAAGATCGACTTCGAGCTGCTGGCGGCGGCGGCGCGGCGAACGCCGGAGATCTCGTGGGTCCTCATCGGACCCGTGGGGTGGGCCGATCCGACGACCGTCCCGCCCCAGCTGCGCCTGCCAAATGTCCACCTGATCGGACCGCGACCCTACCGGAGCCTGCCGGCCTACGTGAAGGCCTTCAGCGTCGCCCTGATTCCCTACCGGATCAACGAGTACACTCGCTACTGCTCGCCGCTCAAGCTGTACGAGTACCTCGCGGCGGGCGTCGGCGTCGTCGCCACCGACCTGCCGGCCCTTCGCGAGGCCGGCGACCTGGTGACCATCGCCTCGGATCCCGAGAGCTTCGCCGTCGCGGTTCGGACGCGGCTGGAGGATGACGACGGGCTGCGGCGGGCGCGAATCGACCTTGCCGCGCGCAACTCCTGGAGCCGCCGCATCGAAGAGATCGAAGCGATCCTATGCGAATCCTGATGGTTTGCCCCTCGTACCAGCCGCAGGCGATCGGCTGTGGCGTCGGCGACTACACCAGGCTGCTGGCCGAGCAGCTCGCCGCCGGCGGCGACGACGTCGAGGTGTTGTGCGGCAGCGGCTACCGGGGGCCAATCGACGGCGCGGTCAGGGTCCGGCCGATCGTCGAGAGCTGGTCGCCGTGGGCGCTGCTCCGGCTGGCCACGGCGCCTGCAAGCGCCGACCTGATCGACTTCCAGTTCACCCCGGTGCTCTACGGGCGGCACAGCGCCCTGCGCCTGTGGCCGGCGCTGCTGAAGCTGCGCCGGAGGCGGGTTCCAGCCGTCGTCACGCTCCACTCGCTGAGCGGCCGTTCGCTCGGCTCGCGACTCGCGGCCGGCCTGATGCTGCTGGCCGCCCGCGGGGCGATCGGCGCCAACGAAGAGGTGACGGCGATGCTGGCCCGGCGGGCGCCGCGCCTGGCGCGCAAGACGATCGAGGTCCCCATCGGCTCCAACGTGGTCATCGCCCCGGCCGCCCCCGCCGAGCTGCAGGCGGTTCGCGCCCACCTGGGCGCCGGCCCCGGCGATCCGCTGCTGGCCCACTTCGGCCTCGTGTACCCGGGCAAGGGCCTGGAGACGCTCTTTCGCGCCCTCGGCACTCTCCGCGGCCGGCATCCGGGCGCGCGGCTGGCGATCGCCGGCGAGACCCGCGCCGAAAGCCGCGACTACCGTGAGACCCTGGAGCGCTTGGCCGCCGACCTCGGCGTCGCCGGCGCCATCCAGTGGACCGGCAGGCTGGAGCCCGCGGAGGTATCCCGCCTGTTGCAGGCGGCGGACCTGTACGTCGTCCCCTACGACGGCGGCGTCTCGATACGCCGCGGCACGCTGATGGCTGGGCTGGCGCACGGGCTGCCGGTGATCAGCACCACGCCGGCGGTGCCTTCCGCCCATCTGCGAGACGGAGAGAACGTCTCGCTGGTGCCGCCCGGCGACCCCGGCGCCCTCGCCGCGCGGCTGATCGAGCTCGTCGAGGCGCCGGACCGGTGCGCCGCCCTCGGCGAAGGGGCGCGGGAGCTGGCGGCGGCCTTCTCCTGGCCGCGCATCGCGGCGACGACCCGCAGCGCCTTCGCACAGGTCGCCCGATCATGAAGATCCTGGTGCTGACCCCGACTTTCCTGCCGGCGGTCGGCGGCGCCGAGCTGGTCCTCTTTGAGGTCTACCGGCGGCTGGCGGCGCGCCACGAGGTGGTGCTGCTGACCCCGCTGCTGTCTCCGCACTTGCTCAGCCACTACGCCTCGGACGAGTATGGAGACGAGGCCATCCCGTTCGCGGTGCGCCGCTTTCGGGACCGCATCACGTTCTTCAAGGTCCCCGGCCACCGGCTCAGCCTCGGGGCGCTGCCGCCGTTCTCGCTGTCGGCGGTGGCCGCAACGAGCGAGGCCATCCGCGACCTGCGGCCGGACGTGCTCAACGTCCACTACCTGGTCCCCACCGGCCTGGCCGGCTGGTACGCCGCGCGCCGCCACGGCATCCCGACGGTCATGACGATGAACGGCCGCGACGTGCCGGGGCCGGGCGTGCCCCGCCTGTGGCGCTGGTGGCAGCGGGCGCTGCTGGCCGCCGCGACCGACGTCACCTACGTCTCCGGCTACTGCGAGACCGCGATCTACGGCCCCTCCGGTGGGCCCGGGCGGGTCATCTACAACGGCGTCGCCATCCCGCCGCCCGCCGGCGATGCGGCGCGGGCCCGCCGCCGGCTCGGGCTCGACGGGGACCGGTTCCTGATCT